>JACCEE010325731.1_pt1 | contig 10596 bp, 6 predicted proteins | sample 7449931 | NCBI WGS metagenome assembly JACCEE01 (sample SAMN15323457, study PRJNA562643) | freshwater metagenome | isolation source: river surface water | place: USA:Blue River Watershed | collected 2017-08-19 | reverse complement strand
GGCCGCCGCGTCGACCATAGCGGGCAATATGTTCATACTGGGCGCGGCCAGCAACGTGATCATCATACAGGCCGCCGAGAAGAAGGCCGGCGAGACCATAACCTTCCGCGAGTTCGCCCGCGCCGGCCTGCCGCTCACGGCGATAAATGTCATAATATACTGGCTTTTCCTGAAGCTGGGTTAGGGGACGTGCATGACAAAACAAAGCGAAAGCGGCGAAAGAACCAAGAAACTTAAAGGCCTTACGACCATAGCCGTCGTCCCGGTGATACTCTCCATAGTGGACTCGTCGTTTACCGATACCTTCATGGCCGTGTTCGCGCCAGGGGCCAGGGACGGCAACCCGGTTATGGACATGCTGCCGCTCCTGATGGGGGGGCGCTGGCTGGCCATGGGCCTGATGGCTTTCATGATGTACATGTGGGTCAGGCCGGCAATCCTCTATCCGCGCGATCCCAGGCCCGAGTACCTGGTGAAAATGAAGGGGCGTTTCCTAAACGTTTACCGCGACCTGGCCATAATGTTCGTGGCTGCTTTCGCGGCCAGGCTTATCACCTTGTTCTCCGCCGGGCACGTGCCGCCGGGCCTGCTGCTGGACACGCTGCTGGCGCTGCTGGTTTCCTTCCTGGCGCAGGCCTCGGTGCTGCTTGTTTACGTGGATTTCACGTTCTCCATGAACCAGGATTTCATGACGCTGCTCTTCACCAAGGAAGAACTGTATTCGCCGCGCCAGGGCCTGTACGTGCCGCTGTATATAAAGGTCGGCGGCCTCATCACCACCTGCGCGATCATCCCGTTCCTGATGCTGCACTACGCGTTCAAGGAACGTATACCGGTAAGCGTTTTCGGCAACGACGCCGCGACCATGCTCTTCATCTCCGGAATAATGCTGGTGATCGGCATGCGGTTCATCTTTCACGGCATACAGAAGCCTCTGGACGGCCTGATAGCCAAGATGCGCCGCGTCTCCGACGGCGACTACGACGTGAAGACCCGCGTGTACTTCTCCGACGAGGTGGCCCGCCTGAAGGCCGGCTTCAACGAGATGGTGGACGGGCTTAAGGAGCGCGCCGAACTGCAGGACACCTTCGGCAAATACCTTTCCATAGAGATAGCCCGCGAGCTGATACACAACAAGAAGGTGAACCTGGGCGGCGAGGACATAGAGGCGGCGGTGATGTTCTGCGACATACGCAACTTCACGCCGCTGAGCGAAAGCATGTCCGCCGCGGAGGTGGTGGCCTTCCTGAACGAATATTTCCGCTACGTCACCGTACCCATCACCTCGCACCACGGCGTGATAAACAAGTTCATAGGCGACGCCGTGATGGCCGTGTTCACGCCGCAACTTGGATCGGCCGATTACGCGGCCGACGCAGTGCGCGCCGCCGTGGACATGCGCCGCGCCCTGGCCGAGTTCAACGCCGCGCGCGGCGGCGAGCCGGTGGCCTTCGGCGTGGGCGTGCACTGCGGCCGGCTGGTGGCCGGCAACGTGGGCACCTTCTCGCGGCTGGAATACACCTTTATAGGCGACACCGTGAACGCGGCCTCGCGCCTGCAGGGCAAGACCAAGGACTACGGCGTGGACCTGCTGGTTAGCGGCGAGGTGGCCGCTAAGGCCCGGGGCTCCCTCGACGGCGCGGTCTCCTTTGAGCCGCTGGGCATGGCGGCGCTCAAGGGCCGCGTGGGCCAGCTGGAAGTGTACAAGGTGGTTTAATTGGTAGAATCGAAAATTATGAACGAACAGAAGAACCTTATAAAACTTCTTTCCGAAGCCATAGATTCCAGCCGCGCCGCGGCCTTCGTAACCGTTATCTCCGTCGGGGGCTCCACCCCGCGCGACGCCGGCGCCCGGATGCTTGTGTACGAGGACGGCTCCATAGAGGGTACCGTAGGCGGCGGCGCCATGGAGGCGCTCACCATACGGAAGGCCGTGGAATGCATAGCCGCCGGCGAGGGCGGCAAGTTCACCTTCGCGCTGAAGCCCGGCGGCAACACCGGCATGATCTGCATGGGCGACATGGAGGTCTACATAGACGTGTACAAGACCCCGCTCAAGGTGCTGATACTGGGCGGCGGCCACGTCGGGGTGAAGATAGCCGAGGCCTGCCGCATGGCCGGCTACCCTTACATGGTGGCCGACGACAGGACCGAGTTCGCCAACGCCGAGCGCTTCCCGCAGGCGATGAGGATCATCAACGAGTTCCCGCACAAGGCCGTTAAGGCCGCCGGCGTGGACAAGGACACCTACGTGGTGATAGTGACCCGCGGCCACGCGCTGGACCGCGAATGCCTGGAAGAGGTGATGAAGACCAAGGCCGCCTACATAGGCATGATAGGCAGCGCGCCCAAGGTGCGCGAGATCTTCCGCCTGCTGGGCAAGAAGAAGCTTTACCCGCTCAAGGACGCGCGCGTTCACTCGCCCATAGGCCTGAACCTGGGCGGCAAAACCCCCGGCGAGATAGCCGTCTCCGTGATGGCCGAGATAGTGAAGGTGCACTACCGCCGCGACGGCGCCCACATGCGCGTGACGAAATAGTGATTTCGCAGTAAATATTGCTTTGTGTACATCGGCGGCCGGGTTAAGCCGCCAGGGGGAATTGATGCCGCGATATTTTACAGCCGTGCTGCTTGCCGCCTGTTTTTTTATAGCGAGACCTTTGTCCGCAGATGAAATGCCGACGGGCGCTGAAAATGTCAATCCTTGCACCGATTTGCCCGCTGTGCTGGATTCAGAGACCGCCTCGCCTATAGATAAGGACGAGGCCGCCTCCTCCGCCGTTAAGGCCGGCTGCAGGAACATAGAGGCGCCTCTAAAAGCGGCCTTGGCCGCAGCCGATGACTACGGCCTTAAGGTTCGGTTGCTCAATTACATAGGCCTCTCCGGCGATATGCAATATGCGGCCAGGCTTTTCTCGTTCGTGGACGACAACGAGGATACTGAGGGGGACGAGAACGAGGCCGACGAGGCGAAGGAAAAACTGCGGAGCCTGCTTAGAGAGAACGCCAGCCCGGAACTGATGCTGATCTATATACGCGGCTCTGACCCGGCGCTGCGCGAGAACGCCTCGGCCCTGCTGCGCGATATCGCCGGCAACGGCCGCGCGATACCCAAAACTGAACTGCTGTCCATAGCATCCGATCCCGCATCCCCGGGGCGGGTGGAAGCCTTAGAGGCCCTTTCGGCTTTACCGGCCGGAAATGTCGATTCAGATATCTACGGGCTTCTGAAAGATGATTCCCGGGAGGTCAGGAATGCCGCGTTGAGGGCGCTGTGTTATATGCGCGCGGCTGATTGCGTGCAGGCCTCCGAGAAGGCCGGCGGGCTGAAGAAGGACGAGGCGTTGCAGGGGACAAAGGGGACTGCACTGTTCAAGGCCGCGCAGAGCCAAAAAAACGGCTACTTCATTGAAGCTTACGGTAAAGAATTGGACCTGCTGATGAAAAGGCAGGATGATTACTCCAGCCGCCGCCTTACGGAAGCGATAGCGGCGGGGGATTATTATTACGGTCTGCTGGGCGAAATTTCAAGGAGGCGATACGGCCCGGCTTTCGACGTAGTGGCCTCGCGGCTCAACAGGGATGCCCGTAATTATGGCTGCGAACTAATGAAAACGCTGGTGGCGCTGGACAATGAGCGCGGCGCGGCTGAAGCCCGTAAGTACGTTTCCGACGAAAATTTATGTGTATGCGCCGCCGACGCCCTGGCCGCAGCGGGGAAGACTGAGGAAGCGACCGGCCTGTATTTGAAGTCCCGCAGTCAATATAACTACGAGGATACAGATCGCAAAATAGCTGCTCTTGGTGAGGCGGCGGAGAAAGTGATGGAGGAGGCTGTGAGGTCCGGGAAAGTTTCGTTTACGGCTTTTGCCGGTTATGGTTTCAGCGCAGCCCCGGCCGTGCTGTGGGAGATATACGCCAGTTCCGAAGGCTACAGAAAGAACGCGGACATGCTGGCCGCGCTGCTGGACCTTAAACAGGAGAAAGCGAAGGTCCCTGCCATGGAACTGCTGAGGTCGCCGGATTCCGGTTTTCTTCCGGCCTTGGCCAAGTCCCTGGCAACTTACGCCCAAGGCGACGATGACGCCGCCGCAGCCGTGCTGGAGAACGCCCAAAGGGCCGATTACGATGGCCGCGACGACGCTTTCTTTGCCATTGCCGCGCTGAAAGATGCTAAGTATCACGACGCCGCTCTTGAGGCTTTCCGCGCAATGCCCACCGTGGAGGGCTGCGAAAGTAAATACAGGGATTGGGACGTGGATGGCATTGGCGAATGCAAGTATGCCCGTAGCGTGGTTTTCGGCGAGGTAGCGGATTACTTCGCCGTGGAAGGCAGCAGCCTGTCCTATGACGCCGTTAAAGAAATATCCGATGCCGGCGTGCCGGTTAATTCGCAGTTGCTCAAGGCTTTGGCCAGCTATACCGGCGCTAAATCAGGCAAGATATCTGAAATATACAACAACTGCGGTGACGACGATTGCCGCCAGGATTTCCTGTACAATGTGACACCCGTGTGGACGGCCGGGATAGTGCGTTTCCTCAAGAAGGCCTTTGACGAAGGAAACGAAGATATAAAGAAGGCCGTTCGGTCTCGCTGGAAAGAAGTGCGCCGCCAGGTGCCGGCCATAGCCGCCAGGGAACTTAAGGACAAAGACCCTCTGGTACGGGCCGAGGCTGCCTGGGCCCTGGGCGCTATCGCTGTGCCGCTGCCGCCGGACATTACGGATATCGCCTACTCGTTCTTACAGTTCGGCATTCGCCTGGTATACGGGAGTATGGGCATTTTCCCGCCGTCCGGTGTGGAAAAGACTGAAGACATAGCGGCCATGTTGGGCGAAGCTATGTCCGATCCTGACCCGCGCGTGCGCGCCAACGCCGCCGAGGCGGCCGGCAGGGTATACAACTCGGCGGTAGCCGGCTTCCTGTCCGGGCTGCTCGGCGACAAGGACGCCGAAGTGCGGAGGCAGGCGGTTATTGCTCTCGGTCATATAGCCTACGCTCCAGCCATACCGCGCATGGCCGCCTTGCTCAAAGAACCGGACCCGCTTATGCGCAAGGCGGCTGCGGCGGCTTTGGGGGAAATTAGCAATAAGCGAGCGGCGCGCTACCTTAACGCCGCGCTGCTGGATAAGAACCATGATGTGTATCTGGCCGCCTTGGCCGCCCTCTCAAAGTCCGGCGACGAAAGTTCGGTCAGGCAACTCTCGAATGCCATGGCTTCGCGCGCCAAGGACCCGGCCGCGTGGGAAGCTATTGTCGCGGCGCTGGGAGCCATAGGCGGCGTGCAGGCGGTACATGTGCTGGACGGCCTTGCCGCAAAGGGAAACATTAAAGCCATCGCCGCCATGGGGAAAATTGAAAATAGCGAGGCTGTAGCGGCGCTGCTGAAGTACAGAGCTTCTCCCAAAGCGGAGATGCGCCTCGCCGTGGTTTCGGCGCTTTCAGATATCTCCTCTTTCGGCGTAACCGGTCCGCTCATCGAATTCACTTCGGACAAGGACCAGGAGGTGCGCCGCGCCGCTATTTCCGGCCTGGGAGGTAATGGCATTGAGGCGGATAAGGCCCTCCCTGTCCTGCTTAAGTTCGCAGGATCCGTCGACGGGGAAGAATCCTCCGAAGCGACACGGGCCCTTGGTATGCTTAATGACCCACGGGCGGTGGAGCCGCTGCTGGCGCTCCTTAAAGACGGGGCGGACATTGAGAAAATATCCGATGCTCTGGCCGAACTGAAGGATAAGCGGGCCCTGCCGGCGCTACTGGCTTTGCGGGCCGAAGGCTACAGTGCCGCGGCCGTATTGCGTGCTGTGGCCAGGCTGGCAGGCCCTGACGAGCAGGCCTGCCGTTACGCGCTGGCTGCAGTTCGCTCCGGCGACGCCATGGCCCGCTCCGAAGGTTTTACTACGGCCGGAAAGGTATGCCGCGGCGTCGTACTGCAGGGGGATGATAAGAAATCTGTAAACCCTGCGGACATTATTTACGCCGAGGCCACTGGCGCCGGCATTGCTGCCGGCAAAGACGCTATACTGGCCCTGGGTTATCTCGGCGACGAGAGGGCTTTCGAGGAACTGAAGCGCATACACGGGGAATCGGAAGGTATGGCACATGCCGATAGCATAAACGCTTTGGGCGGTTTTGGCCCAAAAGCTGTCCCGCTCCTGGCCGAAGACCTTGCCTCCGACGATTTCTATATAGTGCAGCGGGCCGCGGAGCAACTGGGAGACATAGGCGGCAAAGAAGCCGCGGAAGTCCTGCTTGCGGCCGTGCGGTATACGCCCAACGACCTGCGGGTGATATTTATTAACAATCTGGCCGGGCTTAAGTACGCCCCGGCTTTTGACGCGCTATGCGGTTTTCTGGAGCACGGCACGGATAAAGAGCGGGTGGCCTCGGCCATGGCGCTTGGCAAGATGGGGGACCCCCGCGCTATAGGACCGCTCAGGAAAGCCGGCGCCGAGGGGGATGAACTTTTGAAGGGGGTCGCCGACGAGGCCATTTCTTCGATAGAAGCGGTTTCTCAGGCAAAAAACTTATGAGGAAGAAATTCATGCCGCTGTTCCTCTGCGCCGTGGGGCCGCTGCTCTGCGGCAGCGCCGCTGCTTTCCAGCCTTATGTCATCGGCGAGGACGGCTCCTATGCCGTCATTGAGCCATCATCGGGCACCGTACTGTCCACCGGCAACTTCTTCTCGGAACTGTCGGACGACACTACCGTATACGCGCAATACCCGTTCCTGGCCAAGCCGCATTTTATATGGCGCACGTACATGGACGTACCGCGTGACCGACTGTTGCTTCTTACTGTAAAGAAATACTCCGACCCAAACCGTAACTGCGGCGACGGCATACTTGTGTTGCGCATGTCGGACCGGTCTTTCATAGACTTCATAGAGAAGCGCTGTTCCGGCTGGTACTACGACACCGTTACTGTCACCGGTCAGAACAAGATAGTTCTGACCAACGGGTCCGAGGACGGGGCCGACGTTTACGACGGCAAGACTTTCGAGAAGGACGATAAACTGCTTACCTTCTGGGACCCCTATCCGAATACGGGCTGCGCCCTGCCGGACGGAAAAACGGCTTACCGTTACGGCTCCATGCTAAGCGGGAAAGGCTTTTACTCTATGGGGGATTATGAGCTGGTGCCGGGGCATGGCATGCGCAACCGCAAGACCGGGGACCCGGTAACCATAAACGGTACCGACGATATCTTCGTGAGGGACTGTACCGACGGACGCTTGCTTGCCGACGCCCCAGGTAAGGACCCGGGCTTGGTAGTCTACGACCTGCGCGCCGGCAAGGTGGTCTCCAGGCCGGTGCCTGATTGGTCCGGCGACTGGACCACGCGCATGTTCCTTTCCCGCGGCGGTGATTTTATCGTAGGCGTCAGCCTGACGCGCAAATATGTGCCGAGCAGCGTATCTGTGGAAAAGGAACGCGTTGACGTGGGCGACGGCAAGCTGCTGGTGATGGACGCCTCTTCAGGAAAGAAGCTGGGCGAGCCGGAGCTGCCGGAGAAGACAGAGGCCGAGTTCGACGCGCGGGAGGAATACCGGTTCATGGATTTCTCCGCTGACGGTAAAAAAATGTTCTTTTCTTCGGGCCGTTCCGTGTTCGCCATAGACTTGCCCAAGGCGGCCGTAACGCAAAGGATAGCCCTGCCATTCGCGCCGGGCCCGGGCCGGTATAACGGTTATACGGACTGGCCTCACAACTCCGGCTTTATCGTGTGGCCTTAGGCTTTGGCTGATATATAGCGAATGGCTTTAATAGATGCTTTTTGCAATTTCGTTGGGATAAACTTTGCGGCAAAATATTACTGACTTATGAATAAAGTGTTCCTGATCGTGATGCTTTTCTTCGGACAAAGGGCGTATGGCGAACCGTATGTGTTCCTCGCTGGTCCTAGGGAATATGCTGTCGGGGACTATGCTGTGATCGGTGCCTCGGATGTGGTCATTAGCACCGGCAATATATTCCAAGAACTGGCCGCAGATGCTGTAAAAAAAGGTGGAGACCGTATCGCGGCCGATTACGGCGAAATCGGCGATTATCTTGTTGACGGTGTTCATAACCGATTGTTCGTCTGGAATGGTGTGCCGGACGAAAGTTATAGCGGCGTACTGGTGCTGCGACTTAGCGACCGCACCTATCTGGACAGCATTTATATTCCTGCTCCATGGGGCGGAAAAGTGCTGCTTGTGGATAAAGCCGGGAATGTCCTTTATACTGGTTATGATGCTGAGGACATGGCGCAGACATATGTGTATGATGCAAAAGATTACCACAACATGTATCCCGAACCTTTACATTCTGATCTTAACGGTGCCTGCCTCTTTGGCGCGGATAAAATATACCAGTTAGGGGGGATATATCAGGAAAGTGATGTCAGTCATGATCGTTTCGGATTCATAGGAAATTTGACTCCCTTAAGACGGACTTTTATCTCGTGCGCGGATAATGTCGTCGTGCTGTATAGCCGTGAAAAATCCAAGTATGCTTTGGAAATCTGGGATCTGCAAACGGCGACCCGGAGCGCCGTCATCCCATTGGAAGGGAACACCAATGATTCTTTGTATCAATGGCAATTAACTCCGGATGCGAAATATCTGGTGTATGGGGATAGGATCAATCCTTTAGGTTACCACAGTGCTGCATTGATGCGAACACCGCAGATAAAAATATACTCGGTCTCCGATGGCAAGATGGTCGTTTCCGGCGACATCTCGACAATCATAGGGGGGAAGCACCCTGCTGATAAATTCTTTATGGGCTTTTCCGTGTCCGGCCAAGAGATGGTCTTCTACTCGGAAAACGTGCTCTATGTGCTGGACGTGAAGACGTTGAAACTTCAGCATAAGGTGCATATCCCTGACGCCCCCGATAAAGTAATATGGCCATAGTTGGTCACGTATAGTAAGTGGGCAATGACATTACAGGAGGCTGTCCCTCGCTCCAGGCTGGTGCCGTTCCACAGGATTCGTTGTGTGGAGGTAGCAGGGAGGATGTAACCTGGTATACTGCTCCGCGGGGCCGGGTTTTTACTATAATATCGGGGAGTTGAGGTAAGGGCAGTAAAAGAGGGACGAGTTAGGGAGCCGCAATAATATGAAAAAGATACTTTTTTGTCTCATGGCCGGCATGGTCATGCTTCCTTGCGCCGCGCGCGCGGAAGACGTGTACATGCAGCTGGCCAACGAGCTCACCGAGGCCGGTTCTTCGGTGCAGGGCAAGAAGATAGCCATCATACCGTTCTCGTACGCGGACGGCAGAACGGCTACCAAGGACGGCTCCGTTATAGCCGAGCGCCTGACGATAAAGATGATCAACATGCACAAGTTCGAGATCATCGAACGCTCGGTGCTGGACAAGGTGATGGCCGAACTGAAGCTTCAGTCCTCCGGCATGATAGACGCTTCCAGCGCGCAGCAGCTGGGCAAGGTGCTGGGCGTGGAAGCCATAGTGACCGGCACGCTGGTGGAGACTTCCGGCGGCCAGATAGAGGTCAACGCCCGCATGATAAGGACGGAGACCGCGCAGGCCATAGGCGCCTCGCAGGTCACGCTGGACAAGAACTGGATAGGCGACACTTCCGCCGCCCCCGTGGCCGCGCCGCAGCCGGTTTACCAGCAGCCCGCCTTCCAGGCCGCCCCGGCGGCGCAGCAGCCAGCTTACCAGCAGCCGGCGGCGCAGACTACCATAACCCGCGCGCCCTACGTGCGCGGCAAGTACGAGTACGGCTTCTTCGATATCTTCATGGGCTTCGGCTCGCCCAACATGAGCCTGAAGTTCGAGAACACCAACTCGAACATAACGCTTAACAACACCTACAACAACGACCTGGGCATACTGGTAGGTTCGCTGCCCGGCAACGTGGACTTCAAGAGCGTCGAGTTCGACAAGCTGACCACCGAGGGTACCGGCCCCATAGCCTTCCGCATCGGCGGCTTCGGCAAAGGCGCCGTGGGCGGCGATTTCGAACTGTCCTACGAGAAGCGCAATACCAAGCAGCAGACCGCGGCCTGGAAGCTTAACGGCGTGTCCGCCGGCAACGTCACGTTCAATTCCAACGACTACGCCACCGTGAAGTCTTTCGGCATGAGCGGCGACCTGCTCATCCGCCACGCCGGCGAGAGGGTGGACCCGTACTTCGGCATAGGCCTCGGCCTGTCGCTGAACTCGGTGACCCTGCCTTACGTGAAGGGCTTCACCAACTCCTCCTACTTCTCCCGCCCGGTGGAGGACTTCGGCGTGGGCCTGATGTTCCGCATACCGGCCGGCCTGCGCATAAAGCTGGGCGAAAAGACCCAGCTGGTGACCGAGCTGCGCTACGAGATGAACCACATCTTCTTCGACCGCGGCGGCGTGGCCGGCGAGAGCGACACCATAACCCTGAGCGGCGTTAAGTTCAACGCCGGCCTCGGCTTCACGTTCTAAGACCATAACGGCAAAGCCAAAGGCCGCGGGCTGATCCCCGCGGCCTTTTGTTTTACGCCGGGGCGGGGCTTTATCGGGCGCGAGGAATCTGCTATATTCTTTAAAGTATTTAGCGAAATTAAAGTAAAAGGACCACATATGAAGCTGTCTGAATTCATCCGTC
>JACCEE012068994.1_pt1 | contig 10598 bp, 13 predicted proteins | sample 7449931 | NCBI WGS metagenome assembly JACCEE01 (sample SAMN15323457, study PRJNA562643) | freshwater metagenome | isolation source: river surface water | place: USA:Blue River Watershed | collected 2017-08-19 | reverse complement strand
GACGTTCATTTAAGAATTCTACACTCTCCACTTTTAACACGTTGGCGGTATGCGTAGGTTTTACACTCCCTGGAACAGTAGACTTGTGCGTTTCCACTCTTTCTAATGAGTGCGGGAAATTGCTTTTCGCAAACAGGACACTGCTTTTCTTCACGTTTCCACTTGGTCCAGCCTTGTGCACGTTCGGCGTGTCTTTTATGCCATAGCCTACCCTCGGGGGAGCCATGCCATGCGGCGGCTCTAGTTCTGGCGAGTTCAGAAAACTCACGGTTTCCGGTTTTGTGGTCTTTATGTTTAAGATGCTCATTAGCGGGGATACATTCGAGATTAACGAGCCTATTGTTCTGTATGTCACCGTCTTTATGGTGTATGTGGCATCCTTTAGGTATTTCACCAAACGCTTGCCGCCATACATCCCGGTGGAGTTTTCTCCCGCCTCGTGACATGTAACGCTCGGAAGGCCACATTCTGTATAGCCCCCCGTCAAAGTATTGCGTGAGTTCGTCAAGGTAGATAGGATCTCGGAACCGTTCGTCAGGGATTCTGCGGATTTCCACCCGTTCACCGTCTTGAATAAATGATCCGGCGTACATTTCACCGTGAGACCGTCTGTGAACGTTACCGCTACAAGTCGGGCATTTTTGCGTGTCATTCTCGGATTCTGATACGTTTTCCAACCACATGATGTTAGCACCTCTCCATTTTCGGGAAGGTCTATTATCTGATACATTCCGTAACGCGTCAATACTTCTGTATCCGCCGTGAAGCATCCATGGCTCGACCAGTCGTGCTCGGGGCCAAGTCCTATATTTCGGTCAGCGTCCTTCCGTTCATGATAAGAGCCGAGCGCTTCGATTCCCGGCATCGTCGTCTCTTCATGGAAGAAGCACGAACCGAACCAACGCCTACCGGCCTCGATGCGAATCGACGCCGCGCCTCGCCCTTGGTTAGGAACTACCTCAACGTTGTAGCCGGCGGATTCAAAGGCGGATTGATAAGATACTGCAAAGACTTTATCTTGCGTTGCTCCGTCGTGTGGGAGCCATATCTGAGATTTACTTGGTTCATAGCCGTTTGACCTCATCCAGTTTAGGTGCGATTCCAGGGGTTGCCCTACAACTTCATAATAATTTAGTACGCGTATTTCTTTACCGATAACCTGTGCGACCCAGAATACAAACGCATCTGCCTTTGCTCCGGTTCCGCCAATATCCGCGAATAGATGATATTTCATCAACGGATCCGGCGGCACACGCCCAATTCGCCCGTCCTTGCGCGCCTCTGCAATATTTCTCGCGTAGTACGCGCCAACGCTCACGGTCGCGTATCCTCCCTCCCAAATGTGTTGATACTGATCTGGATTTATGCGCAGATCGTCAAGACGCTCTTGTTCGAGTACATCGGGGAAAAATGGATTGTCTGACCAATTGGCCTGGACTACAACGGCATTGCTCGGTGCTTCAGGGCCTCTGAACATAAAGTCGACAGGATCAGTCTTACGGCGAGGATTCCATGAAAACCATATTTCTGAATCTTCGGCACGAATCGTAGGGCGTAGCAATTGCAGGGAACGAGCGGACAGAGTTTGTGCCTCTTCTACCCACGCGCGGTGAAACCCTTCTAGGGATTTGATAGATTCGGCGGTATGGTCTTGCATACCCTGGAATGTGATAACGCCATCGCCAGGGGTCTGAATCACTTCCTTGAAGACTCTAAAGCCCTGACGAAGGCCGAGGCGATATTCTTTGAGTTTGTCCTCAATCAGCCTTTTTGACGACTCTTTGAGTGTCTTTTGAACTTCACGAATGCAAACGGCGCGTAGCCCTTTGATGTTGAGACAATCTTCGACTAGTGCCGCTGCCCTGTTGTGGCTTTTACCACTCCCCCTGCCACCGTACACCGCTTTATAGCGTGCTGGTCGCTCAAGGGGTAAAAAAACTCGCGGTAATTGGACATTTATTTCCATGCCCTACTTGTTAAAATCGTCAAGATAGGCTACACACAACACGTAGAGTAATATAAAACCCAGTATCATTAACATTATACTAAATCCGTATCTATAATTTGCTTAACTAACCTAATGTCAATCGGGCCGCCGTTCGCACCACTCAATTCCGTTTTGGTTACGTAAAATCCTAAAACTTTTCCGATATTTTCTTCGGCCTTGATAGCCGCTGACATCTGTCCGAGTTTCTCAGACGCATCGCGCAGTCGTTCTAATCGATAAATATGATCTTCCAGAGAGATTTGTTTCTTCACAATCACTGGATCGCGCAAGTCTTGAATTCGCTGTGCCACATCAGGATTCTTGGCCAATGTGGTAGCAGCTTTGGTCGATTTGTCAGCGCCGTAAGCCGCCGAGTATGCGCTTACAAGGCTCATACCAGCGGCTACGTTCTGCGCGAATTTTTCTTGTTTTGGAGTGAGTGCCATCAGTAAATAAACATCATATCACCAAAATTACTCGTCGTTGATGTGGATACACGTAGCGTCGTAATTCCAATGCAATCCAGGAACTTTCCCGCTGGTTCCGCCTACACCAATGTATTCGTCAGTGTTCGCTTCGCCGTGAACGACTTGCATGCACGATTCGCGATTCTTGAAACCTTTAATCTCTACATACTCAGCATCAAAATAATTCATCTTAACGTTCTGTTTTGTCAGTATTCCTACTGCAATCCAGTTTTCTGCCTTTGCCTGTGCCGTCATTGCCAGAAACACCGCTGCTGCCATCAAAGTCTTTTTCATTTTGTATCTCCGTTGGTTAATTTGTTATTTGCTTTAACAACTCGAGAAGATTGTCTCATGACTAAATATCACTTGTCAACACTTTCTTAATAATTTCTATAATTATATCGATAAGTCGGCATGGGCACCGAGTACGGATTGTTCATAGACCCCGCTGAATAGGGGTTTGCCGTCGTTCCGTAAGGGTTGTTCAAACTGTTCGCTGAATACGGGTTGCTAAGCTCCGAATACGGATTAGCAATCGACGTTCCGTCGTATTTATTCGCGTTCAGATTGCCAATAACCCGGCCCGTCTGTGCATCGATGACAACGGCCTGTGCACGCGCCTCCAGTGCAAACGAAACAACGACAACCAAAAACCACACGATAAAAAACTCTTTAACTGATAATGTTTTCATTTCATCCCCGCTATGTTGAACATAATAATTATCGATAAGCCGGAAAAGAATCCAGCCAGCCAAACTCCTAACAAATCCATCATCATAGTTTTTCCCTCAAGGTGTTGGTAAAAAATTTAACTAGGTCTGAATCTTCTTCTTCGACTACCAGCATCCCTACTTTTGATAAGGACAGTACCACGTAACCGTAATCACATCCGAAATCATCTAAGTGGGATATCACCCCGCTCACTTTTCTACCGGTGTATCTAAAACCGTTTAAATCGAGCTCTCCTTCGTTTAAAGTAAAAGTATGACCTACACCATACCCCCGGTCATTAAAACGCACCATAGCGCGTTTGGAGCCGGATACGATGTGCTCAAATTGCTTAGTAAAACACTTTAATTCGTGGTGTTCCATTTTTAAGTCTCCTAGTTAGATTTTTCCCAGTACAAAAATTCTTTGACGAACGATTCTATCGAACAGGGCGTAACAGGGCCGGACATGATTAAATCGCCAGTCAGTCTGTTAACCATTCTTATTCTGTTTTTCGCTATTTTAACTTCGACATCTAGTATTACACGCTTGCCTTTCTGAAACTGATTCGCTTCTGTTAATGAGGCCCCGAATTTTTCCAGGGTTGTGTTTATCATTGCGCGCTGTTTGTTGTTCATTTCTGTCTCCTTTTCATTAATTAATGTTTACTTTTTCTGCACGTTCCCTAAATTCTCTCACAGCTGTTACCCTCCTAATTCCGTACAGTTCGCCGCGCACCTTAATTTTTAAACTGTTGTTTGTCATCCTCACAGCTGTCAACACGACCGTTTTACCTGGCAGTTCCAGAATTTCAGTGAGTATCGTTTTCATGGCGTTTTCCTTATTTAAAATTAATCATTCCACGATTCATACAATACAGGAACCAATAAGGCTTGTCAATCCCCTAACACGTAATTTTTTACAGATTTATCCAGTGTGTGAAAAATCGTGATTCCATCGCGCGCGTACTCACATGGAATCACGGAATCACGGAACCACGAAAAAAAACCGTGATTCCAGTCATTTTTATAAGTTGTTGATATATATAATATAATATATAAAAAATACCAATGCATTTAATATAATATTTGATTAATAATTAATCAATTTTGGGGTCGTGATTCCGTGGTTCCGTGATTCCATGTGTATAGAGAGAACTCTATTTTTTTGGAATCTCGACCCCTGGAATGACTTGTAATTTATTACGTATTCGCAATTTATTACACGTTCAGCACGTAATTTTTTACATATTTAAATAAATCTGCAATTTTTTACAAAAGGTGCCTGACAACGATTTTTAAACGTGTAAAAAATTACACATGCAGCAAACAAAACTTTTAACCCCAAACAAGGAAAAAAATCATGAAATCACTATCACAATTACTGGACGTATATAAAAAAGCCTCTGATATGTTGTACGCTGTTCGCCGGGGCGAAACGGGGATTTAAATCCGAGGGATATAAAAATATTGTGGTAATCGAGAAAAAAATAACAGTTCTAAATAAAAAACCCGGCTTTCGCCGGGTTAATTGTTTTACAAATTACAATCAGGCGGCACCCACTCCCAACCGTGCGTACCTGAACGCCTGGAAATTATTTTAAGCTCACGTTTTGCCCTAAAAAGTGTGGTTTTACTGATACCGAGTGCGCGGGCCTGCGCGTCCCCGTGTTTAGAATCTCGCGGCCCATCCGCCAGATAATCAGTCAGAAATTGTTTGGCTTCAGTCATTTGGTTTTTTTCCTCGCTCGTCTGATCGGCACTGCTAACGATATCGTGCGCCGTCAGGTCGACGTAATTACCCCATTTGATGTACGATATTTTTTCGATGTGATTAATTGGTCCTATCTCTATTGAGTACTCGTATCCGCCCCTGGAATCGGCTATATTTGATTTACCCTTGGTCAGTATCCTATGCTCGTTACCCTCATCATCTAGGGTAGTTATAGCCAGCAGGCCCATTCTGGCAATCCCGTTAAATGCGGTTGATCCGAGGATACGGTCATTAGGGTCTTTCCCCTGGGCGTTTTTGCCAAAATGAGTTATACCCAGAATAGCCGCGCCGGTCGATTTAGCGAGTTGTAGAACAGGCTCCATGCCGCGCCGTACCTCCTCATTTTTATTATGATCCCCGGTGATCGCCGACACGATAGGATCGATAATTACGAGGCCTAATTTGCCGTATTTAGCCTCGAATAATTGCATATGCTGGGCGACTAGGGGCAGATGTTTAGCGGGATTAAAATATACTGATTTTCCGTCAATAGTAACGCTGTTAACCGTGGCTACCCTGGACAAGTCAGCGCCTGCCTTAGCGAGACGCGGCGCGATAGTCATCCCGTAATCATCCTCAGTGGTGAAGTAGAGAACGAACTGTGGCTCGCATGTTGTGCCATCGGGCCACTTACCGCCCCTAGATACTACCGCGGCGATATCAGAGGCAATGCCTGTTTTTCCAGTGCCGGGCCTCCCTGCAAGCTGGTTATACACGCCGCGACATAGCCAGCCATCCCAGAGCCAGTCAGGGTTAACCTGGTCGACCTCTGACATGAGGGTGATCTCAACGGCTGAGCGTTGTTTTTTAGAGACGGGTTCAGCAGGCAGATCGGGGAGTAATCGTAGATCGTGGAAATCGGGTTTGGATTTTTTTCGGGCGGAAGCGATAGTCGTGGCGGCCTCATCCTCGGACAAGCCTATTTCCAGTGCCGTTTCGAGGAGAGACGCATAGACATCGTCTTTGTATAGCCGACCGGCTCGCACTAGACCGTAGGCTTGATATGCCACACGATTGAGCGTGTTATTACGCCCGCCTTCGCCCGCTATAGAGAGGTCGAATAATAGATCGTTGAACAATGAGACAGCATCTGGGTCGTCCTGCGAGTATGTGATTTTTACATCGGGCTGTATGGGCGATTTAGTTTCCGGTACGTCGTCAACGCCGATCCAGTCTTTGAGTTCGGCTGAGGTATAGGTACAGCCAGATGCGGATAATTCGCGCACCACGAACGGACTGTGGGATTTTTGATGCACAAATCCCGGCACACGCATAACCCTGGGAAGATCGTTGATCTTAGGATCCGAGCCCAGCAATTCGGCCAAAGCTGTTTGGCACGCCTTGAACTCATGTAGCGGCAGATCGTCCGAGAGTAACCAATAAGCGTGATGCTTACCCGGTGACGACTCAACAACGAAAGATGGCGGCAGGAAATAATCGAATGATCGACCGTTATCTACTGTATCGAAATCCGCGAACAGTGCCCGGACGCGCGTGACGTTGTCCGCCGTGCGGCCCTTCAGATCGGTCTCATTGACAGTGAAGAAAATGCCCGCGCCGTCCTGGTTGAGCCTATTTAGTATCCCTTCATGCTGTGCAAATGTACCGTGTAGTGTTTTTACTAAATGTTTGGATTTATTTTTATCTCCAAACGTTTGAAATGTGAAATATTCACCTATGCTTTCTAACAGCATGATATAATCCCCTCTGAAATGCTTGCACCCCTGCCCGAAAAACCCGCTGATAACTTCTCCCCCGTCAGCGGGTTTTTTATTCTACACGTAAATCACCCTTCGTTATGACTTCGATTTTATACGCCGCTGACTCCGGCACTTCCTCTTTCCACTGGTGTACAGCTTGCGTGGAAATATCTAAGGCCTTAGCCACTTCCCGAATGCTTCCGAAATATTCAATCACGTCTTTTTTCAACATATTGGTAACTCTCCTTTAAAATGTCTTGACAAGTATAATTTGAGTCTGTAACCTTGTCAAATCTGCAAATTTTTACAAAGGAGAAATGAAATGAGTTTAGAAGAAGCAATTAAAGAAAACACACAGGCGATAAATACACTTATTAAAATGTGGCAGATGCACGAGATTAAGACAAACGAGGAGAAGGAGGAGGCGTTAAAACACGTAGAATCGTCGACAGTTATCGAGGAACGGATAGAAGAAATTGAAGCAAATGAAGTCGACGATTTAGCAGTAACTTGGGACGAGGTTCGCGAAGCGCTGACAAAACACGTTCAGACCAAAGGCAGGCAGTCCGCTATAAACATCATGGCGGCACACGGTATACAAGGCAAATTAACGCAGGATCAACTTAAAGAGGAAGATTATGGGAAATTCTATGCCGCCCTTACCGCTTAGGCCCTCAGGGGCTAATAAATGGGTACGGTGTCCGGGATCCGCTGCGGCTGAATCAGGTATAGAAGAAGGCCGTATAGCCGCCGCTGATGAAGGAACAATCGCCCACTGGATAGCCGCAAAAATATTGAAGGGAGAGGACATCCCAGAGACAGGCACAGAATGGGAAGTAGATGACGGTAAAGTTATGCCGGTGCTGTTTGACTCTGATCTACCGGTCATAACGTTCACCGATGAGATGCTAGAACATGTGCTCAAATACACGGATTATTTTAGCGAGGAAATGTACTCGGGCGATGTGTACGTAGAAGAGTACGTGACTATAGCCGCCCCTGGACAACCGGAGGGAGGCACGCCGGATTTGTTCTACATAGACGTACGTACAAACACACTAGAGATACATGATTTAAAGTACGGATTCTCACCGGTTGACGCTGCGGAGAACTACCAATTGATGTTGTATGCATACGGCGTAACTAAGTCGTTTTATGCGTGCAAGTTTGACACGTACAGGCTCGTTATACACCAGCCTCGGCTCAACCGGATAGATGAGAAGACGTATTCCCGTGCGGAAATGGAGGTTCAATGGGTGGCAATATTTAACGCTGCGGCATTGACGAGCAAGGAAATAGCGCCGGTAATACCGGGCGGGCATTGCACACGGTATTATTGCAGGGCCCGTGCAACATGCCATGCGTTCCAGGACTATGTTTTAGAGGATTTACCGGAAATAAAGGAGGAAATCGACAATGCCGACATCGGGAAAAAACTCAGCAAGATCGATCAGATCCGTAATTGGTGCGATGCAATTGAATCGGAGGCGTACACACTGGCTGTTGAAAAAGGACAACGAATCCCCGGATTTAAAGTCGTGGCCGGTAAACGAGGAAGCAGAACTTGGGGCAGCGAAGAAGAAGCCGAACAAGTCATGAAGAGCATGCGACTCAAGGCGGATGTGATGTATTCACGGAAGCTCATAAGCCCTACTCAAACAGAGAAATTGTTCAAGGGTGGTAGCATAGGTAAGAGGAAGTGGAGCAAACTGGTTGAACTCATAACTCAGCCAGAGTGTAAACCGAAATTAGTACCGGACAGCAGTGATCGTCCGGAAATTGAGGTTATCACGGATTTAGACTTATTGGAGGATTTATTATGAAAAGCTATAAATGGGTAAGAGACGTAGAAAAGCATGAATACTGCTTAATCGAAAAAGCTAGAGGTATCAAAGTGGGTACGATTTTTCATACACACGGTGCACCAAAACATAAGCAATGGTTATTCAAACTGGGCGGGGCGTGGAGCGTAGGCGAAAAACCCTTACGGATAGTTTGTCGTAAGATCGAAGAATTGAACCGTAAAACATACGAGGAGTACGTGGGAAATGAAGTTTGAAATTTTCGACGTTGAAATACCCATGCCGCTAAGGTTTGAGTTTATCCAACCGGGTGAATTCGGTGATCCGTACTACAATGTGCGGATGTGGGAGGTAGACGATCACGAGTACGTAGCGGTCGGCATGATAAGGTATTACGGCGGGCAGTGGTGTTTTTCGCAGTACGATATAGATGGCTGGCCGATAGACGCATACACGGTCGACGCCAGTGATCTTAGAGAAATAGCAGATAAACTTGATCAATTAAACAAAGGAGTGCGGAAATGAAAGTTGTATTGAAAAACGTAGTATTAAGATTTGCCGATGTATTCGAAGCTAAAGAATTTAAAGCCGGAGACGGACGACCACGCTTCAGCGCGTCATTTTTGATCGCTAAAGATTCGGAGAACGAAAAAGCTATTCATGCCGCCGTTAAAGAAGTAATGACAGAAGCCTGGAAGGATAAGGCCCCAGCAAAGATCAAAGCGTTTTCCAGCCAGCGCGGTCAGTGTTGCTATACGGACGGTGACAACCTGGAATATGACGGCTGTGCAGGAAATGTGTTTTTGGCCGCGCATCGTCAAGCGAAGAGCGGCGCGCCAAAAGTCGTTGACCGGGCTAAAAACGATTTACCAGCTGAATCAGGTAAACCGTACCCCGGATGCATAGTTAATGCTGTGATCGACATATGGGCGCAAACAGGTGAAAATCCAGGAATCCGTGCTACGTTAAACGCGGTACAGTTTGTCAAAGACGGTGAACCGTTTGTAGGATCAGTAGCTACGGCGGACGATTTGCCATCATTGGAAGAGGACATATCAGATGACGATTTAATTTAAATTCACAACGGCCCGCAAGGGCCGATTTTTATGACAATACTTTACATTGACTGTGAAACCTACTCAGAGCTAGAGTTAAAGACGGCGGGCACTTTTAGATATGCTGAAGAGTGCGAGATAATGATAGTGGTATGGGCCGTAGAAGACGGCACAGTACATTGCTGGGACAGATCGGTAACGAGAGAGTTTCCGGAACAACTCAAGAAAGATTTAAATAATTGTACTGAAATATGGGCCCACAACATGATGTTTGATTCTACAGTGTTAAAATATTCTGGCGTATTAGATTTACCGTTTAAAAAATTAAGATGTAGCTTAGTGCAAGCACTCTCACACGGTCTTCCAGGGGGACTAGAAGACTTATGCGGGATTTATAAAGTCGGATCGGATAAAGCTAAGATCAAAGATGGTCGGCGACTGATACCACTATTCTGTAAGCCGCGTCCGAAGAACTCGAAAATAGCCCGAGCAACACGAGAAACACACCCTGAAGAATGGGCGCGGTTCATAGAGTATGCGTGCAATGATATCGAGGCAATGCGAGAGATACATAAGAAATTGCCTAGATGGAACTACCCGAGGGAGCCTGAGCTTAGTCATTGGCATTTAGATCAGCAAATAAATGATCGGGGTTTCGCCATTGACCGCGAACTATGCGAAGCGGTTATCCGGGCTATAGGTCGTGCGAAAGAGGAATTATCTGATAAAACGGTAGAACTCACGGATGGACGACTTGCCAGTACGACACAAGTACAGGCCACCATTGATTACATACTAGAAGAACACGGAATATACGCAGATAATCTCACTAAAGCGAACGTTAAAAAGTTGCTTGACTCTGACATTCCGCAGGAATTACGGCTATTGCTTGAGACGAGACAGCAGGCGTCAGCTTCTAGTACCGCGAAGTATCAGGCTTTACTAAACAAAGCAAGTAGTGATGGGCGCTTCCGTGGCGGGGTCCAGTTTAGCGGAGCATCAAGAACACGGCGCGCTTGTCTAGCCGAGGGGAGTATGATAGACGTTAAAACCTACGACGGCGAAATAACGCAAAAACCAATACAAGATGTCCTGGTGACTGATAT
>JACCEE011865976.1_pt1 | contig 10599 bp, 9 predicted proteins | sample 7449931 | NCBI WGS metagenome assembly JACCEE01 (sample SAMN15323457, study PRJNA562643) | freshwater metagenome | isolation source: river surface water | place: USA:Blue River Watershed | collected 2017-08-19 | reverse complement strand
TTCTATGATATTGTGGATGAAAATCCTGATCCAAATGATTTATTTATACAACTTGAAACTGCGGTAAGTGCACTTCCTAATACGATTGATTTTCCAAACACAGAGGATGATGATTCAGTTACGCTTAGTTTTATAGCTTCAGATACAAATTACGATTATCCCGACCATATCTTTTATACACTTACAAGTACATCGAATGTTAATGGTATGTCACGCACATTATCTAAGGAATATGGATATCTATATACCAGTAGTGGTCCAGGTCTAATAATTGGTAAGGCAGTATTAACTCAAAGAAATATGAGTATTGGGGAACAAGGATCCATTGTAATTGGTCCTATCGCAAGTAATTTGTTGGATAACACTACAATTAATTTAAATAATACAACTCAAAATGGTATTAATATGGTTTATGTACCAAGTGGGAAAACAGGTAATGTGATTAATCCAGATAAAGTTGGAAATCGAATTACTGAAGTTGCGAGCCCTTATATATTCCCTACGATTAAATATCCTAGCATTCCGACTACGACTCCAATCACAATTTCACCTTATACTTTTACCAATAATAAAGCATCAATTAATGTATATGAGTATTCTTATCTTGAGAACTTAACATCTGCAGATGGTCAAATTCTTACAGTGAATCTTGGGACACGAGGAACCGCAAACTCAAGAAAGATATTAAGAGTTAAGAATATCAATATGTCAGGTGGACTGAGAGTTTTAGGAACTGGTCGATTACTTTTAATTTACGATTATGGTACTGGTACGATGACACTTGGTCCGAAGTTTAATGTATGTGGTAATGTGGTTGGAAGTTGTTTAGATGAGAATCCTGATTATACAAAGTTCTTGTTTTATCTTAAAACATCGAATGTGACAAGTGGAAATTTCGCGGCATATCCAACATTAACATTTGAGAACCAACAAATTTTCTATGGAAGTATTTTAGGAGAATTCGCTAATATCGCAATTAAAAGTAGTAATTTTAAAGGACATATCGTTACGGCTGGTCAAAAAATTGATTTCACATCGAACTCTGTCATTCATGAAGTCTTATTTTATGCCCCATTTGCGGATATTACCATTAGTTCAAATGCGGTTTTAAGTGGATCATTGGTTGGAAATACATTTACTATTTCTAATCCTCAAACAAAAGTGACTTATATTGAAGTAAAAAAAGAGACTTTCCCTTTCACAATTGATTTCCCTGTAACAGAGACATCGACCTATGTCCCAGGAATTGCGGAAATTATAGAAGGTAGGATAATAGGTAATTAACATGAAATTCTATCGTACTTATTACATTGATTCTTTCGGTAAACGCTCCAGTGAAGTCATTGCGGTTGAACATGAGAGTGATATTTTTGGCTTGTTGAAGGAAAGAAATTTATCTTTAATCGACTACAAGCAAATTAATCGAATTAAAAGAAATTCACTTAATACCGTTGATTTGATTATTTTTACTCGTCAATTGAGTTCTATGATTGATGCGGGTGTTTCGATTGTTAAGGGAATAAATATTATCACTGAAAGTACGACAAATACATTTGCTAAGAAGACATATAAGAATATCTCACAAGAGATTCAACGAGGTAATTCATTATCAAATGCGATGACTAAACAAGGTACCGCATTCCCTGATATCTTAATTAACATGGTTTCAGCAGGTGAAATCGGTGGTACACTAGAAAAATCACTTAACTTAATGTCATCTCATTTCGAGAAGGAACAACGCCTTATTAATAAAATAAAAAGTGCTAGTACATATCCAATTATCCTGGCGGTTATATCTGTCGCTGTTGTATTACTCCTTATGACATTTGTACTACCTACTATTACTAAAATGTTTGACCCTGAACAAGTCCCTCCACTAACACGATTTGTGATGGGCATTAGTGATTTTATCATTAATTATTGGTACTTTATTATCGCCTTCTTTATCTTACTTATCACAGGCACTAAATTCTTACTAACGATTCCTTCGATTAAACGATCCTTTGATCATATGTTATTAAAATTACCAATTATTGGTAAATTAAATAGAACTATCTATTCAGCACGTTGTGCACGTTCATTCGCATCACTCTATTTAAGTGGTATTCAAACTTTAGATATGATTTCATCCACGGCAAGAATACTTAATAATACCTATATAGAAAGTTTATTTGATGAAATGATGTTAAAGGTATCACAAGGTGAACTCATATCAACCGCAATAGAAGAGATGAAGATATTTGATCCAATGTTGAGTTCTATGATTAATGTTGGTGAAGAGACAGGTACACTTGGCGATATATTAGTTAAAACAGCTGATTATTTTGATGGAGAAGCTGAGAATGCGCTTCAGAAAATGGTCTCTCTTATAGAACCTATCATGTTAGTATTCATGGGTGTTATTATTGGTATTATTATCGTTTCGGTTATACAACCTATGTTTGGTATGTATGATCAGATAGGAGCTTAGTTATGAACATTATTGAACTTAGAGATAATTCAATTGAGTTAATAAAGGCAAGAAAAAAGAAATCCTTTATTGAAGTCATGAATCATCAATCCATTGAAATAAAAGATGGATACAAAGCATTATTAACAGACACAGAGCTCATGTCTGAAGTTCATCATGCCATTCGACATTTCTATAGTCAAGATCGTGATTGTATGATTAGTTTAGGTATTACTTCTATCATTTATCGTGACATTCAAACGCCAAAAACGAATAAGAAATATCTTAAATCTCTTGTTAAACATGAACTCATTAACGCATTAAATCTTAGTTCAGATTATCTTATTGATTATGCTCAAGTCGGTGAGATTGTGACTGAGAATGTTAAACAAAGTAAGTTACTCATAAGTGCTATACAAACCAATCATTTAACTGAGATTCTTTACTTCTTTGAAAGATGTGGATTAAACATAAAGAAGATTGATGTATCAATTCATTCACTTATCCGTTTTAATCGTCATGCACAATTTATTCAACCCGATAAGAACAGTGTCATTGTGGATGTTTCATCGAAACAAATCCGACAATTCTTATTTGAAAATGGACAATTTAGTTATCACAGAGTCACAAAAATCAATCTTGATTCCGATAGTGAAACAAACAATACATTGATTGTATTAGATGCGATTGAGAAAATGATTCAATTTTCAATCGCACAAGGTAGAATTAAAACCGTCGATCAGATTCAATTTATTGGATTTCCTTTCTCAATAAGTACTTTAGATCTATTTAAAAAAGAATTAAATATGGATGTGAATGTAATAGATGTTAAGAAGTATGTTCACTATAAAACCGATCAAGATCTTCAATTAATCTATGCATTGTCTATGTTATATAAAACAGATAAAACTAAATCAATTGACTTTATGTCATTGTATTTAGAAGTTAATAAAAAGAATGATTTTGTGGAAAGAATTAACCCTTTATTCTCACCTAGCTTAGCAATTCTAACGTATTTTGTACTAACAACACTTATTATTTTAGTGATAAAGACAAATAATACGAATCAATCCATCAAAGAGATCAATAGCTACTTATCTCAAGAATCCGTATCAACTAAGATGACGGAAATAAATGAATCGAATAATAATATCAGTAAAATGAATGAGATTTTAACTGAGATTGATCATATTCAAATGGTGTTAAATAAAATCCCTCGATACAATCAAGAAGTAATAGAGAAGTTATTTAGCGTCAAATCTGAATCCATTTCTATTGTACTAATTACCTACAACAATAATTCGGTCGATATAGAAATTGAAACACTTGATTCTAGTTTAATTTATCAATATGTTACATCTTTAAAAGAAATTAACTATTTCAAGGATGTGACATATTCTAAATATGAACGGGATGAACAAAGCAATTTATATTCTTCTACACTTACAATCAGTTTAAAGGAGCTTGAATAATATGAAACTTTCAGATAAAGACAAACTCTTATTAAAATGGCTTCTATTGTTTATTGGATTGTTTGTGACATATCAATTTATTTACTTACCGATACAGACTAATTTGAATCTTAAAGAAACAGAACTTCAGGCATTAGTTGCTCAAAAAGAGTTAACAGAAATAACATTACCGACTTATGATACAGTAATGAAAAGAGAAGAAGAAACAAGAGATCTATTAGATCAGAAATTTAGTTTATTTTTTGATGAATTTATGGCTGAAGATGTGGAAGCTTATTTAAATCCTTTATTAACACAATACAATGCGAGTATAAGCTACTTTCAAGCATCTACGACTCAGGTGGTTATTCCTGAAGTTCTTAAGAACGAAGAAGAAGTTTTAAATTATAAGATTAAACTTTTGCTTGATGAGTATGAAAAGAATAATCAGGATACAACAGACGTTGAACTTGTAAGTTCAGACTTACTAAAAACAATTGTTAGTTACCGTATTGATATTAGTTTTACGAATTATCAAGCCTTGATACAAGAATTGAGTCTAGCAGATACAAGTATTATATTATCTAAAACAGATTATAATTTTGATGATCGAAGTGCTAATTTGGAGTTTGATGTTTACTCACTTCAAAAACCTTCAATCAAACCATAAATCGTTAGGAGTTCATTATGGCACATACCTTAGAAGAACTTCTCGTCAGAGAAAAAATTATTACACATGAACAGTTAGAGGAAGTCAATGCGATACAGAAACAAACTGGACAAGCTACTTTCTATATTTTAATTGACCACAAGTTCGCAAAAGAAAAAGATGTGTTAAGAATTCTTGCACAATCTTTAGGCATGGATTATTTAGACAATCTATCCTTCAATACAAGTCCTGATGCGATACGTGTATTTCCAGAAAATTTAGCACGTAAATATCGTATGACACCTTTAAAAGTTGATGAAGGCACATTAACACTCGCAACTTCAAATCCTTTTAACTTAAATGCGGTTGAAGATATCGGGATGATTTTAGGGATTAATATTCAAACTGTATTAGCCCCAAAAGTTGAGATTGATTCTACGATTGAAAGACTCTATTCAAAAAAGATACTCGATAAAACACGTGTAAATCAAACTGATCCAACTGAGACAACGGATGAGAATGATGTGGAAGGTTCTCCTATTGTAAGAATTGTGAATAATTTAATCATGGAAGCATATAAACGTAATGCGAGTGATATTCATATTGAACCTGAGGCAAATTATACGCGGGTACGTTTAAGAATTGATGGTGATTTGGTAAAATACATCAACTTTGACAATGATATGCATTCATTGATTTCAACTCGTATAAAAATTATTAGTGGATTAAATATTGCGGAAAAACGTATTCCACAAGATGGAAGTTTTCAGTTTAATTATGAATTCAAAAAAATCGATATTCGTGTATCGACACTTCCAACACCTTATGGTGAAAATATTGTATTAAGATTGTTGGGAGCTGATCAGAACATAGAGTATTCACTATCTGGTTTAGGTTTATCACCAAGAACTCTAGAAATAATAGAAAAAGCCATAAAAGTTCCTCATGGAATTATACTTGTGACTGGTCCTACAGGAAGTGGTAAAACCACAACCCTTTATTCAATCTTGTCCAAATTAGCTGTCCCAAGTAAAGCAATTAAAACAGTTGAGGATCCAATTGAACGTAAATTTGAAGGTATTACTCAAGTTCAAGTCAATCAAAAGGCTGGTCTAACCTTCGCAGCTGGACTTAGATCGATTCTACGACAAGACCCTGATATTATCATGATTGGTGAAATTCGTGATGGAGAAACTGCAGAAATTGCGATTAGAGCTGCCATTACTGGTCACTTAGTATTGTCTACCATCCATACAAATGACGCATTATCTTCAGTTGTTCGTTTAGTAGATATGGGTATTGAGCCTTTTAAAGTAGGATCATCTCTTGTATGTGTTATCGCACAACGACTTATCAAACGTAATTGTATTCACTGTAAGGAACAAGTCGAACTTTCCAGTACTGAGAAACGATTATTACGGATTGACTTTGATCATGTCTATAAAGGCAGAGGCTGTGATAAATGTAATCATACAGGTTATTCCGGTCGACTAGCCGCATTTGAAATTGTCCTAGTTGATCAAAAACTTGAAGAGTTAATTTCTAAGAATTCTAGCATGGAGACATTACGCGCTTATGCGATTGAAAAGAAAATGCAGATGTTAAGAGATGAAGTTATTGAATTCCTGAATCAAGGTTTAACTTCAGTCGATGAGGCATTAAGAGTTTTATATAATGTGGATAATTAAAAAAATAGGACGTAGAGTCCTATTCTTGTATCCAATTTAATTCTACTGGTTTAACCTTAAATACATCTTTTTCTAACACAATGGTATAACTAGCATTTTCCAATGTGGCTGTCCCATTTTTTGAGCTATACTTCGCATTAACTTGTGCAGTATATGTCCCATCATCATTCTTATTTACACTCAATACTTCATAGTTTTTTAATACGAACTCTGATTCCTTTAAAGCCCCTGAGAACACATCATAATCATCATCACGGTCATCCATTGGCGTTAATAAATACTGATGACTATATCGCTTGAATAATTGAGCATCCAAGAAACGCTTAAGCGCTTCTTCAGCTGTTCTTTCAAGAATATCTTCTCCTTCTATGCGTACATTAGGATTTATCTTATCTTCATAGAAGAAACTTAAAGGATAATAGGTATTAGACGCATTCCATATAATATACTCATTCAAACCTAGCTCAACACCAGCCGCAATTTGTTTACCAATCGCATCTTCTTCATAAGGGATATATCCCTTAACCCATGTAGCTGTAAATCCTTGGTACCAAGATCGTATAATAGCCGGATCACGTTGTGCCGCATTTCTTTCAAGTGCTTCTATTAATGCGGTACGAACAACTTCATATGGATATTGATCCGGTACATTAAATCCATAGAAACCAGAACCATAATGACTTGGATAAATCATTGGACAAATATACTCTGTACTATTCGCAACCATTCTCCATGTTTGACCTATATCTTCAGGCGTATCATCCCATGAATGAGTCACAACACCGAATACATCTGCGGAAACATGTACATTATAGGGTTCTAGCTTTTCTCTTGCATAGAGTAAAAAGTCTCGAATGGCCTCATCTTTGTCTCGATCATTTCTTCCCGGGAAATAAGTTATTGGATTATAATACTTCGCATTATCAGGAAATCTTACATAGTCATATTGTATTTCATCAAAGCCTCTTAATGCGGCTTCTTGAGAGACAGAAATGACATACTTCCAAATATATTCATCAAACGGATTGACCCACGCAAAACCTGATTTATCATGATATACACCACCAGCACTCAATTGAATCGCATGATCCGGATTATTCTTCGCAAAATATGGATCCTTAAATGCCACAATACGCGCAATGGTATAAATTTCTTTTTCATTCAAATAATTCATCAATGTATCAAAATCTTTCATCGGAGTGTTCCAATTAGAACCTACTCGATTTACAATCTCAATATCACTTTTCCACGCTATTAAACCTTCATCATTTTTAACATCAATGACTAAGGCATTGATTTCAGTTGCCTCCGCAATCCCAAGTATTTTCTCTAACTTATTGACTTGATCTAATTTAGACTCATCAAAAGATTCATTATTTTTAAGTGCTAGTACATAATTCTTATAATACTCAATATCCTCTAGATTAAATGGAAATCCAGCCACATTCGATGTGACATACAAAGCTTTTGCCTCAACTGTAACTAATTCATTATCCGTATCTAGAGATGGTAAAGGCACATAGAATTCTCCCAACTCAAGCTTACGTTCTTCCTCAAGTAAACGTCTCTCTTCAATTTTCTTTTGAAGTGCTTCTTGATCTAACTCTTCTTGTGTTGGACCTTCATCAACTGGTGTTTCTGGTTCATCTACTTTTGAACAGGCTGAAAACATCATCATGCCTATTAATGTAATACTTAATAATACTTTCTTCATATCTCTCTTACCGTTCTATTGTCTTGGATAAGTATACAATTCTTTAGATTCATTTATCGTTAACTTATCCACTAAATCATCTGGAATTGTGATGATATCAGGGTTACCATCTGAAATAAACTTCTCATTAGGATTCTCATCATAATAACTTAGATAGTTATACATCCCTACATTATCCACATTCATTTCACTTGCTCTAACACGCGGTAAACTTAACGCATTGAAATGAATATGATAGGGAGATAATGCTGGAAACCATCCTACATTAAGAATCGCAATATTCTCATAAGAATAATCTTCATACATTCCCTTTTGAAGATAAATCTCTAAATCCTTATTCTTAGGTCTAGATCCATAAGGAAGTGCTAATGTATTAACCTTATACCCAATAGGTGTAAATGTTTCTAAATACTCTGCTTGATAACCCAATTGAGTTTCAATATCACTTTGACTCGCATCCTTAAAATTCATATGATCCTTTGAATGATTCCCAATATCCATTCCCATTTCAATGAGATACTCAACCTTTTCTTTAGAATATTGAGATTGTTTAAACGGAGTAGAACTCGTAATAAAGAATGTGGCTTCTAGTGGAAAATCAGGATGAGTCCGATTAAATTCAACGAGTATACCTACTGCACAATTAGGATCTATACTTCCATCCTCTAAATATCTAAAGTTATTTAAATTCCCATCATCAAACGTCAACACCACTGGAGTATATCCCATCTCAGTGACAATATTCCCATTCACATAGTCTGTTAAACTAATGGGTCTATATCCTTTATCATATAGTGTTTGAAGATCTTTCTTAAAGTTATCAACAGTCCTTGTCCAAGTCTGTTCTTCTTCTCCAATATTGTGATACATCAAAATCATAACCTTACCTGCCTCATTTGGTTTCAGATTAAGATCAATAAGTTCTTTTGGATCAACTTCAACTGGAATTTCTGGTGTAATAGGCGTTTCTTCAACTTCTTTTGCACATCCAGAAATGATGAATAAACTTAGACTGATAATCGCTAATCGTTTTAACATATTTCCTCTTATTAACATGGTTTCCCATGGCTCTTGTTTGTATAGTTTCATTATGACATAAAGTCCAACTAAAATATTACCATTATATTCTTTATCCGTTAAGCGTTTCTTTTAATCTTGCGTCCTTTTCAAAACTAATTTCATAATACGCTTGATAATGACTAAATCCTTTTAATCGATAACTTAAATACTCTTTAAAATAAAGATATAGGAATCGAATAAATCCATATTTCTGATACTGTTCCACATGTACCATCTCATGTTTTCTTAATCGTTCACTTACATTTTTCGAATCCATCACATAATAAATATGATTACCTAAAGTAACTCCACTCACTTTCAATATTCGTGGAAAAAAATGGTTATAATGTTCGATCATAATTTTATGGATAATATTTCTCTATGTAGTCTCATATCATACATAAATTCTTTTAGTGAATTTACATCCTCAATAAAATCATCCTTTTTTCTAAAATATGCATCAATCTTTCGAAGTAGTCTTTGATAGTCTTTATCATATACTTTCGCATGTTTATTTCTAGAAATTGATTCGAAATATAATAAAATTAATGTTGGCATAATTTCTAGACAAGATGATTCAATCCAGAAATCAACCTTATCATACTGAGGAAGATATGACTCTAATAGTTTTTCGATTAAAGCTAATCCATCATCATTGGATTTCCAAATATCCACAAATACTGAATCATATTGGTTTAAGCTTTCCTCTTTCCAATAATCAAACGCATCTGCGTGAATAATAGTAAGTGGTATATTATTAGGAAATTGTGGTCTTAGACTTGATTAAATAATTCAATAACTGATTTAGATTTTTCTATTACAGTAATACTTTTTACATTTGGATTTAACATAGCCATAAAAGGAAAGTAACCTATTCCTAAACCAAATGTTAATACATTCCCATATGCCTTCTTAGCGACAGGATCAATCGTCTCTGCTTCAGATGGAACATCTAACATCCATACCTCATTGTGTTGATAAAGAATCGTTACTTCCATAGGTTCATCTAACGCTACAAGTCGCATAGAATCATTCAATTCTCTATTTGGATCAAACTGAATACTGGATAAGCTAAATAATTCATTCGCATTTACCATTTGAGTTTGGTATGTAAATTCATCTGAAATGATTTTATCGAGTTTAATCGCTTTATGATAAGGTCGATTCATATATTCTTTGGATGAAATAAATAAACTTGGCCATTTATCACTATTACCTGAATACTCAAAAAAACCAGCTTTCTTCATCTTTTTTTGTATATCTTTTTCAGTTTCTTTACTCACAACAAGTCCTAAGAAGTTATTCTTAGATTCGTTCTGTATATTGTGTAAACATCGATTAAAGAATTGATCGATTTCTTGGGTTCGTTTTATCTTCATATCCCTATTCTAACAAAAAAAGTTGTCTTAGAGAGAGTTTAAGACAACTTTATAACTACGTATTGGTTAATAGGGAATACTCTTTTTGGGGGAAAGGTTGAAGTTTATTAACCAATGAGGAATAATCTTTAATTATATTCTTAGTTTAATGAATTACTGTTTACCAATCCTACCTAGAAAATACGCAAATCTGACGCAAATAATACTTCC
>JACCEE011628267.1_pt1 | contig 10599 bp, 7 predicted proteins | sample 7449931 | NCBI WGS metagenome assembly JACCEE01 (sample SAMN15323457, study PRJNA562643) | freshwater metagenome | isolation source: river surface water | place: USA:Blue River Watershed | collected 2017-08-19 | reverse complement strand
GGCCCTGCTGGGCCCGCTGCCCGGCGCCAGGCTGGCGGCGGCCACCGAGGCCGACTGGAGCGAGGAATACCTGGCTCCAGTCATCAGCGTCAAGGTGGTGGAGGGGGTGGACGAGGCCATTGCCCACATCAACCAGTATTCCAGCCACCACACCGATGCCATCCTGACCAACGACCACCGCCATGCCCAGCAGTTTTTGCGCGAGGTGGATTCGGCCAGCGTGATGGTCAACACCAGCACCCGGTTTGCCGACGGTTTTGAATACGGCCTGGGCGCTGAAATCGGCATCAGCACCGACAAGTTCCATGCCCGTGGCCCTGTGGGGGTGGAAGGTCTGACCTCGCTCAAGTACGTGGTGCTGGGCGAGGGCGAAGTGCGGGGCTGAAACAAACCGGGGGCCGCCCATGATTCCGCACCAACGGCCCATTGCCGAACGCATCGCCTGGCTGTTCGATCTGGCCCAGCGCCACGCCAGCGACTATGCCAGCGCCGAGGCCTGGCTGGATCGCAAGCGTTACCGGGCCAACCACCCCACGGCCATCTGGGTGATGAAGTGCATGGACGGGCGCATCAACATCCCCATTGCCACCCAAACGCCCAAGGGCATCATCCAGCCGTTTCGCAACCTGGGCGGCATGTTCCGCCTGGGCTGGCCCCACCTGGGCGAGACGCTGGTGAATGACATGGCTGCCGTCATCAACTCCGGGCGGCAGGCGCTGGTCATGGTCACGTACCACTATTCCAAAGGCGACGAGCGGCGTGGCTGTGCCGGGTTCCATTACCGCACCCAGGATGCCGTGGCCCACACCTTTGAAATCCGGGCCGAGATGGGGGTGCTGTTCGGTGCCCAGCACCACACGGTGTATCCGCTGGTGTGCGGCTTTGAAACCGATGAAGAAGCCCTGGTCATTCACGGCCACCTGGGTGCCACGCTGTCGATGGCCGACCTGTCCGAGGCCGATCTGGACAGCCTGCCCCAGCGCCTGATGGCCCTGCTGCCCGACATGCCCACCCAGATGCGGCACGACCTGCTGCCCCTGCTTGCGGGCAACCTGCGCCACATTGCCCGCCTGCGCCAGATGGTGCGCACGCTGGACATCGAGCACCGCGAGTGGATGCTGTGCGTGGGGCGCGGGTTTGACTGGCTGCATGTGCCCAACATCGCCCTCATCATCGGCCCCTACAGCCCCGATCTGGCCGACCCCATCCGCAAGGCGGCGGGCATCATCCGCGCCAACATGCGGGCAGGCCGCATTCCGAACGACGGGTTCCTGGTCATGTCATCGGTGCCCTACGAGGACATTGGTGTGGACCGGTCGCGGGCCTTGCTCAAGTCCAACTTCATGGCCGACTTTGCCGCTGAAACCATACGCAAAGACTTCCCCGACCTCGCTCCGCTGATGACGGTGCGCAAAACCGTGCTCAACTGGCACAGTCGGCAGGTGGAAATGCTCAGCCAGCCCTGCTGATGTCCGGAGCCCGATGCCCGCTGGGTGGCCGAACCAGTGTGGTGCGGGAGAAGTTGACCCAGGTCAAGAATCGGCCCTGGCATGACCGACAGGCCGGAACCAACCACGACACTCCCCGCTCACTCAGCCATGAAATCTTCAGCCTCCATCCCCCGCCCGCCGCCGACCAATCCCGCCCCGGTGTGGCACGCCCAATCCACCGATGCCGCACTGGCCGCGCTGGCCGCCACGGCGCAGGGGCTGACCCAGGCCGAGGCCGAGCAGCGCCTGGCGGCCCACGGCCCCAACAGCCTGCCCACGCCGCCCGCTCCCAGTGCGCTGATGCGCCTGCTGCGCCAGTTCAACAACCTGCTGCTGTACGTATTGATGGCGGCCGCCACCGTCACCGCTTTCATGGGCCACTGGGTGGACACGTGTGAAGTAAAGCATTACTTGGCGCGATTGCCACGTAATGCTTTATGCGAAGTTGTGCCACGTAATGCTTTATTGACCCTCTTGGAGGGGTAGCGCTCAGGCCGAGCGAAAAATCTTTCGCGTTTTGCTGACTCAGCCTGTCAAAGGTCATGGCTGCAACAACCCCGAAATCCCATCCTCATCCAAGTCGTGTCACGGGCAAAGAGCACGAGCTGATGGCCGACGAGGCTAGGCGGCTCTTGCGAGCCGAGATGGTTCGTCGCGGGTTCAGTTACAAGATGCTAGCTGAAGCTCTTGCTGCGCAGCAGGGCGATGGTCCTATTGAGTCGGTGCAGTCCCTGACTAACAAAGTGAACCGTGGCCGGTTCTCCTTCGCTTTTTTCTTGCGAGCGGCTCGCGCCATGGGAGTCAATGCAATTGACTTGCCCTCACTTTGATAGCAGTTGTCTAGCGGCCCGTTGCTGCGGAAGCAAACGCGCAGCTCAATCGGCCATGCTACCTGCGCTCGTTCTTGTTGCTGTCACTTGTGATCGAAGCCGTTTGGGGGGACCTTGTGACCACAGGAAGATCGTGCACAACGCGAGATATCGGCACCGCGTTGAGTGACGCCAGAAGGGCGCGAGCTGCGTGCTGCCTGGGGCGGCGCACATCGTAGAAATCCCCCCGTTTGAATGGTATCCCTGGATACCTGGGCTGGGTCTCTTAGTATCAGCCGCATGAAGAAGCTCCCGTGGACTCACCCGATAGCCGCTCGCCTTGAGGCGCATGCACGACCCATCACTTACGAAGAAGCTGCCATGTACGTGCGTAATCAATTGCGCCGCTACAGCGTGGAGTCTGTCGTGTCATTGGCTCTGGAGTTGCTGCAACACGGAGAGCCGCAGAGCCATGAGCACTTGCAGACTTGGCCATGGATCACCTGCCTGGTGGTCAAGCTTGCGTGCGAGAACGACTCGATACCTTTACACGGACACGGTGTGCGCGCATGTCCTCAGCATGTCTTTGATCGTTGCCGCCAAGCTCTGTGGGATGCGCAAGCAGGTAAAGATCGACTTGATGACCCTCGCGGTGGCGTGTACTTGATGTTTCGTTCAATGCTGCAAGCGCAGTTGGCTTTCCAATCCAAACCAGGATGGGACTTTCTGAGGTTTCCAGCTCTTGTTCGCCGTTTACCCGAGGACCACCCATGCCGGATGTTGTTCGACCAGCAGTTCGGCATGACGCCGAACGTCTTCATTTGTTTGTGTTACGCAAGTGCAGCTCTGATTTTTAAGGGCGACCGCGTTCTTCATCCGAGCAGCTTCAAGAACCTGAGCCAAGCGTTCGGTGCAGGTGTGGAGAAATTCTTTGACTTGTTCTCTCGAGACCTGTTGGGTCTGCGTGCAGAGTTGCAGCGAGAGCTCAAAGTACGCTTGGACAAGGGGCACCCCTGGCGCCCGCGCAGCGAGTACAACGACTTTCCATGGCTGTCGAACTTTCCTCTTTTCAAGCGCAGTTCTAATGACTATGCCGTCTGGCACCCGTTGATCTTCGCGCGCGGATTGGAGAATGCCGTTCACCGCCGACTATCACGGCGTAAGGACGAGTATGCAGCTGAGTTCAGCAAGGTGTTCGAAGACTATGTCTTGGAGTTGCTGAGTGAAAGCGGAACCGTGTACTTGAGCGAAGAGGAGTACAAGAAGCGCTACGGACGTGACAAGAATACCGTGGAAGCCATCATTACAAAAGATGGGTCGAACATTTTCGTCGAGTCGAAGATGACAGCCTACTCCAGTGAAGTGACTGCTAGCGGTCAGGCTCCTGTGGTTTGGCAAGGATTGAAACGTGTCCGCCAAGCCATGGCTCAAGGGTGGGCGGTATCCACTGCGTTACGCAGCGGTGATTTTGCAGATCTGGCCTGCTCAAGAGCGCAGGAGGATTTCCTGATCGTGGTCACGAGCCAGCAGATGATGTGCGCCACTGGGGAGCACTTTCGCCGTCTTTTCAAACCAGGAGTATTCGATCCGGACGAGCAGCGGTCAACAGGTTCACGTCCGCCAAGTCCAGATGCGCAGCAGCTGGCTCGACTGCCACTCAAGAACATCATCATTGCGTCGATCGCGGAGTTCGAGCACTTGATGGTGGCAGTTGGCGCAGGTGAACTCGACCTGCTTGGTTTCTTGCGCAAGGTGGCGCAGGCCAACGAGGATCCACGAACCTCCGTGATGTTCTTGGCGCAGATGCTGGAGACTGCCCCTAGGCTCTCGCGTGCATTGATCGAGGCCAGGAGCGAGGCGGAAACTACTATGAAGTCAATTCTCTGCCCGATTTGAATTGGATGAGTAACCCGTTGACGATCAGGTTTCAAGACGTTCCTTCAGAGCGTCTCTGGATAGGTGTGCAACCTTGTTTCGGCATGCTGTGAGGTCGATGCACTTAAAAGGGGGAGTTCGCTGGTGGCGTGTCCCCCTCTACGGCCGTCACATTCAGGATCTGATCCGAATCCTCTCAGCGGCCTCGGTCGCCAACCTCAGCGTGGTGGCGCCTATGCGCAGCGAACTCGGTGTATTGCCGCTCTCGAGAGTGGCTGCAATTGCCCTGAGCGCCTGGGCACGGAGTTGCGACGGGTACCACTTTGTGCCAGCCGCTGCGCTGGCATTTCTCAAGCTGAGCGTTTGCCCAGACTGGATCAAATCGATGGCGATCTGTTCAGCCTCGCACACCGCTATGGTGCGCCGATTTTCATCTTCAGCCTGCTTGTTAGTGATCGTGTTCCCCCTCATCTGCATGTAGAGGTCTTCATGACGCCGCATGGTGGACAAGTCCACTTGCATTGCTCTGGCAACCTCGCTTGCAGTTTTGCCCTGGGTGATCGCTTCGGCCATGGCTTGTCTCAGGCGTTGATGATCAACACGCTTTACGGCACGGCGTCTGCGCAAGGGCTTTCGATCGCTCTCGGGCATTTCTATGGGGACCCATTCTCCTTGCAGTAAAGATGCGAGAGACACTCCCTCGATCCAGGCGATGTCCAGCAACTGTGCAATGGCCATTCGCGAGTTGGGCTTTCTGAGCCAATTCGAGAAGATCGACTTGGAGCCACCTACCTTGGCTGCGTACGCTTGGACGCCTCCTGCATCCTCTGCCTTTTGCTGGACAAGTTGCTTCATCGGAGTAGGAGATTGGACCCAGTTCGTACCTAGTGCAACCAACACCTGGGCACATTGCTCTGCACGCCAAATTTCTGAGGGTGAGCAGGTATCAGCACTTTTTGGGATGCACGAGAATCCGAGGGCGCCACATCCTCCGCAAACACCAGAGTGCTTGACGCGAAGGTAGGGATCTAGAGCTTCTGAGGGGGGCTTGCCGCATCTTGCGGGAAGCAAAGGCTTGCGGTGCACGGGACAGCACGAGACCGGCCCCATCCGCCACATCAGTCGCTCGTATGGCATTCGACTGGCAGCTAGATCCTCCCGTAGGCAGTCGATGCAGACACGTTCTTCCGTGGTGATGAGCTTGGTGGTCGAAACCAGGTTGGTTAAGCCAGCCAGCGTGCAGAGGTCCAGTTGCTGATTTCCAGTCGCGATCTCCAGTGCCTTAGCCCAACTCTTGGCACCAAGGCCTGTCCCGATCATCAGGTTGCCTGCGTTCTTGTCCCATCCCCACCCCCAACCCCATCCTTGCCGGTAGATGCGGCGCATGACGCGCTGCTCCTTCTTGTTTGGCGCCAGCGTTGAGCTGATGTCAGGATCATTGGCCATGGTGATGTTGACCAGCTTGCTTGGTGGAAGTGAGTGCTCATGGGCCAGCCTTTGCAGCAGGCTGTACAAAGATTCGATCTGGGCAGTGGTCTGTCCCTCTGGCGGGATCTTGTACAGAAGTGTGGCCTTGCGCTTCTGTGTTGATGCAGGTTGTGCGCGTGAGATGACCGTCTCAAGCATGTTCCACCTCGTGTTCTTCCTGCCGCATTACTGCCATGAGGGCCTCGTCGGATAATTGACCGTCGCCATAGCAAGCGCCGGCGAGTTTTGCCTCTCCCTCAACGGTCTCCTTCTCTAGGATGCTCAGTGATACTTCGCCCTTGATCGCCTTGCTGAAAAAGGCCTTGTCGAGTCGCTCATCTGTTGTATCCATTTGAAGAGTCAGAAGGCGCAGCAGGATGGATTTGGTTAGCCCGATTGACCCAAGAGACGCCAACATCAGAGGTTTCCAAATGGCGGTCAGGTTCGGTCGTTGACGGCATGGCCATTGCTCTTGGAACCTCTGAAGCTGCGCACGGTATTCAGTCTCGTCAGGGGTCATGGCCTTGCCATTCTTCGAGCTGACTTGGTACCTCTGGTAGTGGACAATTTCGCTGCGTCGAACCACTTGGCCGTATTCGATCATCAAATCTGCGATCTGATGTGTTCCGATCAGCACCAGCTTGGTATCGCCGATGTCGGCCAAGCTCTTCAGTGTGTCCATGATGGCGGAGTATTCGGAAAAGCGAAGCAGGTGCAATGCTTCATCCACAATCAGTGCGCGCACCTTGCGACGAAGAAGCATCTTCTCGACATGGCCGCGTAAGCTCGCCACCGATTGACGATCGCCTCGAACACCTTGTAGCTCGCCTTCTGTGACCTTGGACGGCCGTTTGTGGTCAATCTCTGGTTCGGCTCCAGCCTCCAGAATCCGACGATAGAGCATGCGCCAGGAGAGTGATTTTTCACCGTTGGCCGGAGCGCTCACGTGCAGCACTGGGCACTGATCTGGCGTTGCTGTTGGTCCGTAATGGCTGTCCAGTAGCGAGCTCAGTTCCTTGGCAAGTGTTGTTTTGCCGATGCCTGTCATGCCGATGATGGACACGATCTTGATGTCATTGTTAGGGTCCATCAGTTCAAGTAAGTCGCCGACCACACGCTCGAGTTCTCGGTGAGAGAGTTGGAGGAGGTAGTACCAACGCTTCCGGAACAGCTTGCTTTGCTTGAGCATGTCGGCATGAGACGTTTGCCAGATGAGCTCGTCCGCAGGTAATTTCTCGTCGGGGGTGTTTGGGACGCAGATATCTTCAGACATGGTTGTGATCCTTCCTTCGATTTAGCGGAACCGGCCAATCTTTTGAAGCAGACTGGGAGCTCGTGCTGGAGTTCCTGCCGGTATTGCTGGTTCGACTACTTCGTAGACTTCGATGACGGTCATATCGGACGCAATTACGGCAGCAGCTGCCGTTTCTATTTCGTCGTCGCTCATCGATGCAGTTGCCGGGCAGTTGTCTAGTTCAGACAACCTTGGTTCGAGGGGCCGTTCTAACTGGTCGATCTGACTGTTGGTCAGGGCGCGGAACGTCGGAGGTGTGAGGGTGTCCACTGCTGGATCGCTACGCTCCAGATCTGCGGGAATCTCCTTCGGCAAGGCGAGCGTCATGCCCTTTGAATCGTAGAGGTGTCGCATTTCTGCCTGCATGAGAGCCAGGCGAGGATCGAAGTCGATGGGTTGCCACGCCTTCTGTCTGTGGGTACGTAGAGCTGGATTCACCTGAGCTCTGGCTGCTTCACGCTTGGCATTGCGCCTCTCGGTTCGAAGCGCCAACTCCATTTCTCGACGCGTATTACGGTAAAGCCAGCGGCGATCGTTGCCAATGGCGGCGACCCAGCCTTGTGCGACCTGTACGTAGACCACTTTGGCATTCCACGGCTCCACACGTACTTCCACCTTGCTTCCCTTTCGCACCTTTCGTAGTGCAGGGTGTTGGTACCAAAGGCCATCCACCCACACTCCCCTTTGTGGATCGACCTTGTGGAATGGTCGGCCAGCGTGAGGGCTGGTTAGCAGCATGATGTTTTCGTCGAATTTCACGCCTTTGAACTCACGGACGCCTGTCTCGTTGAGTCTGCGTGCTTCGAACTCGTTTGGCGTGACACCCAGTGCGGGGTGTGGGCGACCGGGACGCTCGATGAAGAGGTAATGTTCCAGAACGGCGTATAGACCGGGTAAGGTCCACGCGGCAAAGCGAAACGGGTTCACGCTCTTGGTGACGAGGCGTGCGTCGTTACGCAGTATCCGGGTGTTGCCCTTCAACTCCGACAACACTTCTTCCTCGGTTGCTCCCAGCAGTCGTTCGATCATCGCGCCGCCTCTTGGCTGCCCGGGTGCTCTGAATCTCAAGTCGATGCCGTACAGCTTGCAGAACTCGCTGAGCTCCTTTGAGCGGAAGTCGCTCCCGTTGTCAACGGACAGTACTCTTGGTAGTCTGTTGTGGCGCCGGACGTAGTCACGCAGCACCATCAACACAACAGCTGTTCGGGGCGGATCGAACGAGAGGTAAAGGGCTCGTGTCTGCGCGGTGTGCCCATCGATCGCCAACGTCAGTGTTGGTTTGCCAAGCTCGTTGCCAGAAGGGGAAATTAGTGCAATGTTGGCTGTGGTGTGATCGATGTAGCAGATCTCATGAGGTCGAACACCATGTGTTGGAAAGGAGCAATCCAGTGCCTGCTGTATCGCTGAGGACTGGTAAGCAGAACGCTTGCCCTTTCTGGCTCGCGTTGAACCCAACTCTTCCGCGTGACGGCAGAAAGTTGTGTACGAAACCGCTCGCATAGGCTGTCCGTTGTCCTCTGTTTCCTCCTGGCACAGACCGACATACTTGTCCCATGCACCCTTCTTGTTGGTGTTTCGTTCGTCGTTGTAATGTTTGGCAATCGCCTTTTCGATTAGCGCTTTGTTTGCATCGCTGATGCGGGATTTGCGATTGCCTCGATGTTGTCGGCTGTCCACCAGGGCAAGAATTGCTTCGACGTCGTTGTCAGCGTGGGTAATGGCCTCGCGAAAGCGAGCCAGGCTGCGTTGGGAGTAGTTGGCATCGTCTCCTGAGCGGACGGCATCCAGCTTGCCGAGAGCTCGTTTCAGCTCGTCTGGCGGTACATCGGCAAAACTGATATTTCTATTGCCTTTTGGCGTCTGATCCAGTTCAACGATGCCGTTCTTGTGGCCGCCCAGAATCGCTTGGAGATCATGCGCAGACTGCTCTCCGTTCTCGTCTGAAAGCAGTACATCTCTTTCGCCGCAGAGAACAACGAAGTAGGTCTTACCGTTGAACCTTACGCGGCTGTTGGGCTTCAGCTCATAGGTGCCCGGGATAGGGAGTTGTGGCTCACGCTTGGCCGCTTCAACGGCCTTATTCGCTTGTTGCGTGTGTACGTCGGAGTAGACGACGAGATCTTGTGTGCATGCCAGTCGGTCTGAAGTCAGATCTACATAGATCCGCCGATCTGCAATGCACTTGAAGACAGCGTCTGCAGAGAATCCGGCATTGAGCAGCGCGACCAGTGGGACGATGCGCTGTGTTCGCACACGGTCTTCGATGGCTGCTGCTACCGGTTCTGGCAGCTTAGGGCTGTCATTTTTGCAGTAATCCTCCAAAAAACGCATGTTCTCCACCAGGATGGCTGGTAGCGAACTGTTTGCGCGCAACTCAAACCGAAACCCCAACTGGCTGAAGAACTCCTCGGCTGCGCGGTAGCGCCAGCGGTGTTGCTCATCCTTGTAAAACTGATGAGGGTTCTTCTCCATGGCTCGGATGAGCCTTGCATCGTCCCTGGTTTCCACAATGACGATTTCCGCTTCACGCACAACGAGCATGTCAGGCGTGTAGTTGGTCGTGGAGCGGACGATGCCGTCTTCCCGCTTGATGTCCAGTGTGACGTTGGGCGGTTGTGCGAAGTAGGCGATCACTTCTGGATCGTTCTCGAGCAGGATGGCATGCACATGCTCGCCCCGCCTGCTTTCGAGCCTCAGCCGAGCGTTCATCTTGTGACTGTGAAAGTCGAAGCAGACGTTACCCAGTTGCCCAGAGACATCACGTGATGGCCCGTCCTTGACACACTTGTGTAGGTACTGGCGGGCAGGTGCTGTCAGTCGTAACTGGAAGGCGATGGATTCGATGCGCTCCTGGAGCGCGACGGTGGCGCTGGTCTGTGCCAGACCATGTTTCTTGGGGATGGTGAGGTCAGTCATGCTGCCCCCCCTTCCTGTGCGCAGGGGAATGCGGCAGGGCGCACGTTGATCCGCATGTACATCTCCGGTGAGGGCGAACGAGCTGGGCCCGTTCGGGGTGAGAAATCACCAAAGATGGTATGTAAAACTCTTATAAGAGTTTTTATGCGTTGCGGGAATTTTTCACATTGACCACGGAAGTGGCTTGTGTGAAGGGTTGGTACGTGATGTGTGGGAGCAGTTGTCGGGCTTTGCCCGTTGAGCTCGACTTTCATTGGCTTGCCTTTCGTTGATACGAGCTAATCCAATCCGGCACATAGACGAAGTCTCTGCCGGTCGATAGTCAACGAAGGTCACGCAGTGCGTGCCAATGAAGAAAGGGCGGTGCTGGTTGGTTTGCCTGAAGTCGAGTTAGTCGCAAAAGTCTACACGACTTGCAGCGACCAGCACTAACGCTCAAATGGGTGGGGGCTGCCCTCAAGGTCAGCAGAGGGTGTCTTAATATTCTGAACAGACACAGGGAGACCAATGAAACTCGATCGCATCAGCAAGATTCGTGGGCATCGCATCTTTGACCATTTCGCATGGCCAGCTGACTTGGAACCTTTCGGCCGATTTAACCTGATCTATGGTTGGAACGGTAGTGGCACACCACATCGAACAACAAGGCGTCAGCATGGAGCTTGATGGCAGGGCGGGCAGCCTTGCGCCGCTGGGTGCTTTGCTCACGCGCCTGGGCGCTGGCGTAGCCCTCTGTGCCACTGTTGCG
>JACCEE010806999.1_pt1 | contig 10603 bp, 10 predicted proteins | sample 7449931 | NCBI WGS metagenome assembly JACCEE01 (sample SAMN15323457, study PRJNA562643) | freshwater metagenome | isolation source: river surface water | place: USA:Blue River Watershed | collected 2017-08-19 | reverse complement strand
GTAGTGACGCAAGCCCGACTTCCACAGGCGCGCGGCGATTACCCCGAAAATCACGGGCGCGGCGAAACCCCATGCCATGAGCGGCGGGGACAGTTTGCCCAACGCGAAAAGCGCGGGGAAATTGGTGATGACGAAGATGGGAATGGCGAACGTGCCGATGGCGCGTCCGACGCGCCCGTAGACGACCATCGGAACGTTGTTGAAATCCCAGAAAGAGTCCGCGAGCGCCGCGATGGCGTCCGCACGGACGATCCTAAAGACGAAGGTCATCGGTATAACCCATAGCGCGTAGCCGACGGCCGCGCCCGACGCGGCGAAAAACGACCAGCCAAGGACGCCGAGCGGATTAAAGGGGAAACCGGCCCGCACGAGGCCTATGATGACCATCACGATGCCCGCGATCGTGTCGAACAGGAACGGACCCATGTCCGATCGCCTAAAGGTAGCGTAAAACTGCGAATTGACGGGCTTCGCGAGGATCATGTCGAAGGAGCCGTCCCGGACGATCGTGGAAAGGTGAAAGAGGTTCATCGCGAACGCGCCCGCGTAAAAACCCGTCAGCGCCACGTAGCTTCCCACGAACACCAATATCTCGTTGGGACCATAACCGGCGATCTTGCGACCCGCGGCGTACGCCACGATGACGTACATGATCTTGGCGAGGAGATACCCCGCCTCCATGAAAATCCCCGTGATGAAATTCGCGCGGTACTCCATCTGGCTCATGAAATTGATCCTGACGAGCATGAGCCATATCTTTACGTGACGTATAATCTCGCCCATGCTCAACTCCCAACCGCCGCGAACCGGCGGATTCCCCTGCCCCAGATAACCCGGCCGATCGCCGCGAGGGCGGCAAGCCACAGGGCGCAGAGCGCGAAGGAAGGAAGCATCTCCGACGGCGGCACGCGGCCGGAGAGAATCTCCGTCGGGAACTGGATCGTGAACCGGAACGGCAGGAGCTTGAGCGCGCGCTCGGCTTCGGGGCCGAAAACCGCGAGCGGCAGGATTCCGCCGGAGGCCGCGACGATCACTATGCGCACAGCCTCGAAGAGGAAACCGATTTCGGTTAACCAGAACCCGGAAAGCGAGACGCACCAAAACAGCAGGAAGTTCATCGCGAGCGCGAGCAAGAGCGCGAGGACGAATAGCGAGACCGACGCGACGCTCGTCGCGAAGCCAAGCGCGGTCGCCATGACGACGACGGCGACGGCGAGAAGCGCGCCGATGGCGGTCCCCTGCACGAGCTTGTCGCCGAGGAACGAGAATATCCTAAAGCCGAAATACCCGATCGGCTTTACGAGATAGCGGTCAAGCCCGCCCGACTTTATGTCGTAGTTTACGTCGTACTCGAAGCCGGTGCGGACGATGCGCGTCACGAGCTGGGCGATCACCGTGTACGCGACCATTTGCGGGAAGGTAAAGCCGAACATGACGGCGCCTGAGTCGCCCGCGTAGAGCACGAGCCATAGGGCGGTCTGGATTACCACCGGGGAGATCGCGCCCGCGATCGAGAAGAGTATGTTGACGCGATACTCTATCCCCGCCTTAACGCCGACGGAAAGGCACTTACCGTATTTGCGGGCGGGAGCGAGGCTAGGCATCGGGCGCCTCCCCGCGGTAGAGCCGCGCGATCCCCTCCTCGAGGGGCATGTCCTCGATCGTCAGGTCCGCGACGGGAAGGGCGTCGAGCGCCTCGCGGGAGAACGCGCGAACCTTGGCTCGATCGACCTCGAACACGGCCGTCGAGCCGTCGGAGGTTTTATAGCCTGGGAAGGAAGAAAGGCGCGATTCGCCCACGCGCTCCGAAAGAACGAGACGGACGGTTTTCCTATCGGCGAGCGTCGCGTTGACGCCCGAAAGCGCGCCGTCGTAGACGACGCTACCGCGGTTTATGAGGATGATCCTTTCGCACAGGTCCTCAATATCGGACAGATAATGGCTGGTAAGCATCACGGTGGTGCCGAAGCGCGCGTTGAGCCCGCGCAGAAGGTCGCGGATCGCGCGCTGGGAAACGATATCGAGCCCGATCGTGGGCTCGTCGAGAAAGAGCACTTCGGGTCGGTGCAGGAGAGCGGCGATCACTTCCATCTTCATTCGCTCGCCGAGCGAAAGGCGCCTGACCTGCACCTTTAGCTGATCCGCGACGCCGAAGGAAGCGACGAGCTCGTCGAGCGTGCGCCGATATTCGGCGCGATCTATTTCGTAAATGGCCCGGTTAAGGTCGAAGGACTCGATCGCGGGGAGATCCGGCCACAGCTGGCTTCGCTGACCCATGACGATCGAGATGCGCCGGCGGAAATCCTTCTTCCTCGCCCAGGGCACGTGCCCAAGGACGCGCGCCTCGCCCGAACTTGGGTGCATGATGCCAGAAAGCATCTTGAGCGTCGTCGTCTTCCCCGCGCCGTTCGGGCCGAGAAACCCGACGGTAGTGCCGGCCTCGATGGAAAAGCTCACGTCGCGCACGGCTTCCTTCACGAGTTTCTTCCTCGAAAAAAGATTCCCGAGCGACCCGCCGATCCCGGCGGCTTTTTCGTAATAGTCGAAACTGCGGCACAGATGCCCTACTTCGATGATCGCCATATCCGCTCCTATCGCCTACGCTTCCTGGGAAATAAGGCTCCTTAGATCCTGAACGACGTCGAGATTATTCTCCGAAACCGACTGGAGCTGCGTGAGGTTATCCTTGAGCTCCTCGTTGCACTGCCGTTGGTCCTCGGACGAGGTGACGATCGCGCTCGTCACGCGCTCGAGCTTTTGAATCGAGTCCCTGATGGTCTCGCCGTAGGACTTCTGACTGCTGGTCTGCTCGAGGATCGTGCGCACGGCGGAGACAAGCTCGTCAACGGTGGAGCCTATGATTGCGTTACGCATGAGCTGGCTCTCGAGCACCTCGAAAATCTCCGCGATAGACGTCTCGATATTCGAGTTTTCCCGGACTATGTCCTTAAGCCTCAGCGAAACCTGCGATTCCTGCCGCTGTATGTTCTTGATCTTGTCCACCATCGTGCCGAGGATCGCCTTAATTTGGTTGGCGCTCTCGCCCGACTTCGTGGCGAGCGAGCGAATCTCGCTCGCGACGACCGCGAAGCCCTTGCCCATCTGTCCCGATCGAGCGGCCTCGATGGCCGCGTTTATTGACAGGATATTCGTCTGCTCCGCGAGGTCGCCGATCGACTTGACGATCTCGTTGATGTTCTGCGAGTAGCTGGCGAGGTCGTCGACGAACCGCGAGGATTCCGCGACGTCCCGGTCGGCCGCGAGGCACACGCTCGTAAGGCTCTTTATCGTCTTGCCCGACTCCTTGACGAGCCCGTCCGTGCGGTGAATGCCGGCGGTCAGTTCCTGTACGTTCTGCACGGTCACCTGCACGAGGCTCTCGTGATGCATGACCATTTGCTGGGTCTGCTCGAGCGCCGCGAAAATCTCTTCGATATTTCGCTTATTGGAGATGACGTGCTCGTTCTGGGTCATGAGGTTCTCGTTGATATGCGTGCTGCTCGCGAGGTACTGAGTGACGAGCGTACCGACGCGCTCGATGCTTTGGTCAAGGCGGGAACTCGCGTCCTCGCTCTTGATCGTGTCGGCGCGTATCTGCGCGAACAGGGCGTCGCGCGTTTCCTTGCTCTTCTCCATCTCGGCGGAATAGAGCGCGACTTTCTTATTGGTGTCCGCGATCTCCTGCGAGAAGCTATAGAAGGTCCCGATGATCATGCACATGAAACCGATACCCTGCAGCATCACCGTCGGCGAAACGTCGCCTACGAAGAAATACACGTCGTAACCGGATAACACCAAGGTCGCGAAAAGGCCCAGCATGATCGGGATGGCGTTGACGTTGCCCTTGCGAAGGGCCTTCGTCCCGCCGATGAAGCCATACACGATGGCCGCGCACGGATACAACAGCATCAAGGACTGCCAGGCGTCCAACGCAGCGCTCGTCGGCTGGAAGAAATACCCCAAGGCGAAGAAAACGCCGATGCCGACGATGACCCTCAAGACGATCTTGCTCGTCTTCAGCCCGAAGAACACGCGGAAGAACTGAAAGATGAAAATAATCGAGAGAGGGAAGCACGCGTAGAAGCCGCCCCTCAGCGCGAGATACGGAATCGGGGCGTCGAAGGCGCTGATGTTAAGGAGAAACACGGCGAAAAAAAACGAGGCGAGCGAAAGATAGAGAATCTCCTTCCGCTTGCGGTAATTCATGAACAAAAAGAGCGAGTACATGCAGACGAAAAGCAGGACGACGCTCGCGAAGCGGTTCAGCTGAACGTCGTAGAAGTTAAAGCGGTTCATCGCCGCGCGGTACGCGGACTCTTCCATGAAATCGAGCTTTCTCAGCTTGTAGGAACCGGTGTCGCTCCACAGCTCGAGCCTGAGCTCGTTCGTTTCGCGAAGGATCGATTGAGGAACCGACACCCCGCGCGTGATATACGGCTGAAAGAAGAAATCCGGGCCCGGTCGGCCAAGCGCGTCGATGTATACCCCGTTGACGAAAACGCGGCAGGACATGTTGTTCTTATAGAGGACTATCCCCAACGGGCCTTTCCAATCGGAAGGAAGGTCAAAGGTTGAGGTAAACGTCACGCCACCGGACTCGCCCGCCTTCTTGTCCAGTTGGACCAATAGGGGGAAGGAACCCTCGAGGGGCCCGGATCTGCCGCTCTCGCTCGAGAACGACCATCCCGATGCGGCGATAGGGGCTGACTCCGAGGAGTCAGCCGATCCGGAAGTTCCCTGGGCGACGAGTCCCGCGACGGCCGCATATACGATACAGACGAAGCAAGCTACTTTTTTCGTAATGGTAATCTCCGTTAAATCCAGTGCAACAAGCCGGCGAAGACGATCATGGCGCATACGTCGACGGCGATAAGAGAACCGATGACCGCGCGCTGAGTCTTTGGCTTCCAGTCATACGCGAAATTGGACATAAGGAAGAACGGGATATACACCGTGACGAAGACGGGGATCGACCCCCACCATTTGTATACCCAGTGGAAGCACGGCGTCCTCGCGAGGAAAATTTCCATGATGGAGAAAAAGGCCGCGTTCACGATCGCGATGACGATGCGGTTGTTCACCCCAAGGATCTTCATCTTGGGATCGGAGGGAAGCAGCTTGGAAAAAATGACACCGGCGACGGCAAACATCACCGATAGCTCCCAGCCCACTCCGACGAGCAGAAGGAAGGAGGTTCCCGTAGGGACGGTCCACAGGGCGTGCCCGGAAAAATGCTGGATAAGGGCGTTGCAAATCTCGTAAAACCAATGCGTGGAGTACAGGGCCAAACCGGCGGCGATGGATTTCCAGTTTTTTTTCTCGAACTCCATCATGTACACATACACGGCGAATGCCATAAGCGGGATGAAATACCACTGAAAGGTACTTCCCTTTCGCACGATTCCCATTGCGACTTGCGTCAATTCAGGCAGGTTCAAATCCATTTCTTCCTCCAATTTTTGAGTAATACCATGCGTTGTTGTGATCTATTCGATAGAACCAAGACCGGCCGTCAAAGCGGCCGGTCCTTTCACGCACAGTATACCCCAAAAACTGGATATTTCATTATTTTTTTTACCGGAAGGTCGCGCTCACGAACGGAATAAAACTTTCTCGAAGCATGGCAGAGCTGATTACGTGATCGGATTCAAAGCTTTGAATCGTCACGGTAAGCCCGGCCTTGAGCATCTTATCCGCGATATAGAGGGTACCTCGGGGAATCCACCGATAGGAGTCCCGGGTTCCGTACGCGAACGCGATCGCGGACAATCTCTCGGTTTTCTTCGCGTAGTCGGCCAATTTCGCGTCGATCCCCCCGAAGCCCCGTTCCCAGGCGGCGATGATCGCGTCGTCGGCTGCCGTACCGTCAAAGGCGGGAGCGCGGCCGTACGGCGGCGGAAGCGATAAGTCAGGAGCGTAGGCGGCACCGTAGGCGACACGGTAGATGGGTTGCCAACCCTCAAGCGTGTCGCGCATCCCGTTTTGATCCCAGGCGCCGGGGCAGCAGGCCCAAGCCGTAGAGAAAACGTCTGGCCGCGCGAGCGCGATATTCCAGGTGCCGGCGCCTCCCATCGAAAAGCCCGCGAGCATGCGTCCTTCTGGCGAGGCGACCGTCCGATATTTCGCGTCGATGAGCGAGACTAGCTCCTCGGCGATTAGGTCTTCCCAGTTACCCGTCGCGGGCGAATTGGCGTAAAACGAGCCGCCAAGGCTGTTTGACCCGTCAATCGCCGCGAAGATGACTTCGGGCATGGAAGCTCCCGCGCCGGAAAGGGCCCCTCGAAACGTGGTGAGCATACGGAGCGTATCGTCGCCGAATCCGTGGAGTAGGTATACAACTGGGAAACGTCGTCCCGGCGACGAGGCGTACGACGAGGGAAGGGAGACGAGCACGTTCGTGACGGGCCGTTTCTCGAGCTTTCCCGCCGCGATAGCCTTCGACTCGATGGTATAGCCGACGATGGAAGGCGTACGGTTAAACACCTGCTTCACTTTGGGGGATTTTCCGCCGCAGGAAGAGATACAACAAACGAGAGTCAAGGATAACAGTATTTTGATTGTTGCTTTCATACCACAAGCATAACGGATTCGCCCAGTTTCCGATGAACCGTTCTTGCTCGTCGGCGCCTTTCACTGATACACTTTTACGCATGAATGATCGATACATCGAGACGCTCACGAGGATAGTCGAACGCATCGAGCGCTCGCTCGCCGTCCCTATCGTCCTCGACGATCTTTCGCGCGAGGCGGGACTCTCGAAATTCCACCTGCACCGCGTGTTCCGCGCGCTCACGGGCTACCCGTTGGCCGACTACATACGGCGGCGACGACTCAGTAACAGCCTCTCCCTTCTCATTGAAAGCGACAGGAAGGTGCTCGATATCGCGCTTGATTGCGGCTTCGAGTACGAGCAAAGCTATATTCGCGCGTTCAGGGCGCTCTGGGGCATCAGCCCCGGTCAGTGCCGAAAGGAACGAACCCTCCTGACAATGACCGAAAGGATTTCGCTCGACGCGATCGTGCCCATCGGCTCGGAGAGCACCCTGCTCACCCCCCGGCTCGTCGCCAAACCCGCCATGACCCTGTGCGGCGTCAGATATTTGATCACCGACGAGGAAAACGGCGAGCTCGACGTCGCCGCTAGGGTCGCGAACCAATTTCACGAGACCGATATGCGGCGCATCGAGGATCCGGTGTTCGAGACCCGGTATTATGGTTACGTAGAACATTGCGACAACCCCGGCGACAACCTCTATCATCCCTGCGCGGAACTCAGAAAAGCCCCTCGCCATGCCCCGCCCGAGGGGATGCGATACGTGAACGTCGAGTGCGGGACGTATCGAGAATTCCTCCTGGTCTCGCGCGTTCATCCCTCGAAGCTACTCTGGGGGGACGTCCTCCATCTATATAGCGCGATATTCCGCGACTGGCTGCCGTGCCACCCCGATAGCGCGGCGGCCGGTTGGCACCTCGAGTTCGTCGACTCAGCATCCGCGGCCGAGGACTACGGGGAGTTCCGAGTGCTTATCCCCGAGCGCGAGGGCATGACCTCGCAACGACAAGATGGTGACAATCTTTCTATATCTAAGTGTTATAGTTTCGGAGATTACACATGCGATTACATACCGGTAAAAAAATGAGAGAGTTTTTAGGTATTACGCTGACGGCGTTGGCCGCCTTCGCACTGACCACTGGATGTTCTTCAGGCGGCCCTACGCAAGCAGAACCGACGGTTCTCTCGCTCAACCTCCCAAGCGCGTATAGCGGAGAGACGTTCGGGGTAGATATGCACGACGCGTGGAGCGCGTTCGGCGGCCTAGATCTAGAGGGCTCCAATACCTACTTTATGCCAAAGGCAACGGGTACCTCGAAGTCTTCCGCAAGATTCGACCCCTCTTCGCGGTATTTTCAGGCTTGGATAGGCGTCTACGCGGTTCCGGAATCATCGAACCCGCGCTACGGCATCGATGGAGGAGCGATTGCCCCCGATCAAATTATCGCGCTTGCCATCGCCGACCAAAAGGCATGGCTTTCCGCGTACGGCGTGGCGTCGCCGACGGTAAACGCGCTAGGCGCGCCAACGGTCATTCCGGTAACCGTCGCCAGTAAGTCCGGTTGGAAAATCACGGTATCGCTTGAATCCAACGTCGACGTCGGAGACGGTAACGACGCCATGGCCCAATCAAACGCGCTTTGCGTCCCGGACAGAGCGTTCTGGTCTTCGAGGCTCGCGTCGTATCAAATGGCGACGCTCAAATGCGTCTGCTACGCATGGCGCGACGCGGAACATGGGGCCCTCTACGTTTTCTACTACAACGGGATTTCGTTTACCGACAAGAACGGCGTCGCCCGCGATACCTTCCCTCTTATAGAAAGCGAATGTGAATCTACGGTTAGGGGCCTCGCGTTTCTCCCCCGCTATCGCGCGGTTTACCGCCCCTAACCAGAGACGATCAGTATTTTGGCTTCCGGGGGGAAACGGTTCCTTCCGTGCCGAGCACCTCGATCATCTCATCCAGATGATCCTCGTCGTAAAAGTTTGCGTGATGGGCGGACGTGACCGAGGTCGCGGTTTCGACATGCTTGAGCGGGCACCAGCTCGACTCGATCTGCTCGAGATTCCCCTGAAGCGAATAGGCGTAGAGTTTCGCGCCGCGGAGAAGCGTTCGAAAGACGAAGGAATGCCCGCCCGCGTAATTCGCGGACTTAAGTTCGGCGCGAATTTCGCCAAGCTTCACGATATGCATGCCCAAGAAAAGCGCTATTACGACAAAAAGAATCTTACTCATGATGAAGCTGAAAAAGAGAAATACGGCAAGGCAGAGCGCGTACAAGGCGACGACGAACTTTCCGAGTATATTACCCTTCTTGAAGTCAGCTCCGCTCAGTTCGTCGAGTTCGTCGTTCCACATCTTCGCGGTCCCGTTCGCGTACGCGCAGAACTGGCAGTTGATCTTATCGAACGCGCGCATGCGGTTTACCTTGCCCCGATCGAACAGCATGTAATCGCCAACCCTGTAGCGCTTCAAGCCGAACAGGGGCACGAGCATCGCCCGGTAGAGCACGGCGATAACCGTCAGATGCAGCATGACGAACTCGAACACGCTCAAGTACTGGAGGAAGCCCCCAATAAACGTGCGAATAAACCCGATGCGCTTGACGTGCGTCCAAAAAATCGATGCCGCGATATGCGGCCTTGCGTCTTTTTGTTCCGTCTTTTCCAATGATGCTTCACCTTTCATGCTGTCTCCTGATAATTATGACTTCTAAATCCAAAAAAGAACGCGTTCCAAGGATCGATTACAATGTCAGATTTAGCGGTAATCCTTCGATTTGCGAGAAATGCGAATCCCGGCTATAGAGAATCGCGCCATGTTCGAGCGCGACGGCGGCTATCCAGACGTCATTGATCGGTATCGGCGTACCCTTTCGTTTGAGCGTACCGAAGAGTTCGGCATAGAGAATGGCGGTCTGCTCGGTCATTGAAGGAACCTCGACCCGGGGACTCGAGAAAAACCGCTCAAGCTCGTCAAGGTTTTGCGCCTCCCGGATTCCGCCGCGAAAGCCGACTCGAAGCTCCGCGATAACGGGTAACGGAATGACGATCAAGTCGGCGCGTGCGATCCGGTCCATCGCCGCCCTGTCGCCGCTTTTAAATGCCGCGTATTCGCAGGTGTCGAGCGCGATCGTGATCATTTCCATTCCTCGGAATCGACCGTCCTCGAGCCTGCAAGCGCGTTGTTGAACGCGCACGCGTCATCCTCAGTCCAGGTACCCGCGAGCGCGTCGAGTTCCGAGTGGCGACGAGGTTTCTTTCCCGTGCCGTAGCGCGCCTCAATGGCTTCGAGAACGAGTTTGTTTATGCTCTCCGACCGATCCCTGCTTTCCCGCCTGATCGCGTCCATGATCTCGTCGTCGCAACCGCGTATCGTTAACGTACACATAAATGCCTCCTTTTCCAGATGGCATACTGCAAGCATACAATGCAGGCACCGGAACGTCAATCAAATTGCGCTAAAGCAATCGCGCGAGGGGCGGAGACACAAAGATTGTAATGAAAGACCCGACCCCGAAGGGGCGCGGAGCGCGCCGTAGGGGACACGCCCAAACAAAAAAGCCCCCGTCGGAAAACCCGACGGAGGCTTAATAAAAAACACAAAGTGAAGGTGGAGAATTTCAACAAGGTTGAAATTCTCCAAGAAGAAGTAAGCCTTCGGCTTACTTCTTCATCGCTTCCGAAATCGCGACCGCGACGGACACCGAGGCGCCGACCATCGGGTTGTTACCCATGCCGATGAGGCCCATCATCTCGACGTGTGCGGGAACGGAGGAAGAACCCGCGAACTGCGCGTCGGAGTGCATGCGACCCATGGTGTCGGTCATGCCGTAGGAGGCAGGGCCGGCGGCCATGTTATCGGGATGCAGGGTGCGTCCGGTGCCGCCGCCCGAGGCGACGGAGAAGTACTTCTTGCCGGCGTCGACGGTTTCCTTTTTGTAGGTACCGGCGACGGGGTGCTGGAAGCGCGTGGGGTTGGTGGAGTTTCCGGTGATGGAAACGTCAACGCCTTCCTTCCACATGATCGCGACACCCTCGCGGACATCG
>JACCEE012366324.1_pt1 | contig 10606 bp, 10 predicted proteins | sample 7449931 | NCBI WGS metagenome assembly JACCEE01 (sample SAMN15323457, study PRJNA562643) | freshwater metagenome | isolation source: river surface water | place: USA:Blue River Watershed | collected 2017-08-19 | reverse complement strand
AATTAAAAAAATAATTTATTTTGAAAGTATTTTATATTGGTCATCATTTATAAGTTTTAATTTATATAATTTATCTATACATTTATAATCTTTTGCTAAAAATTTTTTTAGATTATTATAAGCTTTTTCAGATAAAAATTTATCATAATTTTTAGAGTTCATATCATTTTCATTTGAAGAACATTCAAAATGGAAATATTTATAAACGTCATTTTTAAGATTTTCTGTTAAAAGAACAGCTTTAATATTTTTTGGATTTACTTTATTTAAAAAATCACCTAGATAAAAATGAATATCTTCAACAATATGACGAATATATTTTCTTGGTAAAATAAAATCATTATTTAATTTACCTTCTTCATTATAAATATTTTCAGCATAATTATTTATAGTTTTATATTTTAATAATAATCCTTTTTCACCTTTAAATGAGAATTCTTGTTCTTTAGAGTCAACAACTTTATAATATCGCCAATAAAAAGCTGATACAAATCTTTTAATAGGATTGCGAATAACAATAAGATATGAGGATTTAGGATTATATTGGAACTTATTAATATGAATATGACGGAAAGATATTTTATTTTTTTTAAATTCTTTTAAAAGAGTTGTACCACCACATTTACCTATATGAATAAAATCGAAATGATTTAAAGGTTTATTTGTTTTTTGAATTAAATTTAGAGGATTGTTATTTTCTGTTTGATTAATATGATTAAGATTATTTTTTATATTTTCGATTAAAACATTATTAATATTTGGAGTGTTAGATATAAACTCATGATGTATATTTAAATTATTTTCTAATCCTTTTTTTTCTAATTCTTTTTGTTTTTTAAGTTGTTTTTGTTTAATTTGTTTTAATTTAATTTGTTGTAATTTTTTTTTTCTTTGTATATTTTTATTATGATTATGAATAAAATTATTTTGATTTAAATAAACTAAAGATTTTAAATGATTTAAACGAATAAGATATGAAGAATTCATTTTTTTATATTCTAAATAGAATTATATAAAAATAAAAAAAAATAAATTAATTAAATAAAAAATTTGAATATAAAAAAGAATCACTATGAAAATAAAGATATATTTAAAAAAATGCAACAGCAAAGATCAAATTATTTAACTATATATAATAAAGATACAAGTATAATTCAAGAGATACCAGAAGAGGATTTAGCAATTCGTTTTCCATATGAATTAGATAATTTTCAGAAAGAGGGTATTTATCGAATTTATAATAATGAAAATATTTTAATCACAGCACACACAGGTTCAGGAAAAACAGTATTAGCATTATATGCTATAGCTGAATGTTTTAGATTAGGTAAAAAAGTGATATATACAAGTCCTACAAAGAGTTTATCAAATCAGAAGTATGCTGAATTTGTAGAAAAGATGGGAAAAGATAAGATAGGTATTTTAACAGGTGATATAAAAATGAATCCAGATGCACCATGTTTAATTATGACAACAGAAATTTTGAGAAATACATTATATAGAGAAGTTATTCAAAAGAGAAAAGGAGATTTTTATGGTGACGAAAAAGAAAATCCACAACAAGTAGATAGTAGTCAATTATTATCTTTAAAAGTTGAAGAGATTGGTGCAGTAGTATTTGATGAAGTACATTATATTAATGATCCAGACAGAGGACATGTTTGGGAAGAGGTATTTATTTTACTACCTCGAGAAGTAAATTTGGTATTATTATCAGCTACAATTGATAAACCAGAAGAATTTGCGGGATGGTTAGGAGATATGAAAAAGAAGATGATACATTTAATTCCGACAAGTCATAGAGTAGTACCATTAAGACATTATTTTTGGAATTTTGATGAAAAAAAGATGATACCTATTTTGATGGAGGATGGGGTTTTTAAAAACTATGAAAATATTAGTAAAGGATATAAAAGATTGGATATAAATAAGATTATGAATCCATTTTTGGAAAAATTAAAAGAGGATGATATGTGTCCAGCATTATTTTTTACTTTTTCGAGAAAAAAATGTGAAAAATTATGTAATGCTGTTCAAGGAATATCATTTTTAGATCATGTTCAACAAGGAGAAGTTCATAATATATTTAAACATCATTTACATTCATTTGAACATTTATATGAAAATATACCACAATATCAAGAGATCTTTTCATTAGTTAAAAAAGGTATAGCATATCATCATAGTGGTTTAATCCCTATATTAAAAGAGATTGTTGAAATATTATTTGGTAAAGGATATATTAAAGTTTTGTTTGCAACAGAGACATTTGCAGTTGGTGTAAATATGCCAACAAAAACAGTTGTATATAGTGAAGTTGAAAAGTTTGATAATAAAGGTAGAAGATATTTAAGAACAGATGAATATTTACAGATGAGTGGAAGAGCTGGAAGACGAGGATTAGATAAAACGGGTACTGTTATTTTACTACCAACTATGGAACTTCCGGATAGAAATATTTTACAAGGAATGATGACGGGAAAATCACCAAAAATTATATCTAAATTTTATCCTTCATATCAATTTGTATTAAAAACATTTATGAATAATGATCCAGAATTATCACAAAATTTATCAGTAATGGATATTTTTTTACATAAAACATTAAGATATAATGAGGATAGTAAAAAACGAGTAGGATTAGAGAAGGAATATGAGTTAGAAAAGGTAGAGTATGAGAAGAATAAAATAATAGTAGATGGTATGAATAAAAATTTAATAGAATCATTTGAAAAATATGATAAAAATAATAAAAGATTAAATGATAATTTTATAATATTAAAAGGTAAAGATAGAAAGAAAGTAGAAGATGAACAGAAAAAGTTAGAAAGTGTACTTGATTTTAAGAAGAATAAAATTATTTATAATGAATATGTAAAAAGTAAAAAGAAGATTGAAGATTTTGAATATAATTTATGGTATTATGATAAAGTATTGAAAGATATAACAGATAAAATGACAAAATTATTAGAAGAAAATGAATATTTAAAATTAGAAAACGAAGAATTAGTAATAACAGAAAAAGGTATAACAGCTTCTATGATAGGTGAAGTAGATGAAATTTTGTTAACAGAAATGATATTTAATAATTATTTAGATGATTTAGATTTTGAAGAGATAATGACTTGTTTATCAATGTTTTTGAATGAAGGTAATAAATCAAATGAAGAGACAAATATTAATGACCTTAATATACCATCAAAAATTAAAAATGTTTATAAAAATATGATAAAAATCAGTGAGGATTTAGCTAATAAAGAATCAAAATATGAAATAACTATTCATAGTGATTTATATTATGAGGAATGTTTATTTATAGATTTAATGGAACCTGTATATTTATGGTCAGGAGGTTGTGATATAAGAACATTGTATCAAAGTACTGAAATATATGAAGGTAATTTTTGTAGAGGGATGTTGAGATTAACACAGATATGTGAAACTGTTATTAAGATATGTAATGGTATTAGAAAATATGAGATTGTACAAAAGATTGAAGGATATAAAGAGAAATTAATTAGGGATTTTACAAGTATATCATCTTTATATGTTAAATAAAAAATAAAGATTAAAAAGTTAAAAAATAAAAATATTTTTTTTCAATATATTTATTATAAATAAAATTAATAAATATAAAAATTGTATTTAAAATGAGGAAAATATTTAAATACCTGGTTAAGTGAATGATTATTGAATTGATAAAAATATTCGGGAAGATTTAAAGAAGAAGAAATATCATAAACTTTTATTTGATTATTAACAATTAAAAAGAATATATAAAAATAATAAAAAATGGGTTTAAAATCAGAGTATAAATCACATAATTGAATTATTTTTTTGGATTGATTAATTATATTATTAAAATCAAATTTATTTTCTTTAAAAAAAAGATTTAAAAAATAAGATGAATAAATACGGGTATGTAAAAAATCAAAATCCATTTTATTTAATTTTAAATCTATTATTTTTTTTACTAAACTTGGAGTATTTTTATTATAAATATCATATTCTATATTTGATTTATTTATTGTATATAAAGTATATAAATTATTAGTTATGTCATTTATGTATTCTTTAATATTTTTATGAAAAATACAGGGTAATTTACATTCTATAAAATAATCATAATTATCTTTGTTATAAAATAAAAAATAGATAAAACAATAAAAATAATTGTAATTTTGTTCAATATAATTATTTAAACCATAATTTTCAAAAATAAAAAAATATATCTTTTCTTCATAATATTGATTATTTAGTAATATATAAACAGAATTATATAATTCTGAAGTTGGTATAATGATATAAAAGGGTTCTTGAATATTTTCTTTTTTATAAGAATTTAATAAATTAATTAAATCTTGGAGAGAATCAATTGAATCCAAATAAGTCAAATAAATAAATTCTTTTTTGTTATCGATTTTAATAGAATTATTCATAAAAATAATATTCTATGAATTTTGTAAAAAAAAATATTATAAACTATACGCTTTATTTAGTGTTTTTTGATTTATGATTTTTTATTATAATAAAATATATAAAATATATAAAATTTATAAAAAATAAATTAAAAATAATTATTTGAAAAATTGAATTTAAAAAAAAATAATAAAAAAATAAAAGTACAAGATTATTGAAAGATGAATCGTTGTATTGGATATACGAAAACAAATAAGAAATGCAGAAATTTATTAAAAAATGCTAAATACAAGCATTTTTGTTGTAATGATCATTTACCATATAATATAGATATTTTAGAAGACGGATGTTTCTTATGTATGGAAAATAATTTAAAAAGAGAAGATTTGAAGATGTTAAGATGTAAACATCTAATACATAAACCATGTTATGAAGAATGGAAAAAACATTCAACATATGATGAAGATATATGTATAATATGTAGACAAGAAGTAGTAAAGAAGAATAATAATAATAATGGTGAAGAGAAAGGTTATATAATTAATTCAAAAAAAGTGAAGATATTAACAAATAAAGAAGATTATAATTTTGTATTTCAATTTATTGATGATAAATATAATGAATATTTAAAAAATGAAAAATTAAATAAAGGAAATTTGGAATTTATTGAAAAAAATGAAGAATTTAAAATTTAAAAATATAAATAATTAAAAAATAAATGAATAAAAGGTATTTAAAGAAAAATAAAAAAAATATAAATAGTAAAATGGAAGAATTGTCAATTTCCCCTAAGATAAGTGCTTTAGCACAAAAACAGAATACTCCATTAAAACAGAAATGGGTTTTATGGTTTCATCGTGTAGATGATGATAATTGGAAACCAGATAGTTATATAAAGATATATACTTTAGAAAATTATGGTGATTTATTATTTATAATTAGAGAGATACCAAATATAACTTCAGGAATGTTTTTTATAATGAAAGAAGGTGTTTTACCAATTTATGAAGATGTTCAAAATAAATTTGGAGGTTATTGGTCATTAAGAATCACAAAAAAGGATTCATTTGATGTATGGAGTAGATTATTATATTATTTATGTGTTGATGGTATGACAAAAGATAATCATCATATAAATATGATAAATGGTATAACAGTATCACCAAAGATAAATAATTCAATATTTAAAATTTGGAACAATGATTTTAAAAGGATGAGAAAGGAATCATTAAAAAAAGAAATAGAGAATGAGTTAATAAGATGGGATGATACATTTTATTTACAACAAAAACCAAATTATTAATAAAGAATAAATAAAAAAATAAAATTAAAATATATTTTTTGGGAAATAATATTATTATTATGAATAATAATTGATAAATAAAAGATAGATATAAAAAAAGATAAATAAATATAAATAGAAATATAATTATAAATGGTAAAATTTGATTTTGAAAGTTTTAAAAAAGAATTAAATAATGTTGAAAAGGAGAGTAAAAAACAATATTATTTTAAAAAATATTTAGAAGTGGAAGATAAATATTATCAAATACAAAAAACAAATTTAAATTGGATAGATAAAGTAAAATATGAATTAATAAAAATGAAATATAATAAAAAAGAAAGAGCATGGGTAAATTTTCAATTAAATATGTATTATCAGGAAAGAACAGAATATAAAAAATATAAAATACAATTTGAAGGATTATTTAAAGATTGGGATAGTGAAAAATCAGATATATTAAAAATTAAATTAATATATGAAAAAATGGAAAAAACAATAAAAAAAATAATTAGATATAAAGAGATGCTAAATGAATATATTGAAGAAAAAAATACATATAAAGAAGTATCCGAATTATCAAAATCTATGATAGATCTTTCATTAATAAATTTTTCTGATTCTTTTGGAACTAATTTGAATAAAAAAGATTAAATAAATAAATAAATAAAAATTAAAATGGAATAATATTTTCACTACGATAATCAAATTTATCATTATTTTTAAAATGTACTTTATTTGATTTGAACTTCATTTTATAAAAAGGAATAAAAGTGCGTTTATTATCAACAATCTTAAATGTTGTTGCATAATATGAATTATTTTGTATTCTCCAATTATTATTTTCTATTAAATCTATATCATCTAAATCAACTTTCATTTGAATATTATTATTTAATTGTACAATAATATATTCATTATTAACTAAATAATATATATTTGTAATCATATTATTTGTTTGACACCATTTTTTTTGAAATAATAATGCAGCTTCTCTTGCATTATCTTTTCCACCTAAATCTTTAAAATAAAATAATTCTCTAGCTTTCAAATTATTCGATATATATTCAAAAGTAAAACGATTATCGTATTCTCGAATATGACCTGCATATTTATTTATATTTCTAGGTAAAATCATAACTATTTGTGATGGATTAAGTTGATTTGTTATATTTGTTGTATTAGTTTGTTTTGATATATTAGAAGTAGTCATTATTATATTTTCATTCATTATGTATTTTTTATCTATTATATTATTTTTTATTTTTTTTTAAATTATTTTACTCTTTATAATTTATCTTATTTATAAAGATTATTAAAAAATATTTATTTTATTATTTATTTAATTAAGTTCAAGTTTTGGAGCAAGAGCCAAAGTAAGATTACCAAGACTTCCTACTGCAAATTTGATAACAAGAGGATAATTATTTTTCATATATAATTCAATAGAGTTACAAAGTGATGTACATTTAGCAAATAATTGTAAATGTTTCAAATTATAATAACCTTGAATAATTAAATCTTCATCATTTTTGAGTTTGAAACTTAAACCATTATTAAACTCACCAAGAATAGTTTCTTGATTAGCAAAATCACCAGTACCTCCAAGTATAAGTTGATTTCCAACACTCTTAATTTCAATAACATCAGTTAAAGGACTCATATCTCTACAAATTTTATTAAACTCATCTGAAGGCATAGTAAGAATTGATTCGAACTTAGTAGCAGGAAGTTTAATATCAACAATATCTAGATCAATTAATTTAAAACGAATAGTAGTCTTTTTATTTTTATCTCCATTAATAATAGCAATACCAAGAGTATTAGGATCAGATTCTTCCATAAAAAGAGTTAGTGTGTCATTGATAGAAAGAGTTTTAATAATCTTGAAAAGATTACCCATATTAACACCTACAACAATTTTACTTTTACAATAATAATATTCAAAATTTGGAGCATCAAGTTTAAGATGGACTAAAATTGTTTGTGTTGAATCCATACTTAGAATCTTAATTCTTTCTTCAGTAAACTCAATGTTTACATCAGTTAAAATATCTTTGAGAGACTCAATAAGAGTCTTAAATGCATTTACTTGAATTGTCTTAACTTCGAGAATCAAATCGGACATTTTTTCTTTCTATATTCTTTTATATCCATTTTCTTTAAATACCTTTTACGAACTATTTTTTATATAATTAAAAATAAAAAATAAAATAATTTAAATTAAAAAATGAATTTAAAAAAATTTATTAAAATGGTGTTATTTAATTTAATAATTTTAAAATTTTAATAAATATTAAATTTTAATATTTATTTTTTTAAAAAATGTTTTGACTAAGTTTAAATTATGTATTTTTTTTCTTATGTTTTTAATTTAATTTTAAATATTTTCTTAATTAATTTTCATTTGTATTTTCAATTATTTTTTTTACTTTTAATATACGCTTTTTCTTAAGAGCTTCATTTTCTTTCATTTGTTTTTCAATCTCTTCATTTTCTCGTAACATTGCCTTTTCAACCAAACTAATATCAATTTCTTCAACTTTTTTTTTCTTTTCTTCAACTAAATCATTAATACATACTTTAAGAATTTCATCATAATACTTTTCAGTTAAATAATTAATAAAATCATAAGCTTTAAAAGTTTGTTCATCAGTTCTTCCACCAGTGATAATAATTGAACCACTTTTAAAAACAGCAATAGTTACTTTTTTACATTCACCTGTAAGAGTACCTTTACCTTTACCTTTGCATTTTTTAGCACAATTACAAATACCATCTTGATTTTTACCTTTTTTATCATTCCAAAAATATCCAATTTTTAAACCACGATATTTTTCAGAATCATACATTTTTAAAATATTTTTGTTTTCTTTTTCAATACAATTATAAAATGTATCTAAATCTAGTTTAAAATTAAGTGAAAAATTACTATTAATCATTGTTGATTCAAAACCACAAATCTCTAATTTTTCAATATTTTCAATACTTTCATTCATAAAAATATCTTTTTCTTTTTTTAATTCATCTAGTAAAACACAACATGCTTTATAACCATCATTAATTTCTTTACAACCAGTAAGTGTGATTCTTCCATTATTAAATAATTTAACATTAATACATTTGATATTTTTATTTGGTTTAATAATAAGTGAACAACAATTGTAAAAATGTTCATTCTCTTTCTTTTCCTTTTGTCTTCCTTGTCTCTTTTGAACATCTTCTTCAATCTTTTTTAATTCTTCAATTAGATTGTCACAATCACTTTTAATATAAGGATTAATCTGTTGTTCATTAAATTTTACATAAGGAATTTTGTTTTTTTCAATAAAAGCATCATCATAGTGAATAATCAAATCATTGTAAATTAAACCTTTAATTGGAAATTTTTTGTTTTTCCTGAAAAAATTCTCAAAAATCTTTAATGCAATAATTGAAATTAATTTTCCTAAGTGAATTGTAATCTTTTTTTCTATCTCTTCACCTTCTTCATTTTCAATTTTTAAACCACCAATGTTACACATAGCTGATCTTGTTGAAATCATAAGTTCAGATGGTTCAGGAATCGGTTCAATATCTCTTTGTTCTTTTTGAATAGCATTTGAATGTGAAATTTTTTGAACAATATTTAAGATCTCAACATCACGCATATTTAATTGACGTCTGTTTTGATCCATTAATTCAAGATTCTTTTGGAATTCTTTTTCAAAGTCTTCGTCGAAGTTCATTTTTTCTTTTTTTTCTTTAAATCCCTATTTAATTATATTTGACTTTCTTTAAGTACCTTTTTTGATTTAAAGAACTTAAAATCATTTTTTTTTTCATTTAAGTAAATGGAAAATATAAATATATATAAAAATAAAGAATAGATAAAAATAAGATATATAATAATATAGAGAAAGATAATTATGAAAAGTCTAAAAATGAAAAAAAATTATTTAAATAAATATATTTTAGTATTTATTTGTATATTATTTTTTTTATTTATTTTTTATTTTTTTATAAATGAGTACTTAAAGAACCGTAATGAATATTTTGAAAATATGACTTCACCAACATATATATTCTTTTATGGTAATTTAGATGGTAAAGATCAAGATAAATTAAGAAAATTATTTAAAGATGAATACAAAGAAAGTACAATGACTATTAAAGTGATGGAGAAGGATTTAAAAAATATGAAAGATATGAATGAATATAAAAAATATGATTTAAGTCCTAAATTTGAATATGAAGTAAGATATTATCCAAAAGGTTTAAATGAAGATAAAAATTATGAAAAATATTATGGTAAAATAGATGATTTGAAAGATATTATATTAGAAAAAGAAAATAGTTTTAATGATTTATTATCTGAAGAAGATAATAAAGATGCTGATAAAGAATTTAAGTCACTTAATGACTCTCAAAAATAATTTTAATATTTTTATATTATAAATTAAATTGTATAATAAATTAATTTTTTATTATTTATTTTGAAGTAAACATTTTGCACGACCTCTATTTGGAGGACAATCATAGGAATTTATATCAAATGCTTTAATTTTAAAATAATCACTATTTTCTATTATTTTTTTACATTCTTCTGTAAAATTACTATAAAGTGGTAAACATTTTGTTGAATATCCATTTTGAACTAAAACTGTTGGTCTTTCATTATAAAAATTTTGTGAACAAAAAGCATTTGATTTTGTTGGGTCTGGTTCACCATTATCATTATAACAATTTCCATTTTCACCATTTAAAATTTTGTAAGCACCAAATAATTGGTTATTATTAACTGAAGCACAAATGGAATTAAAATCAAGTGATTTTTCAAAACAACCAGTCATATTATATGAACCATCACTTTTTTTAGGAACATAAAAATAAGATTCTGGTTTATAAGAACCATTGAGAGGTGTT
>JACCEE011702657.1_pt1 | contig 10606 bp, 9 predicted proteins | sample 7449931 | NCBI WGS metagenome assembly JACCEE01 (sample SAMN15323457, study PRJNA562643) | freshwater metagenome | isolation source: river surface water | place: USA:Blue River Watershed | collected 2017-08-19 | reverse complement strand
ATTCCCGGTTCGTCAGAGTGGTTTGACTGTGGCTTTGTGACGTATTCAAATGGATCAAAAACTCAATTTCTCGACGTTCCCGAAGTAATGATTGCCCAGCACGGCGCCGTCAGTGAAGAAGTCGCGGCCGAAATGGCCAAAGGGACTCTTGCGAATACCGATGCACACATTACGCTTTCAACGACGGGTATCGCAGGTCCAGGGGGAGCGGTCCCCGGCAAGCCGGTCGGCACGGTTTGTTTTGGTTGGGCATGTGAAAAATACGCGCAAACAGAACGAGTCGTGTTTGCTGGTGATCGACATTCTGTGCGAACACAGACCGCAGAACACGCACTAAGAGGCTTACTAAAATTTATAAAGCAACTTTAAAAAAATAAAGTTGTGCGTTGTTCGACTGCCAGCAAGGCGCTTATTGCATCAGATCATGTCGAACTCACAAGACAATTTTTACCTGCTGTCTGAAAATTTGATAATCGCCCCTCAACTACGCGTTTAAGCTAATTATTAGCGCGCATCCCATTTTTTGAATAACCATATCGATATTTTCGATCACGATTTTCAATCATCTTGAGCCTACCCATACTCCGCTGGCCGTTGCCTTTGGATGGTTTCGTCAGATAGTGATAACCGCACTGATCGTAATGATGAGTGATCATTTTTCTGCCGAGGCTGGCTTAAGGCACGGCCCCTAAATTCAGCAGTCGTTGCTATCGGTAAGCATTGTTACGACGACTTTAGACAAGGTCGAAATGTTTACCCAGCACGAAACTGATTGATGGCATCGCGTGTTTGCAGCGCGACACGCGATGCCGCTTCAGCAAAATTCTCATTACCCTCAGGCTTAGCGTACAAAATAGCCCGAGATGAATTAATCATCATCCCAGCGCCTGTCGAAGAGCGCCCTGCTTTAACAGTTGCTTCGATATCGCCGCCTTGCGCACCGATACCTGGCACTAGCAAAGTCATATCACCGACGATTTGTCTAACTTGCTCAAGTTCGTGCGGATAAGTTGCACCGACCACTAAGCCACACTGGCCGTGCTGATTCCATTTATCTGACACCATGCGCGCAACGTGCTGATACAAAGGAACGCCATCAATCGTCAGAAATTGTAAATCTGAACCTCCGGGATTCGATGTGCGACACAGGATGATGGCACCTCGATCATTCCATTCCAAATACGGCGCAACGGAATCAAATCCCATATACGGATTTAATGTCACGGCATCGGCGTCGTACCGCTCGAATGCCTCGCGTGCATATTGTTCAGCAGTGGAACCGATATCTCCGCGCTTAGCATCTAGCACAATCGGAATATCCGGATAATTTTGTTTCAGATAATCGCAAATCGCTTGCAGCTGATCTTCAGCAGCCAGCGCTGCGAAATAAGCGATCTGCGGCTTAAAAGCGCAGGCATAGATAGCGGTAGCATCGATGATGGCTTTGCAAAACAAAAAAATCGCATCCGGCTTATCTTTAAATTCAGCAGGGAAGCGCGCCACATCGGGATCCAATCCCACACAGAGTAAAGAACGATGGTTTGCTGTTGCAACAGCTAGTTTTTCAGTGAATTTCACGATAGTCGAATTGAAAAGTTTGAGGCCATGGAGTCCCCGATATTGTAGCCGGTCATGCTATTGTCACGCCCCATGAGACATCTCAACCGTAAAGATCTGGTGCTGCTCGCGCTTTTAACGCTGTTCTGGGGCCTGAATTGGCCAGTCATGAAAATAGGTGTGCGCGAATTTCCGCCGCTGACTTTTCGCGTGCTAAGCATGGTCGGTGGTCTCGCTGTCATCTGGCTCGTAGCGCGAGTGCAAGGTGTTTCGCTCACCATTCCTAAGGGTGAATCCCGCACCATCATTAAACTAGCCATCCCTAACATGCTTGTATGGCACTCGCTAATTATTATTGGCGTAAAAATGTTGTCATCCGGTCGTGCTGCCATTCTTGGCTACACCATGCCTGCTTGGGCGGTCTTGGCCGGTCTAGTATTTTTTGGCGATCGAATTAATCGTTCTTCTCTGGTTGGCATTCTGTTGGCAATGTCGGGCGCCATGCTTTTACTGTCGAGTGAGTTTTCGCGAATCTCTGGTCAGCCGTTGGGAACATTATTGGTGCTGATCGCCGCCGCTGGTTGGGGCTTTGGTACCGTGCTGATGAAGCGCACCACCATTGATATGCCGACCCTTTCCCTCACTTTTTGGATGCTGGCCTTTGCCAGCACCTGCATTACATTGATCGCCCTGATCGTTGAGGGCCCGCGTATGCGCTGGCCGAATTCGGTAGAGTGGTTATGCATCGCTTACAACGCGATTATTATTTTTGGTTTCGCTCATGTGGTGTGGTTCAAACTGGCGCGCATACTGCCACCTGTCGCATCCAGTTTGTCTGTGATGTTCATTCCGGTATTAGGTACATTTTCAGGTGCGTGGATACTCGGTGAAACACCACACTGGCAAGATTACGCTGCGATTGTGTTGATTTTGGGAGCGATGTCGACGGTTATGTTCAAACCCAAACAAAATGCCGCGACACAAACTCAAGAAAATTTATGATTCAACGCAGTATTGCGCGTTAATAGTTTTCGTAAATCCATTCGAGCAATTCGTTAAAACTCGATCTGGCTGAATTCGCTTCTGCATGATTAATCAGGCAAACGACACTGATCCAACGACCCGATTTTGCTTTCACGTAGCCAGCAATGCTAGCCACATCGTTAAGACTGCCGGTTTTTATGTGAGCTCGGGTCTTAACCGCAGAATTTGTAAGTGTTCGAACCATCGTACCATCCACACCCACTATCGGTAGTGAGGCGATAAATTCTGGCATATAGGGGCTTCGCCACGCATGATTAAGTAATGTACTTAATGCCTCGGCGCTCAAGCGCTCTTGTCGCGACAAGCCCGCACCGTTTTCAATCACTACGTTTTGAGAATTAACACCTATAGAATCTAACCAGACTTTTGCTTGCGCCGCGCCCGCTTCTGCAGTGACTGGCGAGCCGGCAGCCGATGTAGCCAGACTCAATAACAATTGACGCGCCATCACATTATTGCTGTGTTTATTAATGTCGCGAATAATTTGGGCTAATGTGGGCGATTCCCATGTCAGTAATTCGCGTGCATTGTCTGATTTTTTTTCTTCACGCATCACACCAGTGATGCTGCCACCGAGCTCACGCCATAATTGTCGAAATACAGCATCAAAGTAACGTGCATGACTCAGCTCATGCGCATGCAGCACCAGCATACGCTCGCCACAATCTACGGAATAGCTGCCTGAGAAATGTATGGCTGATTGATCAACGACCGGCCCTAATTTTTCACGCCAGTTATTACAGGGCTGAGTATCTAGTTTAGGCGGCTCGATTAAAAAATCGACCATCGGCGGCTCCATCGCCACACGCACAGACTGCGTTTGCTCATCCGGGAAAAATCGCAAACTAATAGCTTTTGCATCAAGCAAGAGCGCATTGGGCAGCGCGTTATATGCTCGGTAAGGCAATCCATCAAACGATGCCGCATCTTCAAGGGTTGTTTGAAACAGGCTGCGATCTAGTACTAAGTCACCATGAATCTCACGCACACCTAAGCTACGAAGTCGACGCAGCAAACGTGCAAGATCTTCATGCGCTAGACGTGGATCGCCTCCTCCTTGAATAATAAGATCACCATTCAGTACATCACCTACGAGAGCACCTTGGGCATACACGCGCGTCATCCAGCGGTAATCAGGACCTAACAGGTCTAAGGCAGCAGCTGTTGTCACTAGTTTCATGACCGAAGCAGGATTAAAAGCGCGTTGTTGATTATGAGAGGCTAGTACTTGCCCATTGAGCGCTCTGATATCAAGTGCAACCGCCGCTGGAGGAATGCCCGATAAAGATATTGATTTACCGAATGGCGCGGGCAGGCCTGTACCGTGCGGCAGCGTGGTACAAGCTGACAGTAGCATCAGTATTAATAACAAGGCCCATCGGCCGAATAAACTAGTGCTGAAAATCATTCGCGCAGCCTTAGATTTGATTTACTTGATTATCCCACGTGATGTAAGTCCGTTTAGCTACAATAGAGCTATTGCGTAGCTTCACCCAAGCGTACAATTTTTTATGAGATACAAATGTAATGCTTCCTTTTATTAGCGGCACAGAACTCAAAGACTATCTGCCTTATCCCACGCTGATAGAGGCTTTGCGAAAAACCTTCACGCAAGTCAATCATGCACCCCTGCGTCACGCACATCGCGTATCAGAACCGGGTCCGACGACTCTATTGATTATGCCCGTATGGCAGGAATCAAAACAACTCGGACTTAAAGTTGTTACGGTTGCGCCTGAAAACCGCGCCTTGGGTTTACCTACAGTGCATGCTTTGTTTATTTTGATGGATACCGCTACCGGTGTGCCAATTGCACTGATGGATGGCGAACAACTGACACTGCGACGTACTGCGGCAGCGTCTGCTTTAGCTTCGGATTATTTATCGCGCAAAGAGAGTCATCATCTTTTGCTAGTGGGTACAGGGCGCTTAGCGCCGCACATGGCGATTGCCCATTGCATCACGCGTCCGATTCAACAAGTCAGCGTATGGGGAAGAGATTCGCAAAGCGTTACACAAACGGCCAAGACTTTACGTGAAGAAGGCTTACCTGAGCATATCGCAATTATTGAGTCGCATGATTTATCACAGTCAACCCAACAAGCGGACATCATCTGTTGTGCCACTACCAGTAAAGAACCATTGATTTTTCACGATTGGATAAAACCAGGGACGCATATCGATTTAGTTGGAGGCTTTCGACCGGATATGCGCGAAGCGGATGATGCATTGATGTGTAATGCGCAAATTTTTGTTGATACGTTTGAAGGCACACTCGCTGAAGCAGGCGATGTAATTCAACCCCTTCAAGAGGGATTGATTACGCGTGATGCTGTTCGTGCAGAGTTAGCCGATCTGACAACCCGTCGTCATGCCGGTCGAAGCAATAACGATGAAATCACCGTCTTTAAGTCGGTGGGTACAGCGATTGAAGATTTGTGTGCAGCGAGTCTGGCTTGGAATACATGGAAATCCGCTAATTGATCATCGCTTCAGCGCATCTGGTAACGGAATGAATTCTGATTCACCCGGCACAGTTGCAAAGCGTTGGTGCAACCAATCGTCGCTCGCTTGGCGAATTCGCTCTTCGCTGCTCGATACAAAATTCCAAGCCATCGTGCGAGGCCCAACTGGTTCACCGCCAAGTATCATGACGACCGCGCCTTCAGATCCTCCGCGAATCTCCAACCGTGCACCTGTACGTGTGACGAGTAAGCAGCCTGCGCTATGCACCCCATCAATTCCACAGTCAATTTCACCACTAACTATATAGAGAGCCTGTTCGGCATAGTCCGCGGGCAAGGAAAAATGCGCTGATGGCTGCAAGCTTAATTGCGCATACACCAGCGGTGATCGTGTTGGCAAGGTCGAGTGCATTCCCATAAAGCTTCCTGCCACCAATACTATGTGTACGCCATCGAGCAATAGTGTCGATAACTCCGATGCTTTTTGATGAGTGAAATCCGGTTCACACTCTTCATCGGCTTGCGGCAGCGCTACCCAACATTGCAATCCATATAAAGACGAAGCTTGTTCGCGCTGTTGCGTATCGCTGCGCTCAGAGTGCACGATGCCCCGCCCTGCTGTCATCCAATTGACTTCACCGGGTCGAATGGTTTGTACATAGCCCAAACTATCCCGATGCAGAATTTCGCCTTCCAACAACCAAGTTACCGTTGCCAGACCAATGTGAGGATGCGGACGAACATCTAACCCTGAACCCGGCGCTAGTAAGGTCGGACCCATCTGATCAAGAAAAACAAACGGACCGACCATACGACGCTCAGCAGCAGGAAGCGCTCGCCTGACATGAAAGCCGCCTCCAAGATCACGAACACGCGGAATAATAATAGTTTCTAAATTTGACACAAATTTCTCTCCAATGAGGCGAATCATGCCAGAGCAAGCGTGCATGAAGTTCTTGCTGGCGAATCCTATTTACCAAAATAAAGATTCAACAATGATCACTAAACGGGCTAAAAAGTCGAGGATTATCAATTCGATATTCGATTTTGGATAATTTATATGCGGATTTCAGAAGAGCTTCTTGAAAAAGCAGGACGCCGTCCCTATACTTAGCACTCGTTGGAGGAGAGTGCTAACAACTCCCCTGGCAAAAAGTATTTTCAAGTCCAGCCAGCGAAATCGGACCCCCCATTAGCTGGCGCACAAACAAACATAATTTATTGTTTTAAGGAGTTTTTATGAAGATTCGTCCCTTGCACGACCGTATTGTCGTTCAACGCCTGGAGCAGGAAACCAAGACAGCGTCGGGAATCGTGATCCCGGATCAAGCGGCAGAAAAGCCAGATCAGGGCGTAGTCAAGGCCGTTGGTAACGGCAAAGTCGGTGATGACGGCAAGGTTCGTCCTCTCGACGTCAAAGTTGGCGACAAAGTCCTTTTTGGTAAATATTCAGGCCAAACCGTCAAAGTCGGTGACGATGAATTGCTCGTCATGCGTGAAGACGATGTGATGGCTGTCGTTGAATAACGAATAAATTACTAAGCAAAATCGAATAACGAATCAAGGAGTAACAACATGGCAGCTAAAGAAGTCGTATTTGGCGACGTCGCCCGTCACAAAATGGTTGAAGGCGTAAACATCCTCGCCAATGCAGTCAAAGTCACCTTAGGTCCTAAAGGCCGTAACGTCATTCTGGAGCGCTCGTTCGGCTCCCCTACCGTCACCAAGGATGGTGTGTCGGTCGCCAAAGAAATCGAGCTCAAAGATAAGCTGATGAACATGGGCGCGCAGATGGTGAAAGAAGTTGCATCAAAAACTTCTGACAACGCAGGTGACGGTACCACTACTGCAACTGTGTTGGCACAAGCCATCGTTCGTGAAGGCATGAAATACGTTGCCGCCGGCATGAACCCTATGGATCTGAAGCGCGGTATTGATAAAGCAGTCGCAGCGACCGTTGAAGAACTGAAAAAAATCTCCAAGCCTTGCACAACATCGAAAGAGATCGCTCAAGTCGGTTCGATTTCGGCTAACTCAGACAGCTCAATCGGTGATCGTATCGCCGAAGCGATGGAAAAAGTTGGTAAAGAAGGCGTTATCACGGTTGAAGATGGCAAATCACTGAACGACGAACTCGACATCGTCGAAGGTATGCAATTTGACCGTGGCTATCTGTCGCCGTACTTCATTAACAACCCAGACAAGCAAGTCGCGCTGATGGATAATCCTTTCATCCTCTTGTGCGACAAGAAAATTTCCAACATTCGTGATCTGCTGCCGGTACTGGAGCAAGTAGCGAAAGCGGGTCGCCCACTGCTGATCATCGCTGAAGATATCGAAGGCGAAGCACTGGCCACTCTGGTGGTAAACAACATTCGCGGCATTCTGAAAACATGTGCAGTTAAGGCGCCTGGCTTTGGTGATCGTCGTAAAGCTATGCTGGAAGACATCGCTATTTTGACTGGCGGTCAAGTTATCGCTGAAGAAGTGGGTCTGACATTGGAAAAAGTCACACTAAACGATCTCGGCCAAGCTAAACGTATTGAAGTAGGCAAAGAAAACACCACAATCATTGATGGCGCTGGCGTAAGCAAATCGATAGAAGCGCGCGTAAAACAATTACGCGTTCAAATCGACGAAGCAACGTCTGACTACGATCGTGAAAAATTGCAAGAGCGCGTTGCTAAGTTGGCCGGCGGCGTTGCAGTGATTAAAGTCGGTGCTGCAACCGAAGTCGAAATGAAAGAGAAAAAAGCACGCGTAGAAGATGCTCTGCACGCAACGCGTGCCGCTGTTGAAGAAGGTATTGTTGCAGGTGGTGGTGTTGCGTTGCTGCGTGCACGCGCCAACTTGAAAGTCAAAGGCGACAATCCTGATCAAGAAGCTGGTATCAAGATCGTTCTGCGCGCCATGGAAGAGCCTCTGCGCATGATCGTTAGCAATGCAGGCGAAGAAGCTTCTGTGGTCGTCAACAAAGTACTCGAGGGCAAAGGTAACTTCGGTTACAACGCAGCCAATGGTACCTATGGCGATATGGTTGAAATGGGTGTTCTCGATCCAGCCAAAGTCACACGCTCTGCTTTGCAAAATGCAGCGTCTATCGCATCGCTGATGCTCACTACCGATTGCATGGTGTCTGATCTAGTCGAAGACAAACCAGCAGGCGGCGGTGGTATGGGCGGCATGGGTGGCATGGGAGGCATGGGTGGTATGGACGAAATGATGTTATTCAGAACCAACCGCTGCACTCTAAAAAACCCGCGCACTGCGCGGGTTTTTTTATGTCTTGAAACATACAAGCACCGCTCACAAATCGTTTCAGTACAAAGCTTGCGTCACATCAGACGCTCTTCTCGCGTCACCAGAACTCTCACTTCGTACTAGTTACGCACTCATCACAATAAATTTTAACGATCAGTGTGATCGATTAAAAACCATGCGCAACAATTCACGAGGAGACGACATGCTACCTATACTGAGGCGCACAGCAATAATTCAGCCGGCACTACCCAATCTGCTGCATGAATCATATCTGTCACGGTTGAATACCGAGTGTCTTTCAAAAATCAATAAGATCCGCATTAATCCTTCGACCAAATCAGCCATGGAGGAAATTAATAATCTTTATCAAATCACCATTAATGAGGAAGTAAAAAATCAATATGGCATGCTACACGCCAACCAACTTTTCTTACCTGATGATTCATTCACATCAACAGAACTAGCCAAAGGTCATCAAATTTCTTGTGGGCTTTGTTCTTCGCATGAATTTCAACAAAATTACTCCATAACATTATCCCGAATGTCCCTTGAAGCAGCGATTAATCCTTTTCATAAAAATTATCTTATCAAGTCGTTTCAAAAGACCATTTTAGCGATCACTGCAAAAGAGCGGAATGCGCTGTCAGAAATAATTCATCCGAAAGTGTTTGACTGGTTAGATTTAAAAATGAACCCCGATGAAATTAAGTTATCCTGCAACGCCGCACAAAAAAATTTGCCGCAACTTAAACTACAGCATGTATTAGCTTTAGTTGATTATTGCAATTCACAGACCGGTAGCTTTAACTCAGTCAATGATGCATTGAGAGTGTGGCAAATGTCAGGGTCAGATACCTTTGCCAGAATAAGCGGCTGCCTGATAAGCGCATTAGACGAAGCCTTAGAGACACTATCGTTGAATGCGAAATTTAGATATGAAGGCCCAGCCTACAAAGGGTTGGTGTTAGCTAACGGTGCAGGACCGTATCGACTCGCTCGCATGCAAGTAGGCATGACGTACATCAGCCCTCACTGGCTATCAGCCACCACCCGACCTGAATCAAGTTATGCCAGCGATGAATCCTGCTACAGTCCGCATGCCATCTCAACCAATGCTCGAGATACTCAGCTGACCATCGTTCATACCAAAGCTGTCAAGGTTCATCTTTTTAATGACATCAGCTCCATCGATCAAGGCGAGATCATGATCTCTAAAAAACCGTTTGAGTTTTTATCGCCTACGACCGTTGATGCCCATGTACTCGTATCAGGTCATGCGCGCAATGAGCTGTATTGCACGATGAAAAATAACGATTTATAAGCTGAGGAGAATGCTGACTCTTTGCGAGTTATGCGAGTTATACGGGTTATGTGATCTCAAAGACTGCTCAAGTTATTTTGATTAGGAAGGTTTTATGATTTCCACGAAGGAGGACGTTTTTCTATAAACGCTTGCACACCTTCTAAGGCTGCCTCGTCCATCATGTTGCACGCCATATTTTCACCAGCTAACTGATACGCTGCTGCGATACCCATCTCTAGCTGGCGGTAAAACAATTGCTTACCCATAGCAATCGCAACCGCTGGCTTAGCGATGATGCTTTTCGTAAGTAGTGAAATTTCGTGGTCTAATAATTCTGGAGACACCACTCGATTCACTAAGCCGCGCTCTTTGGCAGTATGTGCATCGATGAAATCACCTGTCAGCAGCATTTCCATCGCTTGCTTACGCGGCACATTACGCGACAAACCTACAGATGGGGTTGAACAAAACAAGCCATAGTTAACACCGGATACTGCAAAGCTAGCGTCGGTAGAAGCCACCGCAAGATCGCACATAGACACTAACTGACAACCAGCAGCTGTCGCAAGACCGTGAACGCGTGCAATTACCGGCTGAGGCATTTGCTGAATCGCCAACATCAACTTACTGCAACGATGGAAAAGTTTTTTGTAATACGAAGTAGATGGCTCAGCTCGCATTTGTTTTAAATCATGCCCCGCACAAAATGCCTTACCTAGCGCAGCGAGCACCACTACTCTGACCGACGGATCTTTCGCAATCGTATCAATCTCCGTTTGCAAAGCGTCCAGCATTTCCTCCGACAATGGATTAAATCGCTCGCCGCGATTTAACGTAAGCGTAGTAATACCATGTTCACTCTGTTTGATGATGAAAGGAGTATCCGCTGGCAAAGTAGGCTGGCTCATGATGTCTCTCGTCTATTTTTTTACAGGACTATTCGAAATTTATTCAGGCTCGTATTCTTCTCGCGGCT
>JACCEE010133088.1_pt1 | contig 10606 bp, 7 predicted proteins | sample 7449931 | NCBI WGS metagenome assembly JACCEE01 (sample SAMN15323457, study PRJNA562643) | freshwater metagenome | isolation source: river surface water | place: USA:Blue River Watershed | collected 2017-08-19 | reverse complement strand
TTTGAAGCGATTGCGGCGGGTGTGGAAAAAGGCGGTGATCTCGGTTATGCGCGTTTGACTGAAGGTGAAGATTTCTTTGCCAAAGAACTCACTACTTATACCGACAAATTTAACAACAGCTGGCTGAAAGAAGAACTGTACAACGCACGTAACTTTGGCCCGGCGATGCACAAGTTCGGTCAATGGGGCGGCGGTGCGTTTAACTTTATTGACCAAAACCTGTTTAAAGTGCCGTTTACCCTGCATGACCTGGTACCGGATTTCAGCGCATTGAAAGCCGTGGATGCGGTGAGCTTTAAACCGGACTATCCAAAAGCGGATGGCAAGATCACTTTTGACCGTCTGTCTTCGGTGTTTGTATCAAACACGGTGCATGAAGAAAACCAGCCATCGCATCTCAAACTGACCGATGCCTCAATTCCGGTGAATGTGAACCTGCCAAAATGGGATGAACCGGCACAGCGTTACTGCCCTGCAGGCGTGTATGAGATTGTGCAGGAAGAAAGTGGTCCACGTTTCCAGATCAACTCGGCGAACTGCGTGCACTGCAAGACCTGTGACATCAAGGATCCTTCACAGAACATCACCTGGGTAACGCCGGAAGGTGGTGGTGGTCCAAACTATCCGAATATGTAATGCTGCATGATGAACCCAAAGAAGATCCCATTTCCCTTTTTTGGGTTCAGATTTAGCAGGCATAGAGATCGTTTGGATCTGTTACCCCAACACTTCGAGCGGAAACGTTTCGATGGTTATTTTTAAGGTAATCCTAGCCTCTTCGGGGGCTAGGATTAAAAAATTGATCGTAAAAATTTTCTTTAAAGATTTATAAGCATAAAAAAATAAAGCCCTGACAATGATCAGGGCTTTATTTTTGAATTTGGCGGAAGCGGTGAGATTCGAACTCACGGAGGGCGTGAACCCTCGTCGGTTTTCAAGACCGGTGCATTAAACCGCTCTGCCACGCTTCCATAGGCCTAAGAATACAAAGCTTCGGTCGCTCATTCAAGAAAAATCTTAATCCAAATGATTCAAATGCATATTGTTTCATCAACTTGCTAAATTTTGGCTGCCCATTCAGCACCTTCACGGATCGCACGTTTGGCATCAAGTTCTGCAGCCAGTTTAGCCCCACCAATGATCTGATAACGCGCTAAAGTTGACTCACCAGCTGTTGGCATCAGCGCATTGACAGATTCTTGCCCTGCACAAACCACAATGCTATCAACACGCAATAACTGTTCATGTCCCTGATATTCAATCCACAATCCTTCTTGGGTTACAGCTTTATATTGTACGCCACTCAACATCCGCACCGCGTGCTTTTTCAGTTGTGCACGATGCACCCAACCGGAGGTTTTCCCCAATCCTGCACCAAAGGCAGTCGTTTTACGCTGCAATAAAAAAATTTCTCGTAATGGGGCTTCAATATGAGGTTGAACCAGTCCACCTGCACTTGTGTAATGTGGATGGGCGTCTACCCCCCATTCCTGTTGCCATTCAGACAGGGGTTGTGGTGTTGTCGGTTTCAATAAAAACTCAGCCACATCAAAACCAATGCCGCCTGCACCGATGACTGCAACACGTTTTCCAACGCTTGCGCCTTGGAGCACCTCGGCATAAGACAATACATGAGGCAGATCTGAGCCTGGAATTTTAAGGCCACGTGGCACGACCCCAGTCGCAATCAGTACTTCATCAAAACCTTCTCGCTCCAACTGTTCACGGTTGATTCGGGTATTCAGCCGTAAATCAACACCAGTCTTGGTTAGCTGCACCTGAAAATAGCGCAAGGTTTCATAAAATTCTTCTTTACCCGGAATCACCTTAGCCAAATTAAATTGACCACCGACCTTAGATTGAGCTTCGAACAAGGTCACATTATGACCGCGCTGGGCAGCAATCGTTGCCGCAGATAATCCGGCCACCCCAGCACCTACCACCGCCACTTTTTTGGGATGACGGGTTTTCGGATAATGCAATTCCGTTTCATAGCCTGCCTGTGGATTCACCAGACAGGTCACGCGCTGATGTTTGAAGGTATGATCCAGACAGGCCTGATTACAGGCAATACAGGTATTAATTTCATCGACGCGGTTACTTGCCGTTTTATTTACCCAGAAAGGATCCGCTAAAAATGGCCGCGCCATCTGGATCAGGTCAGCCTTACCTTCCGCAAGGATCTTTTCCGCCACTTCTGGCATATTGATACGATTGGCAGCAATCACTGGAATGCTCACATGCTGTTTTACCTCGGCTGTATAGTCAACAAATGCAGCACGCGGCACAGAGGTTACAATGGTAGGCACACGCGCTTCATGCCAGCCAATACCGCTGTTCAGCAAAGTGATGCCGGCTTTTTCCAGTGCCTTTGCAACAATAATCACTTCTGCCATGGTATTGCCCTGTGGTACCAAATCCAGCAATGACAAGCGAAAAGAGAGAATAAATTGCTCACCGACTGCAGCACGCACAGCTTTGACCACTTCGACAGCGAATCGCATCCGATTTTCAATCGGTCCACCCCAACGATCTTTGCGTTGATTGACCTGCTGGCTCAGAAACTGATTCAGTAGATAGCCTTCCGATCCCATGATTTCAACACCATCATAACCGGCTTTTTTTGCCAAACGGGCACTCTGAGCATAATCTTCAATCGTTTTTAGAATCTGTTTTTCGGTCATTTCCCGCGGTTTGAAAGGAGAAATGGGAGATTTAACCGGACTCGCAGAAACCACAAAAGGCTGATAACCATAGCGTCCAGCATGAAGAATTTGCAATAAAATCTTGCTGCCATGCTTATGTACAGCATGGGTCAGCAAACGGTGATGGGGTAAATCGGCCAGACTGCTCATGGTGCCCCCCGCAGGCAACAACCAGCCCTGACGGTTAGGAGAAATACCGCCCGTAATAATCAGTCCAACACCACCTTTGGCCCGTTCCGCAAAAAATGCCGCGAGTTTAGGATAATTATAGAAACGATCCTCCAGACCAGTGTGCATGGACCCCATCACAACACGATTTTTTAAAGTAGTGAAGCCCAACGACAATGGACTCAGCACATGGCTAAACTGGGTCATGCGTTCTCCTTGTTATAAATTCTAGTTTTTTATCCGTTCTACGTTACTTTAATGATTTTTTTCAGCGAAGGGATGACCAGGTAGCCACAAATATTGGGCAATCCGGTCAATGGCAAGTGAAGTTATGATCAATACAGACTTATACGAGTCACAAGGATTAACGCGCTGCTCAAGATTGCCACTGATTCGGTAAAGTTTTCCATAACACAATCAGGCCAAGCACGGTGCCAATCGGAAAACTGGGTAACATCAACACGGCCAAAATCCGAGATAACCATAATCCCTTGTTCTGCCCCTGCTTCACATCTCGGTAGGCCTTCAAATTGAGAATCAAGATGAGCAGTAAAACCAGCACCAAACTCAATAAGGTCGGCAGGTCCGTCATGGATTTCTGATATTCGAGATAAACAAATAAAACCAAAGCAAAAGCCATCAAACCCGCATATAGGGCATGCACCATGGCAACGGTCTGGTTTAGTGATGCAACGGGAAAGCCCGAGAAAGGTGTTTTATGCAACATCAACAGATCCCCCAAATAACGTCCACTATAACGCAAATTCGGCTCAGGAACAGTCCTGCCATTTACCCTGCCTACACACAGCATTTCATGTATTGCTGTTTTAAATTTAAGGTGTAGCACACTTCAGGTTTGGCACACACCAAAACTACCATTCGTGCCATTACTGCATCACGGAGAATTTTTTAGGACTTGATCGGTTTATCGAAAACAAGCGGCGGGAAAAGTGCTACAATATCCCCATTTTACGATTTTCCAAGGCAGCCAATTCGTGGTGCCTATTTTATAATGTTAGGACAAGCAATGACTGATAATGCAACCATCTTGCAGAATGTACCAGTAGGTCAAAAAGTCGGGATCGCTTTCTCAGGTGGTCTAGATACTTCTGCAGCTTTATTGTGGATGAAACAAAAAGGCGCAATGCCTTATGCCTACACAGCCAATCTTGGTCAGCCAGATGAAGATGACTACGATGCGATTCCAAAGAAAGCTGAAGCTTACGGTGCAATCAAAGCACGTCTTGTAGACTGCCGTCTGCAGTTGGCACTTGAAGGTATTGCTGCGATTCAGTGTGGTGCATTCCATATCAGCACGGGTGGTGTTCCTTACTTCAACACCACACCACTTGGCCGTGCAGTAACCGGTACCATGCTGGTAACTGCAATGAAAGAAGATGAAGTCAACATCTGGGGTGATGGTTCGACCTATAAAGGTAACGACATTGAGCGTTTCTACCGTTATGGCCTGTTGACCAATCCGAATCTTAAAATCTACAAACCATGGCTAGACCAAACATTCATTGATGAATTGGGTGGCCGTGCCGAAATGTCACAGTTCCTGATCGACAATGGCTTTGACTATAAAATGTCAAAAGAAAAAGCTTACTCGACTGACTCCAACATGCTCGGTGCAACTCACGAAGCCAAAGATCTCGAATATCTGGATGCAGGCATCAAAATTGTTGAGCCAATCATGGGTGTCGCGTTCTGGAAAGACGACGTTGAAATCAAGGCTGAAGAAGTCAGCGTGACGTTTGAAGAAGGTATGCCAGTTGCGTTGAATGGTCAGCGTTTTGAAAACCCGGTTGAACTCATCCTTGAAGCCAACCGCATTGGTGGTCGCCATGGTTTAGGCATGTCGGATCAAATCGAAAACCGTATCATCGAAGCGAAATCTCGCGGGATCTATGAAGCACCGGGGATGGCGCTCCTGCATATCGCCTATGAGCGTTTGGTAACAGGTATTCATAACGAAGACACCATCGAACAATACCGCATTAACGGTTTACGTTTAGGTCGCTTGTTGTACCAAGGCCGCTGGTTTGATTCTCAAGCCTTGATGCTACGTGAAACTGCACAACGTTGGGTGGCAAAAGCCATTACCGGTACAGTAACGCTTGAGTTGCGTCGTGGTAATGACTACACCATCATGAACACTGAATCTCCAAACCTCACTTATGAAGCTGAGCGTTTGACTATGGAGAAAGGTGACTCGATGTTTACGCCGATGGATCGTATCGGTCAATTGACCATGCGCAACCTCGACATCACCGATACCCGTGCAAAATTGGGCATCTATACCAACTCTGGCCTGCTTTCTATTGGTGCAGGCTCTGCAGTTCCACAATTGAAAGACAAAAATAAATAAGTTTTAGTTTCAAGAAAAACCGCCTCCTGCAGGCGGTTTTTTCATGCTTCATTTTTACAGTGTTAGTCCGCCTCTTAGCCCTCTCATTGCAGCTTTTCTCTTCATCTATCCACGCTCAGACATACAGTGCTTGTTGATCTGCCGAATTTTTCCGCAGGATCAGAAATCCCGTTACCATTTTCACAGTTTATCGATTATCATTTGTTTTATTTTTAAGTCTGAATTGCCTTGAATACCCTAACGATTCTCCAGCCAGACGACTGGCATGCTCATTTGCGTGATGGCCTTGCGCTTAAAAGAACGGTTCCTGACTTGGCACGCCAGTTTTCCCGTGCGATCTGTATGCCGAATCTGGTTCCACCAGTGAAAACGGTTGAAGAAGCCGTGGCATACCGTGAACGCATTATGGCGCATGTTCCTGAAGGCATGAATTTTGATCCACGCATGGTGTTGTATTTCACCGATCAAACTTCACCCGATGAAGTACGTAAAATCAAAGCGTCTGAACATGTTAATGCCATAAAATTGTATCCAGCAGGTGCCACCACTAACTCGGACAATGGTGTCAGCGACATTCGCAAAGTCTATGCGGTAATTGAACAGCTGGAAGAACATCAGGTTCCTTTACTGTTACATGGTGAAGTCACGCATTCCCATGTCGATATTTTCGATCGTGAAAAACGCTTCCTCGATGAAGTATTGTCACCATTGTTAAAGCAATTCCCAAAACTAAAACTGGTGCTTGAACACATCACCACTTCGGATGCAGCACAGTTTGTACTGGAACAGGATCGCAACGTAGCTGCAACCATTACCCCACAGCACCTGTTATTCAACCGCAACGACATGTTGGTCGGTGGGATCAAGCCACATTTTTACTGCTTGCCAATTTTGAAACGTCAAACGCATCAGCAAACGTTGCTGGAAGTTGCGACCAGTGGCAATCCAAAATTCTTCTTAGGCACAGACAGTGCACCGCACTCGAAAAATGCTAAAGAAAATGCCTGTGGTTGTGCCGGTTGTTATAGCGCACCAACAGCGATAGAACTGTATGCTCAAGCCTTTGATCAGGTCAACAAACTGGATCGCCTTGAAGGTTTTGCCAGCCATTTTGGTGCGGATTTCTATGGTCTGCCACGCAATACCAACACAATTACGCTAGTCAAAGAAGCTCAGGTCATTCCTGAAAGTTTCGACTATCTTGATGGTGAAAAAATCATTCCGTTGTATGCCGGACAAACCATCCAATGGAGGAAAGTGTGACCACTGATGCCCCCCCAGTCATCGGTCAACGTTTTCGTGGATTTTTGCCTGTCGTTGTCGATGTAGAAACGGCAGGTTTTAATTCCAAAACCGATGCCTTACTCGAAATTGCCTGTATTCCGATTATCTATGACGAGCATGGCCAATTTATACCGGGTGAAGCGGTACATGCACACATTAATCCATTTGAAGGGGCCAATCTGGATCGCCGCTCACTGGACTTTATTGGCATCGATCCGTTTAATCCGATGCGTGTTGCCATGGCAGAAGATGAAAAAAGTGCCTTAAAACGTCTCTTTAAAGTGATCAATGAGACACGCCGCCAACAGCAATGTACGCATGCGATTTTGGTCGGTCATAATGCCCATTTTGATCTCGGCTTTCTGCAGGCTGCGATTGCCCGTACCGGAACCAAAAACCAGAATCCATTTCATAGTTTTTCGGTCTTTGATACCGTAACTTTGAGTGCGATGATGTTTGGTCAGACGGTACTGGCCAAGTCCTGCATCCAGGCCGGCCTCGAGTTTGATGGCAAAGAAGCCCATTCTGCCTTGTATGACACGCAAAAGACGGCCGAACTGTTTTGCTATATTTTAAACAAACTCGGACCCCACTTGCTTGACAATACGGTGGCGGATCAATAAGATACCGCCATCTTCTAAACGTCCCTATCGTCTAGAGGCCTAGGACATCGCCCTTTCACGGCGGTAACCGGGGTTCGAATCCCCGTAGGGACGCCAATTTCTCCTCTTTAGTTTCATTACAATCGATTTCTTTTAAGATTTTACTTCTCTATCGACAGAATGTATTACTACCTATCGCTCACGCGCGATAAAGCTCAAATTTCCGTTTATAATGTCCAAATATTGTTTATTTTTAATGAGCTTATGAACAAAATCCTGAAAAAGATTCTCTTGGTTGCCCTAATTATTTCACCCTCCATCCTGTATTTATACATCGTCAACCAAAATAAAGCTGAACCATCCGCCAAGTCGGTGACCGCTGAGCCAAGTTCCAGTGCCCAAACGCCAGATCACTAATTTAACTCCTATGTGTGTTGATCATATGGTGCTTTCCGCTTTTCAACCATTTTTTGAACAAACACATCGTTTCAGCTTAAATCAACACAATTATTATTTGACAGCCCCCGGTTAAATTCCTAATATAGCACCACCTTGCGACGTCCCTATCGTCTAGAGGCCTAGGACATCGCCCTTTCACGGCGGTAACCGGGGTTCGAATCCCCGTAGGGACGCCATCTATATCTGCTTTACTTCATTTTACCCTCCCATAAAAATCAAATTGAACAATCCTGCTTTTTATCTAAAATAGCGTCCTTCTTCTATTCTGATTTTTTCTTATTGCATGCTGCCTTCACATTCTCCGAATGATGTCTTGCATCAGGATCTTTCTGCTTCCTTAAAACGTGCGATGAGTACCCGACATCTGGTCATGCTGTCTTTGGGCGGTGCCATCGGAACAGGACTTTTCCTAGGTTCAGGTGAGGTGATTGCTCAAACAGGACCAATAGGGGCAATTCTTGCCTACTTTCTCGGTGGCCTGATCGCCTATATGGTGATGTTGTGTCTAGGTGAACTGGCCGTACACATGCCCTCCTCGGGTTCTTTCGGGGTCTATGCCCAACATTTTATTGGCCCAGCTACTGGTTATATGATCACCTGGCTATATTGGCTGACATGGACAGCAACGCTCGGCACCGAATTTACTGCGGCTGCCTTACTGATGCAGGAATGGTTTCCAACGATTCCTGTATGGATCTGGACGCTAATGTTTGCCGCACTGGTCTTGATTCTCAACATCAGCTCAACTCGGGTCTTTGCCGAATCTGAATTCTGGCTGGCACTGGTCAAAGTAATTACTGTGACGAGCTTTATCGCATTAGGCCTTCTGGCGATGTTTGGACTGCTATCTTTTCAGGGACAAGAAACTGCCCCGTTGTTCAGTAACCTGACCACGCATGGCTGGTTTCCACAAGGCATTTTTCCAATTTTTGCCACTATGTTAATCGTGAACTTTGCCTTTTCTGGTACTGAGCTGATCGGTGTCGCAGCAGGTGAAAGCAAAGATCCAGCGAAGCAGGTTCCAAAAGCCATTAACACGGCCATCTGGCGTTTGCTGATTTTCTTTGTCGGCACCATTGTCGTCATCAGTGCCCTACTCCCGTATGAGCAAGCCGGTCTGCATACAGCTGGCGTGAGTAGCAGTCCTTTTGTTACGGTTTTTAGCTATCTGGGTATTCCTTATGCAGAAGACCTGATGCGTTTCGTGATTATTACGGCTCTGTTATCGGCGGCCAATTCCGGTCTGTTTGCGGCTTCCCGCATGATGTGGTCATTGTCGGTTCGTAAACAATTACCCGCCATTTTTTCTAGACTCAGCCAGTCGGGCACGCCGTATATCGCAATTCTTGTGACCCTATTGGGTGCCATTCCAGGCCTGCTCTCAGAACTATTTGCTCCAGAAACTATTTTTAAGAACTTGCTGGGTATCGCCGCCTTTACCATGGTGGTGGTCTGGATGAGTATCTGTCTCAGCCAGTTTAATTTCCGTCGCGAATGGTATCGTCAAGGCCATCAACGGCAGGAATTAAAGTTTGCTGTGCCATGGTTTCCTCTAATTCCGATTCTAGGCTTGGTGTTCTGCCTAATTACCTGTCTCAGTATGGCTGCAGATCCGGAAATGTTGGTCGGATTTATCGGCTGCCTCATTTTTATGGCGGCATGCTACCTGAGTTATTTTCTCTTATACCATCCGCGTGCCTAGGATGCCGTGATTTTTATTCAGTTCTGGAAGTGTAGCAAAAGGCTACACTTTTTTATGCATGCGGTTCTAGCTGGACAGGCTGTTCAAGCGTAAAGTAAAAAGAAGCTTGATGTCAGACAGGCCAAGCAGCATGAAAATAGTGTTTATTCATGGGATCAACCAGCAGAATCTGGATGCGATTGCCTTAAAACAGTACTGGCTTGAAGTTTTACAACTGGGTTTTCAGAACCTGAACTGTACTCACATGCTAAGTGAATGTAGCCTAGATTTTCCGTTTTATGGTGATGTACTCGAGCATTATGGCTTGCGTAATACGCTCAGCATTGGCAGTTTCACCTTTAATCAGACACCTAGCAAGCCACTGCATTCGTTGATCAAACCGCATCTGCTTGATCTCACCACCACCAATCAGACTCCGTTCCTGCCCCGATTTTTAAGCAATCCGAATTTGTCTTTTTCCAGCAAAATTTATCTGCTTTCACAGATGGCCAAAGACTATGTCTTGAAAGATTTCATTATGATGCTGAATTATTTCCCCAAACTGCATGAAGACTTAATGCATGAGTTTATTGTGGAAGCCTATCTTTACCTCAGTAATCACCAGTTTATTGATGAGGTGAATTGCCGGATTCGGCAATGCCTAAAAAATGATGAGGACTATCTGATCGTTGCCCATTCTCTGGGTACAGTGGTCGCCTATAATGTGATTCGGCAGCTCCCAGCTCACTTTCGGCTGAAAGCACTCATCACTCTTGGTTCACCACTGGCTTTTCATGTTATTCAGTCTAAGATCCCCCAACCGATTGTTTATCCCGACTGCCTGCAAGGTCATTGGTATAATTTTTATTCCCCCGATGATTTTGTCAGCTGTTTCGCCTTGGATGCTCCTCCATTCCAATTTGAGCCAGCAATTATTAACCATTCCATTCGTACATTTCTGGTCGATCCCCATGACATTAGTGGTTACTTACAACATCCCGCCGTTATCCAATGCATTGTTGAAACCCTGTCTAATCCTGAACAAAAACCCATGCTCTTAACTTGAAGCATAGGAATGAGCAAACTCAGCACATCACGCCTTTATCTTGAACTCATCTCAAGTATTTCTGCTTCAAAGCGAATAACACCACACAGCAAGATGCTGTCTTTTTAGGCGATCAAAAGAATATTATAATTTCATGGCAGAAAAGTGTTTGACAGACCTCAGAATTCACCCTAATATACGCCCACCTCTGAAACGTCCCTATCGTCTAGAGGCCTAGGACATCGCCCTTTCACGGCGGTAACCGGGGTTCGAATCCCCGTAGGGACGCCA
>JACCEE012094491.1_pt1 | contig 10608 bp, 14 predicted proteins | sample 7449931 | NCBI WGS metagenome assembly JACCEE01 (sample SAMN15323457, study PRJNA562643) | freshwater metagenome | isolation source: river surface water | place: USA:Blue River Watershed | collected 2017-08-19 | reverse complement strand
TGCAAATGACCAAAGGCCACATTGCTGTCTTCTTTGCCAGCGGCACGTTCACCAGCGGCCATGGCAATCCATTGGCCTAGAAAGGCGTTAATACTTTTGGTATTCTTCTTGATAAAGTCTGATACAACAGTTTTAAATTCTGGTGGTTGTTTAGCAAAGTCCAAGTGACCCACTAGGCTGGCCTGCATCTTGTTTGCATCAATGAGTGCAAAAGGTTTTCCAACCAAGGCCTGCAACTGTGGTGTAGGCATCATTACATATTTGGATTGAATGCTTTTGACGATGTCAACAACCAGACCCTGCATGTTTTCTTTGAAGTCGTTGTTGGCCTGTAGGGCAACATGTAGTTCACTGCCAGGAGTAAACAATGCTTTATTGATTTTGTTGCCATCAGTGATAAATTTATCAACTGCGGCATCGTCGAACTTGAATTCATCGGGCGCATCTAGACCTTTGCCCATGCCAACCATCTCACGGAATTCCCAGTCCAATAATGTAACTGCGGCCACAGTTGATACAGCATCAACATGCCCTTCTTGGCTAAGACCTTTGATTTGCTCGGGTGCTGTTTTGCTGGTAATATAGGTCATGATTAACTTGACTACATCGCCGGCACGCCACTGCTGTTTTGCATGAACGTTTACGCCTGCAAGAATGTCTCGTTGATGCGTTTTCAAGTGGTTGATCAATTCATCTCTGCTGACTTCGCCAATCTCAGATCCAGTTTTGCTCAGGTTACCAGCCACTGTAAAAGCAGCCATGATGATTTTGTTTAGTGGAATTTGTTCTAGGATTTCTTCACCAGGAGCAACTTTGTCGCCGTCGGTTCTGCCTGTGCCTAGGTTGGTTTGACCACCAGACTTGATCAGGCGGTTTACTTGGTTAGCAATAGTATCAACAACTAGGTCTAGTCGAGAATTACTGCCCTGTAGGCTACGGATAAAGCCAGTGATGCCGTCGCCGCCGGCCATGGTGCCAATTTTGGCCATGATGTTGTCGAGGAAGCCTTCTTCTAATTCTTTTACTTTCATTTTTCTTCGTTCTCTTTAATGGATCTGACACCACGAGTGAATTTGGCTGGATCATTATTTTTAATGGCCAACTGTAGTCGACGAACTAGATCGTCGGCTTGATGTTTTGGGTAACTGGTTTCGATGATTTTGACCAAGTTAATAACCCTGGCAATAGCCTGTGTAGCCAGGCTTTCAACCAATAGGTGCTTGTCACGCTCTGGAACAAGCGTGGTAATTTCATCTAGAATACTGCGGGTCTGTTTCTGCATGGTTGAGTCTATTTATGGTAAATAGCCCTATAAGGAGATTGTAAAAAAATGCAATTATCGCCAACTGCACAACAAATTCGCGAATTAGCAGACAAATTATCTGCAATTAACGTCGAGATCGCTGAGAGAAACGATCCCACTACCGGTGAACCTGAGCATGAAATTGATGCTACAGAACTCAACCGTTTGAAGGTTGCTCTTAAGCCATTGGTCAGCGACGAAATGCAAGGACGCTTTGTCCAGGTTTTGAACAAAATGCGCTCTGGGACGCCCGTAACCACAGGTGAAGCAAAATTGATCACTGTGGCTTTTATGAGCATGGCTGACATCATTGCTGGAGATAATATGTTGATCCAAAGATTACGCAAAGATATCTCAGATTTTAACACATCGCACGATGACACCGACATTGCCGCTGATGTTAACCCTAACCTAGAAATCAACAAACCCTAAACATCTCTTGTCAACCCCAAAGCCCTAAGTTTGTCTCTGTTGATTGATGACGTTACAGGAACAGACTGGGGCTTTTCTTTGATCTCTCCAGTGGAACTGTCAATTACGCTGGTGCCTTTGCGAATCTTGTTAAACACTTCCGTGGCATTTGATGTGCTGGATTCTTCACCCTCAGCCAAATCTGTGATACGCAAAGTTGAAGCATTGAATTCCAAATCTAGTTTTTGACCCACTGCACTAGAACTGCGTGTTTTCATAAACTGCAATTGCACTCGTCCGCGTTCTCGCATCGTGGGTGTTGAATAGATACCAAACACATTGTCAGCAGTTTGAATCTTGCTCAAACCACCAGCAATCATTGAGTGGTCAAATTCCACGCTTTCAACTGCACTACGATTCAACTGCGAAGCAGTGGCCAGCAACAACTGTTCTGCCACAACCATGTTACGCAACTCTTCAGATACTACCTTGTCTTTGATAAACAAATCGGCCACGCTGATCTTTTGACCAGCGGGCATCATCAAATCCAAGTAGTCTACCAAGATAGCATCAACCTTGACCTTGCGTTGAGTCTGAAACTCCCTAATCCAAGCCAAGATGTCATTGGCAGTAATGCCATTGGGTAACTGAACAATCTGTAGCACACCAGCCTTCTTGCCAGCCATTTTGACTTTTAAGTCTACATCATCTAACTTCTTGAACACTTCCCTGGTGGCTGTGTCTGTGAGCATGGCATCCATACGCATACTACACAAGCCTTCACTGAGTTCAAGACTAAAGTAAACTGTGTTTAATCCTTTGGTTGCCCAGTTCAGTGCAAGGTTCTGTAAGAACAAACTTTTACCAGTGCCCGACGCACCTGCAAAGATGTTGAGTTCGCCTCTGTTGAATCCACCATAGAGTTTGTCGTCTAGGGTGCGCCAACCTGTGCTCAATTGTCCATTGCTGTCTTTGAGTTTTTCTAGACGTTCTCTGGGGTTTTCAAAATAGTCTGTGCCAAAAGTTTTTGGCAAACCAACTTGAACTGCTTCCTTGATCAATTTCTCCACAGATCCATACTGGTGCTTTTCCAACATGTCTGCACTACTGAGAATGGCCTTTTCCAAAGCCTTGTGTCTAGCAAAGCCTTCAAACTCTTCCAAGAACCATGTGGCATGTTCTTGAGCACGATCTGACAAGTCCAAAAGTTCAAGACTGCAAACTGCTTGAACTTGGGCAATGTCTGGAATGTTGCCTTGCTCGTTGATGTAGTTCTTGATGAACTCTGCGCCAGAACGCAATCGCCTATCAAAGTGTTCAGGGTCCAGCACGTTCTGACAGCGAGCCGCCAGTTCTCTATTACTGACCAAAAACTCTAAAAATAGTTTTTGCAATTCATAGCCATACTCTTTGGTCTCATTGGCCATTTAATCTTTCCCCCACCGCAACAGCATCACTGCGGCATCTTCTTTGTTGTCAAAATCAAAAATCATATAATTTTCTGTCAATTCTGTTCGATAGCAACTGCCAGGTAGACCAAATTCTTCTACAACCCATGCACAGGTATTGTTCCACCATTCTGTGGAGTCTTGACCCAGTTTCCAATCAACTTTGACTTTATACACACCACCGCCTTGCTAGTAATTTAATCTTCAATGGGTTGGACTCAATTGCCGTTAGTATGCTTTGCAAGGTGGCAATTCTGCCAAACCGCTGAACTGCGTCATTGGCATCCTTAACATCATCTGGCCAGTCTGGAAAACTGGCCGACCAACCCAAGATGGCAGACTGTTCCAGTAGTTCCCTGCCAGCACGATCTCGGTCAGCAACTACCACTGGTTCTGTGTCCAAATCTTCAATGACTTTGGCCTGCTCAGGATTGATGGAATTGGTCATAAGTGCAACGCCACCAATGCTGAGAGCATCATACTCACCTTCGACTACCACTGTGTATTTTCTTTTTCTATTTTGTGTATCAAGGTTAAACACATATCCAGGAGGCCTATGACTGATCATCTTGGGCGTTTTACGATCTGGTGGAGTGCCAATCCAACGTGCTTGATAGCCCACAATCTTATCACCATAGGTATAAGGCAAGATTACCCTGTTCTCCATGCCCAGGACTTTGGACTCAGTTTGCAAGAATGTTGCAAGACCCAACACATGTCTACTGTCAAGATACTGTTTGGCTTGATCGCTGATGTCCATGCTGACAGGCCAAGGAAACTCAATAGAGGGCCAATCAACTTTAAAGACTGCAGGTTCAGCATCTATGTCTTCTTCTACTTGATCCCATAGTTGGATTTTTAAACGCTGAATTTCTCCTTCATCAATGCCCAGTATTCGCATCAATTTGATGAGTTTGAAACCCAGTCTAGACCCGGGACGCCACCCAGTGGTGTAGTTGCAGTTAAAGCAATGATAGCCAATGCGCTCGCCATCAAACTTAAAGCCACCGCGGTGTCTAGTGTCGGCTCGAGGCTGTCCGTTGTGAACACACATGGGACAATTCATGGTCAACCAGCCCTGCGGATTTGACCGCAATGGTGGTAGGTGTGTTCTTAATAGGCTTTCAACCAGACTCATAGAGTGTATATTACACTCTAATTAGGATTTTGTCAAGAGTTCCTGCGTTGCTTAGGCTGTCAATACGAACGGTTCTTAGCCAACGAACACCGCCGTAATAGTTGTATGGATCAATGCCGGTATAGCCAGCAAGGTCAAGGTTGGCTGTGGTATAGTCCTGTGGTTTTAGGTTAGCCCAAAGTGTTGCACCTGTGACTACTTCGTCCAGTGTGCCCTGAATAATGACGCGACCAGAATAATTGCTGGCATAAAGGGCCGCGGTAAACAAACTGGTGTCTTTACGATAAAAATTTGGACCGTTTACAGCAGAACTCACCCACAGTCCATCAACTTGTGTCCAGGTATCAACTTCAATGGTAGATCTTGAAGTAGGCACAACAGCATCTTTGACTTCGGCATCAAACACAGCCTGTTGAGCACGATTCCAAGTCAGAGCAGTTTCCAGTCCGTTGCCATCGACAAATGTAGCACCCAACTGATAAATGCCTGACGGTAGTGTCATTAGATCCCTTGCAAATACTGTGAGCCTTGCTTGACCATTCTCTGCTACAACAGGTATAGCACGTCGGCGAAAAATTGTAGCACCTGTGACACGGTCCCACATGGTTATTGTCAATTCTCGATTAAGCAAACTTACTGGTCTACGGTCAGCGCCAGATACAGTAATGTCCAATAAATTGTCAACACCTTTGAACCAAATGACTCTACGATCAGTGTAGGATGCTACATGTCTAGTGAGACTTGGACCTGTGCCTGCACCGGCATAGTTTAGGTTTGCTGTGGGGATACTAGAATTCAAATTTGCCATGGTCGTTTATTTAGCGCGAAACCCGAGTCATCATTGAGACTAAATATCCTTGTATTATGGATAGCAAAGCAAAAGAATTCCTGGAAAAATTCCCTTTTATGTGCCTGGTTCGCTACAGCGATCGTGAATTGGTTGGTATTGTCCAAAACAGCGATCAACATGTAGTGACCATGTATGTCTACAACTATCTGCGAGATGAAGCAGATAAGTTGGCATTCATTGCGGCCGGAGAAGAATGGTGGTGGGGATCAAATCGTTTATTGCCCATCAATATTGTGCTGAAAGAAAGCATGCGACGCTTTGCCTATGCATTGCATACCTATTCAACCAAAGACTTTGAAATGGTGTATGGTCAAATGACCAGCCTGACCAATGTCATTACCAAACGCACTAAAAGGCGTCAAATCAGTCTTATTAGAAAAATGGATTAACTGTAGCCGTAACTGATCTGCTCGCAGATCAAGTTCATCTGTGCCACAATGGCCACAGCATAGGCAGTTCCGTGGCTCTTTTTAAAGTAGTAGTCGTCACCGTCGGGTTTGATCCAAACTTCGCGCATGACACGATTCCAACTCTGTCCCACTAGGTATCGTTTGGCTGGCCTGATCATAGCCAACACAGCGGCCAACTGTTCAACACTTTGTGGCTTCATTGTTTTTAATATATCACTGTGATTGCCCACGTGAAACAGTAACCTAGTAAATTCTTCTTGCTCCAACAAATCCCAAAGCGGCTCTTGTGCGGCCAATTGCTCTAGGTGTTCTTTGTTTTTGACCTGTTGGTAGAGTCCAACATTGAGCAAGTCAACTTTGAAAAATCCTGTATGCTCTGCTTGTTGATAGTCAACATCACACCATCCTGTGAATGGATTCACGGGAACAGGATGAAAATAAACTCCAGTCTTGTGCTTCTGCATCTCGTTGCCAACACCAATTTGCATTGCAGGAACGTGAGGGATCAACTTCAGTAGTTGTTCCCTGTCAGCAAAATCAATGTCAACGTCAGGTCGTTTGATCACTTTTCAAACCTATCTTTGATGCTTTGTATTAGATCTATATGCTTTGATTTTAAATCCAACATTTCCTTATGAAGTCTTTCAATTTTTTCTTCAAATTTTTCAATGCGTTTTTCCAAGGAAATGATCGCACTATCTATTGAAGAATTGTGCTGATCCATTGGACTTCCTCTGGATGTCGCTTTATTTTTTTTATCCACCATTGTGTGTCAATGCTCCTAGCAATTGTTGCCAGTTGGCCTGGCTCCATTTTTTCCAACATATTTTGTGCTTTGGTTGATGAATACAATATCCAAGGACTGATACGACCCATGACTATCAAATTCATCACTGCTACCGGCGGTGCTTGATCGAAAAATTCTTGCCAAGGAATATTTGTTTCCTCGCTCCACTCTTTAATAGTTAGTAAAGTCCTTTCAACTGCTCTTTCTGCTGTTTCTCGTTTGCTGTTCTCTTGAACATACAATGCATACGTTCCGGGCTTTTGCCAATCGCTTATCCTTACATTCATTTTGAACAACCATTTAATGAACTTTTCTGATTCCACAGGCTTGAGTTCTATTAGATAGTTGGCAAATTTTACAAAAGACAAGTAATCAGGGCTCCTTATAAAGTCTTCAATGGTTCTTTGCTTTTTGGCATGCGGACTCACATGACGCATAAAGTCCAGCCACACCTGAAACGCAATCCTACTAGACGGCTCGTCAGCAATCATCCACCTTCGCTTCTTTTCGCACACATGGCTGGCCAAAGTGCGTTCTCTGGTAAACGAACGACTGCACCACCGACACTGATACTCTGTGTCAGACATTATTTAAAAAGGTCCTTGATTTTTTTATCTGCTACGTTCATCGCCTCTGCGGCTTCTTTTAATGTGTCTCCGTCATTGATTGTTTTAAACAATTCGATTTCTTCCTCGCCCAGGTGCGGAAACAGTTCAATTAACCACTCGGTTATTCTATCTTTCTTTTGTCCCCTAGGCGGCACAAACTCGTGTCTGAGTTTTTGCCCTAGCCCTACCAGTGACAGCATGCGCCAACGTAATTCGTCGTGCGCTGAAGTGGTGGCAACAAAGTCAATGTTGCACAAGTCATTGACCATCAACAGGTAATGTTCTTGTATGTCTCTACTGCCCTGCACTTGACTGGCCCAACGCTGTGCCATGTAGAGGTTTAGTGCTCGTTGATCCTCGTCACTTAATTTGTCATAATACTTTTGCTGTCTGAGGTCAACAGCAGCCATTACCTGGTCAATTGGTAACTGATGCTTGGCCGTCGCAGACTCTTTTTTCTTGGCAACCATGCTAGTATTTTAAAACCAAATCTTATTAAGATCAAGAACTTCAGGAACCTTATTTGCTTCTTTGAGAAAGAAAGCACAGGCTGGGTCTTGGCCTGACATCAACGGCACCGCTAGAATGTGACCAAATTTGAGTTTGGGCACATACCATTTGACTTCCTGGTAGATATTGATGATCTCAACTGTGTGCCATTCGGGCTTGTAGCCGCTGATGGGATTAAAGACAAAAGTGCTGAAGCCACGATCGTTGAGGCTCATGATATTAATCACTTCAGGATCGCCATGGTCTGGTTCACCAATGACCAGGCTCCAGTCCAAAGGCATCTTGACTTCCTTGTTGCCAATACGCAATACAGCGGCTGGGCACGAAAAACTTTCCAGGAACACCAATGGCACAAACATGTAATCCACTTCCTGCGGATTAGAGTAGTCTAAGATCCCGTAACGAAGATCTTCATCAATTTCATTTGGTAGCCTGTCAAGATCATAGGCTACGTTGTCAACGGTCAGTATATTCATCGGTATTTTACTTTCTGTGTTTCATAAGGATAGTTGGCTTCATCGTAAAACTTTTTGCGCTTGGTCAAATGCCGCTTGGCAAATTTGGCTGTAGAGGTAATATCCCAAATCTGCACAAAATCTTTGTCTTGCGCTTTTCTAATTCCGCGACCAATACTCTGTATCACTCGCACAAAACTTTTACCTGGTTCAACTAGAACCAAATTGAAAATTCTAGGAATGTTAATGCCCACTGCGGCTACACCATAAGTGGCAATGATAATTTTGCTGGTGGCAGTGGCTACCTCATCATATTCTTCTTTGCGATCCTTTGACTTCATTGCACCTGAAACAAATACAGATTCTGGCAATAGTTCTTCCAGCGTCTGCCCACACTTGACACGATCAACCAATACCAGTGTGTTACCGGTGTCAGATATGGCATCGATGGTTCGTGCTAAAGTCTGTAATCGTGTTTCGTTGGTGGTTAGATATGTCAGTTCTTCTTGATAAGTCTTGTAATCAACTGCATCTTCAAACTGCAATACCTTGACATGACAGTTGCTGAGCACACCAATGTCTTGTAACTCTGAGGCTGGCAATCTGTGCAACACTTCGCCAAGGCTGGCAATTAAACTGATGTATTCGTGTTCCTCTTTGGGCACAGTTCCTGTCAATCCCCAACGCAATGGAGTATTGGCAAACATGCCTGTCAGCAGTTGACGCAATACATCGGCTTTGGCCATATGAACTTCGTCTACAATTACTGCTACCAAATTGTCGGTGATCAATTCAGGACCCACTTCACTGAGTCCGTCTTTGAATCTTTTTAGTAGGCTGTTGATGCTTTGCCATGTGGCAATGGTATGTGTGTGTCCTAGGTCTTTTTCATCACCAAAGAATACCCCAACATCCAAACCTAAATTTGCATAGTCTGCACGAGTCTGTGTTACTAGGTCTTTGTTGGGAACAATGACCAGTGTCCGTCCATATGGTTCGCAAAATTTGCTCATGGCGGCAGTGATAATGGTCTTACCTGCGCCGGTGGCAATTTCCTGCACACCTTGAGGTGATGCAAAGAACCTATTGATACACTCTGTTTGGTAATCTCGCAACACAATAGGTTGGCCTTCGGCTGGATGCCCTTTTGGCCAAACTTGGTCGCTGAGTGAATCTGCGGTAACTTCAGGAAACACAAAATTGTGAGTCGTCCTGCGGTCGTCAATTTCAATTTGCCATCCTTCTTCGTCTAGGATTGGCAATACTCGATCCAACAAGTTTAGATAGGTGCCTCCGGCAGTGGTAAAGAAACTGATCTTACCATCCCAACGGCCCAAGCGGTATGCTGGCACATGGTAAGCATACGGTAGCAAATACTTTAATTTTGATTCACAACGTCGTCGTGTGCTGGCATCAAGATCATGAAACTTGATGTTGACTTCGTCGCGGATTTCTAATCGGCAGATTCCTGGCATAGTATCTATAATAACACAATGTTGGCCAGAAGTCTATTGATCATCTGGCCAAATGTTAAGGTTGGTGGGGACTAAGATACTTAGTGCTAGATCACAGATTTTTCGGACAGCCAGACCAAAAAAATTTAGCCAAAAAGAAAGGGCCCTTTCGAGCCCCTTCTCCACCGCCCCCTCCCACGCGACTAGTCAGCGGGCGATGTAATGTTTGGAGTGACTACCTAAGCGAGTTGCAAGGCGTATGACTCCAACGCATGTTAGTATGCAGAACACTCAATTCTACCGCCTATTCGATTGTAACAAGTATAGCCCCGAGGTTGACTTGATTGAACTGGTTGCTCAATCGTTGTTCGGTGGACATTTACAGTTGGACTGGACGCATGCGCCGCGGCAACCCGTGCTCGTGCCTCCCTAATACTGTTTGTTTCGGAGACCAAGCATTGTTGATATGCATTAGTGCCTAACTGAAAGCCCATACCTTGACAATTTTCTTTTGCTTGCTCAACAGGTGGTTTTGGAATCAAAGCCGCAAAAAACCTTTTTGCAAAAGAATCTTCGGTATTGTTTTGTGCATTTTGTTGAGTTATGCTATGGAAGTCTGCATATTGGCGATGGTTACTCGTGTTATTAGGTGGTGCGGAGCAGATAAACTTGTTAATTTGCTCCTCTACACTCCCAGGGGTGTCAACTGTCCACTTACCTACATTCACAACATCTACTTTCACGGCCTTTCCGTTTTCAAAGACTGCTGTATCTGCAATTGACCATTTACTTCTAAAAGGACTTGGAGCACAGTCAACCCATCGCCCTATTCCTTTGACGTGATTAGTCTTAGACACTTGAATGGTCTTTGCGTAACGAAAAGATGTTTGTCTAACTGTCATTGAATCAACATAATAAATTTCGTTAGCAGACTCACTTACTTTAGTCCAATTTCCAACGGTATTAGACAACTGATTTGTATTTGTCGCACAACCGGTTACCGCTACTGCTATCAGTCCAACTAGTAAAATCTTTTTCACTTTAGTCTCCTTATCGAAACAGGACTTATTGGCATTGCCTGTTACGCACACGGCAGGGGTAACTTATTCGCCGCGCTTCATGACAGTGGTCTCTGCAAGACGCTTCCACTTGTCACTGCCTTCGCCGCACATCTTACGCAGATCTGCAACCTTGATCACGGTGCGGAGGCTGAGTTCACGCAGACGATCTTTGT
>JACCEE010843850.1_pt1 | contig 10611 bp, 10 predicted proteins | sample 7449931 | NCBI WGS metagenome assembly JACCEE01 (sample SAMN15323457, study PRJNA562643) | freshwater metagenome | isolation source: river surface water | place: USA:Blue River Watershed | collected 2017-08-19 | reverse complement strand
TGTGGAGATGGCGGGAATCGAACCCGCGTGCGGAGGGAACTCCTATATAAGTCTACATGTTTATTATGTTCGTTTGGTTTAAATATTTATCCTAGAGAACATACAAAAAAGATAAATATCGAGTCCTAAATTGTCAGGATCTGTATCGGACAATTACAAATCCTTAACCCGATAAATTATGCCCACTCCTTATATCGGATGTCTAAAGAATGGACACCTGCCAGACCTAAAGTTAGGCGAAAGCAGGAGCAAAGCCAGCAAACGCAAAAGCGTAAGGTGACTTTACTGAAGCGACTTTGTTTGCACTTAGTCTTTTCCAAGAAGTTTCAAAAGATTCCTGGGTACTTTACATGCATATATAAGATGATTCACTTCGTCGAAGCCGATCATCCCCCTAAAACAAATTTTTTACTAAAAATTTGTTCGGGCGACCATTTTGAGTACAAAATGGTTTAGCCATAAAACAATTATACACAAAATGTTCGGGCGAACAATTTGTTGTTAAACAAATTGTTTTAGCCATAAAACTTATCTGCCATACTTTGTTTATATTCTTCTAGAATTTTCTTTTTAAATCTAGCAGACCATAATGTCTTAAGAAATCTTTCTCTGTTGAAAGCATCAGTTTTGTTTTCAAATCTTTCAAAATGAATTATAACTAATGGTCTGCGATTCTTTGTCGCATAGACTCTTCCATAATTATGATCTTTAATTCTTCTTGATACATCACTTGTACATCCTATGTACAGCCTGTTGTCTTTTTGACTAAGAAGAATATAAACAAAGTATGGCATAAATTTTTCAAATAACTACCTTTTATACTCTCTACGTATCTCGATATCTGTTTCTCGCTTCTTGATAGTTTCTCTTTTATCAAAAGTTTTCTTTCCGCGAGCAATAGCTATGGAGACCTTGATGTATGGACCCTTACTATACAATGAAAGGGGAACTAGAGTCAACCCTTTTATATCGTCCTTATCTGCCAATTTCTTTATTTCCTTTTTGGACAATAAAAGCCTTCTGGTTCGGTCCGGATCATAGCCCGGATCAGTATTGTTCACCTGGTATGGAGGAATATGCATACCTACTATGTATGCTTCGCCTCCACGCACAATACAAAAAGAGGAATTGATATTCCCTTGGCCATTTTTAATAGATTTTACTTCGTGGCCTTGGAGTTCGATTCCAGCCTCGTAAGTATCCTCTATTATATAGTTGAAATGGGCTTTTTTATTTTCTATATAAGCAGGCATGTTATTATCGTACCAATAAATTATATATTCTCAAAATTTTATAAAATTGATAAAATTAATATGAATTCATATTTTCCCAGGACCGCCAGAGGTCCTAAGACAGGTGCTAGCCTGGGCGCTCAAGTTCTTACTTGAGCGTTTTTATTTGACTAAATTTTCCTAATTTGATTAAATGGATGAAATTTAAAATAAAAAAATAAAAAACCTCGGCACGGGTATGTATAAAAAAATACCCAAAGCCTTGATATTTTTAGTTGCTTCTAATTTATGCCCCGGGAATGTTGATTCCCGGGGTGCTTTTATTTACCCCTTTTTAGTGTTACTATGATGAATATGGATAAAAACAAAAAACCAAATCAGCCTAAAATACCTAATATTTTCAATCAAATAATCATTGCCATATTTATTTTCATGGGGATTACTGTTGCTTATACCTTCTTTACAAAGAAGGGTAGTGAAGTGAAGCAGATGACGATTTCCGATGTTGCTAAGAGCGTGATTGATGGGAATGTTGAAAAAATCGTTGTTTCAGGTACGGACGTAAAAGTTACATTTAAAGACAAGACAGAGGGTGAAGCAAAGAAAGAGATTGAAAGCTCACTTTCCGAGACTCTTTATAATTACGGAGTAACTCCTGTACAAATGTCTTCCACCCCGATTGAAATCAAGACAGAGTCTGGATTTTCATACTGGTTTATTTCATTACTTCCTTTTATTCTACCCGTCCTGCTTATAGTCTTCCTATTCTTTATGCTTACTCGCCAAGCTAAAGGTCAGGGTATGCAAGCTTTCACTTTTGGACAATCTAAGGCTAGAATTACAGATCCAAATGACAAAAATAATAAGGTGACATTCAAGGATGTGGCTGGTGCCAAAGAAGCTAAGGAAGAATTAAAAGAAATTGTAGACTTCCTAAAAAACCCAAAGAAATTCCTAGATATAGGGGCCAGGATTCCGAAGGGGGTTCTTCTTTCCGGTGCACCTGGTACAGGTAAAACATTGCTTGCTCGTGCTGTGGCTGGGGAGGCTTCTGTGCCATTCTTCCATTTGTCTGGTTCTGAATTCGTGGAAATGTTCGTAGGCGTGGGAGCAAGCCGTGTGCGCGACTTGTTCAAGATGGCCAAAAAAGCTGCACCATCTATAGTATTCATCGATGAGATTGATGCTGTTGGACGTGTGCGTGGTACAGGAGTTGGTGGTGGTAATGATGAGCGAGAACAAACATTGAACCAAATCCTAGTAGAGATGGATGGCTTTGAACCAAATGAAAAGGTTATCGTGATGGCTGCTACAAACCGATCGGATGTGCTCGACCCCGCACTGTTGCGCCCAGGCCGCTTTGACCGTCGTGTAGTTTTGGATTTACCAGATAGAACAGATCGCGAGGAAATACTCGGTATTCATGCTAGGAAGAAGCCTTTCGCTGAAGATGTAAACTTGAAAGTTATAGCTGAGCGTACTCCTGGATTCTCTGGGGCAGATTTGTATTCAATTATGAACGAGGGTGCCATACTCGCTGCTCGTGAGAATAGAAAGAAAGTTTCACAATATGACCTTATACGTTCCATAGAAAAGGTTATGATGGGCCCAGAAAGGAAGAGCCACTTGCTTTCCAAGAAAGAAAAGGAGATTACCGCTTACCACGAAGCTGGACATGCTCTTGTAGCTTCTGTTCTACCTTATGCTGATCCAGTACACAAAGTTTCAATTGTTTCCCGTGGACATGCTGGAGGTTACACCCTCAAGCTTCCTCTAGAAGAAAGAAGATTGCAAAGCAAAAAGGAATTCCTAGATGATATTGCAATGTCACTCGGTGGATATGTTGCCGAGGAAGCAATCTTTGGGGATATCACAACTGGCCCATCGAATGATTTACAAGTTGCAACAAGTCTCGCTCGCGCTATGGTTACCCGCTGGGGTATGAGTGAAGAGATTGGCCCTATAGCGCTCGAGAGTGATGGTGGTAGAACAATGTTTGGTCAGGGTGTGAATGATAAAGAATATTCAGAGAGAGTGGGTGCTATTATTGATGGGGAAGTTTCAAAGATTATGAACAATGCATTTGAAGTTGCGCGCAATATTATTTCCGAGAAGCGCACAGTCCTTGATGCTATCGCCAACAGACTCATAGAAGTGGAGACTCTTGAACAAGAAGAATACAATCAAATAATTACGGCTAATGGTATTCTTCCTAAAAAAAACCTGCCCGCAATGCCTGAAGCATAGCTTCTGCAGGCGGGGAAGGAAGAGTATTATTTTGTATGTTCTATACATATGTTTTAAAAAGTAAAAAAGATAACAACCTTTATATAGGTTTTACAAATAATTTAAAAAGACGTTTTGTTGAACATAATAAAGGGTTAGTTCAAGCTACAAAAAGCAGAATACCTTTTGAGTTGGTTTATTATGAAGCTTGCAACGATGAGAAAAAAGCTGTTTTAAGAGAAAAGGCATTAAAGACTGGCTTTGGTAGAGCTTATTTAAAAAATAGGATTTAAAATGAAAGTTAATAACTGCCCCAGATAGAGGCTTAGCCTCTATCTGGGGCAGTTGCTTATTGGCTTATTTTTATGTAATATAAGTGTACCAACATTTCCGTCTGTAGCTCAGTTGGTTAGAGCATCGAGCTTATACCTCGAGGGTCCCACGTTCGAATCGTGGCAGACGGACAATACAAAAAGCACCGTTTTGGTGCTTTTTATTTTACTCAAAGTGCAATTTTAGATTCTTTTGTTTGAGGGTAAGGGAAAGTAGGGGGTGGAGATTTAGGTCTTCATCCTCTTTTATTATTTTTATAGCTTCTATTCGGGCAGCTTCTACCATTTTAATATTCTTGATGGCTTCCATACCTAGGTCGGTGATGCCCCACTGCTTGTCGCCAGAGAGGAGCCCGGCTCCGCGTAATTGTAAATCAAGCTCAGCAAGCTCAAAGCCACTAGCGGCCTTGGTAATAGCCTTTAGTCTGTCGATAGTTTTTTGACTTTTTGCATCAGCGAAAAGATAACAGTATGACTGATGAGTGGAACGCATAACTCTACCTCGCAACTGATGGAGTTGGGCAAGGCCGAAACGTTCTGCTCCTTCGATTATTATAACTGTGGCATTAGGAACATTGACCCCCACTTCAATCACTGAAGTAGAAACTAAAATATCAATTTTGTGTTCGGCGAAATCTTTCATCACTTTTTCCTTCTTTTCCTTGCTCATCTTGCTGTGCATTATTTCTATATTGTATTCGGGGAAGATTTCTTTCTTAAGGCGTCTAGCTTCTGATGTTACAGCTTTGAGGTCGGAAATATTATTCCCGTCAGCACGCAATAAATTTCTGCTGAAATTTTTGCTCGTACTCGGCCCGTCGGCCTCCGTAAGGCTTCCTGGAATAATATTTCCGACCTCTTCGCCATCTTCAATCTTTGGACAAATAACATAAAGCTGCCTACCGGCTTTCAATTCCTCTTTTATTTTTTCATATGAATCCTTTCTTTTATTTTCACCGACTATTTCAGTGATAACTTGTTTTCTTCCGGCCGGCATTTCATCCATGATTGAGAGATCTAGATCTCCATAGATAGTAAGTGCCAATGTGCGGGGGATAGGTGTGGCAGACATAGATAAATAGTGCGGGGCATGGCCTTCCTTCTTGGCTAGCTTCATTCTTTGATTTGTGCCGAAGCGATGCTGTTCATCTATAATTACCAATCCTAAATCTTCGAAGTCTACAGACTTGGAAATAAGTGAATGTGTTCCAATCACAATAGGAATTTCACCATTCTTTACCCATTTTAGAAGCTGGTTTTTGGCAATCGGGGTCCATGTGCGGACTTGCTTGCCGTCTTTCCAAGGAGCGGATTTACTAGGGAATTTCTTACATCCAGATGAGGTGATAAGAGCGATGGAAATTCCAGTATGGTCGAAATATTGGATGAAGTTTTCAAAAAGTTGAGTCGCTAGGACTTCTGTGGGTGCCATGTAGGCCACTTGTAAATTACCGAAGCTTTGTCCTTCTGGTCTATTTTTTATGACAGCATAAGCGATTGTTGCCGCCACGAAAGTTTTCCCTGAACCTACATCACCCTCAAGCAGCCTGCCCATCGGCTTGTCCTTGGTGAAGTCATCAAGGATTGTATTTATAACACTAGTCTGGGAATTAGTGGGTGTAAAAGGAAAACGAGAAATGAAGTCATTAATATCCTTCTTTGGAATTTTTAGTTTATATGAAAACATCTCCTCATACTTTTTCTTTTCTTGTTGGCGAGCTAGCTGGATGAAGAAAACTTCTTCAAAGGCGAATCTTTTCCTAGCGATTTCGGCATGCTCTTTCTTTTGTGGGGTGTGAATCCAAAATAAAGCGGTATGTAGCGCTGGAAGTTTATAAATATTTAATATTTCGGATGGAATGTAATCTTTAATTTCTTTTATAAAATCCTGTTTAAGAATTTTATTTATAGCATGATAGAACCACTTGGAAGTAATTCCACGGGATTCACGGTATATGGGGTAGCCGTATTGTGTTTCTGTTTCATTGTTACCAAAAAGTGAGTCATGAATGTCGATCGGCATTATGTCCTCCTTACTGATTTCAGGATTGGTAAGGGTGAGCCCATAAGTTTTGTTATTAGTTACTTTGCCGGTTACTCTTACTGTGGAGCCTTCCTTCATCATTTTAGCTAGGTATGGCTGGTGGAACCAGACGATATTGATAGAGCCGGTTAAATCTTCAAGCAAGGCTTGCCCCATAGGGATTTTACTCTTGAAACTTTTTTTAGTTTTCAGATTTTTTATTTTTCCAAGAATTGTAACATTTTCTCCGTTCTCAAGAGTGTTTATATTTCGAACTTCACTCATGTCGCTATAGCGTGTAGGGAAGTGGTAGATTAAGTCTCGCACTGTTTTAAGCCCCAGGGTGCCCAGAGCTTTCTTTTGGTTTAGGTCTAAGCGGAAATGTTCTTCGATTTTGTCATCTATCTTCATATTATAGATATATAATACACGAAAAAACATAAATAGCACCAGGTGGTGCTATTTATTATTGTGTTAGTTTTTTGATTTGTTCTATTAGTTCTTCGAGAGAGAAGTTTGATTTGACCATGAACTTTGTTGCCCCCAAGCTTATAGCATGCTCTATGTCTTTTGTTTCTGATAGGTTTGAGAATATAATTACCGGAATATTTTTTGTTGCCTCAGTTTCTTTGATTTTTTGGAGAATTTGGAAGCCGTCAAAATCTGGGAGGAGTAGGTCTAGCAGGATTACATCAATACCAGGCTCCGTGATCTTTTTCATTGCTTCCTCGCCTGTCTGTGCAGAGGAAACCTCGTATCCACTCTTGATAATTTTAGTAGCTTCAAGTCCTTGTAGAAAACTGTCGTCTTCGATTATAAGTACCTTTTTCATGTCCTTTAATTATACCACAACGATTAAGATAACGGCAAGAAAACAAAGAAGGTTGTACCTGTATCTTCTTCACTTTCAAACCATATTTTACCCCCATGCTTTTCGACGATACTTCTGGAAGTGAATAATCCCAAGCCCGAACCGATGCTTTCCTTGGCTACGGCATTTGGAGCCCGGAAGAATTTATTGAATATTTTAGCTTGATCCTCTTTCTTTATACCGATTCCATTATTATGGACAGAAAGCGTAATTCCATCGCGCTCCTCATCTTTTTTAATAGATATAAAAATTTCGTTATTTTCAAAGCTGTATTTAATAGCATTCTCAATAAGATTCTGGATTACCACTGAAATCATCTCTTTATCACCTTGGACTTTTGCTTGATCTAATCCACCTTTATCAAAATTAAGCTTTATATTCTTATTCTTTAGTTCGCCGTAGAATATAGCGATTACATCGTCTATAAGTTTTAGTATATCGACTTCCTTTAGGGTGATAGTTTCAAACATGTTGTCGGCATTATTGAATGTCAGTAGGTAATTTACCAGGGTGACAGCACGCTCATTACTTTCAATAGCTTTTTCCATATAGCTTTTTTGCTCCTCATTCATCTCACCGAAGTCTTTATTCATAAACATTTTGAGAATCCATTTCAATGCCGAGAGGGAAGTGCGTAGCTGGTGAGCAGTGACAGAGATTATCTCTGACTTATTCTCATCTGCTTGCTTAATTTCTTCGAGCTCCCTTTTTGTTTTTTCTAGGTCGTTCATGTTTATATTATAACAGTTTAGAATAACCATGTTAATAAAAATACCCCGTGAGGGGTATTTTTATTCTACGTGAACTTTCACTCCTATTTTTTCTTTTACTTTGAGTCCCAATATTGTGAATGCACCCAGGAATATTATTATTGCTGAAATCATAAATACATATGAGTAGGCATTTACCTGAGCCTTGAGAGTTATGAGACCTATATATGTTTTCATGTCGGCAATATTTGAGCTCCATAGGTGACTATAGTTATTTATTTGCAAGACATTGTGTTCAATTCTATTGTTCAAGAGGGTTGTGAAAATTGCGATTCCGAATGCTCCAGCAATGTTTCTAACTAAAGCTAGGACGGACGAGGCAATACCAATCTCGTGTGGGTCAACAACCGAGGCCACGATATTTGTACGCTGAGCCATTCCCAAGCCCATACCAAACGCCATAATCATGAGGGGTATTATTAGGCTTAAGGCTGTTGATTTTGCATCGATTCCTATAAACAAGAATGTTCCCAGGGATGCAACAATCGTACTTATAAATATTACGTATCGCGATTCGACTCTTCCGGCAAGTTTTCCTCCAAGGGTGGAGGATATCATCATTGCTGCCACCATTGGCATAAATAGCAAGCCCGTTTCAGTTGCGGAGTAACCAAGGAATATTTGGGCAAAGACTGGAACCAAGAACATACTTCCCATCATTCCCATGAATACAATGAAGTTGTTTAGGAGTGTGTTTACGAAAGCTGGAATCTTGAAGAATTTCAAATCAACGATTGGCTCTTTTGATTTTTGTTCAATTTTAATAAATAGCCCGAGAGTTATTGTAGTTATGAAATAACACAACAGACTACTTACAGAGAACCATCCCCATTCATAACCTTTCTCAAGAACAAGAACAAGAGTTGATAGGGAAATACCCAAAGTGATAGCGCCCCACCAGTCGAAATGTTTGGATTTTACTTCTGAGGTGGATTCATTTATATATCTCATAGCCATAAATATACCAACAATTCCTATTGGTAGGTTTATTAGGAAGACAGAACGCCAGCCAAAGATATCAATCAGTGGTCCGCCAAGTAGTGGTCCAAAGACGGCGGCTGCAGCAAATGATGCAGACCAAATACCTAAAGCTTGTGCTCTTTCACGTTCGTCCCTAAATGTTACAGCTAAGATTGCCATTGCTGTAGGATAGTCGGCCGATCCAGCGATTGCCTGAATGACACGGAAGACGATCATTGATTTCAAATCCCAAGCAAATCCAGCCAGAACAGAACCCACAATAAAGATTCCGAACCCTAGAATATAAACTTTTTTTCGGCCGATGGTATCACCGAGCTTCCCCCAAATAGGGACGAAGACAGCATTGGCTAAAATATAAGCAGTTGATATCCATCCAGCAGCCGACACAGTAATTCCGAAGGAATTTATCATGTCGGTAGTGGCTAGGCTTACGATTGTTTGATCAAGTCTTCCCAAGAATGTTCCTACGATGACGGTTAGAAGTACCATCCATTGTAATTTACTTCTTTTAGGTTTAGACATAATTATTTATAATAAACTTTCATTTTTGCAGACATTCCATTTTTGAAATAGTTGTCTACGTTTGTGTCATATTTAACTTTTACATCAAATTCTTTTGTTTCTCTTTTATCAGAGATAGAGAAGACGACGCTAGTGTCCCTTGAGGTTGGACTAATTTCTTCTACTATACCTGTATACTTTTTGCCATCAAAGGCATCGACAGTAAATGTGACAGGATTGTCAACAGAAATCTTTGATAATCCCTCGGTTTCTTTTACTGTACCAATCACCCTTAATTCATTTGGATCTATCATTTTAACTATTGCCTGAGAAGGGGAGAATAGTTGTCCTGGTGTATTATTTACCTCTATAACTAGCCCGTCTATTTTAGATGTTAAGACTTCTGTGCCTATGTGGGCTAAAGTTTGTCCGGCAGTTACCTTGTCTCCAGCTTTTACATATACGGCATCTAGTGTACCATTAGCGCTAGGGCTGATAGTTATAATTGGGGCACTAATTACACTTTTTTCAATACTAACACGTGACGAGATTGATTTATAAAACAAGACTCCAACGATAATAATGATGATTGTAATAATCCCGGTTAAACTTTGGATCCATGGTTTTTTGAAAATACTTTCTTTTGTAGGATGTTCCATATTATTTTGCTTTAATACTTATTACTAATTTGTTAGCTACGACTCCTTGACCAACCTTTAAGTTACTATCAACAAATGTTATTACTCCGTCCATTGGTGCTCTGATTAAACTATTTTCATATACGCCCAGGGCTGCTTCATATGCTCCACGGGCAGCATCTACCTGTGCACGGGCAACACTCATTTCCTGATTGTCTCCACCTATATTTGTAGCGAGGTCACTTAGGATTTTTTCTCTCGTTGTAACACTTAGATCATAAGTATTTTTGTTTGCGAGATATGTAGCGCTACTTGTGTTTGGAATATTTACTGTCCAGTTTATATTTTCATTGAAATAATCTCCCTTTACAAATTTTATTTGTAGGCCACACTTACCGAGGGGGATAGCGTTTTCATACTTTACTGCGCTCACACCACTCTCAAGCCCAGAATAATTGAATGAATAACCAGTATCAGAATCAGATGATCTGTATGGGTCTATATTGTATGATCCTTCTTTGCCACATGTGTATGTGCCAGAAATTAAGACTTTGTTATCTGTTTGTTTGTCAGGAGTTCCTTCTAATCCATTTGAAAGGAGTGTTTGGTAATTATTTTCTACAATCTTATCCTGCTGCTTCTTGGTTGTTTTGTACTGAGAATTCAAGGAAGCATACTGTGCTTCGGCTAAATCCAGCGCACCCCTGGCTTGGATAATTGTTCCTTCTACATCTGTAGCTGAAAGTTTTGCTAAAATATCACCCTGTTTTACTTCTTGGCCTTCTTTTACGGAAACGCTCTCTATTTTTCCAGCTTTTATAAACGATAAATCTATACTATCACCAGAAGCGATAAGTGTATTTTCATTGTTTTTTATATTAACGACAGGAGCTTGGCCTACATAGCGGAATCCTATGATGGTGGCAAAAATTCCGATAATTAGAAATGCAGGAATTACGATTTTCGGTTTTGATAATATTTTTTTAATTTTGTTTTTCATATATTTATTTATTAACTACTAATTTATTAAGAATACG
>JACCEE011271245.1_pt1 | contig 10612 bp, 10 predicted proteins | sample 7449931 | NCBI WGS metagenome assembly JACCEE01 (sample SAMN15323457, study PRJNA562643) | freshwater metagenome | isolation source: river surface water | place: USA:Blue River Watershed | collected 2017-08-19 | reverse complement strand
TCGCACACGCGCATCAGGAACCAATCCACGCGCCCGCCCGCGAACCCGGCGATCCCGCCCACCAGGAGCGCGACGAACGTGGAAATGCTCACGCCCACGACGCCGATCGTCAGCGAGATCCTCGCGCGCCATGTGCTTCCGCACACATGGGGATTCCTGGCCATCCAGGCCACCCTCAGCATCCCCGGGTACATCGTGGCGGAATCCGGCCTTTCGCTCCTGGGGCTGGGCATCCAGGATCCGCAGACCAGCTGGGGCAATCTGCTGCAGGAAGCCATGTCGATCGCCGAGATCCAGATCCATCCGTGGAGCCTGCTTCCGGGCGCGTTCCTGTTCGCGGCGGTTCTTTCGTGGAACCTGGTCGGCGACGCGTTGCGCGATGCGTTCGATCCGCGGGGGGACGAATGAGCCTTCTGGAAGTCCGCGATCTGTCGATTTCGTTCCGGACCGCGGCCGGACCGCTCCACGTGGTCGATCGCGTTTCGTTCTCGGTGGAACGCGCCAGCACCCTGGCGATCGTCGGCGAATCGGGTTGCGGCAAATCCGTGACGGCGCAATCCCTTCTGGGACTGCTGCCTCCCAAAAAGTCGATCGTGTCCGGATCCATCCGTCTGGACGACCGGGAATTGACGAACCTGTCCTTCGAGCGCTGGCGCGAGGTCCGCGGCCGGAAGATCGCGATGGTCTTCCAGGACCCGATGACCTCGCTCAACCCTTTGCTCACGGTGGGCGCCCAACTGCGCGAAGTCCTTGCACTGCACCAGAATCTGTCAAGAAAGCCGCTGCGCGACGAAGCCGCCTCGTGGCTGGCAAAGGTCGGGATCCCCGACCCGACCGCCAGGCTCGACGCCTACCCGTTCGAATTGTCCGGCGGGATGCGCCAACGGGTGCTGATCGCCCTGGCCCTGGCCGGACGCCCCGAACTCCTGGTGGCCGACGAACCCACCACCGCGCTGGACGTCACCATCCAGGCGCAGATCCTGGAACTTCTCCGTTCGCTGCAACGGGAGCTCGGCATGGGCATGATCTTCATCACCCACGACTTGGGTGTGGTCGAGCGCATCTCCGATCGGATCGCGGTGATGTACGCGGGCCGAATCGTCGAATCGGGACCGACTGACCAGGTTCTGTCGAACCCTTCGCATCCCTACGCCCGCGCCCTCCTCGATTCGGTGCCCGGATTCCGTCCGCGCACCGGCAGGCTCGCATCCATCGGCGGCACGGTGCCGTCGCCGAGCGCCTGGCCCCAGGGCTGCCGGTTCCACCCCCGGTGTCCTTCGGCGATCGACACCTGCACCGGCACGGTTCCGGAATCCGTCGCCCTTGGCGATCGCGCCTGCGCTTGCCACAATCCGTTGGAGCCCCGAACTTGAACCTCCTGGACGTCAGGGACCTGAAGGTGTCGTTTCCCGTCGCCGGGGGATTGTTCGGACGTCCCAAGGCCTGGATCCGCGCCGTCGACGGCGTCTCGCTTTCGCTCAAGCCCGGCGAAACGCTCGGGCTGGTGGGCGAATCGGGCTGCGGCAAAAGCACCACCGCGCGCGCGATCCTGCGACTCGTGGAGCCCGACTCCGGATCGATCCTCGTCGACGGGACGGATGTGCGCACCCTGCCCCGCGAAGAACTGCGCTTGTTCCGGCGGCGCATGCAGCTGGTGATGCAAGACCCCATGGCGGCGCTGGACCCGCGCCGCACGGCGTTCCAGGCCGTGGCCGAAGGCCTTGAGGTCCACCAATTGGCGCCAAAGCGGGAATGGCGCGATCGCGTCCGCGCCTTGTTCGAACTCGTGGGACTATCCGACGACCAATTGGACCGCTATCCCCACGAATTCTCGGGCGGCCAACGACAGCGGATCGGGATCGCGCGCGCACTTGCCGTCGAGCCCAAACTGCTCGTGCTCGACGAACCCGTATCGGCCCTGGACGTTTCGGTGCAGGCGCAGATCGTGAACCTGCTGGAAGACATCCAGGAGCGCACCGGCGTGGGATACCTGTTCGTGGCCCACGACCTGGGCGTGGTCCGCCACATCAGCGACCGGATCGCCGTCATGTACCTCGGCCGCATCGCGGAAGAAGGCCCGGCCGAAGAAATCTGTCGCGATCCACGGCACCCCTACACGCGCATGCTCTTGTCGTCGATCCCTTCGAGGACGCACGACCGGAACGATGCCGTCCCGCCCATGGGCGAACTGCCCTCGCCGTCGAATCCGCCACCCGGGTGCGCGTTCCACCCGCGGTGCCCGATCGCCACCGACTCCTGCAAAAAGGAACGCCCGCCCCTGGTCGGGACGGGCGTCGATCGCCTCTGCGCCTGCCCCTTGTCGACGGGGCTTGCGCGCTAGTTCTGGCTGATTAATACAAAAATCGTCAAACCAGCCAGAACCGTGGCCAAAATCGCGTTCGTCCCGGAAAGCACGTCCTTGAATGTGGTCGGCTCGGGCGGCTTGCGGAAGGGCACGATGACTTCCGAACCGGGATTCGGTTCGTCGGCGATGCCGCCGTCGCGCGTCTGCACGGAGCCGTCGGCGTATCGGACATAGACACGGTCTTCGTCGGCGCTGTCGGAATACCCACCCGCCTGCTGGATGTACCACTTCCAGGATTTGCCGTCGCGCCACACGATGTTGCGCGGACTGTTCACCCGCCCCTTCACGGTCACGGTGGCCGGACGCATCGGGATCACGATCACGTCGCCGCCGCGCAGCGGAAGGTCGTCGTATCCGCCCTTGTCCTTGAGCGCCTTGTTGAAATCGATCTGGATGCGCCCGGCGAGACTGTCGCCACGGATCAGGCGCGCCCCTTCCAGATAGGCATCGGGGCGCAAGCCTCCCACCCGTTCGAACAGCGAGGAGAACCGCTCTCCCGACTGGCGAAGGCCGTAGCTGCCCGGGCGTTCCACCCAACCGCGGACTTCGACCATTTCCAAGCGGGTCAGCAGCGGATTGAAGGGCACCTCCACATGGGACTGGGCCAGCAGGACCTGGTCGGCGGAACGAGTCGAAAGGCTCGAATCCAACGGCAGGTATTCGACCTTGGATTTGCGTTCTCCGGCGATGGGGCTTTCCACGCGGACGTTGCCGAATTCCGCATCGAGCTTGAATCCGCCCGCCTTGAGGATCAGGTCCTTCACCAACATTCCGGGGAGCCACACGTACACCCCTGGACGCACGACCGCCCCGGTGATGCGGACCGAGTCGCGAAACGCCATGTCCCGCCGATCGAAGACCGTGACGCTGTCCAGCGGCTGGAGCGTCGTCGAAGCGGCATCCGTGGCCGAAAAACGCAGTTGCTGCCGGATTCCGGAAGCCATCCGACGCGACAGGAGCAAACGCTCCGAGTAGGCGTCGCGGGCCAATCCGCCGCCCAATTCCAGCAGTTCGGCGGCGGTCATGCCGTCTTTGACCGGATAGGCACCAGGAAAGCGAACCATCCCGGCGATGGAGACCGTGGAGGTGGAGGGATCCTTGCCCGGAAACACCTGGACGATGTCGCCGTCCTGCAGCGGCGCGGCGGCGCCCGCAAGGACTTCCTGAGGGGAAGGCAGCGCGACCGCGTCCACGCGACCGTTCTCGAACAGCCGCAACACGCTCAGCGGCGCCTTGGCCGTGGTCGCGTTCAAGCCACCGGCGAACCCGATGAGTTCCTTCGCGCCTTCCTTGGCGGCAAGTTCGTAGAGACCCGGACGTCCGATGTCGCCCCGGACCTCCACGGTGACGCCTCGACGCGGCACGCGCAGGACGTCGCCATCCTGCAGCACGTCTCCGGCGGGCTTTTTGCCCCGGAAGATGTAGTCGTAGAGATCGACCGTATTTTCCTTGCCTCCCCGTGAAATCACGAGGTTCCGCTCGGAACCGAGATCCGAAGGACCTTTCGCATGGAACAGCGCGGCCAGGACCGAGGTGTTGCCGGAAAGCAGGTAGCCTCCGGGACGCACGACGTCGCCGACCACGAAGATCCGCACCTGCTTGAGCTTGCCCATGGTCACGTCCATGTTCACGCCTCCGGACCCGAGTCCGGAATAGATGCGCTGCAACCGCTTGCGCAGCACGTCCGTCGCGGACGCGAGAGTCTGTCCGTTGAGGCTGACGACGCCGATGCCTTCGACCGAAATCTGTCCGTCCCGATCCAGGACCAGGGAGTAGCGGGCTTCCTTCTGGCCCCAAAGGGTCAGGATGACCTCGTCGCCGGCGCCCAGCTGGTAGCCCGCGCCGATCGCCCCCACATGGGAAGCGAACAGGTTCGGATCCGCGTTCCGGAAAAGCTCCTGCACGTACCGCCGAGGCTTCTTCAGGGAATCCGGCTTCTGACGCGGCGACCGCCGCCGCGAGCGGAGGCTGTCGGATTCCGAAATGGAATCGACCTCGACGCTCCCTTCGTCGGCCGGAATCTGGCCGATCGTGCCACGGTAGTCTCTTGCGGTGTCCGACCGACCCGTTTGAGCGACGTCGATCTGGTTCTTCTTCTGCATGATCTCCGCGACCTGCTCGCGCGTCATGCCCGGAGGAAGGGCCGCGTCCGAGATGTCCTGCGCCGACAAGTTCGCGCAGAGTCCCGCGACCAAGGCCAGGAGGGAGATCGTTTTCCGAGGTTTCATCGGCACTTTTCCATGGGTTGTTTCGTCGATCCGAGAATCGACAAACTTAGGAAAGTCTGCGCTCTCGCGGCCGCATCGGCGAATCTGTTTGGCGAGTCCAATTGCGCCAGCTGGACAGATGGCGACGCTCCTTGGGCATCGCGCCCAATCATCCGGATCGTCCAAAACCATGCTTTGGACAAAAACGCCTGGAACGACGGGAGCTACATTCCTTCGTCCACTCCAACAGCGATTCCGAACGGAGCCCAACGTCCAATGCCAGAAGATCCCGTCGAACAGGGTGAATCCGCCCAGGAAGAAAGCGTTTCGCTCCCTTTGGACGAGGACATCGAGCTCCCGTCGGAATCGATTCCATCGTCCAGCGAGCCTGTTTGCGTCGCCACGCCTTCCGTCGACATCGCGACTTCCGGAGCCGACAACGCCTACTCCGAAGGCGACGAACTGGACCTCGACGAGCCATCGATCCCGCGTCCCGACGACGAGATCCTCGTCGAGGCGGCCCTGTTCGCATCGACCGAACTCTCCACCCTGCGCCACCTGCGCGAACTGGTCGACGCGACACTGACCGCCGCGAAGGTCCAGAAACTGGTCGACTTGATCAACAAGCGCCTGTCGGATGGTCGACACCCCTACGAAGTGGTGTCCGCCGCCGGCGGTTGGCGCATCCGCACGCGTCCGGAGCTCTATCCGTGGCTGCGCGGCCTGTTCAAGGAAGTCCAGAACCGGCGCCTTTCGCAGGCGGTGCTGGAAACCCTCGCCGTGGTCGCCTACAAGCAGCCCATCACGAAGGCGGAAATCGAAGCCGTGCGCGGCGTGAGCGCCGACGGAGCCCTCAAGAAGCTGCTCGAGAAGAAGCTCGTGACGGTTTCCGGCCGCACCGACACTCCGGGACGCCCGCTCACCTACGGCACCACGCGCGAATTCCTGGAGTATTTCGGGATTTCCAAGCTCCCCGACGATCTCCCGCGGCTGGCCGAATTCGAGGAACTCGTGCAGTCCCGCTCCCTGCTGCCCCAGGTCGCGCCAGGCGGAGTGCTGCTCCAGGCCGAACAGCAGGAAGAATGACCGCATCCGCGATGTGGATCGACCTCACCCACCCGGTGCGGGAAGACATGCCGGTCTGGCCGGATTCCGAACGGCCGCGCATTTCCCGGCAGTGCGAGATCGACGGAACCAGTCCTGTCCGGGTTTCGTGGCTTTCGTTGGGCGCCCACACGGGCACCCACCTGGACGCCCCGTCGCATTTCCTGCGCGATGGAGGAATGGTCGAATCCCTGCCCCTCGACGACCTGATCGGTCCGGGCTGGATCGCCGATGCCGGCGACGCGCAGATCCTGGACGATCGCGCATTGGAATCGCTTTCGATTCCGGAATCCGTCGTTCGGCTTCTCGTCAAGACCTCCAACACCGCGCGCGAACTGATGTCGAAGACGGAATTCGACACTTCCTACGTGGGCCTGGATCTATCCGGTGCCCGATGGCTCCTGGCCCGGGGAATCCGCTTGATCGGCCTGGACTACCTCTCGATCCAGGCGTTCGACGCATCGGACGACACCCATCGGGAACTCCTCGCCGCCAAAACCGTGCTGATCGAAGGTGTGGATCTTTCGCTCACAACGGCAGGGTGGCACGAACTCGTCTGCTTGCCGTTTCTTGCCAAGGACCTGGATGGCGCTCCGGTGCGCGTCGTGGCCAGACGCATCGACGCTCCGTAGCGACAAACCGCCGCGCGGCAGTTTTCTCCGGTCGGTTCTCGGAACCTCCCGCCGATCAACCTTTCCGCGAATCCGGATCGGGACCCAATACCCAATAGAACGAACCCGCGGCCAGGGCGACGACGGAAGTCAGGATGCAGACGGTCCTCACCCCCCATCGCTGCCAGACCCAACCCGAAAGCAACGCGCCGACGACGCTCATCACCCCGCCGTTCAGGAGAGCCGCCGCCGCCGATCCGCTGGACAACCGCTGCGGCGGAAGCAACCGCGCGAGGATCAGGCTCTGCCCCGTGAAGACACCCACCACCATGAGTCCATGGAGCGACTGGACCGCCAGCAGCATCGAGAAATCGGTGGCGAACCCGGCCAGGAGCCACCGCAGCGAAGTGGCGAAGAACCCGGACACGAGCAAGGTCTTCAGGCCGAACTTCTTCACGAACGGAATGGCCAGGATCATGAAGGCCATCTCGAATCCGGTGGCGATCGACCATGCCCGGGAAATGTCCTGGGGCCCCCTGCCGAACGGCCCGGTGATCAGGTTCGCGAGGATGGTCACGCCCATGGCGTTGCACATGAAACCCAAGCCCCCCCCGAAATACACCACCCACAACTTGCGATCCCAGAGGGACGCGACCACCTCGCCCAGACGCAGACCCGCGATTCCCGCCGCACGGTTGGAATCTCCCGGCATCGCGAGGAAGAACGGAAGGGAGACCAGGAGCATCACGCCCATGGCGATGTAGGCGTCGGACAATCCATCGCGCCCGAGGTGCTGCGAAAACCAGATCGAAACGAGGAAGAAGCCCAACGTCCCCATGGAACGCATCGCGAAGAACGACGAACTGGTCGTGTTCGTGCGACGCAGGACCAACGCCTGGCTGAGAGGCGAGATCGGACTCAGCAGGATCTGCGCGAGGAAGAACCCTCCGGCGAGCAGGAAGAGCCCGTGCAGCCATGGAAGGGCCGCCAACGCGAGGCACCCCGACACCATGTAGACGGAAAGCACCCAGCGAGGATTTCCGCTCCGGTCGCTCCACCACCCCGCCAGCACCGGGCTGAACAGCGCCGCGAGATTTCCCAGCGCGGCGACCATGCCGATCTGGGCAGGCGTCAGGCCGCGGACTTCGAACAGGTAGTTGTTGAACTGGACGTTCACGTAGGCGCCGAAGCTCACCAGGAGCCCCAGGCCGCCCATCAGGTGCGGCAGGATCGCCGCGGAGGAGCGCGTCGCAGGCGCCTCTACCGGCTCAGTATCCAAACGGCACGATCCGCGGAGGATCGAGCGTCGCGGCGACCATGATCCAGGCTTCGACGATTTCCGTCAAAGCGCCCATGGTCCCGCCGGTCATCCCGCCCAGGAGGCTCCGGATGCGCTGGACCAGAAGCAGCACCAGCGCCAGCCATCCCAGGAGCGCGACGACGGCGCGTTCGGGCCCCAGCTGCAAAATCACCACAAGCGGAGCCGACGCGACGACGAAGCGCATCCACGCCCGTTTTCCGTCGAACGCGGTCACCGCCACGCCGTCGCCCTTGGCGTAAGGGGAAAGCGCCGTCGCCAGAAGCTGCGACGAACGCCCGAAGACGGGAGCCGCGAACAGGGCCACCGCCGCTCGGTCGACCGGCATGTTGTCCAGGGCGATCCCTTTGGTCGCCAGCACCGCGAACACCGCGGTCATCCCCAAAGGTCCGATGTGCGGAGTGGTCAGGATCTCGTGCATGCTCGCGCGGGAGCGCCACGAAAGCAGCGCCTCCGACGTGTTCGCGAGCCCGTCGAGATGGATCCCGCCGGTGATCCAGGTCCACGCCAGGATCGCGACCAACGCCGCGACCTGGCGAGGAGCGATGGATTCGATCCCCCACCAGGACAAGGCGAGGAATCCACCGATGAACAACCCCACCACGGGAAACCAGAAAACGGCACGGCGCAGATCGTACTGCCGCTTCCCGGGAAGCCGAAGCACGGTGAGATAGCTCAGCGCCGTGGGCAGGCTCATGCCTTTTTCAGCGCCTCCACGGCCTGCTTGATCCGCTCGGCGTCTTCCTTGCGGCACACCAGCGTCGCGTTGGGCGTGGTGACCACGATCAGATCGCTGACGCCGATGCAGACCACCTTGTGGCCGGCCTGTTCGGACACCACGATGTTGCCCGAAGCGTCGATCGGAAGCAGATCGGTCTGGGTCCAGTTGCCCACCGCGTCCTTGGGAAGGACCTGCTCCAGCGCGACCCAGCCGCCCACGTCGTTCCAATCGAAGTCGGCCACGGTGCAGCGCACGTCGGAAGCCTTTTCCATGACGCCGAAATCGATGGACACCTTGGGCAGCGGCTCGAAGGCGGCCTTGAGAGCGTCGTCGAATCCTGTCGTGCCCCATGCGGCGGCGGCGCCTTTCATGGCGGCGTGGTGGGCGGGAAGATGCTTCTCGATCTCGGTCAGGATGTCCTTGGTCCGCCAGACGAACATTCCCGAATTCCACATGTGCCGTCCGGACTTCACGAACGTCTCGGCGGTGGCCATGTCGGGCTTTTCACGGAAGGCGGCCAGCTTGTGGATCGCGGCACCGCGGCGTTCGCCGATCTTGTCGGCGACCTCCAGGTAGCCGTAGCCGGTGGCCGCGTGGCGCGGCTTGATGCCGAAGGTGTACAGGCCGCCTTCGGAGGCGGCGGCTTCGGCGGTGGCCAGCAGCACTTCGCGAAAGCGCGAAGCGGGCTCGATCGTGTGGTCGGCGGCGAGGATGGCGAGAACGGCACCCGGCCACTTCTTTTCCACCAGGGCGGCGGCCAGGGCCACTGCTCCCGACGTGTCGCGGGCCATGGGCTCGCCGATGACGTTTTCCGACGGAAGTTCGGGAAGCTGCTCGCGGGCGAGGGCGGCGAACCGGGCGTTGGTGAGCACCAGGATCCGTTCCGGGGGCACGAGTCCTTCCAGGCGATCGCGCGTGACCTGGAGCATGGTCCGGGAGCCGGTGAGATTCAGGAACTGCTTGGGGCGTTCCTCGCGGCTCATGGGCCAGAATCGGGTACCGGAGCCTCCGGCCATGATGGCCACGACGAGATTCGATGCGACGTCCATTTCTTGACTTCCTCGTAGGATGCAAAACGACGGTTACAGGGTTCGCGGACCACCCAATGTAGCCACGCGCCAGGGCGTTCGTTCGCCCGCACGGTAGGGCACCACGCCGTCGACGATGTCGGGAACCGTCCAGGACTCGCGCTCCAGGGTCACGGTCCCTTCGTTTCGCGGCAATCCGTAGAAGTCGGCGCCGAACCCGGAACAGAATCCTTCCAGGCGGTCCAGACACCCGGCGCGATCGAAGACGTCGACCAGGCCTTCCAGCGCCACGGGCATGGAATAGACTCCGGCGCAACCGGCGGCGCATTCCTTCTTGCCCTTGTGGTGCGGCGCGCTGTCGGATCCGAAAAAGAACTTGGGATCGCCGGAAAACGCCGCTTCGCGCAACGCGTCGCGATCGAGGGGGCGTTTGGCGATGGGCTTGCAGAACAGGTGGGGCTTGAGGTTCCCGCCGATCACATCGTCGAGGGTGATCTCCAGATGGTGCAGCGTGATCGTGGCGGCGACGTTGGGGCCCAGTTCGCGCACCCGCGACACCGCGGCGGCGGTGGAAACATGTTCCAGCACCAGACGAACCCCGGGATACCGCGTCGCCGTCTCGGAGAATTCATCCAGGAACCGTTCCTCGCGATCCAGACTGAACACGCCTGGCTTCTCGCCATGGCAGCACACCACCAGGCCGTGTTCTTCCAGCGTGGTCATGAGCGGCCAGATCTGGCGCAAGTCGGTGATGCCGTCTTCGGAATTCGTCGTGACACCTTCCGGATAGACCTTGCCCGCGACGGCTCCGGACGCCTTGAGCGCCGCGAATTGCGACGGCGCATGGCGCGGCAGCAGTTTGAACGCCATCAACGGCTCGAGTCCGGGTGCCGCCTCGAGAATATCCGAACGGTATTTGGCGACGTCGGCGGCATCCACGATCGGGGGCACGAGGTTGGGCATGACCAGCACGCGGGCGAAGACCCGCCCCGCTTCCCTGGCGTAGGCGCCAAGATCGGCGTCCTGGCGCAGATGGACGTGGAAGTCGTCGGGACGGCGCAGGACGAAGGTGGACGACGGCGACATCAGAACCGCCAACCGGCCGAGCCGTAGAGCCCGAAGTCGAAATACGCCAAGGACGACGGAATCCGGATGGACGAAAACACGCCGCCTTCGAAGAGGGGGCCGGATTCCGTCCGTTCCGCCCAACGCAACCCCGTGCGCGCCTCGGCACCCAGATAGATCCAGTAGTCGTTGG
>JACCEE010799001.1_pt1 | contig 10612 bp, 7 predicted proteins | sample 7449931 | NCBI WGS metagenome assembly JACCEE01 (sample SAMN15323457, study PRJNA562643) | freshwater metagenome | isolation source: river surface water | place: USA:Blue River Watershed | collected 2017-08-19 | reverse complement strand
TTCTATGTTCTTGTCAGTATACTCTTCGCCTATACAAACATGAGCCTCGAGTACCTCTACATCGGAGAGATTTTCCGGACAATCACCCTGCGTTCGATTTCCGGCTTCGGCTCCTTCCTGACCATCGCGTCGCTGCTCTTCGTTTTCTTCTTGTTGCAGAAACCCTTCGGTATCAGTCCTTCGAAGAGTCTGAGACAGAGTCTCGCATCCACGGGTATCGCTTTCTGGCTACTCGGACCGGTGACACTTCTTAACGAGATTCTAGGGCTTCTGTCAGTAAGCTTCGGAATAACAGCCTTTCTCTCAACCGCCGTATATGCGCTCGGAGCGCTCCTGCTTTACGAAGAGGTCCGGGCTTCTGTGACAAAGTTTGACGCAAAGAAAGCTCTCCTGCTCATCGTTTTGACAATCGGATCGATGCCTTTGTTCAGTTCGATGATCTATACAATTGCCGTTCGACTTCTCTATTGAGATTACACGAGATATCTTCTGGAAGAAAAAACACCGGAATCGGATCGATTCCGGTGTTTTATTGTCAGGAGAATGGTTCGTACTTACGCAGCCGGATTTGTCGCAGAAACAGTCGCCTGAGTGGCTTCCGTGGGGTAGAGAATGTCCTTCATATCCGCCGCGCGATTCTTTGAAGTGATATAGATTTCCGCGTAGTTTACGTTCGCCTCATATCCGAGCTTCAATGCGAGGGCATAATTCCCCTTAACAGTAACATCCGTCGTGTTGGCGGTCAGTTGTTGCATCAAAGCAATTGATTCCTGTATCGTCATCTCCGGGTACAGGCTCTGTAAAATCGGAGAGAAAACAACCATCGAATCGGCAAGACCTTTCTCGGAATTCAAGTAAATCTTCGCCTTCAACGTTGTAATCGTAGAATCCGATCGGTTAATAACACCGCCAATCGCAAAATAGTAGTCCAACGAGTTCTCGAAATAACCGCTGAAATTACGATACTCTGAGACCGTGTCCGTTGTAGCGGCACCCGTGTCCGCATCATCATAGTATTCCATCTCCGGGAAAGCAAAGCCGTACTTGGAGATTTCTTTGTACGCCGTCGTCGAGGAGTAAGCTTTCGAAAGTTCATCGACGGTCAGTCCGATCGAATCCTTATTCTCGAAAAAACCCGCAAAATATAGGATCGCCAATACGGCTATGATTACCGAAAGCGCCATCGCACCAATGACAATCGGATCAAGTCCTTTCTTGCCGCCGGCAACTGCCCGAGCCTTCTTCATGCGCAGACGGTCGGATTTCTTCTTGCGAAGAAGTGCCTCAATCTCTCGTATCTCCTCTTCGTCGGCTCTCGATTGGTCCTCATCGTAAAGGGAATCTGAATCCTCTGTGGATTCTTCGGCGTCGACGGACTCAACAGGATCAGATCCGAAGTCAACAACCTCGTGTTCCTCAGGCATCCTGACATTCGTAGGAGCTTTGACGAGATCCTCCTCATCAGGTCCGCGACCGGACAGATTGACGGTCAGCGCTTCGGGGTCAATGTCCGGCATTTCGTTGTCAAGAGGTGTAAGGGTTGGCATATTCTTTGTCCTCATTTCTTCGACGTTTCTACTATTGAGATGATAATCTTCTTTTCTTAAAATCGCAACTGATGATTTGGCCGCATACGGGAATACTTCTTTTGGTTATGGTAAAATACTTACCATAATTCTCATCGATAAGGAGAATCCTCATGACGCAGGCTACCTCCCGGATAGATCGTCGACGCGATAGGAAGACCTTTATTATCCCAATTCTTTATATCGCATCCTCGCTGTTTGTCCTCATCACGTTATTCATGGTATACAAGATACCGTATAACGGCGATGATATGATCAACTCCTTAACGGACGGCGGCCTCATGTATTCGAACCGGAATGTTTGGGACCACACCTTCAGCCTGATGCGACAATGGATGGATAGCGGTCGATTCTATCCGCTGGCATTTTATTCCTATGCGATGTTCACCGCATGTTCCTCGCTTTTTCTCTACCGGACATTCCAGATTGTACTGGTATTTGCATGTGTATTATCCGCCGCTTTCTTTGTTCATCGACTGAGCGGCAGTCATCGACTCGCGATCGTTGCGATACTGATTACACCGGTCTTTTTTCAGTTCCGCTATTATCAGGACCCGATCATAGCGTATCACGGCATGCTTCAGTTTGTCGCATTGTACCTGCTGTGGGCCGGATCCTTCGCAGTCATCGGTTATTCGAGCGGCAAATACCGGTATCATTTCATCGGGGCCGTCCTTTTTGCTTGCGCGATGATGACCTATGAGATCTCCTATGCATTTCTTCTGGCTTTTCTTGTCCTTCCATTCTTTTACATGCGAGGGAAGAGAGCCATTCTTTCAACGCTGCCATATGTCGGCGTGACCGCAATCATACTCACAACGACATTGATCCTTCGTGCGATTGCGCCGAATCCAACGTATGCGGGTATCAGCTTCTCCTTTGATGCGTACGGTTTGATCAAAGCCTTCTTGAGCCAGATTAGCGCTGCGATTCCGATGAGTTACTATCTTCTCGCTACACCGACATTCCTGATCTACGGCTTCAAGGCTTTTGTCCGCAGTATTACGCCCGGTGATATCTGTTTAGCCCTGGCCTTATTCGCCGGATTGGCGTTTGTCTTGTCGGGAGACGGCAAGGATAAACCGGACAAGAAGATCCTTTGGACAGGTTTGATGTTCTGGATTCTTCCTGCGACGATTCTCTCTCTTTCCGCGCGATATCAGACAGAGCTCTCACCGGGTGTCGGATATCTGCCGGTCTTTGTCCAGTATTTCGGGGGCGTGATGATCGCGGTATATCTCCTTCGTTTGTTTCTTTCGAGAATTACTAAACCTAAGAACATGCGCATTCTCGCATTTGCGTTTGCTTTCTGCTTTTCGATTGGATTTCTGATGAACCAGGTGAATAATCGAACGGTAGGCCAGGTTTTCTACAATCAGAACACTCAAGCACTCTCGCAATATGCCCTCGAGAGCGAACTTCTATCTTCGGTAGGTGAGGGAGACTCCTTCCTTCTCCTTTCCGGCGGCTACGGAATGGACTTCGAACCGACCAGTTTTGTCTACAAGTATTCGGACGGCTTGCGCATAATACCCAAGAAGATTACTGATCTTCATACGGATGCCTTTGGCGCGTCGGGTGAGTCGGGAGGGCTTCTGACTCCAACGAATCTTTGGGTCTATCAAGCTTTTGGAGACTTGCAGGACGGCGCGGTTCAGATCGCGAAGGTCAACGAAATTACGTATGATCCGTCGACAATGATCGTAGAGAGGATTCTCGTATCCGAGATACAGTTGATAACCGTCGGACGAATCGCAACCGGTTTTCAGTCAAACTGTATGGACACCGACGGCAATCTCTCTCCGATGTCTTTTTCGATTGGATTAGAAGGCTATGAGCCTTTGGACTTTCCGCTCAATCTAACGGTTGCATCGTCGTCGGCAACACCGCCGGTCACCGCTATTGCAGAAGATTATTCCGTGCAGGAATCAGGTTTACATTCGGTTTTCGCGCTTGATCGGGCGGCGTCTACAACGTTCCGAATTCAGGCAGGTGAGGGCGTATGGATACAGTTTCCAATGGAACCGGTGTAGTAACCGGCAAAGGGATAGGTGATACGATGCATAAATCAAAAAGACACGTTCTGATTACAGGAGGTTCCGGCGGTATCGGAGCCGCGACGGCAGAGGCTTTTGCACAAGCGGGGTATGCGGTTACTTTTTTCTATCGTACGAATGCGGAAAGTGCCGAAGTCATCTCTTCGAGCCTTCGTGAAAAAGGCTATGATGTCAGCTCCTATCGTGTGGATGTAAGAAAGTCCTCTGATGTGAGGGAAGCCGTCATGAAGGCAAACCTTTGTTACGGAGTTGTCGACGTTCTGATCAGCAACGCGGGAATCGCATCACAGAAGCTGATTACGGACGTCTCGGAGGATGAATTTCGCGAGATGTTTGATATCCATGTCGGCGGACTATTTCATATGGTTCAGGCTGTACTTCCGGGAATGATCGCTCGCAAGACAGGAACCATTCTGACGGTATCATCGATCTGGGGTATTACCGGAGCTTCGTGCGAGGTGGTGTATTCGTCCGCAAAGGCAGCAATCATCGGATTTACCAAGGCGCTGGCCAAAGAAGTAGGTCCCTCCGGAATCACGGTGAACTGTGTTGCTCCCGGTGTTATTGACACGCAGATGAACCATTCTCTTACCGGGGAAGACCTGCAAGGTCTTTGTGACGAGACGCCTCTCGGTCGGATCGGAACACCGGAAGAGATTGCGCAGGTCCTGTTATTTCTTGCGTCGGATCATGCATCCTTCATCACTGGACAGGTGATCAGTCCCAATGGAGGATTAGTCATCTAGTAAACCTTTTGTCACTGCATCACATCCTTTATGATAGAATGAACTTATACGAAAGGATTCATTTCGAGGGTTACGGAGGTGCAATATGAACGCGTTACAATTTGCCGCCGATATGGAATCGGAAGGTATCGAGTATTATGAGGAACAGATTCGCAATTACAGCGGTACGATTCTCGAGCGGGTATTCACGATCCTTGCGGATGATGAAGGACGACACCTGGCTTTGATTCACGAGTTAATTGAAGATTCCGGAATGGATTTGCCGGATCATTACAATCTCATTCATGAGAAGAATATTTTCGCGAACCTGGAGAAGTTTGAAGATGAGATTCGCGCGAACCCTCCGCAAGTCGCTGTTTACGAGATGGCTCTTACGATGGAGGAGAAGGCGGTTCAACTGTATCGGGAGCTTCTCGATACGTCGTCGGATGAGTCGGAGAGGTCAGCTTTATCTTATCTTCTGCAAGAAGAGAAGCAACATATCGACATTCTTGAAGAATTGATCACTCGGATCCGCCGTGTGGATGAGTGGGTCGAGAGTGCGGAGTTCGGAAACCGCGAGGAGTATTGAGGAAGGACGACAGCGCCTGTTCGCATAACCGGCGGTTTGGATAAAGAAGCATGAAATGGATCGCCTTGCTGCTTATGGTCGTTGATCACATCGGTTACTATTTCGGCGAGCATATGCCGGGCGAGATCTATCTTCTTCTTCGACTCTTGGGCCGATTGTCCTTTCCTTTGTTCGCCTACTCCGTTGCTCAGGGATACATACGAACAAGAAGCCGTCCGCGCTACTTCGCGCGGATGTTTCTTTTTGCCGCGATGACAGAATTGGCCTTTTATCTCACGCATCTTCTTACGGGAGAGCCGTTCTTCATCAATGTGCTTTTCACGTTTTCTCTTGCGATCGGATGTATGATTTTCATCGAGTGGATCTCATTTGCAAGAAGGGGGCGTGGCGGGTTTTCCGATACCTATGCGAAGAATGAGGATGTTCCGGGAATCCTGCGAACTCGATCGCCGGCATGGATCGTAGTTTTTGCGATTCTGGGTATTGTGATTCTTGTCTTGTTGACGCTGGTATTCTTACCTGACTACGACGTTTATGGGATTATCACGGTATTGATCTATTCCTATTTTCTTCGTAAAGGTGCAATTCCCATAATGAGTACGCAGCGGGCCGGAATTACGAGTTCACAAATGATGCGAATTATGCCGGTCTTTGGTGTGCTGTTGGCACAGAACTTGATCTGCTTCTTCGTGCGAACACTTTTGCGCGGCCTCGACCCGGTTTTTGCGATCCTGCAAATCTTTTCCTGTTGTGCGGTGTTTCTCCTGTTATTGGAGCGACCGACCGCGAAGCCGAAGAAATGGAACAAATATTTCTTCTACGTGTTCTACCCGGCGCATATCGTTGTTTTTATGCTGATGAAGGCCTATTTATTTCGATGAATACAAGGAGGGCAATCATGAATTTCACCATTCGAGAGGCGACAGAAGAGGACTTGCCGGACATTTTATCCATCTATTCGTATTATGTCGAGAATACGAATTATTCATTTGAATACATAACCCCCTCCGCAGAGGTTTTTCTTGCGAGATATCGCAACATAACAAGTCAATTCCCTTGGCTCGTGGCGGTTAAGGGGAAGAGGATTGTCGGTTATGCGTATGGTTCGAAGGCCTTTGAACGTGCCGCATACAGCTGGGACGCGGACGTAACCGTTTATCTTGATCCGGAAGCGCACGGGCGCGGGTTCGCAGCAGCATTGTATCGGGCGTTGATTCCCGCACTTGCAGCTCAAGGGTATTACAAGCTATATGCTTTAATTACGGACGTCAATCACAAGAGTTTGGCGTTTCACCGCAAGGTTGGTTTTCGCGAGACAGGTCATCTTCGAGATTCCGGGTTTAAGAACGGAAAATGGGTCGGTGTGATCTGGACGGAGATGACGATGCGATCGGCGGAGGGCATACCTTCGCCCGTTCGAACCTTTTCCTCACTTCCGAAAGAGGATGTCGAGTTATGGCTCCGTAATGCGGTGAGTGAAGATGTTATCTCCGAGTCTTTCGGGAATATCATTTCCTCGAGCGAAAAGGTAGGAGGATAATTCGTGTCAACATTCGTCGTCTATGGAAATTTTATTTTTACTATATCTCCGCATACCTTTGTCGCCAAGGAGAAGGCCTATCTGGTGATTGAAAACGGTGTGGTTCTTCTTCTTGCGGATGAACTCCCCGAGCAATATGAAGGACTTGCGGTTATGGATTTCTCCGAAGAACTGATTATTCCGGGCTTCTGTGATCTTCATACGCACGCGCCGCAATTCGTCCAATGCGGATTGGGGTATGACGAGGAACTTCTTCCGTGGCTGACGAAATATACCTTCCCTTTGGAAAGCCGGTTCTCAGACCTGGAGTTTGCTGATCGGTGTTACAGGGAGTTCATCCGCGCATTATGGGTGTCCGGAACGACACGAGCATCGGTATTCGGAACGCTGCATCCGGATACCACGTTGTTGCTTTTTGATCTTCTCGTGAAATCCGGTCTGGGCGGCATGGTCGGCAAGGTGAATATGGATCGCAATTCAATTCCGGAGCTTTCCGAGACCACCGCGGAATCTTTGCGGGATACAGAGCTGTTTCTGTCGCGAACGCTCGGCAGAAACAACAGGGTTACCCCAATATTGACACCAAGATTTGTCCCTTCGACGACACGGGAACTCATGCGTGAACTGGGGCACCTGGCGGAAACGTATAACCTGCCGATTCAGTCACACGTCAGTGAAAACCGCGACGAGGTGGCCTGGGTACGGGAATTGCATCCCGAGATCGAGACTTTCTCGGAGGTCTACGAAGCCTATGGACTGCTGCGTCCGGAGAAGACCGTATTAGCACATGCCATCTATTTGACGGAAAAAGAGAAGATACTTCTTCAGGAGCGAAAAATCTATCTCGCGCATTGTCCGCTGTCGAATATTAACATGCGAAGCGGGATTATGCCTCTTCGCGACTACATGAGAAGGGATATGCGTTTGGGGATCGGTTCGGATGTCGCGGGATCTCATCGTCTCGATATCATGAGTTCGATTGCAGGTGCATGCCAGCAATCAAACCTCAGGTTTATCGATCATCCGGAAGACATACCGGTTTCTCTGTCTGAAGCCTTCTATTTGGCAACCAAAGGCGGCGGCAAATTCTTCGGCCGCGTCGGATCCTTTGAACCCGGATATGATGCCGATTTTCTTGTTATCAACAAAGAGAAAGATAACGTACTCCTTCCGCGGACGTTAGAAGAACGACTCTCCCAATTTATTTATTCGGCAGATACTTCCAGCATTTCGAAGAGATTTGTTCAGGGGCGTGAAATAACCTGTCCCGCATAAAACGTTTCGCGAATTCATCTTGTATGTAACACATGGTGATAATGTCAATAGAAAATGACAACAGACGTGCAAAGTGCACAAAAAGCGAAACGATTCGCCTATAATTTACATACAAATTCGTGGAAAATCTCGTAATTATTCTATTATAATCACGTGAAATCTGCGGTATAATGTGTCAAATTTCCAAGCATTTGACCGTTGCCGCTTGATTTTCACGCGCCTCGTACAATGCAAAAAAGTATTTGATAGGAGAGGTTACATGAGAAAAATGAGTTCAGTCTTACGCAAGATCCTTTGTCTCGGAGTCGTCGCCTCAATGGCCTTGGGCCTTGCCGCCTGCGGCACGACAGGCACCCCGACAGACGTCACGACCGCACCTGCAACATCGACCGAACCGACGGCCACAAATGCCGCCGTCGGCGTACTCGGCGAGAACAGCTTCGAGAGTGACACAGATCTGGCCGGATGGGCCGGAAGAAGCGAAGGCTCGGTCACAATCGAGCGATCTGACAAAGCAGCTCACACGGGTACATACAGCTTGTTTACCGACAAGCGTACGATTGATTGGAACGGACCCGGATGCACGTATCCTTTCGAGGCCGGTAAGACCTATACGATTTCCGGCTGGGCCTATCAGGAATCCGGAAAGAAGCAGATGATCATTCTTTCCGCTGAGACGACCGTCGGCGGAGTCGCCGGCTATCAGAATCTCCAACGCATGGAAATCGAGAGCGGTGTCTGGACGGAACTTACCGGAACCTTCCGGGCCGGCGATAATGTAGAGAAGACTGTCATCTATTTTGAGACGCTGGATGCCCCCGGACTGTCTTTCTACATAGATGATCTTAACGTGATCGATAAGGATTCGGCCTCGCTTAACGGTGATCTTCCGAGTCTTGCCGAGACTTATAAGGACTCGTTCCCGATCGGCGTAGCCATCCCGCTGTCCGCTTTCTCGGATACAGCTCTGATGGACTTCGTGTCCAAACAATACACGACCTACACAAATGAGAACGAGCTCAAGCCGGAAAGCATTCTCGATCTCGATGCCTGCCGTGCTGCCGCTGAAGGCGGTGACGAGACGCATCCCGTCCTAACCTTCGAGAAGGCTCTGCCTCTTCTGGATTATGCTAAGGAGAACGGATTCACGGTACACGGTCATACACTCGTCTGGCTCAAACAGACACCGATGGAGTTCTTCCACGAGAGTTATGATCTGGAGAAGCCCGTGGTCTCCAAGGAGATCATGTTACAGAGACTTGAGAATTATATCGCCGCAGTATTTGCGTTTGTAACAGAGAACTACCCCGGTGTAATCACCACATGGGATGTTGTCAACGAGACGATCGACGGAGCAACAGGTTCCATGCGTCCCACAAAGACACAAGATTCTGCGGAAGGCGATATGTGGTACGAGGTAGTAGGTGCCGATTACGTCGAATATGCCTTTACCTATGCCAGACAATATGCCCCCGCGGATGTACAGCTGTTCTACAACGATTTCAATGTACCCTACGAGCCGAAGCAGACCGGTATCTATAATATGGTCAAGGGTCTATACGAGAAGGGTCTGATCGACGGCATCGGATTCCAGGCACATTATGAGGTCGAGAATCCCTCGATCGACCAGATCTCCAAGGCGATTGACCGTTTCTCCGCTTTGGGACTTCGCGTTCGTATTTCCGAACTCGATATCCAGGCACCGAGCAACAGTGAAGAAGATATGCTCAAGCAGGCAAACCGTTATGCGGAACTTATGGCAATGTTTGTCGAGAAAAAGGACAAGATCGACGCCGTTGTGTTCTGGGGTATTTCCGATGGAACCAGCTGGATGGCGGAAAAATTCCCGCTGCTTTTCGACGCGGATATGCAGCCTAAATATTCTTTCTGGGCTTTGACGGATCCGACAATGCTTCCCCCGACTGTGAAGAAAGCGAACGCGTACGGTGCTTCGGAAGTAAGTGACGAAAATTTTGCCCTCGCAACGCCCTATACATTCGATAAGAATTCTTTCCGCGCACTGTATGTTGACGGGAAGCTTACGGTTCGCGTGTACGTGTACGACATTTCCGATGAAACCGAAGATTCCGTTACGGTTTTCCTTCCGGACGGACCTGTGACAGTAAACCGTGATCAGGGTATAAAGACAGAAGATGGATACTATGTAGACGTTGTCTGCCCGGTGACTCTCGAAAAGGGAGCCAGCCTCGATTTTGACGTCCTCGCTATGAATCTGGACAAGCCCTCCGCTTGGAATGACCCGCAGAATGCTGATACAGTCAGAAATCTCGGAGCGATTACTTTTGTTGAACTTGCGTCGGCTGCGACAGCTGTCAAGGGAACGCCCGACATGACAACGGACGAGCCGGACGCACTTTGGGATGCTGCCCCTGTATTCCTTGTTGACAAATCTGCGTCGGAGACCGCAGATGAAGACGGTGCGGTAAGTGTTTCGTATCGCGCGATGTGGGATGAAGAGAACCTTTATCTCCTCGTAAATGTAATTGATCCTTTCCTCGACGATTCCAGCGCAACATCCTATGAGCAGGATTCCGTCGAGATCTTCCTAGACGCGGGGAACGATAAGGTCGGAACCTATGAAGCGGGAGACGGCCAGTTCCGTATCAATTTCAAGAATGTGATGACGATCGATCACGGAGCCGCGGTTCCTGAGTCACGTACGGTTATTACCGACGATGGCTTCTGGATCGAGATCAAGATTCCTCTCGAAACTGCGGTTTCTCAGGGAGACGTTTTCGGATTCGATGTTCGCTATAACAATATTGATAAGAATGCGAAGAGAAACCTCCTGAATTTCTGGGACACAACGGATACCG
>JACCEE011255751.1_pt1 | contig 10613 bp, 9 predicted proteins | sample 7449931 | NCBI WGS metagenome assembly JACCEE01 (sample SAMN15323457, study PRJNA562643) | freshwater metagenome | isolation source: river surface water | place: USA:Blue River Watershed | collected 2017-08-19 | reverse complement strand
GGTGGCGCGGACGAAGGCCGCGAGGAAGCGGCAGGAGCAGGGGTCCAGCGCCCAGGAACCCGGGTGTTCCAGGTTCGACACGCTCACCTTGTCCATCTCCGCCACCGCGGCCGCTATATATGGGTTCATATTATAACCACTCCGCCGAGCGCGGCCCGCAGTTCATCAGCAGGTCCAGCGCCGACATGTCCGGCTCGAAGCCGGGAAAAGCCTGCGGGTAGGGCCGCGGCTTGAACTCCTGCCACTGCACCTTTATCCCCGCGAAGCTGAAGACGTTCGGGTCCAGGTAGGCCTTGGCCCCGGCGCCGCTCAGGTACTCGCCGGCCCCGGCCGCCGCGCAGAGCCGCGCGAGGCGCGCGCTCGACGTCTCGTCCACGTGATACTCCGACGAGAATTTCACCGGCGTCTTTATCCCGAAACCTTCCTTCAGGAAATCCATAGTCGCTATCGACAGGTCTGCCAGCAGCCTGTAGCCGCGGGAGTAGAGCTCCTCTATGGCCGGAGCGTAGGTCTTGTAGTAGGGCGCGCGCGCATAGTTCAGTTTTATGGCCTGCAAATGGTCCTGCTGCCAGCCGGCCGCGTTGTCCAGTTCCACCTCGTTGATCTTCTGCGAGAAGCGGCCCTTGGAGATCACCGGCGCGGTGATGTACTGCCAGCCGCGCGGCGTGCGTATGCGGTTCCTGTTCTGGAACTCGCGCTTCTCGTACTGCACGTCGTCGAGATAGATGAACATGTCCGCCGCGCGCATCTTGGCGAAGAAGCGCAGCCCGGGCCAGTACTGCAGTTGGTGTATAGCGGCTTTCATTTTTCTGCCGTCACTATCAGCGCGGAACCCGCGTATATCCGGCCAAAAGAGGCCAGCCACACGGCCTGCGCCATATAATAGTATAGAACTTTAATGGCGGCGGTTAACAATCCCCCCAGCCGCCCGCCCGTCCGGTAAGGGTCGCCGGCGGTCGGGCGCGAGTTCCTGATCCTTATACTCCTGAAACCCGCGCGTTCCAGCATTATTCTCAGCGTGGCGGCCCTGAAATTGCGGTCATGCAGCACGGAAGGGTAGGCCCCGAACGGCCTGAACAGGCCGGACATCTCGATGCGCCGCAAGGCCAGATGAAAGCCTGCGTTGAACTCCCTCGCGTATATCCTGCCGCCCGGCTTCAGCAGCCGGAAAATTTCAGCGGAGGCGGCGCCCGGTTTTTCCATCTGGGAGAAAACCTCGAAAACCGTGGCGGCATCATAAGTTCCCGGTGGCAGGGCCGCCTCCTCTACAGGCCTGCGGCTCACCTCGAAGCCCGCGGCCTCGGCCTTATCGGCCAGCGCGGCATCAAGTTCCACGCCGGAAACTTCCCAGCCGCGTGCTGCGGCGCTCTTCATAAGCCCGCCGGAGGCGCAGCCTATGTCCAGCAGGCGGCCCCGGCGCGGGAAGGCCGCGCCGAGTATATCCAGGGCTTCAGAAAAGAGGGCCGCCTTGGCGCCGTCGTATATCCCCTCCTCGAGACCTGGAGCGTAAACAGCCGGGGACACGGAAAAGACCGGTGTGAAGACCAGTCCGCAATCGCCGCATTCCAGCAGCCCGCCGCGGGGAGCGGGGTCTGGTCCGCCACAGGCCGGGCAGCATGTCATCCGATCAGCTCCGCGGCCGCGGCCAGCACCTCGGCCGGGCTTATGGCCTCCAGGCAGGCCGGGTCTGCGCAGTCGAACCTGTAGCAGGGCACTCGGCAGCCCGGAAGGTCCTTGCGCAGGATGCGGCGGCGCGCCTCGGGCACGGAAGGGGCGAAGCGCCGGTGATCGCCGGGGCCGAAGATGCAGACCACCTTCGCCCCCGACGCGGCGGCTATATGCATGGGGCCCGTATCGTTGGTGATGAAAACGTCCGTCATGGAGTATAGCGCCGCGTTGCCGCGCACGCCGTACAGCCCAGCGGCGTTGAAGACCCTGTCCGAAACGCACAATTCGGCGCACATGGCCCGCTCGGCGGGCGAGCCCGTGACGACCAACAGCGCCGACGGGTATTTCTCCAGCAGCAGGGCGGCGAGTTCCTTCCACTTCGGCAGGGGCCAGCGCCGCGAAGGCCGGAAAGCCCCGGGGTTCAGGCCTATCAGCGGCCGGCCGGCGAGCACGCGCGAGGCCAGGTCGGCCGAGACCGCGCGCCTGGACTCCGGGCCCGGCTGGTATTTTATCTCAGTGTCCAGCACCTCGAGCCCCAGCGGCCGCAGCAGTTCGGCCGTCAACCGCGGTTCGCTCTTCTCCTCTATCTCGGCCTCGTAAGAGGTGTACGTGCCGCAGCGCCCCAGCCCCTTCATCACCCTGCAGGAAACGAGGCCGGGCCTCACTAAAGCGTTGATCAGGCGGCTCTTCAGCAGGCCGGCGTACGACGAGACCAGGCTGAAATTGACCAGCGCGTCGAAACCTTCCCGCCGCAGCTCGAGCAGCTTGGCGGTGAACCGCCACAGCGCCAGCGGGCCCGGCACGCGGTAATGGATCGGCACTGAGTGGATGGCGTCCAGGCCCTCCAGGCCGGCCGCCAGTTCCGCCGAGCGGTCTATGGTCAGCAGCTCCACGCGGGCTTCAGGCCAGGAGGCCCTTATGGCCCGCAGCGCCGGCGTCATCATCACTATGTCGCCGAGGCCCGCCATGTTCACCAGCAGTATCCTGCGCCTGCCGCGCACCTCCCAGGCGCCGCCTACGGCCGCCGGCGGGTTGTGCCGGGAATGCTCCAGCCACAGGTGGAAAACCGAGGCCGCGTGTATGCGGTCGTAAAGGTTGCGGCGGCCCGAGGCGTGCTCGGCCAGCATGCGCTCCACGCCCTCCGGCGAAAGCACGCCGGCGCGCTTCACGTTCTCCCGGCTCAGGGTCTCGGCGGTGAAAGCCTTCAGTTCGCCCTGCTGCCAGCGGGCCAGCGGCACCTGGAAGCCGTGCTTCGGCGCCTTCATTATCTCCGGCGGCAGCCGGTCGGCCATGGCCTTCTTCAGCAGGTGTTTCAGGTCATAGCCCTTAGTCTTCGCCGAGAGGGGCACGCGCGCCATGAACTCTACGAGCCTGATGTCGGTGAAAGGCACGCGCAATTCCAGCGAGTTGGCCATGGACGCGCGGTCCGCCAGGCAGAGCAGGTCGTCGGGCAGGTAGGCGCCCAGCTCGAAACGGAAGATGTCGTCGGGGTCCGCCGGCAGGCCGGGCAGCGCGCGGCCGCCGGGCGGCAGCGAGGCCGCGAAGGCCGGCGCGTAGAAGCCGCGCTTCTCCCCGGGGCGCAGGTAGGAGATCCAGGAATCGTAGGCCGCCCCGAAATCCATGGCCCCGGCCGCGAGGAAACGCTTCACGCGGCCGGGCAGGTTGTACGAAGAGCGGCTCTCCGGGATGAAGCCGGCGGCCCCGCCGGCGAGACGCCGCAGGAAGGCCGGCGCGGACTGGTACACCCCCAGCAGCCTCGCCCCGGCGTGGCGCGGGTAGCCGCCAAAAAGCTCGTCGCCGCCTATACCGGCCAGCGCCACGGTCACGTCGCGCCGCGCTTCCTTCGTCACCAGGTAATTGGCCAGCGCCGAGGAATCGGCGAAAGGCTCGTCGAAGTGCCCGGCCAGCCCGCGTATCAGCGCGCCCACGTCGGGGTCCACCGGGATCTCCGTGTGGCGCGCGCCGTAGCGCTCCGCCGCAGCCCGGGCCGCCGAAGTCTCGTCGAAGTCCCCCCCGCCGAAGCCGGCGGTGAAGGTGCGCACCGGGGCGGAGGAATGTTCCGCCATCAGCGCCAAGAGCGACACCGAATCCACGCCGCCCGAGAGCAGAAGCCCCAGCGGCACGTCGCTCATCAACTGTTCCTTCACGCTCTTCGAAAGCAGGTCCCTTATCCCCTCGACGTAAAATTCCTCCGGCCGCTCTTTTTCGGCCGCGGCCTCGAGCCGCCAGTACTTCTCCAGCCTTGCCGCGCCGTTGCGCCAGGCCAGCATGGTGCCCGGCTCCAGCTTGGAAACGCCCTTGTACACGGAGAGCGGCGCCGGAATGTAGAGATAGGTGAAATAGAAGTCGAGCGCCGCCGGGTCCAGGTCGCCGCAGACGCCGGAGGCCAGCCGCAGCGCCTTCAGCTCAGACGCGAAGTACAGCCGCCCGCCATGCACCGCGTAGTAGAGCGGCTTTATGCCGAACTGGTCGCGGCCCAGGAGCAGCTTGCGCTCACGCGAGTCCCACAGCGCGAAGGCGAACATGCCGCGCAGCCGCCGCGCGAAATCCTCGCCGTCGCGCTCGTAGAGATGCACCAGCACCTCGGTGTCGGTATTGGTGGCGAACCGGTGCCCCGCGGCCTCAAGCTCCGCGCGCAGCTCCCTGAAATTGTAGATCTCGCCGTTGAAGACCACGGTCACGCGCCCGTACTCGTTGGAGATAGGCTGCGACCCGCCGGAAAGGTCTATCACCTTCAGCCGCCGCATCCCCAGCGAGATGTTGGCCCCGTCGGAGAAGAAACCGTCCTCGTCCGGCCCGCGGTGCGCGAGCGAACCCGCCATGCCTTTCAGCAGGGTCTCATTGGGCTCGCCGGTGAATCCGCATATTCCGCACATTACAGCGATCCTCCGTGTTCTTCAGGCACAGGAGGTTTACGGAAACCGCCTAAAACATGGAAGACCCTCCAGTCACTCCACTTTATATGTTCCTCCCGGATGAAATCCGCGAAAGCCCGGTTCTGCCCTACGTCATGCGAAAGGAACAACCCTCCAGGTTTAAGGCGCGGCCACGCGCTCCTGAACTCAAAAAGCATATGATCATATGTATGCAGGCTGTCGTGGAGGAACATATCGATGCTGCCCAGTTCCTCCAGAAGCGGCGGGAGCAGGTCTTCCGCCTTGCCGACACGCAGGTCCCACCTGCCGCGCAGCCTGTCGTCCACTATCCATCCCGGCCCCTTACCCTCGGGCAGCAGGTAATGCGGGAGGTCCACCGAATACAAGCGGCCTTCCCCGTTATCCTCCAGAGCCTGCAGTATGTAGGAAGAAGTCACTCCATCCGCCACGCCGGTCTCAACGATCACGCGGGGCCTAAGCAGGCGCACCAGGGCGTATATCGCCGGGGCCTCACTGGTCATCTGGCCGCCATAGCCGTCCCTGTGGTTCAGTTGGAGTTCCCGGCGCAGGCGCCCGAGAAAAGAGGCGTTAGCCTCCAGTTCCGCGGTCACGGAACGCCCCCGTCCTTCTTGCGCAAAGTGCACGCCAGCAAGAACCCTGACGAACTCTTCGGACGGCACCCGACGGTAATGGTACATGAAAGCCCTGAGTTCCTCGGCGGGATGGAGAAGAGCTTTCAGCAAGTGCCTCGGTCTTACTACGCCGGCGACATTTAGCAGTTCTTTTAGCATATACGGCCGTCAGCCTTTTACCGGAAGGTTAAGGCCCGAATAGAAGGCCACATGCCCGGATATAAAATTATCAAGCCCGTACCGCTCCGCTTTAAGTCTGGCGTTGCGTCCGAGAGCGAGCGCGGCCGGGATGTCGGAAGATAGTTTCAATATGGCCGCGGCCAGCCGCTGGCTGTCCCCGGGCGGAACGAGCAGGGCCTCGTGTCCCGCCGCCGCGGTCCGGCTCATTGCCGGGATATCGGACGCGACCACCGGCTTGGCCATGGCCATAGCCTCCAGCAGAGCCAAGGGCTGGCCCTCCGCCAGGGACGGCATCACGAATATATCAACGGCCCCCAACAAGTTCCTGGCGGCGGATACCTCGCCGCAGAACCGGATATTACCTTCGAGCCCGAGCGCTGAACTCTGTTCCTTCAGCTTTCCGGCCAGGCTGCCGCCGCCGGCTATCAGGCAGACAAGCCTGTCTTTCAGCGCCGGCTCCCGTTTCAGTGCGATATCGAGCGCCGCTATCAGGTGCCCGTAACCCTTCTGCCATTCCAGCCGGCCCAAAGCCCCTATCACCAACTTACCCCTGAGGCCGTATTTATCTATCACTGGCGCTGCGTTGAAATTTGAAGGGCTGAACTCGGCGAGGTCCACTCCGTTGGGGATGACCTCAATGCGTCGGAACTTCGGCGACAGCTCGGTCTTAAGGTGTTCCGACACCGTGATAGCGGCAGCGAACTTTCCTGCCGCCAAGGAGTAGAGCCACCCGTAGACGGTCTTCTTCAGAGGGCATACGTTGAAACCCTCGACCGGCATGGCCACCGTGGTCACGGCCGTCACGCCCGCACGGGACGCGGCCAGGCCGCAGTAGAAATCAGCGCGCGCGCCCTGACTATGAGCCATATCTATCTTGTGCGCGAGCATCATGTCCCGGAGTTCCCCGACGTGAAAGATGTTGGATCGGCAGGAAAGGTCCAGCGGCAGGAAGGTGCAGTGTTCCTTCGTCTCGTCGTAAAAACGGCCCTCCGGCCGGGAGGCGCAGAACAGTTCAAAGCGGTCCTTCGGCAGCCCGCGCAGCAGTTGAGCGAACGTGCGCTCACCCCCGCCGTAAGCCGAGTTCTCTATGACGAAAAGTATCCTTGTCCTGCCGCTCATCCGCCCTCCATGTCCGCCCGCGCAGCGCGCGCCAGAACTATTATATATATATTAGAGACCGCCGCTGGCGCAGACCGCCGCAAAGGTTATAGAATCAAGGCATGACCTTCATGCCGGCATACTACCTCAGGAAACCCTTCTCGCTTTTAAAGGATATCTTCGGGCAGCCCCGGCCGCGCATAGGCACTATGGATTATGCCGACTACTGGCGGACCCGCGGCGATTCCTCCTGGACCACACGCTACGATATATTCGCCGGATTTATTGAGACTGGATCTTCCGTGCTCGACCTGGGTTGCGGCGACGGCTACGCGCTAGACTACCTGCGGGAGAAGAAGGGGATACGGGGCAGCGGCATGGACATTTCCGGTCCCGCCGTCGAGAAGGCCCGAGAACACGGGGTTGAGGCTGAACTGGCAGACATAACAGCCCCCGGCTTCGAGCTGTCCGGCACCTACGACTACATACTGATCTCCGAAGTGATCGAGCCCATAGCCCGCCCCGAGGACCTGCTGCGCAAGACGCGAGGGCATTTCACAAAAGGCCTCATCATTTCCATCCCCAACAGCGGCCACTATATACACAGGCTGCGGCTGCTGGCCGGCCGTTTCCCCGTGCAATGGATGCTGCATCCCGGAGAACACCTGCGCTTCTGGACGCTGAGGGATTTCAGGAACTGGGCGGCCTGGCTCGGCTTCGAGGTCGTCGCGGTAAAATCCAACACCGGAGTGCTGTTCCTGCACCGCGTATGCCCCTCGCTTTTCGCCGACAATCTGGTATTCCTGATTAAGAAAACCGGAGGGACCGATACTGGGCTCTCAAAATGAAGATCTGCATACTCTCCACGTCGACGACGCTGCACCAGATGGGCGGCACCGAGGTACACGCAGAGACCTTGGCCGCTGAAGCCGCCAGGCAGGGCCACGAAGTTACATTACTTACCACTGCGCACCCGGAAGGGAAGACCGAGGAGCGGGCCGGCGGCTATACCACCGTCTACCTGCAGGGCACGCATTACTCCATGTCCAGGGCATGGGAGAAAGAATGGCGCGTAGCCAGCACCGCCGCCCTGTCGCGACTGCGCGCCGAAGGCCGGCTGGACATAGTCTGGGCCGAGAACTTAGCCGGGCTGGCATACGCGGCCCTGCCTTCGGACGGCAGGGTGCCGGTCATATCCATAGTGAACGGCCTCGGGCTGCGCGGTGAACTGGCCAGCAATTTCAACAGGGTTTCCACCGTCGGCGAACTTATTTATTTTTCCACGCGTTACGCTGCCCAGTTCCTGCTCTGCTATCTGCCATGGTTCAGGGCGGTAGTACGCGGGTCCGATCTGCTGGTGGGCGTCAGTTATCAGAGTTCCGAGGCTGTAACGCAGGAATTTCCTTCGGCCAAGGGGAAAACAATAACGATCCTCAATCCTGTGGACACCGGGGCCTTCCGGCCTGACCCGGAACTGCGCCGGAGGGCGCGGGCAGAACTGGGCTTCGCTGACGCCGATTTTGTAACGCTGATGACCGGGGTTGTGCACAAACAGAAAGGCATGCACCTAGGTATGGAAGCCTTCGCAGGATTGGCCGCGGCCGACTCCCGCGCCAGATTGCTGATCGTTGGCGACGGGCCACAGCGCGCCGAACTGGAGAAAGCCGCCGCAGCTCCTGAACTGGCCGGCAGGGTGAAGTTTTGCGGAATGAAACCCAACTCCGAGATGCCGCTCTATTACAATGCCGCCGACCTATACCTGAACCCGACGTTGCGCCTGGAAGGACTGGCTATAGTAATACTTGAGGCAATGTCCTGCGGGCTCCCATGCGTGGTGTCGCGCATAGGAGGCACGGCCTCCAGCATAGACGACGGCGTGAGTGGATTCTTTACGCGCCCCGGCGATTTGTCCGGCATTGAACTACGGCTGAAGGAAATAGCGGCTGATCAGGAGTTGGCCAAAAGTCTCGGCAATGAGGCCAGGCGCAGGGCGGTGGATGTCTTCGACAAGGTCGCCGCCATCAGACAATACGTTGAAGCAAGCAAAAAAATTATCGCCGCCCGGGATTAAAGCCTGCCGTCGCGGCCGGCAAGCCCGTCACGGACCGCCCGCAGTATCAGCACAATCTCCGACATGTTAACGCCGCGGTTATATCGCAGGGACTCCACCAGGTAGGAAGGTAATCCCAGGAGCACCGTTACAAGGCTGGCGGTCAGACGCTGCGCCGTCGGGAAATTGCGCCGGAACAACAGCAGTTTATTGCGGTAAAGGTAATAGAGCCTGCCGCGGCGCCCGGCGCCGGAAAGCGGCAGGTCGTGCACGGCCAGCGCACCCGGACAGTAGACGATATCCCAGCCTGACCTTCTCAACTGCAGACAGAAATCCACTTCCTCGTGGGCGGTATAAAATCCATCGGCGTAGTCCACCGCCGCCGCCGCCGCGGCGCGCACCATCAAGCAGCTGGAGTTAAGCCAGTCGCAAGGAGTATCAACGGAGGCGTCCAGTTCCCCATAACGGCCGCTCCATTTCCCGACGAAATTGGCGCAATGCGCGGTGCGCGAACGGTCCGCCTCGTAGACCAGCCTCGGACCGACGGCGGCGCAGCGAGTATTGACAAGCAGACAATGCTTGAGACGCTCTATGGTGTCATCGGCAAGATAGACGTCGTCGTCCAGGTACAGTATGGTCTCAGCATCGCCGGCATAGCGGGTCAGCAGGCCGCGGTTACGGGCTATGCCGTTGTTCTCGACATTCCTTAAGACACGGAAATCGGCCAGACCGCGGGAAAGATAATCGGCCCTGCGTTCCGTCAGCAACTGCGAAGTGCCGTCGGAACCGCAGTCGTCAAGCACGGTTACCGATATCTTGGAGAGAGGATAGGACTGGGCCAGCAGGGCATCCAGCGTACGCAGCAGAGCGTCACGCCGGTTATAAGTTGAGATCAGGACGCTCAGCTTCACCGGCCGCTCCCGGGAGCGGCCGCGCGCACCTTGCTGCCGCGCCGGCAGTAGGAGATCAGCAGCACGGCACAGACGGCCGCGTTGAAAACGGCGTAAGAACATATGAGCAGGTCGGCCGCGCCGACGGCGCAGGCCGCGGCGAACAGGACGTAATGGGTCTCGCGCACGCGCAGGTTGGACGATGCAATACGCAGCCATCGGGATGGTCCGTTACGGCCGGCCAGCGGACTGGGCGAAGGGACTATGCCGGCGGCTGTCCCGATGGCTTCCCAGGACGGCCTCAGCACCTCGTCGAAGACCCGTTCCAGGTAAGCGGCGTAGACGTACATGAAAGCCGCGGTGGCGCCGGCCCAGAGGCAAGCCTCGGCCGGAAGCGCGGCGCGCAGGCCGGGAATGCGCCAGGCGGCAACTCCGGCCGCGCCCCAGAAAAGCATATCGGCCCAGCCCATTATAGAATCCAGGAAGCGCCCGTACGGATTGCGGGTATTCAGCACGCGCGAGAGGTCCCCGTCCACGCAGTCCAGGAAATTGAACAGAAAAAGGAGGCATATACCAGGCCAGAGCGCGGCCTCCACAGGCAGCAGCAGGCAGGCTAGTCCGGCGAAAGCCGCAGCGCCCGACGCCCATGAAGCGGCCTCGGAGGAGACGCCCGCGCGCGCGGCCAACCAGGTAAGCCCGTACGAAAGCGGCCTGAAGAAATAGGTATTCGCCACCAGATATCTTTCGTACTCTGTGCGTACTGAATGGGCTCGGCGGATATCCGCAAGGGCAGGAGGATTCTTTTCCATGTATTATTGAGGTTAGCAAAACACGAGACGCCTTCAAAGCGGCTCGCCGCGCTATGATTTCAGCCAAGCCGGACCAGGCCCGGTACGACCGATGAAATAGTCTGCAGCCCCGGCAGCATAAGACAGGGCCAGTTTCAGTCTCCCGTTAACACCGGACTTCAGAAGCAACCAGGCAATGTCCTTCGCCACGGCGAACACGATGCCGACCTGTGCAAATGGAGCGTGACGCGCGGCAAAAAGCAGGCGGGCACGCGTTTTGTGGTAAGCCTTGAACGGGGAATCGTTACCGCCCATAGAAAAGGATATCCGGTGGAGAACCTTCGCGGAAGGGACTATTACCGGGCTGAAACCGGCGGCCTTGGCGCGCAGCCCCCAGTCGGCATCCTCCCAGTAAAGAAAATACGCCTCAT
>JACCEE012140307.1_pt1 | contig 10618 bp, 13 predicted proteins | sample 7449931 | NCBI WGS metagenome assembly JACCEE01 (sample SAMN15323457, study PRJNA562643) | freshwater metagenome | isolation source: river surface water | place: USA:Blue River Watershed | collected 2017-08-19 | reverse complement strand
TTACAGATAATGAATATATTTACAGCAAAAATGAATGGATTAAGAAAATATAAAGAAAAAGATTAATATTTCAATATAGATTTATAAAGAAATATCAAGTTTAATGTTACTAGTAACTGCCCATAAAGTACATAAATTTAAAGGATTATTATTAATATCAATTAATTCGATACTTAAATTAATATCTTTAGCAATTTCTAAAACTGTCCATAATACTGGTGAAGTACTTGATATATCTTTAATCAAAGTATAATTACCTTGTAAAAAAGTAAAATATTTTTTAATAGATTTCATATTGCTGAGATATAATTATAGTTTAATAAATTATTTTAAGGAGTATTTATATCAATTTTTTTATAAATTAATATAATTTATAATTATTAAAAATTTTTAATAATTATATTATTAAAAAATTAATAACATTATTATTTAATAATGAATCATTATTAAAAATTAATGCTATTAAAAGAGAACAAATAAATATTCTTGATAATATTGATATATCATCAAATATATTATTAAATAAATATTTATTATTAGAAAAAAAAAAAATTTTATTTTATAAATTTATAAAAAATAATTATGAATATAAATACAATAATAAAAAAATGATTTATTTATGAATATGTTTAATTTTATTTTTTGCAGTTAATTAATTATAAATTATTATTTTATAATGGTTAAACTAAATTTATTAGAACAATTTAAAATTATATGGATTGCTAATTATGATATATATCCTATTATTAATCATGATAATTTTTTAGATTAATTATTTATATAAAAAATATAACCAGATTTATGAGAATTTTTTAGTTCTGTATATTGTATTTTTTATGAATAATAAATACATCAATATATGATTATTATAAATGCAATTAAACAAAAATAAAAAATTGAAAAAAAGATATTTAAATAAATATAATTTAAATTAATTTATACCATAAATGTCAAAACGTGTGTGATTTTTAGACGAAACAATAAATAATGAAATAAAAAATATTAATGAAAAACAAAATAATTTATTTTTATTCATGATGTTTAATAAATATAATTTATATAATTCAACAGAAAAATATAAAAAATTAGAAGTAAAAAAAGAAAGTTTAAAAAAAAAATTGAATTTTTAATTATGTAATATATATAATTATTATTATAATAAAATGCAAAAATATTTTGTTGTCAAGTACGATAGAGATAATTTTCCAAGCGGAACAATTGTTAAATTTATTACAAATACTTATCATGGTTGTAATTTAGTTGAAAATATTGATAATAAAGAAAGAATTTGGTTAATGAAATATGATTTATATCCAATTATAGATCATGATAATTTTTTAGATTGGTCATATAATAAACATTTTCAATCATTAATACCATCTGAATATTATATTGTTAATAATAAAAATATTGTTAAATTATTAAATGATAGTGATCTTGAATATTATATTGTATTAGATATTAATACAAAACAAGAAATGACTATTAATAAAAATTTATTAGTTAAAGCAAATGATTTTTAGAAATTATTATTTTAATAAATTAATTTATTAACAAGAAATTATTATTTTAATTTATTAATAAATTAATAAATTAATAATTCATTAATAAATTAATAAATTAAACTAAACTAAATTATTAAAAATTAATCAACTTCATCGATTGAAGGTTCAGAATTTTTACCACCTCCCATCATTCCTTGCATTTTAGCCATCATCTCAGGATTATTCATCATATCTTTAAATCTAGGATCATTCATAGCTTGTTGCATTTGTTCAGGCGAAAACCCTGGCATTCCTCCCATTCCTGGCATTCCTCCCATTCCCGGAGGTCCAGAACTATCATTACCTTGCCCAGCTTCATACATTTTCATAATAATAGGTTTAACTTTTTCTTCTACTTCTTTCATTTTATCATTATATGTTTCAGCGGTTTCATCACTATGTTCTGCAAGCCATTTAACAGCATCTTCAATATCTGTTTCTGCTTCTTTCCAATATTGTTCATCTTTAGCTTCTTTAAGAGAATTTCTTGCATTATAAACATAATTTTCTAATTCATTTTTAGCTTCTAATCTCTTTTTATTTTTTTCATCTTCATCTTTAAATTGTTCAGCTTCTTTAACCATACGTTCAATATCTTCTTTACTTAATCTTCCTTTATCATTTGTAATAGTAATTTTATTAGATTTACCAGTAGAGGATTCTAAAGCAGAAACTTGCATAATACCATTAGCATCAATTTCAAATTTAACTTTAATTTGTGGTACTCCACGAGGCATAGGAGGAATACCAGTTAATTCAAATTTACCAAGTAAATTATTATCTTTAGTTAAAGTTCGTTCACCTTCATAAACAACAATACTACATCCTGGTTGTCTATCTGCATATGTACTAAAAGTTTGTTCTTTTGTAGTTGGAATAGTTGTTCCACGAGGTACGAGAACTGACATAACTTGACCAGCTGTTTCAATACCTAAACTCAATGGACAAACATCTAATAGTACTAATTCATTAAGACATTCTGAATTATCACCATTAAGAATAGCTGCTTGTACAGCAGCTCCATAAGCTACACTTTCATCAGGATTAATAGATTTATTTAATTCTTTACCATTAAAATAATCACTTAGTAATTGTTGTACTTTTGGAATACGAGTAGAACCACCAACTAATACAATTTCATTTACATCACCTTTACTAATTTTAGCATCTTTAAGAACTTTATCAACAGGTTCAATACCTGATTTAAATAAATCAATACAAAGTTCTTCAAATTTAGCTCTCGTAATATTAATATTAAAATCAATTCCATCAGCAATTGAATCAACTTCAATTGAAGTATTTGTTGACGATGAAAGAATTTTTTTAGCTGATTCACAAGCTGTTTTTAATCTTCGAAGTGCTCGTGCATTATTAGAAATATCAATTTTATGTTTTTTCTTAATATCTTGTTTACAATACTCAACCAAACGGTTATCATAATCAGTACCACCAAGATGAGTATTACCAGAAGTAGCAAGTACTTCAAAAACTCCTTCGTCAATAGAAAGGAGTGAAACGTCATGTGTACCCACATGTTTGTTATCGTTAGGCTCTTTATCCTAACTTCTTACATTTTCATGTAAGTTCAGACTATATCTTATTTAAATCTATTTTATATAGATTTAAATCCTGGCATTCGTGGATATTTTGCCTTAGATAATGAATTATCCTTAGGCTACTTTATCTAGTCGTTGAACCTTCGACTTTTTTCAAAGTCGCTTGGCTGCTGATTACCCATTGTAATATCTTTTTCTTTTTTACCATACCTAGGTCATTACTCTAGCCACAAACTCATTCACATGGTTTGCTTGGTAGAAAAAGCTTTAGGGACTTCCAGTCAATTAACCAGGTTCTTACAATAATTATTGTAAGGTGGAGTTTCACCACAGGAAGCAGCATACAGTTTAATAAACTGTTTGAAGTTTACCTCCCATATCAAAAATTAATACTTTTTGTTCTTTATTACTTTGTTTATCAAGTCCATAAGCAATAGCTGCCGCTGTTGGTTCATTAATAATACGTAGTACTTCTAATCCAGCAATTACACCAGCATCTTTAGTAGCTTGACGTTGTGCATCATTAAAATATGCTGGTACAGTAATAACTGCTTGTTTAATTTCACAACCTACATATGTTTCTGCTACTTCTTTCATTTTAGTAAGAATCATAGATGAAATTTCTTCAGGTGTATACGTTTTTTGTTCTCCTTTGTATTGAACTTCAATTAAAGGTTTGTCATCTGAACTTTTAATAACATTATATGAAAGATTTTTAATTTCATCTTGAACAACTGAGTCTGAAAATTTTCTTCCAATTAATCGTTTTGCTTCATATACAGTATTCTTTGAATTTCCTGCTGATTGATTTCGAGCAGATTCGCCAATTAAACGTTCAGTTTCATTAAAAGCAATAATAGAAGGTGTTGTACGGTTACCTTGATCATTGGCAATAATTTCTACTTTACCATTTTGGAAAATACCTACACAACTATTAACTGTTCCAAGATCAATTCCTACTGCTATTTTTTTTGTACTTGATGACATATTTTGATAATAATAATAATTATTATTTCTTTAAACAAATTAATAAAATAAAAAATTGAATATTTTATTTATTAAAATATTTAAATATAAATATTATTAAATTAAAAACAATGAGTTGTTTTAACAAATATCTATCACGTGAAGAACAAAAAAAATTTAAAAAAATCATAGAAGAACATGAATTTAGAGTTGCAGAAAAAATATCTAAACAAATATGTAACATTTGTTTAGATACAATTATTATACCTGTAACATTAAATAAAGATATTTTTTGCAATGACTGTGGAGAAGAAAATGCAGCATTATGTTGTTTAAATTGTACTCGTAAATGGTTACAACTTAATAAACCAAATTACGATAGAACACCTGTAAAACATTTAATTTGTAATAAACAAATTAATACAAAATTTTTAAATGCTAATAGATCTTATACTATTGATCATAAACTTATCAAACTTATTGATGAATATTTTCCAAAAAAAATCATTTGTGATTGTAAAAAAGAATATGATAGTCGGCAAGATTTTTATCAACATATTGGAGATGGTACTTGTGAATTAAGTACTTTTAAATGCAGATTTTGTAATTTTCGTGGAAAAACTGCTGAAATTATACGACATTATTCTCGTACTGATGAAGAAGGATGTAAAGTAATTAATAATTTAAAAATTTAAATTATTAATTTAATTTTTTTTAATTAAAATAATATTTATTACTTGTATTGTAAATTAAATAAAATATATATTAAAAAGAACTATTACATATGTTGATTTTAATTTATTCATATTCTCTAACTTGTTATTTCATCAAAATTATAAATTTGTTTTTCTTTCTTTTAATTGTATCAAAAATCATTTTTTTTTTACTTTATATAAATCATCTATATTATCAATATTTTTTTTATCAATAATAATTAACCAGTTTTTTTTACTTTTATCATTTATAAGTTTCACATTTTTTTTTAATAATAAAGCATTTTTTGTTGTGCAATATTTTACAGTATCGTGAATAAATTTAATATCTATTTTATATAACTCTGTATTATATTTTGCTTGATATTCTTTTAAATTATCTTTTATACATTTTTCAATATTTAATATATCATCTGTTTTATAAACAAACACAATAGGTAATTCATTAAAAATAAAAAAACTTGTTTTTTTATTTTTAATCTATAAGGCTTTTATAAAAAAAATGTTATTTTTTTTATAAAAACGTAATTCATATAATTTACCAACATTATATTGCTTCATTCTTTTTTTTATTTCTCCAGTTCTACCAATTTTAAATGTTTCATCGTCAACTTTTAATACATATATAAGTCCACTTTGTTTATTTTTTTCAATAACTTTTTTATTATTTTCTTTAATTCCAAGTTGTTTATTTAAACTATCTACAATTTCTTCTTTATATTTAATAAGTAATTTTTCTAAATCAATATAATAATTACGAATTAATGATGCTTTTTCTGATCTGGATATCATACATAATAATTTAGCACATGTGTATGTTAAATAAACAGGTTTAACATTATTAGAACCAATACCTCGTCCTTTAGTTTTAGATTTTTTTAAAATTACATAATCTTGTTCTTCAATAAAATTAGATACTAATAAAACTTTCAAATTATCTTTTCTTAATTCTAACCATTTAGCAATATTATCTAAATTAATTGCATAATCATATTCATTTTTACCTTCATCATAAAAACTGTAAAAATCATCAATAAAATCTTTATCAATTAAAGAATATGTTTTTAAAAAATCTGTGATTTTCATATATATATATTATTACTAGATATTTTATTTCCTTAAATTTAAGGAAATAAAAAAATTATTTACATTTTTTATTGCTCATTTTTACTCAAATATAAAATATATTTTTAAATTAATTTTTTATTATTAATTAATTAAAATAAGATTTAATAATTTATAATTATGGTCTGATTTATCTTTTGATAAAAATTTAATACAAATATTAGGATTATAAATTATAACTTCAATTTTACTTTTAAATCTTTTTATTTCACCAATATTTTTTTCTTCATTTGATAAATACCATGAAGAATCATCTTTAATTAATAATTTAATATTTTTTTCATTTAAAATATCATTAATTCTAAGTATATGTAAATAACATTCATTATCAGAAAAATTATTTAAAAATTCATCTGAAATTAAATAATTTTTATTTTCTAATTTAGTACTAATTTTATTTATTTTTTCTTTAATTTTAGTTTGATATTCTCTAATAATTATATAAAAATTTGATAATTGTTCTTTAATATTACTTTCAACTAATAAAAATTGTGAGTTTAAATTTTTTATTGTTTCATATATATCAGTAATATCTTTAATAGTTTCAATTATATCATCTTTAATTAAAGTTAAATTATATTTTTTAATTTTAATTAAAGATTCTATTAATGTTATACAAGTATGTAATTTATGAGACTCTTCAAATATATATGTTGCATATATAATAGTATATTCTTTATCATTTTTTAAAAATTTTTCTATGTCAATCGTTTTTTTACCAACTATACCACTTTGAATAGATATTAATAATGCATAATTAATATCTGTATTTTCCATATCAAATTTTAATTTATCAATTTCTTTTTGATCAACAACATTTTGATAATTTTTAATTTCTAATAAAAATTTATCATTATTTGGCGTTGTTATTATTGCATCTGCTGAATGTGATATATGATTTGTTTTATCAAATGAATAATTTTGATATTCATTTTGAAATATTTGATAAATCATATTTTCACCTAATTCGCCTCTTTTTTGAGATATTTTTGAATAACCATATATATCTTTTGTTACTTGTTGTAATTGTTGTATGGATTCTTTAATTTGAAAAGTTTCATAATCATTTTTATTTTTATTTTTATATTCATACCAATCTAAAAATAAATTTTTAGCTATAATTTGCAATTCATCAATAGTATATCTATTATTTAAATTATCAATTATATTTTCTGGTATTTTTATTACTATATCCATATTTATTATTAATAAAAAATTACTATTTAAATTAATTTTTTATTAATAAATAAAAAATATCTAAAATAAAATAATATATTATGACTTATAAAAATGAATATTTGATATTAAATTTATTAATTTTTTTTATTATTTGTAATATTTATTTTTCAGGATATATAAAATTATTATCCTCAACAAATTATAATGAATTAATAGATATAAATTCTAGTAAATTATTAATAATATCAAATATTTTAATATCAATTTTTACAATTATAATTATTTGTATATTATTATATAAAAATAAAAACTATTTGATAAAAATATTAAATAAAAATAATATTATTAGATATTGTTTTTTTATATTAATTTATTTTTTTATTTATTATATATTTAGTATTGTAAAAATTATAAATAATTTAAGAAAAACAAAATATAATAATATAAATTATGATTTTAATATTAATTATTATATATTAATAGAATTAATACCTTTTATATTATTATTTATATATATATATGAATATAAAATTATTCGTCAGGTTCATAATTAAATAAATGTGAAATAATCATACCAATTATTATACCAATTATTATATATATATAAATATTAGTATGTGATTGTTTAACATAACAATGCTTTAAACATGGTCCAAGACAAGACATATTATATATATATTAAGTTTATAATTAAAATTATTTAGTTGATAAAAATATATTTTTTTCTGGATAATATTTATAATCTGATTCATATTTATACGCATATTTACATAAAAAATCAATAGCATCTATAATATATAATAATTGTTCATTTGTATGAATATTATTTAATGTAATTCGTATCCATCCATAATTATTTGGAATTCCTTTATTATCTATAATATATTGTTTTATATTATCAAGTTCTTGATCATTTAATTGTAATAATGTTTCAGCTAACACACTACTACAATTAATTCCTCCTCTTGTAGTAATACCAAATAAATCTGATAATAGAACAACAATAAAATTATAATGATATGGTAAAATTTGTATTGAAAAAATAGGTAATCTATTTAAATTATTAAATGGATTTAAAATAATTAAATTTTTATATTTTATTTGTAATTTGAATAATTTTTTATGAAAAATTTTAGTAATATTTATTTCATGTTTAAGTATTTGATTTATAAATATATCTTTAATTTGAAAAACAATACCACATTTAATTATACCTAAAATATTTGGTGTTCCGCCATTTTCTTTAACTTCAATATTATTAGAATAAATAGGATTATTTTTTTTTGAACAAAAACGAACAGTTCCGCCACTAGGTGTATAAGTTATTTTATTACATATTACATTCTTATTAACAATTAAAATTCCAGGTGTTGATTGACCACCAGGAAATTTATGAGGACTTAAAAATATTGCATCTAAATATTTTCCATCTGTATCATCATAATGCATATTTATAGGAATATATGGTGCACTTGTTGCATGATCAATAAAAATATAACCATTATATTTATGACATAACTGTGATATTGTATTTAATTCTTGAATAATTCCTATAACATTACTACATGCAGATATAGAAACAAAAATATTTTTTTTTAATTTATTATATTTAATTAATTTTTTTTCATATTTTTCAATATCTATTAATCCTTTATTATCAATATCTAAAACAATAACTTCTTCCGCATAATGATGCCAAGGTAAATAATTACTAAAATGTTCATATATTGATATAAAAACAACACTATTTGTTAATTTTGGTTTTATTATATGTATTAAATGATTTATTGAACCACTAGAACCGGAACCATCAAAAAATATTTTATCATTATCACAATTACCATTAACACTATTTATTATATATTTTTTTGATATATCAACAAACGTATTCATTATTCTACCAATAATATTATTTGAATGAACATTTGAATAATATTTAAAAATATATTTTTCTATTAATTTTTCAACAAATTTTAATGGATATGACGACGCCGTTAAATCACATAATAATAATTTAATATTATTATGATATGGTGTTTTAATTTTTATATTTAAATTATATCTATTATTATTTAAAAAAGTTATATAATCTTTTTCTTTAATTTTTTTTTTAATATTTAAAATATTGTATTCCATATTCCATATTAAATAATATATATTTTTATTATATATATGGATGATAATATATTAGATATTAAACTTTTATTATTAGAAATAAATAAAGAAATAAATTATAAATTAAATAATAATTTTGTATTTATATATAATATAAATATTATTGACATAATAAATTATATAAATATTATAACAATAATATTTGGATTTTTATTTATTATTTATTTATTCCAAACTTCATAAAAAAAATTATAACAAGGTCCAAAACCACCAGATTCTTGATATTTATTTTTAAAATTATATCTTTTAAATTCATCATCAACAAATTGTTTATGTTGGATATCAGTAAAATCATTCTCTATAATTATAGTTTTAAAATCATTTAAAAAATCAGGTTCCTCTTTTAAAATATAATATAAAGCTCCTTCACAATCCACAACTAAAACATTAAAATTCATATTGTATTTTTGTTTTAAATCTGTCCAAGTAATTGTATTAATTAATGTCCAATCATTTGGTATGGTATCATTAATAATTGGTTTAGTAATCCACTTATTTTGCATAAGTGGTACTTTAGAAATAGCAGAACCTTCAATTTTAAAATTTAATGAATTTATATTTTTATTTTCTTCTAATTTAGCAACACTTGATGGATCAGATTCTATAACTAATAAATTATTACTATCATTTAAAATTTTAGCAATTGTACAAGAATTACGACCAATATTACCACCTATTTCTAAAACACAATCATTTGGATTTATAAAAGTTACTGACATTAATTGTTCTGGATATTCATCCATTTTATTACCATGATTAATTGTTATTTGATTATGAATATTTGATAAAATATCTTTATATTTATATTTTTCTTTTATTGGTTGATTAATAATATTATAAATTTTATTTTTTAAATTATATTTATTATTAGAATCTTTTTTTAAAGTTATACTTTCATTATCTTTTATAATTTCTGTATAATTATAATCATCAGTAATTTTAATTATTTTTATTATTCCAACTAAAGGATCGCTATATATATTAGCTCTTTCAACATCAGAATAAGGAATTATTATGTCTTCATTTTTTATAACTATATCTGTTACATCTTTAAAAACATTATTATTACCATATAAAATTATCATTAAATATATAATATATATTAATAAAAAAAATTGAAAATATAAATTATTTTAAGATAAAAATATTAATATTAATAATTATATGTTTTTTACTAGAGAAGATTTAAAAGATTATATTCATAGTATTCATAATTTCCTGCGCAATAATGGTGCTGGTTATGGTTCTGTTGCTATGAAAATTTTTAATATTTTTTATGGTTTAAAATTAATTCAACCTCATTTACATAAATTAAATTTAAATGATGAACAAATTAAAATATTAGATTTCAATGAACTTG
>JACCEE010158505.1_pt1 | contig 10620 bp, 7 predicted proteins | sample 7449931 | NCBI WGS metagenome assembly JACCEE01 (sample SAMN15323457, study PRJNA562643) | freshwater metagenome | isolation source: river surface water | place: USA:Blue River Watershed | collected 2017-08-19 | reverse complement strand
GTAGTTCTTCCGATGCTCGGCGATCACCGGATGCACCGGCTCGCCCGACACGCGGTCCGCCCCAAACAGCATCGGCCCGCCCCACTCGTGCATCACCACGATCGCCGGCGCCGGAAGCGGCACGTTTTTCGGCACGTAGAAATAACCGTGCACTCGGAACCACGGCGCCGTGTTGAACTCGATCGTCTCCCGCGTGAACGCCTCCGTCTCCCACTTCGCCGTTGTCACCGCATTCAGCGCCACCGGACCCGCATCGTAGTGCAGGCCCTCCGCGAGCACGCGCCGCGCTTCCTTCGCCCACTCCGCATACGCGCTGCCCGGCTTCGCCTGCCGCCACACCGCCGCACTCGCGTCGAGCGGACGCTGCGCACGGATCGCGCGGATCGGCGCCTCGAGCGAACCGTAACTGTTCAACGGTTTCCGCCCGAGGTCTTCCTCGCGCGGCAGCGGCTGCGCCGCCTCCGTCACCGCCACCGCACCCAACACCGCCATCATCGCCGCCAATTTTCCGCCGGGGTAGTTCATGTTTTCCACTCAGCGCAGCGTCTCCGCGATGGCGAGCCGGGAAACACGCCCACGCGATTCCCCCGGCGGGCGCAGTTTGCAGTTGTTGCGCGCGCCGTCGCGGCCTATCGAAGTCTCCACCCTACCCTGCAACGCGCCCCACGCCCCACGCACGGCGCGTTGTCCCCACCCTTTTACCCATGACTACCCTGCCCCTCGGCAGCCGTTCCTGGCTCGCCCTCGCCCGTCGTCTCGCCTTCGTCGCCGGCGTCCTCCTCGCCGCGTTTTCCCTCCCGCTTCACGCCGCCGATAACGCCACCATCGCCGGCACCGTGAGCAACGCCGCCACCGGCAACCTCCTCGAGGGCGCCCGCATCGCGATTCCCACCCTCGGCCGCACCGCGTTCGCCGACGAAACCGGCCGCTACGTGCTCAGCGGCCTCCCCGCCGGCACCCACGAGCTCGTCGTCACTTACATCGGCCTCGATACCGTCCGCGTCTCCGTCCCCGTCGGCGCCGCCGCCCGCGCCGAGCGCAACTTCGATCTCACCACCGCGATCTACAAACTCGAGGCCTTCAAGGTCACCGGCGAACGCGAGGGCGACGCCTCCGCCCTCACCCTCCAGCGCAACGCCGAAAACCTGAAGAACGTCGTCGCCATGGATTCGTTCGGCAACCTCCCCAACATGAGCGCCGGCGAGGTCGTCGCCCGCCTCCCCGGCGTCGCCGGCAGCCCCACCGACGAGGGCCTCTCCTACGGCTTCAACATCCGCGGCATGGACCGCGCCCTCAACACCGTCACCGTCGACGGCGGCCTCCTCCCCAGCCTCGGCACCAACCGCGCCTTCGAACTGCAGAGCATCACCGGCACCATGTTCGAAGCGCTCGAACTCGTGAAGGGCCACACCCCCGACAAGGGCGCCGATTCCCTCGGCGGCACCATCAACCTCAAGACCCGCTCGCCCCTCAGCATGCGCGAGAAACGCCGCACCACCTACTCGGTCACCACACGCTGGGCCCCGCCGTTCTTCGAACAGGTTCCCCTGCGCGAACAACACCGCGCCCATCCGCTCGTCACCGTCGCGCACCAGGAGGTCTTCGACGTCTTCGGCGGCGTGAAGAATTTCGCCATCTCCGCCAACGCCTTCTACTCCGAAAACGCCGTCGGCGGCACCAGCACCACCTTCGACTACCAGGCCACCCTCGATCCCTCCGCCTACATCTGGGACTACCGCATCTGGGACAATTACAACAACCGGAAGCAGGCCTCCCTCAACCTCCGCGCCGACTACCGCTGGTCCCCCACCACGCGCTTCTCGGTCAGCCTCATCGGCAACAACAATTTCGAGCGCTTCCGCCGCCGCATGGAGGTCCGCGCCTTCACCGGCTCCGCAACCACCGTCCCCAACGCCGCCACCACCGGCGTCGTCCCCGGCGCCCACAGCGACCGCGTGACCGTCGTCCGCCCCGTCGCCGCTTCCACCATCGACATCTCCATCGACGGCCCGCGCAACTACTACGTCCGCACCCGCCGCGTCGATTTCAGCGGCGAGCACGAATACCCGCGCTGGCAGATCGATTACACCGCCGGCATCGGCTACACCCACCTCAACAACGGCGACGGCACCGCCGGCACCCTCACCATGCGGCTCACCGGCGCCGGCTGGATCCTGCGCCGCAACGACGACCTCTTCCCCACGTTCACCCAGAATGGCGGTCCCGATTTCCTCAACCCCGACAACTACCGCCCCACCACCAGCGGCCTCACCAACAACAACACCCAGAACGACCAGCTCCTCACCCAGTTCCGGTTCAACGCCCGCTACAACGTCCCGATTTCCGTCCCGCTCTTCGTCAAAGCCGGCGTCTCGTGGCGCGAGCAGGAACTCGATATCTGGAGCCAGGACAACCACCGCTGGCTCTACACCGGCACCGGCCCGCTGCCCGCCGATCCCACCATCGCCACCTACCACGCCCGCGAGACCGGACTCGTTTTCCCCCGCTGGTATTCGAATGCCTTCATGGACAAACGCCGTCCGCTCAACGCCGCCCTCTGGCGCGAGGATCTCTACTACCACGAGTCGCAGAAATTCACCGGCACCCGCGGCCTCACCGAGACCGCCTCCGCCGCCTACCTCATGGCCCAGGGCCGCCTCGGCCGCGACGGCGCCCTCGGCCGCACCGGCTACCTCGGCGGCGTCCGCCTCGAGGACACCACGGTCGACGCCTGGGGCTGGGTCCGCGCCCGCCGCCTCAGCACCGGCGCCCAGCAGACCGCCGATCCCGCCGGCTCCGCCCAGCGCGACTACGCCAACAACTACCGCGAGATCGAGGGCGACTACCGCCGCGCCTTCCCCTCCCTCCACGCCTACCACGACATCACGCCCAACCTGAAGGTCCGCCTCGCCTGGTCCACCAGCTTCGGCCGCGCCGGCCTCGGCAATTTCCTCCCCACCGAATCCCCCGACGAGACCAACCAGCGCGTCTCCATCAGCAATCCCGCCCTCCGGCCCCAGACCGCGAAGAACTGGGACGCCTCCCTCGAGTATTACTTCGAGCCCGTCGGCCAGCTCTCCGTCAGCTGGTTCCACAAGACGATCCGCGACTACATCATCAACGACCAGGAGGTCGGCATCATCGGCGGCGGACCCGACAACGGCTACAACGGCGAATACGAGGGCTGGACCGAGCGCAGCTCCATCAACGCCGGCACCGCCGTCGCCCAAGGCTGGGAGTTCAGCTACCGGCAGCAGTTCACGTTTCTCCCCGGTCTGCTCAAGGGCCTCGCCGCCTCCTACAACTACACGTGGATCGACACCCACGGCATGTATGGCGGGAACACCTACCTCACGCGCCGCGAAGTCCAGGGCTTCATCCCGCACGCCGCCAACGCCTCGCTCTCGTGGCGCCACCGCAACTTCAGCGCCCGCGTCCTCTACAACTTCACCGGCGAATACATCAACACGTTCAACGCCAACCCCGCCCTCCGGCTCTATCGCGAATCGATGAAGACCGTGAATGTCGGCATCGCCTACCAGCTCCGCCCCTCGGTCAGCTTCAGCCTCGATGTCGCCAACCTCTTCAACGAACCCCAGGTCTTCTACCGCGCCGTCAAAGACCGCACCCAGCGCACCCTGGTCAACTTCGTCACCGTCACCGCGGGCGTAAACGGCCGCTTCTGACCGTTCCATCCGGCCCCCCGGCCCGCGCGGCCGGGTGCGGCCGGGCCGGCAGGTAGCGCCGGCCTCCTGCTCGGTCCGGCGCCTTCACTCCGCGCCGCGTCGTCCACCGATACCGCTCAAGTTTTTCGCCGGCGTGCCGATAGTCGGAGCATGCACACCGCCGGCACTCCGTCGTGGCCCCGCCGCCTCACCGGTGCCTCGACGCCTCCCGCGCCGGAGCTCTGGTCCGATCTGCCGCGCCGCCTTCGCTTCACCCTCCGCGGCTGGCTGCGACTGCTCCGCCCCGTGCGCCTCGACGCCCCCCTGCCCCGCCCGACGCACGATTTCTGACCGCGGGCAACCGCCCGCGGCTCACAACGCGAAGATCCGGTCCATCCGCTCCGCGAGGTCGCGCGCCGTCTCCACACTCGCCGCCTGCGGCGCCGGCTGCTCCGAGATGCCCCAGCCGCGGTAACCGATCTCGTCGAGCGCCGCCATCACCGCCGGCCAGTTCGTATCGCCGTCGAGCAGCTTCGGCCGGTCGCGTCCCGCCTTCGCGTTTGGATCCGTCACCTGCGCGCTGAAATCCTTCACGTGGATCTTCAGGATGCGTTTCCCGAGCAGCCGGATCCACCGCTCCGCCGGCCCCACACGGCCCGCGTTGCCGATGTCGAAATGCCAGCCCACCCACTCGCTCCCGATCGCATCGAGATACTGGTTCGCCTGCTCCGGTGACACGATGAACGCGTTGCCCACGTTCTCGATCGCGATCTTCACGCCCGTCTCGCGCGCTACCGGAATCGCCTTCCGGATCTCCGCGATCGAGCGCTCGAAACACTGCTCGTAACTCACGCCGGGCACCCGCGCATCGCCCGGCACCAGCAGCACGCTCGAAGCGCCATACGCCTTCGCGTCGTGCAGGCTGTGGATCAACCCGTCGAGGCCGAGCTTCCGCGTCGCCTCGTCCGGCGCCGACAGCGGCTTCGCCCAGTGGATGTGGCAACACACGCTCGCCGCCTCCAGCCCCGTCTCCTTCAGCGCCGCGATCACCTCCTCGCGGTTCATCGCGCCCATCGGCTCCACGCCGTCGAAGCCCGCCGCCTTCATCGCACGGAACTTCTCCAGCACCGTGCCCTTCACCCCGATCGTCGAATACATGATCGCCTTCTTCAACGCCCGCTTGCGCGCCGCGCCGCTCGCCGGGGAAACAAGGGCCGCCGCCAACGCGAGGCCCGTGGAGGTTTTCAGGAACGCCCGTCGTTTCATGCCTCCAGCTATCCCACCTCCCCGCTCCGAAGCGAGCCTCCGCTCCCGCCGCGGATGAACAAAAATTCATCGACCGTTCAACCGCCGTTCATCTGGACCCGCTAAGGTGGGCCCATGTTTCCGAAGCTCCTCCGTCCCTTCGTCCTCGCCGCGGCCCTGCTCGCCGCGGCCCTTCCTGCCGCCGAGACCCCGCTCGCCCTCGACCCCGCCCACTCCCACATCGAGGTCGCGGTGAAGGCGTCGATGCACTCGTTCACCGCCAAGCTCAACGCCTTCGACTCCCGCCTCGGCATCGACGACGCCGGCCGCGTCGCCACCGCGAGCATCGCCTTCCACTTCCGCGACCTCGTCACCGGCAAGGCCGATCGCGACAAACAGATGCACACCTGGCAGGAGACCGACGCCCATCCCGACGGCAGCTTCATCCTCACCGCGCTCGAACCCGCCGCGAACGGCACGTTCAACGCCGTCGGCAAACTCACCTTCCACGGCGTCACCCGCGAGCTCCGCTTCCCCGCCACCGTCACCCACGACGGTCCGCTCTACGCCATCGACGGCGACGCGGCCTTCGACACCCGCGACTTCGGCCTGCCCGTCATCCGCATGTTCGGCGTCCTGAAGGTCGATCCCATCGTGCACGTCCGCTTCCACCTCCAAGCCCGCAAAACCCCATGAGCCCCCGGTCCTCGAATCCGTCCACGCTTTTTGCCCGTCTCCGCCACGCGCTCGTGCAACACGCGCCCACCGCGCCCGGGCTGGAGCCGAAACTCCACGCCGCCCTCACCCAGCTCGCCGCCCATCCCGGCAAGCTCGTCCGCGCCCAGCTCGTCCTCCTCGCCGCCGAACACCACGGCATGCGCCCCCGCGCCGCCGAGCAGCTCGCCTGCGCCGTCGAGTATTACCACACCGCCTCGCTCGTGCTCGACGATCTGCCGTGCATGGACGACGCCCAGACCCGCCGCGGTCAGCCGTGCGTCCACCGCACCCACGGCGAGGCCACCGGCATCCTCGCCTCCCTCGCCCTCATCAACCGCAGCTACGCCCTCGCCGCCGCCGCGTTTGCCCGGGAATCCCGCCCGATCCGCGAAGCCGCCAGCCGCCTCCTCGAGCGCGCCCTCGGCACCGCGGGCCTCGTCGGCGGTCAGGCCTGGGACCTCGCCTTTGCGCAGACCGACCAGTCGGCCCGCATGACCAGCCGCATCGCCCTCCAGAAAACCGGCGCCCTCTTCACCCTCGCCGTCGAATTGCCCGCGCTGCTCGCCCGCCCTTCCGCCCGCGAACTCCACCTCCTCCGCGCCCTCGCCGTCTACTGGGGCCAGCTCTTCCAGATCACCGACGATCTGCGCGACCTCCTCTCCTCGCCCGTCGGCGCCGGTAAAACCACCGGCCGCGACCGCGCGCTCAACCGCCCCAACCTCGCCCTCGCCCTCGGCGTCCCCGCCGCCCGCGCCCGGATCATGCGCCTCATGCGCCAATCCACCCGCACCCTCGAGGAACTCGGCCAGCTCCAGCCCCGCCGCTGGGGCTACCTCCGCGCTATCGAGTCCGCCCTCGGCGCCGCCCCGGAAGCCCAAGGCGCCGCCGCCTGAACCAAGACCGGGAATTCGGAAGCCGGAAAGCCACGAACGATTCTCCATCAAGCCGCAGAAGCGGGAAACCCTGAACCCAATCCCCGTCTGCGTCCCGGTTTCCTGGCTTCCGAATTTCTTCCTCCTCCGTCGCCTCCGCCCGCACGTCCGCTTCCTGGCTTCCTGCTGCTTCCTCCGTCCCGCCTGAACGCGCCCGCATGGACATCCTCGCCCTCGCCCTCACCAACCTCCGCCGCCACCGCCTCCGCGCCCTCATCGGCGCCGCCGGCATCGCCTTCGGCGTGGCCGCCATGCTCACGATCCTCGCGATCGTGAACGGCGCCATCGGCATGTTCCAAAAGATCCTCTCCAGCGACAGCCACTACCTCGTCTTCGAACGCAACGTCTCCGACCTGTTCTTCAGCTCCGTCACCGCCGAACAGGTCGCCGCGATCCGGAAACAACCGGGCGTCGCCTCCGCCCACCCCGTCCTCTTCGGCATCGTCTCCGCCCCGGATCATCCGGTCATCACCTGCTTCGGCATCGAGGCCAGCGATCCGCGCCTCCTCCGCGCCACCTGGCTCTCCGGCCGCCGCGAGGACTTCGGTGCCCGCGACGGCGAGATTTTCCTCGGCGCCCGCGCCGCCGAATTCCTCAAGGCCAAGTCCGGCGACACCGTGCCCATCGGCCGCGACAGCTTCCGCGTCGGCGGCGTGCTCAAGACCGAAAACGGCTTCGAGGACGGCGGCGTTTTCCTGCCGCTCTCCGCCGCGCAGAAGTTTTTCCACCGCGGCGACGCCGCCTCCGTCGTCAGCGTGAAACTCCGCGACCGCGATGACGGCGGCGCCTTCAAAAAGGAGGTCGAGTCCGCCATCTCCGGCGTCATCGCGCTCGAGAACCGCGAGTTCAACTCGAGCTACAACAGCTTCAAGATTCTCAACTTCACCGCGTGGGCCGTCGGCGTCTGCGCCTTCTGCCTCGGCGGCCTCGGCGTCGCCAACACGATGCTGCTCTCCGTCTTCACCCGCATCCGTGAGATCGCCGTCCTCCGCGTCTGCGGCTTCTCCGGCGCCCAGGTCGCCGGCCTCATCTTCAGCGAAGCCGCCGCCCTCGCCTTCGCCGGCCTCGTCACCGGCTTCGCCCTCGGCTCCACCGTCCTCGCCATCCTGCCGCGGCTCCCGCAGTTCCAGGGCTACGTCCAGGCCGACGTCGGCGGCCCCGTCGTCGCCGGCATCGTCGTCACCGCCTTCGTCACCGCCGCCGCCGGCGCCATCTACCCCGCGCGCTTCGCCTCGCGCATCCAGCCCGCGGAGGCCCTGCGTTATGAATGACCGCGAGATCCTCGTCCGCGCGCAGCGCGTCTCCAAGAGCTACGACCGGGGCCGCATCCCCGTGCTCCACGAGGTCAGCCTCACCGTCCATGCCGGCGAAGTCGTCGCCCTCTGGGGCGCCTCCGGCTCCGGCAAAAGCACGCTGCTCCACCTGCTCGGCGGCCTCGATCGCCCCGAGCGCGGCGAGATCGCCGTGTGCGGCCTCGACCCCACGCGCGAGGACCACCGCCTGATCCTCCGCCGCCGCCACCTCGGCTTCGTCTTCCAGCTGCACAACCTCATCCCCGACCTCACCGTCGAGGAAAACATCCGCGTCCCCGCCCTCGCCAACGGCGCCGACCGCGCCGCCACCGCCGGGCGTATCCGCGATCTCACCACGCAGGTCGGCATCGGCCACCGCCTCGGCCACCGCATCCAGGACCTCTCCGGCGGCGAGCGCCAGCGCACCGCCATCTGCCGCGCGCTCATGAACCGCCCGCGCCTGCTGCTCGCCGACGAACCCACCGGCTCCCTCGACGAGACCACCGGCGCCGCGGTGTTCGCCCTGCTGAAATCCCTCGCCGAACAGGAGGGCATCGCCGTCGTCCTCGCCACCCACGAACGCCGCTTCGCCGAGGCCTGCCACCGGATCATCCGCGTGCGCGACGGCCAGCTGCACGAACTCGCCGCATGAATCCCGTGCCTCCCGTCTTCGCCCGCACCGTCGCCCTCCACAGCGTCGGCTGGCTCGTCGCCGCCAACGGCGTCGGCCTCTGGCTCGCGATCTCGCTGCTCTGGCCCGCGGTCGGCGACGCCCTCGCGCCGCTCACCTTCGGCCGCTGGACGCCCCTGCACATGAACTGGCAGCTCTACGGCTGGTGTGCCCTGCCGATCGTCGGCGTGCTCCTCGCGTGGTGCCTGCCGGCCGACGACGCCACCGCCAGCCGCCGCCGCGCCCGCCTCGCCCTCGGCGCCTGGACCGCCGCACTCGCCCTCGGCGGCCTCGCCTGGCTCGGCGGCTCCGTCAGCGGCAAACTCTTCCTCGACTGGCACGGCTGGACACGCCCGCTGCTCCCGCTCGCCATGCTCGTGCTCTGGGCCGTGCTCGTGCTCCACACGCGCCGCGCCTGGCCCGGGCTCGCGACGCCGTCCCGCTGGCTCCGCGCCGCGGTGCTGTTCGCGCTCCTCGCCGTTCCCGCGGTCATTTTCCACGTCACCTCGCGCCGCGTCTACCACCCGGTCAACCCCGACAGCGGCGGCGCCACCGGCGCGGCGATCCTCGGCTCCGTCCTCGGCATCGTCGGCATCGTCATGCTCCTGCCCGTGATGCTCGGCGTCCCCGAACGCCGCTCGACGCGCTCCCTCAAAATCACGCTCGGCGTCGCCTCGCTCGCCTTCGTCGTCATCGACCACGGCCACACCTCCCACCACACGCTCGCGCAGATCGTCGCCCTCGGCACGCTCGTGCTCTGGATTCCGCTCCTGCCGCTGTATCTGTTCCGGCAGGACTGGCCCGAGGCCGCCCGCCCGTGGCTGCGCGCCTTCTCCGTCTGGTGGGGCGTGCTGATCGTCACCGGCTGGATCTCCTTTCTCCCCGGCGTCTCCGAGGCGCTCAAGTTCACCCACGCCCTCGTCGGCCACGCCCACCTCGCGATGGCCGGCCTGCTCACGAGCCTCAACGGCGCGCTCCTCACCACCTTGCTGCGCCGCCCCGCCCCACGGGGCGTCTTCCTCGCCTGGCAACTCGGCTGCGCCATCTACATCACCGCGATGATCACGCTCGGTATCGGCGAAGTGCACCACCTCGCCGATCTCTACCGCGGCGAACTCTGGGCCGAATCCCTCCTCGGCATCCGCCTCATCGCCGGCCTGCTGATGACCGGCGCCTCGCTGCGCTGGCTCGTCGGTCTCGTGCGCCCATGAACGCCTTTTCCCCGTCTCCTTCGGCCGCACCGTCGGCGTCCGATTCCCGCCCGCCATCCCGCCGCTCCTGGCTCGCCGCCGCCGCCGCGACCGCTGCGACCTACATCTACTTTCTCATCTTCTCCGAGTTTGCCTTCCTCGCGACCGCCAGCCGCGTCGCCGGCGACTCCGCCACCACGCTCCGCGCCGTCCTGTTCGGCCTCGGCGGCGGTGGCATCGCGGGCGCTCTGCTCGCGGCCCGCTTCCACCACGAGTCGCGTTCGCGCGGGCAACTGCAGGCCGGCTTCCTCGCCTGCGCCGTTTCCGCGCTCCTCACACTCGTGCCCACCTCCGCGTCCGGCCTCGGCGCCGCCGGCTTCGCTTCCGGCCTCTCCCTCGGCTGGCTCACCGTGATTCTCGCCGCGTCCCTCCGCCGCGCCACGGCCAACGCCCACCTCGGCCTCGCCATCGGCACCGGCACCGGCCTCGCCTACGGCCTCTGCAACGTCCCCGCGCTCTTCAACGCCACCCCCGCCGCCCAGACCCTCTTCGCCGCCGCGGTCGCCGCCGCCGCCGCCGCGCTGCCCCGGGCGATGCGGCTCGATACCGCGGCGTCTTCCGCCCCGGCCGCCACGCCCCGGCCCGTCGTCATCCGCTGGATCGCCGTGCTCCTGCCGCTCGTGTGGCTCGACTCCGCCGCGTTCTACCTGATCCAGCACACGCCCGAACTGCGCGACGCCACCTGGCAGGGCGCCCCCACGCTCGCCGCCAACGCCGCCATGCACGTCCTTGCTGCCCTCGCCGCCGGCCTGCTGCTCGATCGCGGCGCCCGCCGCCCGGTCGCCTTCGCCGCCGTCGTGCTGCTCGGCACCGGCTGCATCGCCCTCGCGTTTCCCGGCTTCTGGCGCT
>JACCEE010563423.1_pt1 | contig 10621 bp, 9 predicted proteins | sample 7449931 | NCBI WGS metagenome assembly JACCEE01 (sample SAMN15323457, study PRJNA562643) | freshwater metagenome | isolation source: river surface water | place: USA:Blue River Watershed | collected 2017-08-19 | reverse complement strand
TTTACCAAAGTCGCCCAAAAACTTATTCCCTTTCTGTTTCTCTGCTACGTGGTTGCATTTCTCGATCGCGTCAATGTGGGCTTTGCCAAGTTACAGATGGCACCAGAGCTTCAATTTTCTGATGCAGTGTTCGGTTTTGGTGCGGGAATTTTCTTCATCGGCTATTTCATCTTTGAAGTGCCGAGTAACGTCATTTTGGAAAGAGTCGGTGCCCGAGCATGGATTGCGCGCATCATGATTTCATGGGGCATTATCTCTAGCGCTTTTTTCTTCGTCGATAAGTTTGTCTGGGGTAGCTTGTCGGCGGCATTCAATTGCACCGATCCTGAATTTTCCTTTTATGTGCTGCGTTTTTTACTAGGTGTAGCTGAGGCTGGATTTTTTCCAGGAATTATTCTGTATCTAACCTATTGGTTTCCCGGTTCACGCCGTGCCAAGATGGTAGCGCTGTTCATGACAGCGATTGCGGTATCTAACCTCGTGGGTTCACCGCTATCAGGCGCCATCATGCAATACATGGATGGTGCGGCAGGTGTGAGTGGATGGAAATGGTTGTTCTTGCTTGAAGGATTTCCGTCAATAATAGTCGGCTTCATGGTGTTTTATTTCTTGCCGAATGGTCCGCGTGAAGCAAAGTGGTTAACTACCGAAGAACAAGACTACGTGATCGCACAAGTCGAAGCTGATGAAAAACTAAAAACCACCGACGATAGTAGTCATCATTGGATGGATGCCTTCCGTGATATCCGTGTCTGGGCACTTGCCTTTGTTTATTTCAGTGGTGTGGTGTGCTTCTATGCGATTAACTTCTGGATGCCTACCATCATTCAGGAACTAGGCGTCGATAAAAAAGATTTTTTCAAAGTCGGCTTGATCAGCATTATCCCTTGGGGTATCGCCGCAGTATTTATGGTGGTTTGGGGTGATCACTCCGATAAAACCGGTGAGCGTCGCTACCATGTTGCAGGCTCGCTCTTACTTTGCATACTAGGCCTGATTGGTTTGGCGTTTGTGGGTAAAGCACCGATACCTTCCATCATTGCGTTGACGGTAGTTGCATCGGGCGTGTTGGCGTTCGTAGCCATTTTCTGGTCATTACCAACCGCATTTTTAACCGGTACTGCCGCAGCAGCAGGTATCGCGTTTATTAATTCGGTGGGTAACTTGGGTGGCCACTTCGGCCCCGATTTGATTGGCCGCGTCAGAAATCTCTCCGGTGGTGCTACCGAAGCAGCTTTTTGGGCTTTGGCGGCTATTGCTGCAGTGGGTGTGATCATCACACTGGTAATTTCGCGTGAAGCGCCTACTGATCAGCCAACGTAAATAGCGTTACGTACATAACGCGAAGCGTATGTAATTTTGTTAGAGGCCCTCAGCGAGGGCCTCTTCATTTTTAACATGGGGTTGAATAAAAATGAATCAATTAGATTTGCACAAAAAAATAGCGGTGATTACTGGTGGCGCGCAGGGTATAGGATTTAATACTGCCCAGCGCATGATTGCTTCTGGTGCCCAAGTCGCTATCTGGGATAGAGATGCTGCACAACTCGAAATCGCGTTAAAGGAACTGGGTACAGCGGCCTGGGGTACTTCCGTGGATATTGCGGATAATGAGTCAGTTCTCAAAGCGACGGCTGCAACGCATGGGTACTTTGGACAAATTGATATTCTGGTGAATAACGCTGCTATCGTCGGACCGAATGCGCCGATGTGGGAATACCCAATTAACAGTTTTATCGATGTGATGAACATCGGTGTAAATGGTACTTTTTTAGTCACTCGCGCGGTAATCCCTTTGATGATTGCTGCAGGTTATGGCCGTGTTGTGAACGTGGCGTCGATAGCCGGTAAAGAAGGTAATCCGAATGCGTCTGCCTATTCAGCAGCTAAAGCAGCGGTGATTTCATTAACCAAGAGCTTGGGTAAAGAACTGGCCGATAAAAATATTGCAGTCAATTGCGTCACCCCCGCGATCGCTAAAACAAAATTGGCGATGGAGCAGGATCCCAAACATATTGCGTACATACTCGGAAAAATACCACGCGGTCGTATGCTTGAACTGAATGAAGCTTCGGCCATGATTTGCTGGCTCTGCACAGAAGAAAATTCATTCACGACGGGAGCCGTGTTTGATTTGTCCGGTGGACGAGCCACCTATTAATTTGAGCATAAGCGAGGGAATGGGCGCAGGCAGCCGATAGCGGGGCTTTGGTTTGATTACAATTTCGTCATAAATCATCAAAAATCAAGTATTTCGTAGCACGGGCACTTTTGTTATGAAAATTGATGGAATAGTATCCAGACCAAGTCTTTAATGATTTTATGGAACTGGAGATGGCTCAATCAACCAAAGCTGATGCATATCTGCAGTTCATGTCCTCGCGACTTGCCCTGCGTGATCGCGCAAATGTTCCCGTATTGGATCCGTTGGAAGAGCGTGTACTTGAAATGATTGCGCTCGCTTCTACGCCCGGGGAACGACTTTCAGTGACTGAAGTGATTACCACCGCTAAATTAGGATCACCGACAACCTTACATAACCGTTTGAAATCCTTGCGTTCAAAGGGATTGGTAGAGTTAGCCTACGTCGACGATGTGAGTAGACGTCAACTCCAACTGACTACAGCGGGCATGAGCTACTTTGATTCGCTGGCAAAATGCATGGTGGGCGCTGTCAAATAACTGCCCTGCAACAAGTTAAAGCAAACCGTCGAATCATTTTTAAGAATTAACTACTTAATTCGGCAATAAATATAAATTCATCGCAACCATGATGCGTTTCCCTGTATTTTTCTTCACTTCGTGTTGCAGATGACCAGGGAAAATATAGAGTGTGTTTTCAGTTGCTGGATATGCCTGATCATTGCCAAATATGATGGGTGATGCGGATTCATCAGTTTCAAGGTAAACGATGGCCGAAAACGCAGCGGGATGATGATTGTGACTTTCGGCATATCCCCCCTCGCCATAAATAGCCCCCCAGCAGTCATTAACGAAAACTTTTAAGCCCAATGTTTCGCGATTGCCAGTGTAGCCCTCGCCGGAGACTTGAGTGGTAAGTGACGAAACCACATCGCATAGAGGTAGTAACTTGGCATTTAAGGTGTGGCTTTTCCAGGGGCTTCGATAATCAGCAATCACATTGGATTCAACACCAGGGTGAGACTCACGCAGTTCATGTATGGCTTGGTGCGCCAAATTCAAAATGTGCTTGATGCCAGATAAATCAAAAATAAAAATGGGTAGTTCGTTTTTAACTAATGTTTTTTGGCAGTGATCAGCTTGAATATTTTTATAGCTAATCGTATTTTTCGTTCGAAATAATGAACCTAATGACGGCTCTCTACCCGTGGGAGTATGGTGAGTTGTAGAAAATTGTAAATCAGTGAATCTTGATTTCATGGAGAGTCAGATGGGTAGCTTAAATTGGCTTATTTCAAAGCGAGCTATAAAGAATTTAGGTGTTATTTAATTACGGCTTCCTTGGTGCCGAGCTGAGCAGGGAAAGGCGGTCGTCTTCTCTGCATGCAGTTATAAGTACGTTCGCCTCGGTAAGGCAGGGTTAGCTTGGAGTCACGTTTGCACGGCGACGATTTTCCTGTGTAGAGAAAGATATACATGGGTAACGTAATTACAGGTCAATACCCTTAGATCAGAGCAAAAAAACCATTTGCCGTAATTCCCATACCGATGACAGCTGTCGCAGCCGATCCGTATAGCACCCAACGCGATCGTGAGAAAAACGCCATGAAACTCAGGCCAATTCCAAACAGCAGTATAGATTTTGACAGCGCAAACATAGTCATTCGACCACTCGCTTGACGAGTTAGTTCATCTTGTTGCTTCAAAGTGTCAGCTAATTCTTTTTTTCCGCTCAAGGTGGTGGGTGACGTTTCTTGATTTTGAATGGTCGATCGATATAAGACCAAACGACTTTCGGTAATATCTTTTTGCTCATCCGTGAGCTTGCTGCTGTCGTTCAGCGATAAATCCAAGGCATTGGCTGATAGCTGATAGCCGACCTGTTGTGCCGCCACGCTTTGGAAGGTTGTTTGCACTTGTACGGCTTGATAGCCATGATTCACCATCTCTATCTGAGCCTGCGATTCGCCCATACTGGAGATGCCATGAGTGGCGCTAAGTGCCGTAAACATTACGCCTGCCATCAGTCGTGTACGTGTATTGGTGAGCGGCACAGACTCGGATGCGGTTTCTGTCTTGGCCATGACCGGCTCAGCAACTTGCGTTATTACCAGTTCGGGTGCTTTCACTAATTCAGTGGAGTTGGCTGCTGGCGACTGCGACGTATTTATCGGCAGAGTTTCCACAGCAGCGATAACTGCCTTGGGCTTAAGGGTAGCGGGTTTGGGAGCGATGGCAATGGATGACAAGTCAACACCTTTTAAGGTAGGTTTATTCAAATCGTATTGTTCAAGTTGATCTAGGCAACCATGAATATTTTTAGTATGGTTTTTTGCGAATACCATACGCTTCTTTGGTGAGCCCTCAGCTGCGCCAGAATCGTCCACCATCTGATTACGAATAATGGGCCCATCATTCGGGTTGAGATTAGGTTCGCCAGATATAGATTGGTCGGTATCGTTTAGGCGACGAGCTATCTCTGGTCCTGAATCGCTTAATCGATTTTTTGTATCCGTAAACTCAGCGTCTTTACTGGTACGGAAATCGATAGGTCCAGAACCGTCGAGTAGATGTGTAGTCGATAGATTGGCGCCACTATCCTTCAATTGTCGATTGATTTCGGGACCACCATCGCCATCCTTGATGTGATTTTTTAACTTGGGTCCATTGCCGGCATCGAGAATTTGGTTGCTAGTCGTTGGGCCAGAATCACCATCAATGATGTTGTTAGCTATTTTAGGACCCGAATCACCATCAACGATGTTGTTAGCTATTTTAGGAACCGAATCACCATCAACGATGTTGTTCGCTATTTTCGGGCCATCGGAAGAGTCGTTAATTTCCTGTTTAATTTTAGTGCTGGAATCACCATCGGATGATTTACGTGATATCTCTGGCCCGGATGATTTTGCCTGAGGTGATTTTTTGCCACTTGCTGTTGAGCTATCTTCGTTAAATTTTCTATTGATAGTAGGGCCGGAAGTTGGCTCCTGACTGTCATTGGATGGTGAATCATCCGTTTGATTGGCATTTCTCTCGATAGCAGATAAGCCTTGGTCACTTTCCATTGCCTTTGAAAGTGTGTCGACGTTCTCACGCATCTTGCTGCTGATGGTGCTTTCAAGGGTGCTCTTGTCGAGTGATGCTTTAGTATCTTTACCTTTAGACGTATCGGTCTTTTTGAAATCTTCATTACTTGATTTTTCAGTTTCAACTAAAAACTTTCGATCAAATAGCTCGCTGGATTTTTCTTTTTTAGCGATATCAGCTGGGATTTCCTGACCGGTCTTTTTTATTTCTTGCCGACGATCTAATGGTCTTTCATTCTTGAGGAATAAAACTTGGTAATAGCTCTTAAAAGTGTCTTCAGATTGACCAAAGGCAGCAAGCAAGCGTTTGAAAAACTCCCGTTCTGCATTTTCAATTTTGCCATCTGAGAGCATGGTGTCACAGGCATTGATTAATATGCATAGCTTCTGTCGAGCCGTCAGAAGTTTTGGTGCATCCTTAAAAAATTGAAGTGCTTTAGTTTTTCCTACATATTTCAATCCTGATTGCAAAAGACTTTTAGAGTCACCAATAATCACTTGCAATTGACCAATCTCTTCTTTGGCCATGACTCCGTCGGACGACATCATGTAGAGCAAACACGCCGCCAAACTTAGTTGGGGTGTGAGTACGTCGGGGCTGAATTTTTCATCAAACGAACCTAGGACGGATCGTTTATTTTTAAGTGATATGGCGCCGAAGTAGGGCTTGAATGATTTTTCTGTATGACCTAAAGCAGTCAGTAGATTTTGGAACAGATCCCACTCAAGCGTAGACAAAACTCCATCCGACATGATGGAGTCGCAGGCATTTAACAAAATACAGAGTTTGTCATTACCGAAAACAACTGAAGGTAGCTCAGCTAAAAAAACATCGATAGGCGTTGCTTCAACGTAGCGGACTGCTCGATGTAGAGCCTCTTCATTATCACCAACGACGGATTGAAGTTGACTGCTTTCACTGTCTGAGACTTCACCATCGGCTACCATCATGTAGAGGATGGCTGCAAGTAGCGCTAAATACGGGGTGAGCTGAATACGAGCGTCATCACTCTGGCCGGAAGAATAACTTTCCAGATTGAGAGCTTTGAATAAATGCTTGAATAAATCGCCCGAACCCATAGCGGATAAGCACCGTGAAATGTAATGTTTGCAGTTGATCGTGTCGACGACGAAACTGACCTTTTTCTTACATCGCACAGTACTAGCTGGCTAGACTTCATGGTGTTACAGGTCTGTGAGAATATTTACAGATAACGACATTTTCATCTGCGTAATTTGATTGGACGGTGCTCTAATCGAACAATCGATTCAGATGTCGCATTCGCTCTGGATTTGCATGTTTTGCTTAGTAAGCACCTCAAGATAACAGGCCTGTAATACAGGTTGTTTTACATTCCTTAGATTTGATTTGGCTGACTAAAAATTTGTTAGAAAGGGCCAGTGCAAAGAGTTTTTGATCTCTTAATCATTCCTGAAAAATAGCTGGCATTCCTATATTGACTAAATCAACTCAATTACGGCTGAAAACATAGTAATTAAATAATGGATTGTCTTCAGACTTCCTCATTTCATACGCGAAAAGTATGGTGTTAAATGAAATTTGATAAATAAATAGAAATAATTACGGAGCCGTCATGATTAAGTGCTGTTTCGCTCAGTATTATTTGGTGAAGACTGTTAGTTTGACGATATTGCTGGGTGTTTCAGGACTTCAATTAAAAATTTTGTTATCACCTTGGTTGGTTTCTTAAGAATTTGATTGCGAAAATAGTATGAAAATTCTTCTTATCGAAGACGAGATCAAGATTGCAGAATTCACCATTCTTGGTTTGACATCTGCGGGATTTAACGTCACGCACGTCACCAATGGAGCAGCAGGGTTGGCAGCTATGCTGGAGGGCGGCTACGACCTAGTGATATTGGATGTGATGCTGCCAGCATTAAATGGTTTTGAAGTGCTAGAAAAAGCGCGTGAATTGGGGAGCAAAATCCCAGTAATTTTTCTTACAGCCAAAGGCGAGCTTCCCAATCGGCTCAAGGGTTTTGAAATGGGTGGAGACGATTACATTTCCAAGCCATTTTTTGTCGAAGAATTAGTCGCTCGCTTAAAAGCGGTTAAAGCAAGAAAAAATAATGATGATCCCGATGAAATCGTGGTGGGTGAGGTCTGTTTAAACAAGGTGAGTAATCGTGTGTCATGGCAAGGCAATTCAACGTTGCTGAGTCAACGCGAATTTAGTTTGGTGGAATTTTTGATGCGCACACCCGGCCATATTTTTTCTCGCCAAGAGATTTTGAAGCATGTTTGGGCTATCAACTTTAATCCGGAAACTAATGTGGTGGATGTCTATATTCAACGGATACGAAAAAAATTAAACAGAAACCAGCCTGAGGGCATTGAGTTTCCGATTGAAACCATTCGCGGTGTCGGCTATCGATTTTGCGGTGAATCTAAAGTCAGCGCATGAGGAATTCACTCCGCTGGAAGATATTCGGCAACATCGTGTTTGCCGTATTCATTATCTTCATAGTCAATCGAATTATTGCCCAAAGACTGACTCCAGTAGCGGTCAGAAGTAGTATCAAAGAATACATAGGAACATCGTTAGAGGCATGTAAAGACCTTGCGGAAAACCGTGACCGCTTTTTAGGGTGCGCACTGCAAAATAGTGAGGATGTCATTTACGGCGGTTTGGCGAAGCACTATGTCTTATGTATTCCAGAGGTTAGTTCTTCATCAGAACAACCAGCGATCTGCAATCAGATTCGTGGGATAAGCCCGACTGGCTCTGCTGAATCAGTGTCAACTTCGGTAGAAATTAGTGAGTACAAGGTGAATGATGAGATCTGGTTTGCAGCCAGATCAAAATCTAATCCTGCAGGGCTACTGGTAGTTACTCGACAGTTTGACATCGATAACTATGTATATTCTTTATGGAACTTGCGAGCGCAAGTGATCACCTTCATAGCTCCTTTTATCATTTTATGTGTGCTCATATTGACGTGGTATTGCAGCAGCCTGATCATGGCGCCGATTCGTCAGATTGAAGAAGCTCTCAAAAAGCTATCGTCGAAAAATCTTGATCAACCCATGGATATAGTTCCTGTTTACAAGGAGTTTGACAGCTTCATTTCAGTGTTTGAGCTGCTTAGAATTCGACTGAATGAAAGCTTTGTTCAGGCTCGCCGATTTGCGGGCGATGCATCGCATGAATTAAAAACGCCATTAACTATTTTGCGCGGAAATGCCGAGCGTGTAATCGCTAAATTGCCAACCGGATCTGAAGAACAGATACGAATGCGTTCGGTGGCAGATGAAGTCGAGCGCCTGATTGAAATTACAGAAAAATTACTACTTTTATCCAGTGCTGATGCGAATATTATTCAGCATGATATGAAAGAGGTATCGATTAGCGATGTGATTGGGCAGTTGGTACTCGACTCGCAAATATTTCAATCAAAACTCAATATCACCAGTGAATTGCAGCCAAAAATTTGCTGGAATTGTGATCAAAATTTGATCAATCAACTTTTTTACAATCTGTACACTAATGCCGTTAAATATAATATTGAGGGCGGCTGGATAAAGATGAAGCTTTTTAAAAGTGGTGAGGGATTTGTGTTTTCAATGTCGAATCCAACAGCCAACCCTCCGAGCGATCTTGCTAAAAAAGCGTTCGATCGTTTTTACCGAGGTGACTCATCGCGCGCGAGAGATATTGACGGCTTAGGTCTAGGCTTGAGTCTGGCGCAAGAGATTGCACGGGTTCATGGCTCAGAACTGAGCATGGAAGTCAGTTCAGAAAATATCGTGACCTTGCGTCTGAGCTATCCTGCGATGGTTCTTTAGCCATCAAACTGGGCTGTCATTTAGATCCTACTAAATAACGTTAATGAGGTTGTACTATTTTTCGTTAAACAAAAAAGGGCGCCTTCGCGCCCTTTTTGTAGCCCTAACTTTTTTTGCTATCTACGCAGTGGTCACTACCGCACCCACTTCACCCCGGGTCAGTTGGTTTCTGACGATATCTGTGGGTTGAAAAAGTGTGATCAATGATTCTAAGAGCGTGGCAGCTTTACCGCTGTTATCCATAGAAAAATTACAGACATAGACGTCGAAGGTAACCGCGCCCAGCTCAGGCCAGGTATGTAGAGCCAAATGCGATTCGGCTAACAGTACGGTGCCTGTAACACCGCCGCATTCACCTTCATGTAGCCCTGGGAAGGCGTGAAAAACTTCGCTGACAGCGGTTAGTCCACTTTTGTCGACGAGCTCAAGGCATTTGCGCCGTAATGATTTTGCATCCGTCATTAACTTCAGGTTGGTATGACATCCCGCAATATCTGCGGTGAGGTGAAGTCCTTGCATCGGTAATTCCTTTCCCCTAAAAACAAGAAAGAAACCCTTCATGGCACTTGAATGCCATCTAGAAGGGCAGTTAAAAAAAGCCTTGAGGGCTTACTTGTGCTTCCTTGGGCGACCGGTTTTCACCGTCTGAAGCTTTTTCTTGGCAGATTTGACTTTGGCACTACTCATGTCTGCTAGCAAAGCGATACCAATTCGGATGAGCTCGCTTTTCTTCACCTCGAAACCTTCTTTCAGACACGCTTTTTTGACTTTAGCTAGAACGGCGTATTCAGACTCGGGGATCGTGAAGCTGTCGCGTACAAGCTGGGGTTTAGGTGACTTGTCTGCTTTGGTATCAGCTGCTTTTTTAGTGGCCTTAGCGGGTGTTTTTCTCGCTGCTGGCTTTGCTTTGGTAGCGGCAGCGCGTTTAGCGGCTGGCTTAGTTTTTGAGTTCATTAACGTAGTCTCCTGGTAGTTAATATCAGTGTATGACATCACGCTACCTAAAAAACGGTATAAATCATTTATACGGTATGACGGTATACATTAAAAATCAAACGGAGTCGATAAAATGTTGTCTATGGACAACATTGTTGGCGGTGTGTGCGATATGAAAAGGTGTAAATAAAGCGATTTATCAGCGATGTAGGCTACAACGTAGCAGATCTAGCCGATTAAAAAAATGACAATCACGAATGTGACTCACGTACTTTCGTACCAGCCCTTCGACTGATTGACGATACGCACGACGATGAGCATGACAGGTACTTCGATTAAGACGCCCACCACCGTGGCAAGTGCCGCGCCAGATTGAAATCCAAACAAGCTAATTGCAGCGGCAACGGCTAGCTCAAAAAAATTGGACGCACCGATCAACGCAGAAGGACAGGCAACTGAATGGGATTCGCCGAGTTTTTTATTCAGCCAGTACGCCAATGAAGCATTGAAAAAAACCTGAATCAGTATGGGCACGGCAAGTAGCCCAATGATTAAAGGTTGATCAATGATGGCTTTACCTTGAAATCCAAACAGCAAAACTAAGGTTAACAGCAAGGCAGTGATAGACCATGATCCAATTTGT
>JACCEE010231652.1_pt1 | contig 10621 bp, 10 predicted proteins | sample 7449931 | NCBI WGS metagenome assembly JACCEE01 (sample SAMN15323457, study PRJNA562643) | freshwater metagenome | isolation source: river surface water | place: USA:Blue River Watershed | collected 2017-08-19 | reverse complement strand
TGCGGGTGACCCCGCCGCCGCCAGGCGAACCGATGTTGAAGGTGGTGAACTCGCGGATGGTGTTGCGATCGCCGATCACCAGCTCACAGGGCTCGCCGGCGTATTTCTTGTCCTGGGGGATGGCGCCGAGCGAGGCAAACTGGAAGATGCGGTTGTCACGGCCAATGGTGGTGTGGCCCTCGATCACGCAGTGCGGTCCGATCGTGGTGCCGGCGGCAACACGCACGTGCGGTCCGATGACCGCGTACGGACCGATCGATACCGAGGCGTCGATCTGCGCGCCGGGGGCGATCACCGCCGTGGGATGGATCAGGGAGGACATGCGAGGTTCAGGCTGGCACTGCGCGCGTGGAGCCCCTAGCCGTCGATGCGGCGCATGGTGCACATGAGTTCAGCCTCGCAGGCCACCTCCTCGCCCACGCGGGTCACACCCTTGAACTTGAAGATGCCGGCCTTGGCCCGCTCCAGGGTCACGTCCAGCGTGAGCTGGTCGCCGGGCTCCACGGGGCGCTTGAAGCGTGCCCCGTCGATGCCGGCGAAGTAGTAGACGGTCTTGTCATCGGGCGTCACGCCCTGCGAGTCGAAGGACAGCAGCGCCGCGGCCTGTGCCATGGCCTCCAGGATCAAGACGCCCGGCATGACCGGGCGGTGCGGGAAGTGGCCGGTGAAGAACGGTTCGTTCATGGTGACGTTCTTCAGGGCCACGATGCGCTTGCCCTTGTCGATGGACAGCACCCGGTCCACGAGCAGGAAGGGGTAGCGGTGCGGCAGTTGCTTGAGGATCTGGTGGATGTCCATCATGGCTTGTTCTTTTCGAGTGCTTTGATGCGGTCACGCAGGCTGTGCAGCTGGCGCAGCGTGGCAGCGTTCTTTTCCCAGGCGGCATTGTCGTCGATGGGAAAAACGCCGGTGTACACGCCCGGCTTGAGGAGGGAGCGGCTCACGAGGGACATGGCCGAGACATGCACATGGTCGGCAATCGTCAAGTGCCCCACGATGCCGGACTTGCCGCCGATGGTGCAGTGCGCACCGATGCGGGCGCTGCCGGCGATGGCCACGCAGCCGGCGATGGCCGTGTGGGCGCCGATGCGCACGTTGTGGCCGATCTGGATCAGGTTATCGAGCTTGACGCCGTCCTCGATGACGGTGTCGGCCAGCGCGCCACGGTCGATGCAGGTGTTGGCGCCGATCTCGACGTCGTCGCCAATGCGGACCGCGCCGAGTTGCTCGATCTTTTCCCAGGCCCCCTCGTGCGGCGCGAAGCCGAAGCCGTCCGCGCCGATCACGACCCCCGGATGCACAAGGCAGCGCGCGCCGATGACGCAGCCCTCGGCCACCGTGACACGCGACTTCAGCTCGGTCCCCGGGCCGATGCGCGCGCCGCGCTCGACCACGCACAGCGCGCCGATGCGGGCAGTCGGGTCGACATCGGCCTGCGGGTCGATGACGGCGCTCGGGTGGATGCGCGGACCCGGCGCAGGCGCCAGGCGCGACTTCCACAGGCGGGTGGCGCGGGCAAAGTACAGGTAGGGGTCTGCGGCCTCGATGAAGGCGCCACGGTCCTGGGCGGCCTCACGCAGGGCGGGCCCCACGATGACGCAGGCCGCCCGGGAGGCGGCCAGCTGGGATTGGTAGCGGGGGTTGCTGAGAAAACTCAGCTCGGAGTCCGAGGCGGATTCCAGGGGCGCCAGCCCCGTGATGGACACGCCGGGGTCGCCATGCAGCTGCCCGCCGAGTTCCCGAACGATGTCGCCCAGTGAGAGCGCCACCTCACTTGCTCGCGTTGAGCGCCCTGATCACCTTGTCGGTGATGTCGTGCTTGGGGCTGATGTAGACGGCCTCCTGGATCACGAGGTCGTACTTTTCCTGCTCGGCGACCTGGCGGATCACGCGGTTGGCCCGTTCGAGGACCTGCTGGAGTTCTTCGTTCTTGCGGGCGTTGAGGTCTTCCTGGAACTCGCGGCGTTTGCGCTGGAAGTCGCGGTCCTGGTCGATCAGGGCCTTCTGGCGAGCCTGGCGCTGGCTCTCGGACAGGGTGGGCGCGTCACGCTCGAATTTTTCGGAGGCGGCCTTCAGGGCGCTGCCCATTTCCGTCAGTTCCTTCTCGCGGCGCGAGAACTCCTGCTCCAGCTTGGCCTGGGCGGCCTTGGCGGTGTTGGCGTCCCGGAAGATGCGGTCGGTGCTGACGAAGCCGATGCGGAACTCCTGGGCGAACGCCGGGGCGGACATCACCAGCAGGCCCAGGAGGCCGGCGACCCAATGGCGGCGAATGGTCTTCATTAGAACGAGGTTCCGATCTGGAATTGAACTCTCTGGATTTTATCCCCCGTCCGTTTGCGGATGGGGTTTGCAATGCCCAGGCGCAGGGGGCCCATCGGGGAGACCCAGGAAATGCCCAGGCCGGTGGACGCACGCAGCTCGCCCAGGTCGATCCGCTCGGATTCGCCAAAGACGTTGCCGGCGTCGACGAACCCGTACAGGCGCAGGGTGCGGTCGTTGCCGGCGCCAGGCATGGGCATGACCAGCTCGCCGTTGAACGTGAGCTTCCTGGCGCCGCCCAGCGAGGCGCCCGAGGCGTCGCGCGGACCCAGCGTGCCCTGGTCGAAACCGCGCACTGACCCCAGGCCGCCGCCGAAGAAATTCTTGAAGATCGGGAGATCGCGCCCGCCCAGGCCTTTGGCCAGGCCGACTTCGGTGTTGGCCGCGAAGGTGTACTGCTTGCTCAGGGGGAAGTACTGCTGGAACTGGTAGGTGCCGCGCAGGTAGCGGGCATCGCCAGCCACACCCCATTCGCCAGAGGCCCGCTGCAGGCGGCCGGTGGTCGGCACCAAGGCGCTGTCACGGCTGTCGCGGGCCCAGCCTACGGTCAGGGGCACCAGGGTGGTGGTCTCTCCGTAGCGGTTGATGTAGGTCTCCAGGGAGGTGGGGAGCGAATCCCCGCGCTTGATGCTGGTGCGCTCGACGTTGGCCCCGAAGGCGACGGTGTCCAGCTCGGAGAATGGCACGCCAAAGCGCATGCCGGCACCGGAAGTGACGATCTCGTAGCTGCCCCCCTGGTCCTGGTACGGGCGGGTGGTGCGGTGGAAGATGTCCATCGCACGGGAGATACCGTCCTTCGTGAAGTAGGGGTCGATCGTGGACAGCACGAAGGTGCGGTTGTAGTCGCTGGTGTTGACCTCGGCGGCCAGGTACTTGCCGGAGCCGAAGGCGTTTTCCTGGCGGATGCCGAAGCCCAGGCCCAGCTTGTCCGCGCTGGAGAAGCCGGCCGACAGGGAGATGCTGCCCGTGGGCTTTTCGGTGACGACGATGTTCAGGTCCACCTGGTCAGGCGCGCCGGGCACGTTGACGGTCTCGACGTTGACGTCCTTGAAGAAGCCCAGGCGGTCCACGCGGTCACGCGAGCGGCGGATGCGATCGCCGTCGTACCAGCTGGCCTCGTACTGGCGGAACTCGCGGCGGACCACTTCGTCGCGGGTGCGGGTGTTGCCCGAGACGTTGATGCGGCGCACGTAGGCGCGGCGGGACGGCTCGGCGACGATCAGGAGGCTGACCCGGTTGGTGGCCCGATCGATCTCGGGACGCGCCTCGACCTGGGCGAAGGCATAGCCGAAGTTGCCGAAGTACTCGGTGAAGGCCTTGGTGGTCTCAGCGACAAGCTCGGCGTTGTAGGGCTCTCCGGGGCGGATGGTGACGAGGGACTTGAACTCGTCATCACGCCCCAGGTAATTGCCCTCGAACTTGACGCCGCTCACGACGAAGCGCTCACCTTCGGTGACGTGGATGGTGATGGTCAGGTCCTGCTTGTCCGGTGACATCGCGACCTGGGTGCTGTCGATGTTGAACTCGAGGTAACCGCGCTGGGTGTAATACGAGCGCAGCGCCTCGAGGTCGGCGTTGAGCTTGACGCGGGAGTAGCGGTCGGATTTGGTGTACCAGCTCAGGAAACCACCGGTGTCCAGGTCGAACAGGTCCCGCAGGGTGCCCTGGCTGAAGGCCTTGTTGCCGACGATGCGGATGTCCCGGATCTTGGCGGGCTCGCCCTCGGTGACGGTGAAGGTGAGGTTCACCCGATTGCGCTCGATCGGGGTGACGGTAGTCACCACTTCCGCGCCGTACAGACTGCGGCTGATGTACTGGCGCTTGAGTTCCTGTTCGGCGCTGTCGGCCAGGGCCTGGTCGTAGGGTCGACCTTCAGCCAGGCCGACATCACGCAGGGATTTCTTCAGGACGTCCTTGTCGAACTCGCGGGTGCCCACGAAATTGACGTCGGCGATGGTGGGCCGCTCCTCGACGATCACCACGAGCACGTCGCCGGCGACCTCCAGCCGGACGTCCTTGAACAGCCCCAGCGCGAACAGCGCGCGGATGGCGGCGGCTCCCTTGTCGTCGGTGTACTGGTCGCCCACGCGCACCGGCAGGGACGCGAACACGGTGCCCGGCTCGACGCGCTGCAGGCCTTCGACGCGGATGTCTCGGACGTTGAACGGATCGACCGCCCAGGCGTGAGCCGCCAGGGCCAGGGCCGCCAGGCTCACCAGAGTCCGTGCGCCAAGGCGCTTAAGTTGTTTCTTCATGGATTCAGGGTCGGTCCGCGGCCACAGGGCGGGCGGAAGGCAGGGGTCAACCAAAGAAGCGCGTCACATCGTTGAAAAGCGCGACGGACATCAGGGCCACCAGGACAGCGACGCCACCGCGCTGAAGGCGTTCCATCCACACGTCGGAGACGCTGCGGCCGGTCAGCGCTTCCCAAAGATAATACATCAGGTGCCCCCCATCGAGGACGGGCAAGGGCAGCAGGTTCAGGACCCCCAGGCTCACGCTAATCAGGGCCAGAAACACCAGGTACTGGGTCAGGCCCAGGCTGGCGGATTTGCCGGCGAATTCGGCGATGGTCAGGGGCCCGCCCAGGTTATTCAGCGACGCCTCGCCCACCACCATACGGCCCATCATGCGCACGGTCAGCGCCGACATGTCCCAGGTGCGCACCACCGCCTGCCAGAACCCCTGCCACGGCCCGTGCCGCACCTGGACCATCTCGGGCGAGGCGCCCACGTAGGCGCCGATGCGCCCCACGGGCACGCCCGTCCCACGGTCAGGCTGGATGTCGGGCGTGACGCGCAACGCCAGCTCACGGCCCTCGCGCAGCACGCGCCAGTCGGTGGTCACGCCCTGCCCGCCTGCCGCCTGGCCCCGGATCCATTCACGCAGCTGCTGTCCGTCGGCGATGGCCAGGTGGCCCACCGCCAGTACCCGGTCGCCCTTGCGCAGTCCAGCCCGTTCGGCCGCACCGCCAGGGGTGAGGTCGCCGATGACGGGGTGCGTGAGCGGGCCGGTGATCCCGATGCGGCGCGTGAGACGGGCGTCGGCCTCGCGGGCATCCAGGCCGGCCAGGGGCAGCAGCACCTCGCGCTGGCGCGCGCCCGAAACGACCTGCAGCCGCACGTCGCGGCCGTCCAGCGCGCCGCGCGTGAGGATCCAGCGCAGGTCGTCGAAGGATTCCAAGGGCTCCAGGTCTTCGCCTTCGAAGCCCGCAGCCTGCACCACGTCAGCCCCCGCGAGGCCGGCACGCTCGGCCAGGGATCCCGCCACCGGCGTGGCCAGCACGGCGCGTGGCGCCTCGAAGCCCGTCCAGCCCACCACGGCGTACAGCAGCACCGCCAGCAGCAGGTTGGCCAGGGGGCCGGCCGCCACGATGGCCGCCCGATGGCGCAGCGGCCGGTTGTTGAAGGCCAGGTGGCGCTCGTGGGGTTCGACCGCGCCTTCGCGCTCGTCGAGCATGCGCACGTAGCCCCCCAGGGGGAAGGCACTGATCACGAACTCGGTGTCCTGGCCCGGGCGCGGGCGTCGCGGCTTCCAGCGAAACAGCACCTTGCCGAAACCGATGGAAAAGCGCAGCACCTTGACGTCGCAGGCGACCGCGACGCGGTAGTGACCGTATTCGTGCACGGCGATCAGCAGGCCCAGGGCGATGATGAAAGCGGCGGCGGTGAGCATGGCGGTCGGGCGGTCGGTTTCAGGTCGGGTTCAGGACAGGCGACCCATGGCCTGTGTGGCGGCCGCGCGCGCCTGCGCGTCCAGTGCGAGCAGGTCGGCCAGCGCCGCGGGACGCGCAGGCACCACGGCCTGCAGCGTGGCCAGGTTCAGCGCGTGGATCTGGTCGAAGCGGATGCGACCGGCCAGGAAGGCCTCGACCGCCACTTCATTGGCGGCATTGAGAACCGCAGTGGTCCCCGAAGGCGCCCGCAGGCTGTCCCAGGCCAGTTGCAGGCCGGGAAAGCGCGCCCGGTGGCCCCGGCTGTCCAGGGACTCGAAGCTCATGTCGGCCAGGGCGGAGAAATCCAGGGGCTGCGCGCCCGAGGCCACCCGCTCGGGCCAGGCCAGTCCGTAGGCGATCGGCACGCGCATGTCCGGCGTGCCCAATTGGGCCACCACCGAGGTGTCGCGGTACTGCACCATCGAATGGACGACGCTCTGGGGGTGGATCACCACCTCCAGGCGCTCGGGAGGCAGGCCGAACAGGTAGCGCGCCTCGATCACCTCCAGGGCCTTGTTCATCATGGTGGCCGAGTCCACCGAGATCTTGCGGCCCATCACCCAATTGGGATGCGCGCAGGCCTGCTCGGGCGTCACGTCGCGCAGGCGCGCCGGCTCCCAGGTGCGAAACGGTCCGCCCGAGGCGGTGAGGATGATCTTCTCGACCCGCGCGTCCCAGGTGGTCGCATCCTCGGGCAAGGACTGGAAGATGGCCGAGTGCTCGCTGTCGATCGGCAGAAGCCGCGCACCGCCCTGCTTCACCGCGTCCAGGAACACATCGCCGCCGACCACCAGGGCTTCCTTGTTGGCCAGGAGCAGTCGCTTGCCGGCGCGGGCTGCCGCCAGGCAGGAGGCCAGGCCGGCGGCGCCGACGATGGCGGCCATCACGGCATCGACCGCGGGATGGGCCGCCACTTCCTCCAGGGCGCCTGGGCCCTGCAGCACGCGCGTGGGCAGGCCCTCGGCCTCGAGCCGGGCGGCCAGTTCGCGGGCGGCGGCAGCCTCCGACATGACGGCCAGCGCCGGGCGAAAGCGCGCGCACTGCTGCAGGATCAGGTCGACCTGGCGGGCCGCCGTCAGGGCATGGACCTGGAAACGCTCCGGGTGGCGCGCGATCACGTCCAGGGTCTGGGTGCCGATGGAGCCGGTCGAGCCCAGTACGGCGATGCGTTGCTTGTTCATCGGGGGTACGACAGGGAGGTGAGCATCATCGCCAAGGGCAGCGTGGGGAGCAAGGCGTCGACCCGATCGAGCACGCCGCCGTGCCCCGGCAGCAGGCCGCTGGAATCCTTGGCACCGGCGCTGCGCTTGACGAGGGATTCCAGCAGGTCGCCGACCACGCTCATCGCCGACAGGAACAGGGCGGCCAGCACCAGCAGGCCCTCGCCACGCTCCGCCAGGACGGTGTAGAGACTGGGGACGGACGCCTGCCAGGCGATATCGGCGTGGTGCCAGGCCAGGGCCAGGAGCACCACACCCGCCATGCCGCCCCAGACCCCCTCCCAGCTCTTGCCGGGGCTGATGGCGGGGGCCAGGCGCACCCGGGTCAGGCGCAGGCCGAAGGCGCGTCCGGCAAAGTAGGCGGCGACGTCGGCCACCCACACCAGGACAAAGACCGACAGCAGGAAATTGATCCCGATGGCGCGGGCCTGGGCCACCGCCAGCCAGGCAAGCCACAACGCCGCGACCCCACCGGCGATGCGCAGGGCCCGAGGGGCGGAGGGCCAGCCGGCCACGCCGCGTCGCAGGACCCAGGCCCCCCCCAGCACCCACAGCACGGAGGCCAGCGTCCAGAGCCACATCACCGGCCGGCCGGCCAGCCCGATCCACCAGGACAGCAGGCACAGGCCGAGGCAGACCCCGGCGCAGGCGACGGCGCCGGGCTGCGACAGGCCATTGAGTCGGCCCCACTCCCAGGCGCCTGCCGCCAGGAGCAGCAGGACCACCAGGGCGAAGGGCCAGGGCGAAGGCCAGAACAGGGCCGGCAGCAGGACGGCCAGCAGCAGGACGGCGGTGATGATGCGCTGCTTGAGCATGGGGTCTCGCGTGCCGCCGGGCCCTCGTTCGGGGCAGGCTAGGCCGCCTCGCGGTGGGCCGCACCCCGGACCTGGTCCGAGGTCTTGCCGAAACGGCGCTCACGCTGGTTGAAGTCGGCGATGGCCGTGTCCAGGGCCTGGGCATCGAACTCGGGCCAGAGCTTGTCGCAGAAGTGGAATTCGGCGTACGCCGACTGCCACAGCAGGAAGTTGCTGATCCGGTGCTCGCCGCCGGTGCGGATCACGAGGTCAGGGTCGGGCACATGCGCCAGGGCCATCGCCGCGCCCAGATTGGCTTCGTTGATCGGTCGGCCTTCGGCGGCGAGGCGGGCCGCCGCCTGGGCAATGTCCCAGCGGCCGCCGTAGTTGAAGCAGACGTTGAACACCAGGCGGGTGTTGCCCGCCGTGACGGCTTCGGCCTGCGCCAGTCCGGCCTGCATCTTGGGCGGCAGGCTGGAGCGGTCGCCGACGAAATGGATCCGCACGCCCTCCGCCTGCAACAGGGGCACTTCGCGCGAGAGCGCCATGGCCAGCAGGTCCATCAGCCCCGAGACCTCCTCCGGCGGGCGCTTCCAGTTCTCGGAGGAGAAGGCGAAGACGGTCAGCACCTTCACGCCGATGTCCCCGCAGCGGCGCACGCAGGCCCGCAGGGCGTCCAGGCCCATCTTGTGACCCGCCACGCGCGGCAGCATGCGTCGCGTGGCCCACCGGCCGTTGCCATCCATGACGATGGCGATGTGAGGGGGGACGGAGCTCAAACGATCCGGGCCGGCCGAGGGGGTGGACACAGGCGCCTCACAGCCGCTCAGACGGCCATGATCTCCTGCTCCTTGGCCGTCACCAGGGCGTCGATCTCGGCGATGTGCCGGTCGGTGACCTTCTGGATGTCGGCTTCGGAGCGCTTCTGGTCGTCCTCGGACGCGAGCTTGTCCTTGACCAGCTTCTTCACATGCTCGTTGGCGTCGCGGCGCAGGTTGCGGATCGCGATCTTGCCGCTCTCGCCCTCGGTGCGCACGAGCTTGGTCATCTCCTTGCGGCGCTCCTCGCTCATCGGGGGCATGGGCACGCGGATCAGGTCGCCCATGGTGGCCGGGTTCAGGCCCAGGTCGCTCTCGCGGATGGCCTTCTCGATCTTGGCGCCCATGCCTTTTTCCCAGGGCTGCACGCTGATCGTGCGGGCATCGAGCAGCGACACGTTCGCCACCTGGCTGATCGGCACCATGGAGCCGTAGTAGTCGACCTGCACGGAGTCGAGCAGTCCGGGGTTGGCGCGGCCGGTGCGAATCCGGGCGATGGCGTTCTTGAAGGCGACGATGGACTGGTCCATCTTGCCCTCGGTGGTTTTCTTGATCTCGGCGATCGTGGTCATGGGACGTTTCCTGTGAGGTCAGGCGTAGACCAGGGTGCCTTCATCCTGGCCCATCACGACGCGCTTGAGCGCGCCGTTCTTGAAAATCGAGAACACCCGGATCGGCAGCTTCTGGTCGCGGCACAGCGCGAAGGCGGTGGCGTCCATGATGCCCAGGTTCTGGGACATAGCCTCGTCGAAGCTGATCTTGCTGTAAAGCGTGGCCGACGGGTCTTTCTTGGGGTCGGCGGTGTAGACGCCGTCGACCTTGGTGGCCTTGAGGACCAGCTCGGCGCCGATCTCGGCACCGCGCAGGGCGGCGGCGGTGTCGGTGGTGAAAAAGGGGTTGCCGGTGCCGGCCGCGAAGATCACGACCTTGCCCTCTTCGAGGTACTGCAAGGCCTTGGGGCGCACATAGGGTTCGACCACCTGTTCGATGGCGATCGCCGACATGACGCGGGCGGTGAGGCCCTGCTTGTCCATCGCGTCGGCCAGGGCCAGCGAGTTCATGACGGTGGCCAGCATGCCCATGTAGTCGGCGGTGGCGCGGTCCATGCCGACCGAGCCGCCCGCCACACCGCGGAAGATGTTGCCACCGCCGATCACGACGGCCACCTGCACGCCCATGTTCACCACCTGCGCCACCTCCTGCACCATCCGCACGATGGTCGCGCGGTTGATGCCGAAGGCGTCGTCCCCCATCAGCGCCTCACCGGACAGCTTCAGCAGGATGCGCTTGTGGGCGGGCTGGGCGTCGGGCATGGGCAGGGGCTCCTGGTTGAACGGGTTGAGTTTAGCGGCCCGCGCCGGGGCACGGGGTCAAACGGGCGACGGCCCCGGGGGCCGTCCCGGCGATCAGGCGCCGCCCTTGGCCGCAGCGACCTGGGCCGCCACTTCCGCGGCGAAATCGTCAACCTTCTTCTCAATGCCCTCGCCCACCACGTACAGGGTGAAACCCTTCACCGTGGTGCCGGCGGCCTTGAGCATCTGCGCGACGGTCTGCTTGTCGTTCTTGACGAAGGGCTGGTTGAACAGGGACACCTCCTTGAGGTATTTCTGGACCGAGCCTTCGATCATCTTGGCGGCGATGTCGGCGGGCTTGCCCGACTCGGCGGCCTTGGCGGTGGCGACGCTGCGCTCCTTGTCGATCAGGGCGGCAGGGACATCGGCGCTGGTCAGGGCCACGGGCTTCATGGCCGCCACG
>JACCEE012106708.1_pt1 | contig 10622 bp, 9 predicted proteins | sample 7449931 | NCBI WGS metagenome assembly JACCEE01 (sample SAMN15323457, study PRJNA562643) | freshwater metagenome | isolation source: river surface water | place: USA:Blue River Watershed | collected 2017-08-19 | reverse complement strand
GTCATCCTGGATGTCATCGAGCGCTGCGAACGTTCCGGGAACAGGCACGATCGGTTCATGCTGCTACAACCGACGTCGCCTCTTCGCACCGCCGACCACATACGGGAAGCGTTCGCGCGCATGGATGCGCAAGGCGCCAGCGCCATCGTTTCCGTCTGCGAGTCCGAGCCCTCTCCGGCATGGATGAACACCCTTCCCGAATCGATGTCTCTCGACGGATTCATCCGGAAGGAGGCATCCGGCACTCCCCGTCAGCTGTGCGGGAAATACTACCGGATCAATGGCGCGCTCTACCTTGCCGATGTGGAGTGGTATCGCAAGCACGTCGACTTCTTCGCCGAGGGAGCCTACGCCATGATCATGGATGCCCGCTGCTCCATCGACATCGACACCGAACTCGATTTCGAAATCGCCGAACACCTGCTGGGGCGCGGCATGAAGAAAGACGCATGAGATGGAAACACTCAATATTGGCGCATCCGAGTCCATCAAGGACGCACTGAAGAAGATCGACGGCAACGGGCTTCAGACGCTTTTCGTCCTGGATTCCGATGAACGCTTCCGCGGAACGCTGACGGACGGGGATCTCCGTCGCATCATCCTCTCGGGCGTGGATCTCGCGGAGCCGATCGGCGAGCGATTCAACTCGAGGTGCTCCTGGGTCCGCGCCGCGGATGAAGCGAACGTCAATTTCCGTGACATCTTCGCCGCGAAGAGGATCAGGGTGATCCCAGTCATCGGCGAAGACGGGAAGGTCGTGAAGTACCGGACGTCCGACGAATTCATCGCCGGCGAGCGCAAGTGCGGGCTCGAAGGAACCGACGTCGTTATCATGGCGGGCGGCAAGGGGACGCGGATGGCCCCGTTCACCGACATCCTGCCGAAGCCGCTCGTCCCGGTGGGCAACAAGACCATCATCGAAAAGATCATGGATGCCTTCGGCGAGTACGGTGCGAGCCGCTTCCATCTGACGATCAACTACAAGGCGGAGCTTATGAAGGCGTACTTCGCCGAGCTCGAGTCTCCATATTCGTTCGTCTTCCTCCGCGAGAAGGAGTTTCTCGGCACCGCCAGCTCGCTTCTCCTGCTTCCGGAAGACATCAGCCAGACGTTTATCGTGTCCAACTGCGACATCCTGGTGCAGGCCGACTACGCCGACCTGCTTGAATTCCACCGGCGGAGCGGTGCCGCGCTGACCGTTGTATCCTCGATGCACCATCACACGATTCCCTACGGCGTCGTGAGATTCCGTGACGGAGGCAAAGTCGAGGCCATCGACGAGAAGCCCGAATACAGCATGCCGATCAATACGGGTGTCTATATTCTCGACAAGAAGTGTCTCGAACTGATCGAGCCGGGGAAGCTATTCCACATGACGCACCTGATCGAGAAGCTCCTGCAGAATGGCTGGGGAGTCATGACTTACCTCATCAACGAAGGCCGGTACATCGACATCGGGCAATGGGAAGAATACCGAAACGCTTTGGAAAGGATGCGGTAAAATTTGAGTGTTTTCCGTGGCGCCGCATTGTATGCATCGGGAAATCTTCTTTCAAAGATTTTATTCTTTGTTGTTGTTCCCATCGTGTCAGCAAAGCTTGGCGCCACGCAGTATGGCATATTTTCATCAGTAGAGACATTATTTACGCTTTTGCCGCCAGTAATGACGTTCTCAATTGAGACCGGGATATTTAGAATATATTACGACTACAAGAATGAGGCTTCTCGCAAAGCCTATCTTGGGACGATTTGCACTTTTGTAGCCGCCGTTTCGATTTGCATTAGTTTTATTCTGAATTTCGCCCCATCATTGTCTCACTGGCTGTTTCCCCAAATTCCTTTTGACCCTTATTTTCATTTAGCAATCAACGTATCCCTCCTAAGCGCTCTCTTGGCAGCGCCAAGAGTTATTTTGCAGGTTGAAGAGAAAGCACTCAACTACTCCATATTGACTGTGCTCCAGACGCTGATCACAATTGGATTTATTGGCGTGCTCGTAATCAAAAATGATGGGGGCGCAGTTGGGTATTTGAATGGCGTCTTGTGGGCAAATGTAATCGTCGTGCCAGTATCATACATCATGATTAGACAAAGCCTTTCATGGAGCTTTGACGTGCAAGGACTTATTGAATCAATAAAGTTCTCCTTGCCTGTATTCCCAGGAATAATTTTTTCTTGGATATTGAATGCGTCAGACCGAGCAGTAATGGGGCGATCAATAAGTAATGAATTGATTGGAGTGTATTCATTGGGGTGGAAATATTCCACATTGCTGACTTTGGCGACAAGCTCAATTGGCACAGCTTTGGCACCTTCGTTCTATCGACTAATGAATTCAAGTGAACCCGACAGCTCCGCCAAGGTTTCCGGGATACTAGAAAATGCCACTTTGCTTTTGATTGGAATGGCGTACATAAATTCAGTAATTGGCTCAGATGCAGTTCGGTTATTTGCGAAACCCGAATTCCAGGACGCATCCACAATTGTAATCATGCTGTGCGGGGCATCAGTAGTATCAATATTTGGCCTCGCAATAAATTTGCAATTTTACCAAAAGAAAAAAAGTTATTTGCCCGTAATATTTTTGATTGCCGCAGGCATTTCATCTGTCTCGATAAACCGCATTCTGGTGCCCATGATGGGGATATTTGCCCCTCCTCTGACACTGTTATTTGTAAACTCTTTCTTGCTTCTAATCCCGTACCATTTCGCCCAAAAGGTATGCCCAATTAAATATAGATGGTCCAGAACAGCCCCTTTGGCATTGGGCCTAGTTGCATTGCGCGTTTGCGTACACTCTTTTGCCTCTTATCAACTGGAAACAGTGATAAATTATTCTGTAATTTCTGCAATTTGCGCAGCTGGAACCTATGTGTTTTTTGGGGGGCGATATGCAAAGGCTCATTGATGCTCTCTTGAATCGCGTAGTAGCGGGTTTGATTTACCGATATGAACAATCTAAGGCGCGGTGGTTGTCAGCCAAATACGGCTGTGCGATTAAATTTGTTAACCAAGGTTCCGGCGGTTTGGAAATTGCAGGCAATGGCGATTTTGAAATCCACCAGACGAGCCACTTGAAATCGGGAACATTCATTGAGTGCTCAGGAGGTGTGTATATAGGGAAATATTTCCATGCTGGAAAAGGGTTGACAATATTCTCAAGCAATCACAATTGGCGCACAGACAAATCAATTCCATATGATGACGAAAGCATTCACCGTTCAGTCAGAATTGGTGATGCTGTTTGGGCTGGAGCTAATGTCACTATTATGCCCGGCGTTACTGTTGGAAACGGTGCCGTCATTGGTGGAGGATGTGTGCTCAGGGATGACGTCCCCCCGGGGGCCGTCGTGATTGGAAATCCAGGAAAGATTGTCAACTATCGGGATATGGATCTATTCCATCGCCTGTATAACGAGTCGAAATTCTTCTGAGGTCACAGCATGGATTACTACTTGGTCAATAATGGGTACCACATCTTCGATCTTTTGTCGTTAACTGACAATTGTTGCCGTAGTTTGATCGTTGTCCCCCATGCGATCAATATTCCAATCGAGGAAAAGAAGTTTAGCTCTGTTTATCACTTTCCAAGCCCTTTTGGTTCAAGCATGCTGTCATGGCTGGGGCTTGGGGCGATTTCACGAGCGAAAAAAGACTTAGATTCGAGACTCAAAATCAATTGCAATGACCGTTTGTTTGTATACACTGAATACGAGCTTTTTAATCATTTCATAATTAGAAAGTTCGCGAGTGAAGGTGCAAAAGTGTATTTGGTCGAAGAAGGGCTTGCAACTTATTCGTTGGTGCCAAGCAAAGGGTTCGTATCAGTCAAATCTTTGTTTGGCACTCTGTGGGTTAGAATGGCCTTGGGATTACGAAACAGCTCCATCACTCATCAGAAGTCGGGAGTTTTCCCATTCTATAGGGATTCAGTATTTTCTGGATTGTTATCATCGGATAATAAAACTATTGCTAGAAGCATTTCTTGCATGCCGATTAAGCGCAAAGCGCAATCTTCCGAGAAAACTCGCGACAACGAAAGTATCGTATTCCTAAGCGAACCACTATATGATTACTATATGTCAACAGACGAGTATCTTGAACTAATTGAAAGGATCGTCGCTCAACTGTGCGCGGTTTTCAAAGAGGTATTATTTAAATTCCATCCAAGAGAAGCGCCCAATATGCGTGGAGCGATAAAAAAACAAACAATCGCCTACCCAGTTACCTTTTTAGAGAATGAAGGCCCAGCAGAAGTGTTGGCTCAGTCAATGATGTTTAAATATTGCGCATCCTTCATATGCTCTGCATTATTGCCAATGGTCAGGTTTGGAGTCGAGCCTATTTTTTTGATTAGGCTAATTAAAAATTACGAATCGAACGATGTTTTGATGGGCGTCGAAAAAATGCTAATAGAATCAGGCGTGATTCTACCTAATAGCTTAGGCGAAATCATTCCTGGTGTGATTTTCTGTTCAGCGTCGAAGGGATCAATGAAATATTTCGATGAAGTATTTTGCAATGAATGACTCGACGGAGATCAGCCCCTATTTTTCAGTGATAATGGTCACGTTTAATGCTGAGTTTTGCATTGAGAGAAGTCTAAACAGCTTAAAAAATCAAAAATGTAAAGATTGGGAATTGCGAGTTGTTGACGGCGGTTCGTCCGATAACACTCTTGAACTTGTGAAGTTGTCGGAAATTGAACGATGCATCATCACGAGCAAACGTGATGCAGGGATTTATGATGCCATGAATTACGGTATTACAACATCAAATGGACGGTGGCTGTACTTTCTCAATGCTGGAGATGAACTATCTGGTCCTGATGTATTAGAAGGCATAAAAGCGACCATTGAAAAATCTGGAATCTTGCCTGATGTTGTTTATGGGGATATAGAAACGAAGAGAAGAGATATAAGAGTGCGCAATAATCAGCTGGTTAATGGGCCAAGTGACTTTATAAGAAAGATTCCACTGTGTCATCAATCTGTCTTTTATAAGCGTTCATGCTTTGATGATGGAAATTTGTACGATACGCGATATGCGGTGTGCGCAGATTATCATCATCTTGCCGGATTGAGTCATTCAAATCACCGATTTGTAAAATATGACGGTACAGTGGCAGTATACGCGCTAGGCGGGTATTCTCACAAAAAGCTTCGACTATTGCAGGTTGAACGGTTTAAAATAGTTAAAGAGATATTCGGCAATATTGGATCTCTCGCATTCGCGCCGTTCTTCGTTTTCGCTTACTGCAAGGCGATTCTACTTGAAATTCTAGAACCATGGAAAAACAAAAGGTGTGCGAAATGAATGACAAGCAGAACACGGTTGCTGTCAGCGTTATTATGGCGGCAAAGAATGAAGAGAAGTATATAACGAAAGCCATTCAATCGATCATCGATCAGACTTTCCGGAATTTTGAACTTTTGGTTGTGGATGATGGCTCCACCGATGGAACCAAAAGCATAGTCTCTGATTTTGCTATTCGTGATTCTAGGGTGAAGCTTTTAGTTGGCGATGGTATTGGTCCAGCAGCTGCACGACAAAAGGCAGTTTCATTATCTCAGGGCGAGTATATCTTGATCATGGATGCGGATGATGTTGTCCCATCCTTTAGAATCTCAGAATTATTGAAACTTGCAGGAGGTCACGATCGCGTTATGATCGGATCAAATGTGAGAATGATGAAAATTGACGAAACGATTGTTGGCGAAATCAGCTATCCATCCAGCAATAATGAAATTCGGGCAGGGTTTGCCCGCTTATGGAACCGGAGCGTAATGATGCCCGGGACAATATTAGCAACAGCGTCTCTATACCGAGAGTACCCATACAATAGAAACTTTAGGTATCTTGAAGATTGGGATTTTGTACTTAGGGTATCTGAAGACAAGTCAGTGCATTTTGCGAATTCAAAAGAATTTCTCTATTACTATAGATTAAAGCCAAATTCTGTTTCAATGAACTGGAGATTGCGGAATCAGTACAATGCACTACTGCTAGAAAATCAATTGCGCCGCAAATGGGGGGGGGAGGAATTTGATTCACTAGAAGCTTTGCGTAAAGAGTGTATACGCCAACCTTTTTTGCTTATGCGGTTTGTTCTTATCAATATTGCGAAATTTTTCCAGCACAACCTATGGCGCATCAAGATGAAACGTTTGTTAGGCATCTAACAGAATGAGATGGCTTACTCAATTTTTGTCTGAGGGCTTAAGGTCAAGAACCTTTTTGTTGTTATTTGTTGCTCATTCTCCTAATAGATATCTTGCAACTATTCTTCTTGTTTTGGTTGCTGTGCTGCAACTGACCAAGCCAGGCAAAGTGAATATTTGCTATACTCAGGCCGCTCTATGGGGGGGCTTTTTACTTGCGCAGGCAATCGGGCTCGGCTCATTTGTTGCTCATTTTTCATCATTCAATAATGCCACATGGGCCGTATTTAATTACCTGCCTATTGTGGCGGCGCTGATCTTATGCTCGGCCTTGAGCCTCAACGAAATTGAGTCCGGCTTGAAATTTTTCATAGCTGCTGAAGCTGCAATTCTGATAATGCAGTATTCTGTCTTGATGGCAAAATACAAGACTCCCTTTGTTTTTTCCGCATATTCCGGCGCTGGCGATGTTCTGAGTGGGTCGTTAATGGGGTTTTCTTCACCGTTAGCTATTTCATTAGCAATGATCTCTGTCTATTTCATTTTTTCTTCATTCGGAGCAAATGGCAGCAAGCAACACCTTCTATACGGAGCACTCTCAGCCTTCTTTTCAACGTTCCCGGGGATGATGTCTTCTGTTGCGGTTTTCGTGTTTTCAATATCTGCCGTGGTGATTATCTTCACCTTTCGAGAATTCATTTTTCTTCGTGCTTCAAAATGGAATATCATTGTTGCCTTGCTAATAGTGTGCGGAGGCAGCGGACTCGCCTTTTTTCTTGGTGGGAATTTGAAGTATATGCTGAAGATATTTACACTGATGACGGAGTTTAATAATCCACCCATCAAAGTTTTAATGGTTCAAAAGGTTGCCGAACTATTCACGACTAGCGATTACCTCGTCTTTGGAACTGGGGTGGGCAATTTCACAAGTAGAGCAGCCGCAATGGTGAGTGGCCAGTATTTTAAAGCTCAGCCATTTTTTATCTCCATTACGCCAAGCATTGAGATGCAACGATACGTTTTGCCGTATTGGAATCACGGGATGTATGATCAGATTGTAGGGGGGTCGATTGGAAACAGTATGATCAATGAGCCGTTTAATACTCACCTTTCCGTGTTAAGCGAATGTGGAGTGCTTGGTTTCTGTGCCTGGGTTTCAGGAAACGTGTATTGTTTCGTAAAAGCCATTACCACAGAAAACCGCTCGCTCATGGCGGTGCTGATATTTAATTTTGGCATCTTGTTTACGAACGATTGGTTGGCGTATGCAAGCTTTTCATTAACATCGGTGATGCTAATGAAGGCGAGTGCATATGAAATGGCTTGAAAACCAGTGTTACATGAGGTGCGTATGAACTCACAGCAGCAAGATTTGATTGATCTTAAACAAGTATTTGTTAATGTAACTGGGAAATGGAAGGTTGTTTGTGCAACAGGCTGCGCTCTGTCATTGATCGCAGGCCTATACTCAACTTACATTGTGAAACCAGTATTTGTTTCGCACGCTCAGCTTGTTGCAACAAAAGGTGCTGGAGATGCCCAAGGAGCCGCAGCCGTATTCCTCGGAGCGAAAACGAGCGGCAATGATGCTGAGCTATTTCAAAGACTATTAAAATCAAGGAAGGCAGCAAAGCAGCTATTAAATGAGGTTTGTCTTGACAGTTCAGGAACAATGAAACGGGCAATAAGTTCTTATTACTTGAAAGACTCGTCAAGTGAAGTTAATGTCGATGAGGTCATCGATGCTGTTGTGCAATCGGTCTCTATAGAAGTTGAAACGACTGACGGCGCTAGCGTCGTAAGTTTCTCGTATTCAGCCGAATCTCCATGGTTGGCAAAAACCGGCGGCGATCTACTGATTAAAAATGCATTGGAATTTTATCGAGAAGTGAAAATCCTTAAGTATGAGGCAGTTTCATCTCGCCTTGGCAAAGCAGTGGATGAGACGTATCGCGAATGGAAGACTGCGGCATCGCGGATTGCTGATTATCGAGAGCGGAATCGATCAATAACAATGCCTGATCAGCAGCTATCCCTTGAAGCATTGGTTATTGATAAGAGCGCAAAAGAACAAAAGTACCTTATGGCTCGAAAAGAGCTTGAAGATGTGAATTTGAATGTCCTGAAGATTTCTGAACCGATGGTTATAATCGATTCGCTTGAGATCCCAAGAAAAAAGACGAAGCCAAATCGAAGGCTGTACGTGCTCGGAGGTCTGATGCTGGGCGTTGCGCTGACATCATGTTATTATTGCATCCGCTTGGGGGATCAAAAACATGATGGTTGAGCTGGTGTGCAGGAAAATCGCGCTATCCGATTCGCTTCCTAATGGCGAACTGGTTAGCTTTTTGAACCCTTGGTCTTATTTGGTCATGCGCTCGGATCCAAAAATCTTGGAGGGCATGGACGCCATTCATTTTGATGGGATTTCTTTGGCCGTTTTGTTCAGGCTGATTTGGAAGTCAAACATTACACGAAGAAGTTTCGATATGACCTCTTTGGCTGTACCCGTCTTTCAGAGCTGCGTCGAGAGGGGGCTTCGCGTTGCTCTTGTTGGGTCGACTCAAGAGAATATTACAAATGCAACAGATAACATCCTTCGCCGATTCCCGGCGTTAAATGTTGTGCGGATCAATGATGGATACTTCTCGACGGATGAGAAATTAGACAGCTTCTGCATTTCTTTAGCGAAGACGAACCCGGACGTTATCATTGTAGGTATGGGCGCACCAAGACAAGAACGTTTTTTAATGAAAATGAGGTCGTTTGGATGGAAAGGAAGCGGCTATACTTGCGGAGGCTTTTTCCATCAAACTGCGAAACGATTGGAATACTACCCGAAACTGATTGACAAGTTGAATATCCGATGGATGTATCGCATTTTCGATGAGCCAAAGCTAATCCGCCGATACCTCGTTCAGTATCCGTCATTCTTCGTTCTGTTTGTGCTCGATTTGTTTGCATATTGGTTCCGTAAGGCTGGAAGGGCATTGCGGTGAATTGGCGGGGAATTGCCGTAAGCCGACGTGATGATGCCGTCGATCCATTCTTTGAATCAAGGAACGCTCGATGCGCATCATCCATTTCTGCGAAAAACATATCCTTGGATGCATCCCGTGCGCCGCTCCAGACCCGCTGGCTCGTCGCAATACTCGCGATTTTCACGTTCCAATCCTGCAATCTCTCCGACACCATCACTTCCGATCGCGACACGAAAGACAAGACAAACTCCTTCGTGCTGGAGAATGGACAAAAAGCGACCAACGTAACCGTCGAAGTCTTCCCCGCGGGAGGCATCGACAAGCAGCCCTCCACAGTCGCCCGCACGGACAGCCAAGGACAGGTGCTTCTCTCGTCGCTACCCCGCGGCTACTACTCGCTGGTCGTGACCGACACCATCACCGGACAGGCCAGCTTCGTGGATTCCGTCTACTCCGACGGCGTAAACGTGAATCTCCCTTTCGACACCCTAAGGCCGACGGGATCGATCAAGGGACGAATCAAGCTGCAATTCCAGGACAACCCCAAACTCGCCAGGGTAGCACTGGTGGGCGAAGGTCATTCCCTCTCCATCGACAACGATTCCGGAACCTTCGTGCTGACCGGCATTCCCGCGGGAAAGCACACGCTCGTCGCCCGCACGGACCGCTCTGGATACACCAGCTCATTCCGGACAGCGACAGTCGTGTCGAACTACGTTGCGGATGTCGGGACCATCGAGTTCGTCTATTCCGGACCGCCCATCGTGACCGGGATCACTGGAACCTGGGACAGCCTGGGCGGGATCGTGAATATCAAATTTGATGCAGTGACATCTGCCAAGGTGAAGGGATACCGGGTGTACCGCGGCATGTCGAACAATCCATCCACCGAGGAGCTACTGGGGTTCGTGGATTCAGGAACCACGTCCTTCGCCGACAGCCTCTATATCAACCTCTCCTGGATCGGCACCGGAATCGACGGAGACACGAACTATGTCCGCTACCGTGTCTCCGCGATCGACAAGGACTTGTCGGAAGGCGCCAAATGGAACTCGTGGTCCGAAACCGTCCGGCGTCCGATCGTGGTGGCTCAATTGCCCGCCAAATGGACCCAAATCGCGTCCAACCTCCCCTCCGGGGTTACTCGACTGGACACGCTCCCGGGCTGCCTGATCGCCTTCGGGTACACCGAAGCGCTACCGCCCACGGTCTGGAAATCCATCGACGCAGGGTCCAGCTGGACCTTGCTTCACTCCAAACCGAAACCGGTGATTCCCCAAATGAGTCTTTTCAAGGCGATTTCGTACGCCGGATCCCTTCGTTGGGTTGAGGCCGTGGTGTCCGGACGGGGAGTAATCGATTCGCTGCGGATCTTCAAGATGGATGCCAACGGCCATGTGGACTCATCCACCCTCGCCGCAGCCGACGACTCCGTTCACGAGGCGCGATTGATCCTCGATTCCGCAGGTCTCGTCATTCT
>JACCEE010055967.1_pt1 | contig 10622 bp, 11 predicted proteins | sample 7449931 | NCBI WGS metagenome assembly JACCEE01 (sample SAMN15323457, study PRJNA562643) | freshwater metagenome | isolation source: river surface water | place: USA:Blue River Watershed | collected 2017-08-19 | reverse complement strand
GCTCTTTCAGTTTTAAAAAAGCCTGTATTATTTTACATACTCAGCATTCTGCAAGAATTCAAGCGATTTCTGTACACTTTCAATTGGAGTGAAATTATATTCTTCCACCTCAACAATGTACTTTTTCATACCGGCTTTATCAGCATTTTCAAAAATAGGTTTGAAATCAATTTTAGTATCTTTTCCACCTACTTCAGCTTTATCTTTCACATGCCATAACTCGAAACGGCCAGGATAAGCATTGAAATAATCGACCGGATTTTTACCGCCAACTGTAATCCAGTACAAGTCCATTTCGAACATTACTTTAGCAGGATCAGTATTTTTCAGCATGAAGTCATACAAAGTCTGGCCTTCAACTTCTTTAAATTCGCCATCGTGGTTGTGGTAACCAAAACGAATACCGGCAGCATTACATTTTTCGCCAACAGCATTGAAATAATCGCAATAACGTTTCAAGCCTGCCAAGCTTTCGTAACCTACTTTGTCCATCCAGGGCTGAACGATGTATTTTACACCGGCAGCTTTGTGTGCAGCAATACAAGTATCCCACCATGCCATAGTAGTTGCCCAATTGGCCGAATCAGGAACAGCCTGTCCGGTATGTGAAGCGAAAAAATTCACACCACTTGCGTCACAAAGCGCTTTAAAATCGGCAGGTTCCATTTCGTAGAATTTACCGTCGCCATAACCGGCGGCTTCGATCAGTTTATAACCCATCGCACCAACTTTACCAACGGTTGCTTTGGCATCGGTTTTCATGTCGTCTTTAACCGACCATAACTGCAAGCCAATTTCTTTTGCAGGCTTTGGAGGAGCACACGAAACGATTGTTCCGGCAACAAAAACGGCCAAACCAAAAATGGCCAATGATCTTTTAATACTAAAATTTAAGCTCATGATAAAAAATTTAGTTGATTGAAATTGTTTGTTAGTTTGTTGAATATTCAACTTCAACAAAAATAAATGCAAAAAACCAATCCTGAAACAGATTGATCTTTTTTATGCTTGTAATACTGACAATTACAGCTCTGAACTTTTATAATCCCAGCCTAAAACACTGGATATGACCGGAAGAACATGAGCCGCCATTTTTCGTTGACCCGAATAATTGGGGTGTGAATCAGAGCCCAGATCTTTATCGCGATCCATGAGATAGGTAGGAATCCCGACAAAAAATACATTTTTCCGTTGATAAACCGACCGTAATTCATCAACCATACTTTTCACATACGAATAGCACGGCTCGTCAATCATTGGCCCTACCACACAAAACACCGGGATGTCTCCGTATTGTTTCCGCACCTCGTTGATAAGGTTTTCATAGCCTTTCTTAAACACATCGGCATCCGGATAAGGTTGGGTACTAAAATCGTTTGTTCCAAGATTTATAACCACTACCTCAGGTTTCCAGAGTTTAAAATTCCAGAGTGGTTGCTCTTTCTCGTCAAAAACCCGGGCAAACCTATCGGGCATTGCCAGCGCCGAAACCTTTTGTTTGTCGCCGTAATTTCGAACCACCCCCTGTCCCGAATGTGCAATAATGTGATAATCGGCATTAAACGCCCTCGAAATAATCGGAGCATAACTTTGGTAATTATTCTCAGTTGAGGGTTGCCAGTGTTCGTCTTTCGATTTTCCTTCGGTGCCATAACCGCAGGTAATCGAATTTCCGATGAATTCAATCTTTCGTGAAGGAATATCCTTCCAGGGCAACATCTCGCCATTTTCGGCCAGCTCAATTCCTTTAAACGCACCAATGCCAAGGTGCCCCTCTGTTCTTTTATATATCTGAACTTTATGAATTTGTGTACCAAGCTTAGCATCAATCACAACTGTGGTATCGCTTTTTACATCAATGGTTTTTGCAGGTTGATTATCCACCAAAACCTGATAAAAGTTGTGCCCTGTATCGCTCATTCTGACAGCACAATAGGTACTCCGAAATGTAAACTGAATATACACTCCGGCCCAATCGAACCGCACTTCCTGAGGATTTGAAAAATCGAACCGTCCCACATACCTGATATTGGGATTGTCGGCCGAAATAAATTTTGACTGTGCCCAGCCTGAAACGAAACAAAAAACAATTACCAGTGAAAGGAGAAACCTCTTCATATTTTAACTATTAAGAATTTAACCTGAAAATTTCTGAGAACATGTATTAATCAAAAAAAGCCTCCACTCCGGGATAGTTATATTTTTCGCGGGCATCGGTTTCCGAAAGCAGAAAAAAGCGCAATTCGGCTTCAGCACAAACAACTCCTGAGGAATTTATTAATCGGGATTGAATGGTAGCTGTTCGCTTATTTTGTTCGAGTAAACTTGCCCGAATGGTAATTTCTCCCTGATCGATCAGCAGAGGTTTTTTAAAGCGAACTTTCATTTCAGCAGTAACACCAACTGTTCCGCATTTTACGTACACTACCCAGCCCGCAATTTCATCCAACAATGTCGATTGGATGCCACCATGCAAAACTTTAGGATAACTCTGCAAAATTGGGCGTGGATTCCAGAATGAAACTACCTCATCGTCGTCTTCCCAAAACTCAAGATGGAGGCCAAACTCGTTGTAAGGCGAACATCCAAAGCATTGATAAACTTCAGGATCGTCGTTTAAGTGAATATTTTTAATTTTTCTCATGCATACAAAAATAATAAACACGGTTTACTAACACCAGAAAATCAAATCATAATCCAAAAATTGATATTAAATACAAACTGATGCAGTTTTTACGTTTATGTATAAGATTTAGTCCTCAAAAAAGCCGAAAAAGCAGACCGAATAACGATTTCAGCCGAAAAATATTGACATTTCAAAGCATTTTACCTAGTTTAGGCAAGAAAATCAGAAACTGAAACATGATCAAATCATCAGAACTCATCATAAATGCTGACGGAAGCATTTTTCACCTTCATTTAAAACCAGAACAAATTGCTGACAACATCATTTTGGTTGGCGATCCGGGGCGTGTTGAGCTTATTGGCAAATTATTAACCGACATTGAATGTCAGGTACAGAACCGAGAGTTTGTTTCTACTACAGGAAAATACAATAACCAGCGCATTACCATCGTTTCAACCGGAATTGGCACTGATAATATTGACATTGTCGTCAACGAGCTCGACGCATTGGCCAATATCGATTTTGTTACACGCGAAATAAAACCAGTTCATCGCAAACTGAATTTTGTGCGAATTGGCACTTCCGGCGGATTGCAGGATTTTCTTTCTGTAAATTCTTTTGTGGTTTCTGAAAAAGCCATCGGGTTCGACGGGTTGCTTAACTTTTACGCCAACCGTGATCAGGTGTCAGATTTGGCATTTGAAGAAGCATTTTGCGCACACACCAATTGGGGCCAACAACTCACTTCGCCCTATGTTGTCGACTGCTCTGAAGTTTTATTTAAAAAGATTCATCATACCGAAACCATTGCCGGAGTTACCATTTCAGCACCGGGATTTTACGGACCACAAGGACGGGTTTTGCGTTTGCCGTTAGCCAATCCGAATTTGAACGAATTAATTGAATCGTTTGAATTTGAAGGGCATAAAATCACCAACTTCGAAATGGAATGTTCGGCTATTTATGGTTTATCAAAACTGCTGGGGCACGAAGCATTGACCGTTTGCCTGATTATTGCCAACCGTATTAGCAAAGAAGCAAACGCCAACTACCATCAATCGATTGAATCGCTAATAAAACTTGTACTCGACCGCTTAACCAGTTAACTCATGATCAAATGAACGACACCAGGCTGGACTCGCTGATAACGCTCCTTGATGATCCGGATGAATCGGTCTTCAAACTTGTATTGCAGGAAATGCTGAAAGAAGGCATTTCGATTGTCGATCGTTTGGAGCACATTTGGGAAACCAGCATGGAAGAGCTAACCCAGCGTCGTATCGAGGTCATTATTCAACAACTCCAGCTAAACGACACGCAGGAAAAAATTAAAAATTGGGCAAATCAGGAAAACATCGATCTTTTTGAAGGGATTTTCCTGATTTCGCGTTACCAGTATCCGGGGTTAAAGCTGAAAAACATACAAAGTCAACTCGACAAAATAAAGAAGGACGTTTGGCTTGAATTTAAAAACTCGCTAACCTCACTTGAAAAGATTACTTTACTGAATCATATTTTCTTTAGTCAGTATAAATTCAAGATTGACAAGGAAAACATTGAAGCGCCGCAAAACTGCTACATAAACAAAGTACTTGAGACCCGCAAAGGAAATCCGGTGTCAATTACAATCCTGTACATCATCATAGCCCGTTCGCTAGGGTTACCCGTTTACTACATCGATTTCGACAGCAGTCCGCTAGCCGGATATGTTGATAAAGACATTGCCCGCTTGGCTCATGGTGACGACAATTCCAATCCGATTTTATTTTACATCAATACCTCCAACAAAGGCGCTATTATTGGCCCAAAAGAAGTTGACTATTTGAAACACAATGGCGATCATTCGCAGCAAAAACAGCGTCCGGAGTCCTGCTCCGACAGGTTTGTAATAAAACGGCTGATTGAGAAATTGATTGACGACTACCAATTATCCGGTCAATCAGAAAAGATTGATTATTTAAAAGATATTGCTGATATTTTGTGATCAAATCACCTGGGAAAATGCCTATTTTGCTGTTTTTCCACGATTAACTAAAAATTTCGATCTGAACTGTTTATTTAAGACCATCAGTATTTGAATAGTTTCAAATTATTTCTATTTTTGCGCCTCCTATTTTTAGGAATAAAGTATTCATGTTTAATTAATTTAGATGTTTTATGAAAAACCAGTATGAAACCGTTTTCATCATTACTCCCGTTTTATCTGAAGCTCAGGTAAAGGAAACGGTAAAAAAATTCAGAGACATCATCACCGAACACGGTGGAGAGATTGTCAATGAAGAAGACTGGGGATTACGCAAATTAGCGTATCCTATCCAGAAAAAATCGACAGGGTTTTATCAACTCTTCGAGTTTGCTGCCGAACCATCGTTTGCAAAAACGTTGGAAACTCAATTCAGACGTGACGAACGTATTATTCGCTTCTTAACTTTTGCGAAAGATAAATACGCCGTTGCTTACAGCGAAAAGAGCAGAAATAAATCAAAAGCTAAAACTGAAAAGGAGAACTAAGGTATGTCAGCAAATCAAGGAGAAATCAGATATTTGACCCCGCCGACGGTTGAAATCAAAAAGAAAAAGTATTGCCGCTTTAAAAAGAACAAAATCAAATTTGTTGATTACAAAGATCCGGAATTCCTGAAAAAATTCCTGAACGAGCAAGGTAAAATTTTACCACGCCGTATCACCGGAACATCTTTGAAATACCAACGCAAAGTGGCCAAAGCAGTGAAAAGAGCACGTCATCTTGCATTACTGCCTTACGTTACTGATATGTTGAAATAATTAAAGCGAAAAGAAATGGAAGTAATATTAATACAGGACGTTGCTCGACTGGGATCGAAAGACGATGTTGTGAAGGTAAAAGACGGTTTTGGCCGCAACTACCTCATTCCACAAAAAATGGCCGTTATCGCTACTGAATCAGCAAAAAAAGTACTTGCTGAAAACATTAAACAGCGTGCCCATAAAGAAGCAAAACTTAAAGAAGTGGCTTTAGGTATTGCTGAAAAATTACAGACTGTTCAATTAGTTATTGGCGCTAAAACCAGCACAACCGGAAAAATCTTCGGTTCGGTAAATACTATCATGCTGGCTGAAGCTATCAATGCTAAAGGATTTGAAGTAGATCGCAAACAGATCACTATTCCTGAAGACAGTATTAAAGAAGTAGGAAATTACACTGCCAAAATTAAACTGCACAGAGAAGTTGTAGTAGAACTTGGTTTCGAAGTAGTTTCAGAATAATTAATTTTTAGTTTTTCAAACACAGAACTCAAACATTTTCAAACAAACAGATAAGCCATCCGTCCTCACATGCGGATGGCTTTTTATTTTCAGGAATTCCATCACAAACGGAACCTTTTCTTTTCAGTTCGTATATTGAAACAGATAGCCCGAAGCAAACAGCACCAATTCGAATACGATGAGAAAGTATTATTTCCTTATTGTAGTTTTTGCGTTAATTAATATTTTTCCGATCAGTTGTTTTTCGCAGAACACGAATGCGGAGGCAAAATACCAGATCGAAACACTGGATGGAAATGAGTATTTTGGAATAATACTTACCCAAACTACCGATACGATCCAATTCAAAGCAGATAAACTTGGTGAAATCAGTATTCCCCGATCAGAAATTAAAAAGATTAGTACAATCACTGTATCCGAAAAAAATGGTGAATATTGGCTCGACAATCCACAGTCGACCCGTTATTTTTGGGCTCCAAACGGTTATAGTTTAAAAAAGGGGGAAGGTTATTATCAGAATGTATGGGTATTATTTAACCAGGCCGTACTCGGCCTTACCGATCACTTTTCGGCCGGAGTTGGAACGGTGCCACTTTTCTTGTTTTCATCGCCCTATACGCCCGTGTGGGCAACGGTAAAATATTCGTTACCGGTAGTCGAGAATAAATTCAATCTTGGTGCCGGGGCCTTGATGGGTACCGTTGTAGGCGAATCAAACACGGGGTTTGGAATATTGTACGGAATTGCCACTTTCGGATCGAAGGATAAAAATCTGAATGTGGGCCTGGGTTGGGGATACGCTGACGGAGAAATAGCATCAAATCCGACAGTAAATATCAGTTGCATGATTCGAACAGGAGCAAAAGGGTATTTTATCTCAGAAAACTATTTTATTGGCACTCCTGAAAATTTTATAGTAATGACTTCATTAGGTGGAAGGAGAATAATTAAGCACGTTGGCCTTGATTTTGGAGCTTTTGTGCCAATTGGAGGCGATGTGGATGCGTTTGTAGCAATTCCATGGTTAGGTATTACCATCCCGTTCGGAAATAAACTACCAACAAATAAATAACTCAACCAGATACTATTTCTGAATGACTATACCTTCAGTGGTAAACGAAATACCCTGTTGACCTGAAGTGCCAATCATTACCCCCTGAAAAAACGGCTTCTGTGCTCCGTCATTTGCGCCCCAGTCAATTACAAAGTTTGCACCAACGCCACCGGTATCGTCCTTATTTTCGACCACAAATTCCACAGATTCCATAGGTTTCAGTAGCAGCGTTGATTCGTTAAACCTCCTGATTTTTTGCCCGGCCGAATTGTAATAATCGATTGAAAACACATAAATACTGTCTTTAAACGAAGTATTCCGAATACTTAAGGTAGCCGTGAGCGAAAAGGTATGTTTTGAGTCGATATAGTAAATATCACTGTAAATCGGCACATAAACTTTCTCTGTCAGTGCCAGTTTTGATTTATCGATATTGGCAAAATGATAATCCGAATGATGACGGGTTTCCTTGATATTCGAGTTATTACAAGAATATATGGCAGCCATCAGAAATATGCATATTATCAGAGTTTTCATGTATATAAATTTTCAAAGTTTTTTCAGCGAATTTCGCATTAGCTTCAGTTTTTCATATTATCACTGAAGCGCATGAGATAGTCATTTATTCAATTGCTTTGGACATGAGATTTATCTCTTATACTATTTCATTTGTTGTATTTTAGGTTGTTATGTAAATGTACAAAGATCTGGGCATACTTCCGCGTTAAAATAAAAAAGCCCTCTTCAATTCATGAAAAGAGCTCTTAAAAAATAATCCATCTATACTATAATCCCAACAAAATTTCTTCAGGAGTGCGGCCATTGGTAAGCAAACGTTCCGGGTTTTCAACCAGTTCTTTTACTTTTACAAGGAACCCAACCGAGTCCTTTCCATCAATAATACGATGATCATACGATAATGCCACGTACATCATTGGCCGAATGACAACCTGTCCGTTAACAGCAACAGGCCGTTCAACAATATTGTGCATTCCCAAAATTGCCGATTGCGGTGGGTTAATTATAGGTGTCGACATCAGCGATCCAAAGGTTCCGCCATTGGTAATCGTGAAAGTTCCACCGGTAAGTTCCTCAACCGATATTTTTTTGTTTCGGGCTTTATCCGCTAATTCTTTAAGTTCAATCTCTATTTCAGCAATTGTTTTACTTTCAGTATTCCGGATAACAGGCACCATGAGCCCTTTGGGAGTTTGCACAGCAATACCAATATCAACAAACTCAGGAGTAACAATTTCATCGCCGTTAATCTGAGAATTAATTGCCGGATGGAATTGCATAGCTTCAGCAACTGCCTTGCTGAAAATAGACATAAATCCCAATTTCAGTCCATATTTTTCAACAAATTTATTCTGCAATTTCGAGCGCATCTCCATAGCACGGCTCATATCAATTTCGTTGAAGGTGGTCAACATGGCGGTTTCGTTTTTTACCGAAACAAGGCGTTCGCTGAGCTTTCTGCGCAACGAGGTCATTTTTTCTCGTTTTTCATTACGCGATGCAGGCTTTACTGCACCTAGAGCCACTGTCGGCGATTGGATTGATTGTACTTTTTCCTCTTGGGGTAAGGCAAGTACTGCTTCAATATCTCCTTTTGAAATACGGTGCAGTCCATTCAAAACATCGTCGATCGACAACTGATGTTCTTCCATCATTTTTCGTGCGACCGAGGTGATTTTGATTTTCGATTCTTCTGATTTCATGTGATCATCAGCAGCCGGAACAATATCCGTTTTTTTCTCAGCAACTTCGGTTGATTTTGCAAAAAGCTCAGAAGCGATGACCTCTTTTACAGGCTTGCTTTCAGAAACCGAATCGGTATTTATTGTACAGGCTACAGCGCCAACAGCAATCCGTTCGCCTTCCTGAACAAGTATTTTAATTTGACCGTTTTCGGCTGCCGAAAGGGTTAGAGTCGCTTTATCTGATTCTATTTCGGCTACTTCCTGGCCTTTCTCAACAAAATCCTCGTCAGAAACAAGCCACTTGCCTATTTCCACTTCAGTAATTGATTCGCCGGGTGTAGGTACTTTGATTTCGACTAACATGTTTGGTTTTTATTTGGGTTATGCTAATACTTTTTCTTCAAAAACGGCATCCAGTATTTTTTTCAACCGGTTATTGTGCTGATGCATCAAACCACCTGCCGGACTTGCACTTGCTGCACGCGACACCAAAGTAAACGGTACATCTGGCATAAATCGCTGAATGTGTGACCATGCTCCCATATTTTCGGGTTCGTCCTGGGTCCAGAATATCGATTCGAGCTTTGGATATTTGGCTATAACTGATTTAATCTGGTCAATTGGCAATGGGAATAATTGCTCAACGCGAACAATTGCTAAGTTGGTAACACCTTCTTCAGCCTGACGTTTGTGCAAATCGTAATATAATTTCCCATAAGTAAACACCAGCTTGGTTATTTTTTCAGGATGATGCACTGTATCCTCAATAATTTCCTGAAAATGGCCATCAGCCAACTCATCAACCGACGATGTTACCATGGGGTGACGCAATAAACTTTTGGGCGTAAAAACAACCAATGGCAATCGTACATTCCAGTGCATTTGTCGGCGCACCAGGTGATACATATTGGCAGGAGTTGTAGGGATTACTACCTGAATATTATTATCAGCGGTAAGATTTAAAAAACGTTCAATACGGGCGCTTGAATGTTCGGGGCCCTGTCCTTCATAACCGTGCGGCAAATACAAAACCAGACCATTCATCATGGCCCATTTTTCGAAAGCCGACGAAATATACTGGTCGAAAATTACCTGTGCAACGTTTGAAAAATCGCCAAATTGGGCTTCCCAAATTGTTAATCCCTTTGGGTTTGCCAAAGCATATCCGTATTCAAAACCAAGTACACCATATTCCGATAGAAGTGAATTGAAAACATGAAAATCCTCCTGATTTTTACTGATATTTTTCAATGGGAAATATTTTTCATCGGTATCTTCAACCACAAACGAAGCATGTCGGTGAGCAAATGTCCCGCGCTCCGAATCCTGCCCACTCAATCGCACCGGATAACCTTCTTCAAGTAAGGTACCATAAGCCAGCAACTCAGCCATCGCCCAATCCAACCGGTTGTCAAGCATCATCATTCGACGGTCTTCCACAATCCGGTCTATTTTCTTGAAGAATTTTTTGTCTGATGGCAAGGTATTGATACGCTCAGCAATACGCATTAAGTCAGCACGCGAATAACGGGTATTTACCTTATCACACAAGTCTATTTTGGTAGGCTTTTCAAATGATTGATATTCTTTATCTAAAAATTGACGAACCTTAACCTTATCAATCTTTTCAGATTCTTTCAGCTTTTGATCAAGGTATTGCTCAAATTCCTGATTTAATTTTGTCGACTCTTCAATTGACAAAACTCCAAGACTAGCCAATTTATCAGCATAAATATCACGTGGATTCGGATGCTTTTCAATTGCCTTATAGAGCAGTGGTTGAGTAAACCTTGGCTCATCACCTTCATTATGCCCATATTTACGGTAGCACAAAATATCAATAAACACATCAGAGTGAAATTTCTGACGGAATTCCATAGCCAATTTTACAGTAAAAATTATTGCTTCCACATCATCACCGTTAACGTGGAAAACGGGTGAGCGGGTAACTTTAGCCACGTCGGTACAATAGGTACTCGATCGGGCGTCGAGG
>JACCEE012574518.1_pt1 | contig 10623 bp, 6 predicted proteins | sample 7449931 | NCBI WGS metagenome assembly JACCEE01 (sample SAMN15323457, study PRJNA562643) | freshwater metagenome | isolation source: river surface water | place: USA:Blue River Watershed | collected 2017-08-19 | reverse complement strand
CACGATACTATTTTTTGTTTGTTTTCTTCAATTATTTTTTCCACATGATTAAGGTTTTCAATCCAATTTATTAAATCCTTATTCAACCAATTCAAAGATTCTAAAATCTCATTTTTATAATTTTGTATTGTTTCGAGATTCCAAGTTATTGCTTCATGATGAAAAATTCGATTTCTCAATTTTCTTAAAGAATTGAATTTTGAGCTCATAGTTTTTCTTTTTCTTATTTTTTTCGGACAATTTGGAAATACAAGTCTAAGGGTTTTCCATAGACTCATCTCAAATTTTGAATCAAATAAGGAAGTCCAAAATCCAAATGAAAGTTCTGCAATAATTCTTCCAGAAGTAATATCTTTTTTATCTGACAGAATATTTGTTTTAGCCTCTGAAATTTTATCAATTTGAAATCTATTAGCAATTTTAATAAATTTTCTATTTTCAAACCAGTTTTTGTCATTAAATAATAAAGTCAGTTGATAATCCATTGAATTTCTTAATCCAATTTCAAGAATCGATAATAAAGGATAAAATGATTCAGAGATAAGAATATTGCTTTTATAGTGCTGAATTGCCTTATCTATGTCGTTATTATGAAATTTTAAATAGGGGTTAAGCCGTTCAGTAGAAATTATTTTTTCTATGATGTAATTATTTTCCATATTTTTATATATCTTTGCAGTGTAGTCCCGGTGATTCCTCTCCCAGTTTTTTGCTGGTGATGAAGCCGGGTTTTTTGTTTTAGTTTTTTTAGTTATTCAGTTTATAAAAGAAAATAATTTTTACAATAATTTTATTTTGCTGCAAATATAAAATAAAATTAGCAAATTAGCAAATTAGCAAATTAAAAATGGAACCCTAATACTCCTGTCCCCAGTCACCTGTCTCAAGTCCGAAACAAAACCGAAGGTTTTGTGCGCATTAGGGATGTGGAGGGCGCGAAGCGGTGCGAACTGGAACGAGCGCCGCGATGAATGATCAGAAATGGGGTACACTTTCTTAAGCGAAGTGCAGTGAAGCACGGGAGCGAAGCGGACCCCGGAACAAGCCCGACGGCAGCAGGGTTGGATGATGGGGAGGGTGGTGCCGGAATGCCCTGATTAATAAGCTAATGTGATAATGAGATAATAAGTTAATTGGGGAGAAGATATAGGATGAATTAATTTTGTGTATGTAATATATGAAAAAGGTGAAATTTTAAATTTTAGAATTATCGCGTCACCGCATTTTGGGATAATTGTGATATTAGTTTACTTGATACAAATAAAATACACCAATGAAAAAGAGGATTCTTTATTGAAATGATTAATTAAGAAATATTTTTAGTTAAAGTACCTTAAAAAATTAAGAAAAATTGATAAAAAAGTAATAAAATTTTAAAAAATCTATTCCCATTTATGGTGGATTGATTCAAGATTTGGTAAAATAGTAGTTCATCTAATTGATAATCAAAATCATATATTCTTAATATTTTTTTTAATTTTATTGAATTGTATTTATTTAATTGTATATTTGCGATGTTAAAAGAAGACAATACAAAGAAATTAATTTGTAACAAATTTACAAAATTAAATAAATTAAAAATATGAAATTAGAGAAAAAAAACAAAATGTTAATTTTAATTATTACTTTGCTTACTTTATTTGTTAGTTGTAATAATGAAACCAATGAACAGATCCCCAAAAAGTCTCTTTATGTACCTCAAGGTTTAATGCAAGAACCGATTATTCAAAATATGCTTAATGAATTAGCATCATGTAATATAATTGTAAATTCAAATAATATTTTAAAATTTCCCTCTGTAGAAAAATTTATCAATACTATTGATATATTAGAACATACTGATTTTTCTTTTGATAAAGATTCTTTGTATTGTGATGATGCAGTATATAGTGCATTTGAATATTATTATAATTTTACTTCTTTAAGAAAAGTAATTGAGGATAATATTACTCAATTAGAAATTAGTGATGCACTTTATGAAAATAATAATCCTGATGATCATTTTATAGTTAATAGTGCGCTTCGATCATTATTGTCAAGTGATTGTATCGTAATGATATCTAATACATATTACATTTTTTTTGATGATTTTATAATTGGAGTTTTAAATGAAGATTGGAGGAGTGTTGAGTTAGTATTATCAGTTTCACAAGGTTCAAATGAAGAAGATTTATTGTTTCTCTGTAATTCCAATGAAAATATTTTTTATATTGATGGTGATACAAAATCAATTTGTACTGTAAATTATTCATATGTTCGATCACATACAAATCCATATCAATTTCAATTCATAAACCATTCCTTTTGTATAGAAAGTAATTTTTCTGTTTTATGGGACTTTGGAGATGGTACTACTTCAACAGAATTAAGCCCAATACATACTTTTTCTTCGAACTTTGATAGTTCAAATGTTGTACTACATATATTTTATGATAATCACGATTATAAAATGTTGAAAAATGTTAAATTATGGTGCAACTCAGACTTTACTTTTCAAATAGGTTCTGATGGTAAAGTTGCATTCACTTCAACCTCATCTCCAGGCGAAAATGATAAAATCACCAACTATTCTTGGGATTTTGGAGATTTAGATACTTTATCAGGAGCGGATAAATCAAAAGTTACACATCAATACGGCTCTAATGGAATATACATTGTCAAGTTAATAATCAATACAAAAGATGAATGTTCCCATGAATGTTCGTATAATGTTACTATAGAAAATAAAATATGCTGTAAAAATAATGATCATAGAAAAGTTACAATTGATGTAGGTCCAAAAAACAAAATAAAAAGCCATTTAAGAGTGACAAACGGATTGTGGTTGATACACCGATTAGATGCAAAAACCGTTTATTATTATGTTAAAAATAATGGAAGTTTAAAAAGAGAAAAAGCAGATGAAATTGGTGCAGGATGGATTGGAACAATTTATCCAAATGGAAATGGTGATGTATGTGGTTCTCCTGTAACAACTGATTTATGTAAAATTAAAAAAAACAGAAAATACTATATTTATAGTTATTCCACAATGTATAGCAAAATTAGAGTTTTGCCAAATTCATTAACAGCCACTTATTTTGTTTATGATGCTAATGATAATGTTGACAAACGTCAATTGGGAGCAAAAATTCATCAAAAATCTTGTAACTAATAAAATTATGAAAAAACATATTATTTTAATCATATTAATCTTTTGTTTCGTAATGAGTAGCTTTAGTCAGAACTATTATATAGGGTCTGCTTTTGGATTTCATAAAGATTGTTTTACTGTTGCACATAATAATGGAAAGATTCATCCTTCAAATTTTGATCTGTTGAATATGTTTGGCAATCTGCATGTTGCCTATCAATTTAAGAGTAATACTGAATTATCACTTGGTGTGACTTATTATAAATTTGAACTTAGTCCGGGTATAGAAAGTGGTTCAGGAGATGTTTTTTATTTGAGTAATGCTGCAATCAATACAGTTTCGCTTCAATTTGGGGTGGGTTACTCTATTCAACTTTTTAATCCTCTGTTTTTAAAAATCAATAGTGGGGTAGATTTAGATTTTTATGTAAATTCAGATTTTGGATCAGGAACAGAAGGAAATATGGGAGAATTTTATTTGAAAGAACATTTCGATTATCCTATTAATACTCCTGTAAATTTACTCATTCAAAATCGAATTGCACTTCAGTATTTTACAAAATCAAATATTGGCTTTTCATTATTTTTATCTTACCATTCAGGTCTTTTGAATGTATTCGATCAACCATGGGCGGAGTATAGTTGGATTCAAAATGGAGTAGTCTCAGAATCACTTAATACCAATTATATTTCTAATGGATCCCATTGGAAAATTGGGTTTGAGATTGGATATAAATTTGGCAAAAAGAAGTAATTGATCAATATCCTTATAATCAAATTAAAAAATGGTCGTTAAGGATGTTCATCCAATGGTTCCTGCCGTAATTTGATCTTCATGGAAACCATGACAACTGTGGTGATGGGGGAGATCCAGCAGAAGACGGCAAATGGGAAATATGCCATCGTAGACACTCCTAAAACGGCTGATTGTGTAAGTCCGCAGGTGTTCCAGGGGATTAAAACGGAGGTTACTGTAGTGGCATCTTCCACACTTCGACTTAACACTTCGGGTCGTAATCGTAATTTTTCAAAGTTTTTCTTGAATATCTTGGTGTTGAGAATAATCGCTAAGTACTGGTCAAACAACACTGCGTTCATTAACCAGCCGTTTATGGCTAATCCGATGATGGTTCCTGATAATCCTTTGCACATTTTTTGTATTCCCTGACTGAGTTTGTCTAAAACACCGATGGTTGAAATGGTTCCTCCAAAAACTAAAGCGCAGATAATGAGCATCACAGTAGGTAACATTCCCTGCATCCCTCTGGAAATGAAGAAGTTTGCAAAAGTGGGATTGTCACAAGGCACCTGTATAGATCCTGAAATCGATTGAACGACAGAACTATACACTGATTTCCAATCCATAGCAGTTGCACCGGTAATATGCATACACACTTCGGGTTGAAAAATGACGGCAGCAACAGCGCCTAACATCATGATAATGAACAATAAAATAATGGTTGGGACTTTGAAATAGATCAAAACTACGGTAATGGCGGGGACAATCAATAACCAGGGCGTAATATTAAAAGTGGTATCAATCGCATTTAATGTTGCCGACATATCTATAGTGCTGATTTCTATAAAATTCAGATTGGCAATAACATACACAATACAAGTGATGGTTAATGATGGAACTGTGGTGTAGATCATATACTTCACATGGGTCATCAGGTCTGAACCGGCAATGATGGCTGCTAAATTGGTAGTATCGGATAGGGGAGAGATTTTGTCTCCAAAATAGGCTCCGGAAATGATGGCACCGGCCACCCAGCCTTCATGGATTCCGAAAGATCTTCCAATTCCTATAAATGCCAACCCTATGGTTGCGACGGTGGTCCAGGAACTTCCGGTAATTAAAGAAACGAGAGCGCATGTAATGGTGCAGGAGAGTAAAAGGAAATGGGGATTGATCAATTTAACGCCATAGTAAGTCATCATGGGAACAATACCACTGATCATCCAGGTGCCGGAGATTCCGCCAATGAGTAATAAAATCACCAATGATGTAACCACTTCTGAAACCTGATGGATGATCCCTTTTTCGATTTTTTGCCAGGAGACTTTGTATCTGAAAATGCCAAAACCGATTACAATAGCTGCAGCCATTAAGATGATCACGTTATTGCTTCCGGATGCTACATCAACACCAACGACCAGGCTGTTAACAGCAATTAATGCTACTAAAAGTGCGATGGTAAGAAACGAAAACAGGTAGGAGGGTTTTCGAGCCGTCATGATCTGGAACTATTATATAATTGAATATACTTTTTCATGGAATCGGGCTGATTCTCCTTTTGAAATAAGTTATATTGTTCTTTATAAGGCAATTCCAGTTTTGGGTTGATTTGGATAGCTTTTGAAAATTCATCATGAGCTTTTCTGTTTTCGTTTGTTAATACGTAAATCTGACCCTTTAAAATATAGAGATCCGGATTGAAAGAGTTAATGGTTACTGCTCTATCCAAAATGGCAATAGCTTCAGAAAATCTTCTTAGATTTTTCAAAAGTTCTGCTTTAAGAAGATAAACCACAATATCGTTAGGATCAATTTCTATCGCTTTTTCGTACAATAGGAGGGCAGAATCTATTTTCATCATATTGGCATAAGTGAGTCCCATATAATAGTAAGCAGCGGCTCTTTTGGGATCGAGTTCTGTACATTTTTTAAAATAATAAAGGCTGGAATCTAATTGCCCCAACATTCCGTAGTTACTTCCCAGATTGAAATATCCGTCAGCAAAAAGGGGATCATATTTAATTGATTTTAAATAATAGGTTTTTGCTTTTAAATAATCTTTTCTTTCGAAATAGATTTTAGCCAGATTGCTATTTACTGAAGCTGTTGTTGGAACATATTTCAAACTTAAAATATAGTAATTTTCAGCAGAATCGATCAAAGCCTGATCGTTAAGTTTTTTACCGGTACGGTCGTGGAGTAAACCCAATTGTTCATAAGCCATAGCATATTGTGGATAGATTCGTACCGCTTCTTTCAGTTCTTCAATGGCTTTTCTGTTTCCCTGGATATAAAGATCATTATTCTTTTGAAATTTTATAGGATCAGTCACCACTTTATTTTTATCATCATACATTTTAGCCTGATCACGTAAAGCTAAAGCATGATATAACTTCATGTGGGCACTATTGGGGCAAGTTTGTGCGTCTTTGGAGAAAAGGGTCAACTGGTCTTTCCAGTCGGCAGCTCGACTATATGTTTTGATCGAAAAAAATAGAACTACAATCGATAAGATCGCTACCATTCCATATTTTTGATTATTGTTCCAGTTTTCAGGACTAGAAGCGTCCCATTTGAATAATTGGAGAAAAGCAAACACGATAGCGATGCAAAAACCTAATGAAGGGACAAAAAGGAACCGTTCGCCGAAAGAGGAACCAAACCTCACTAATAGATTGCTGGTGATGCTCATGGTCACAATAAAAAACAAAATTCCAAAAGCAATGGGAGATTTTTTCTTGATTTGAAGGATCGCATATAAGGTAATACCTAAGTAAAATAATAGAGATAAAATGGCCCAGATATTTTCAAAGGTAACTAAAGGGAGTTGACTATAAGAGTAATCACAAGCCAAAGGATGAGGAAAAACAAGCAATAGGAAGTATTTCCCGAGTAACATAATGGCAGTTGCCCAACCTGTTAAAAGATCGGCATCATAAAAGTAATTATCTACAATAGAAACGGTGAATGTACCTTTATGCAAGCCATTTGCTAAAACAGCGCTTTTCGTCATAAAATAGATTCCGATTCCCAAGCCCAATACTGCAATAGTACCAAAATAATCTTTCCACTTAGCATCAGTAAAAAAGTAATAGATCAATGGGATGGCAGCCAGCATGGTAACGCCGCTCTCTTTGGTAAACATTCCCAATGTGAACAGAATAAAAGACACAATCCACATCAAAATCTTATATCCAAAAGTTTGCACTTCCACTGATTTCAATAATGCCAGCAGAGTTAGCAAAATAAAAAAGAATGAAACGATTTCATCTCTACTTTTGATATTGGCAACTACTTCTGTATGAATTGGATGTGCAACGTAAAGGAGTGAGATAATGAATGGGATCCAGATAGTGCTTTTATTGAATAGTTTTCGAAGCACAACAAAGAGTAGGATTGCATTAAATGCGTAAAACAAGACATTGATTACATGGGATAAGCCGGGATTATCGGGAGATAATTCCCATTCGGTGGCAAACATCAGTTGGGAAATGGGTCTATACAGATCATCAGTAAAATTGCCGGAACCGTGCCTATAGGAATGGGTAAGAATATCCGTATATCCATCAATTCCTTTTGTGACAAAAAAATTATCTTTAAAAACACCAAAGTCATCCAAAACCCAATCATGATTGAAAGTATTGGAATAGAGTAGAAAAGCTAAAAGAAATAGGAGACTACCTAAAATTAAAAATCTATTACTTATAACAGGCTCTTTGATTGTTGGTTGTGGGTTTTTGGGGTTAGCCTGTTGTTGAACCGGTTTGCTACGATAATAGTTGTTTTTTCCCATAATTTGCAAATGAATAATATTTGCAAATATACAAAATTATGGAATTCTAACTGAGGTTTCTTGTGAAGGAGCACTCTCATTTTTTTTATCATCACAAAAAGTTGAATAATAAAAATAGAGATTTCCTTTTTTAACATTTTGATCTATCCATTTTCGTTCCATTGGGTCACAAGTTTTAATAAGTTGTGGTTTCCCTCCACGTTGATATCGATACAAATTCAATTTTAAGTTTTGATAACGGGAACAATCGCCCCATTGGATTGTCGCTATTCCATTCTCATAAGTACCCCAAACATTTGGAGGCGTTGGTAAATGGAATTCTTTCAATGTGATAGAACATAGAGCCATAGTTTCACTTACGCCACCGAGTTCATCGATTGTTTGCACTGCATATTCATAGCTTTTGCCCGGTTGAGCCGTAAAGTCTGTCCATATTGGCATATCAATGATGCTATCTTTAGGACTTAACTGAATAAATTTTCCAACCGGTAAATCACGTCGAAATATTTGATAACCTTTAATTAAGCGACTTCTCAAGCTAAGATCTTCCCAGACCAATTGCACACTCCCATTTTCTTCATAAACAGAAAAACGATTAGGCGAGATCGGATTTGTTTTTATGGAAGGATGAATAGTAATCGTATCAGAGAAATCACTTTCAACAGAACTGTTATTGACACAGGTTGCAGCGTACAGATAACTTTTGTCACCTGATAAAACACTACTGGTGTCAACAAAAATAACTTCATTATTCTTTAAACTTAGTATATCTGTAATGGGGAATAATTGTTCAGAAAATCCATTATTCCGATAAATTTTCACACCTGCTACATTCATTTCAGATGATTTTACGATAATTGTTGCCCCATTTTTAAATTCTTTGCCCTGCCTAATAGTTGGATATACCGGTTTTAGTTGATCATAAGCAACATTAAAAAATATATTACTTTTTTGAGAAGGGTCATTTTGTGTATTGATGGTCTCCAGAAAATAGTAGTACATTTTATCCGGAAGAACATTTCTATCGGTATAAGTTGTGTCTGTTGAAGGAATTGTTGCAATGAGTTCATATTCTTTTCCATCAAAAGCATCACTTTTAAAAATTTTGATTCCCTTCAATAGTTTAGGATTCACCATTTTCCAGTTTAAAATGATGCCAAATCCTTTAGTATCTGTTAAAGCTTTAGTATTCTGGAAGAAAGATTTTTCTGAGGATGATTTTGATACCAGCTCAATATCAGTTGCATAGGAAGGGTTTCCATAAAAATCGAGTGGGTTTAGGAAATATTGTCTATCTTTATTAAATTTGCGAATAGAATCCTGATAGATTACATATTTTACGTTTTCGATCGTGTACTGAGTCAAAAAACCATCCCCTTGTTTTAAAACAGTATCCTCATAATACTGAACTTTAAAATAAGGAGCAGGATTGTTCCCTGTTGACTCCCATTTAAGATAAATGATAGATTTATCTATATTTCTATCATTAATAAACAGGGGATCAAATTGTGGAATAAAAGGGTATTGAGGTGATGATGTTATTTTTTTTGAAATGGATTTTCCATTTTTCATAGCTTTAATTCTATACCAAACTTGTTTCTCCCTGGTTACTTTCTGATCATAATAAGCTAATCCGGAGGCTAATCTGACGGCGGTCAACTGTGTCCAGTAACCCATGCTATCAATTACATTAGCTTTTTCACAGAGTTGCCATTTTCTTTTAAGATCATCCATTTGAGGATCCCCTTGAAATCCAAACAGAGATTTCCATTTGATGTAGTTGGATTGGAATTCTTCCCAATTACGGGGAGAAGAGAGTTCAGCTATAGGCTCCCACTTTTGATTGTTATAAGACCTTTCTATAATATATTGATCAATATTGATTCCGTTTGCCAACTCCATTCCAACAAAGATGAGAATGCCGTTAGGTGCCGGAGTAGTCATTTTCTGTTCAGATTGTCCATAACTAACCAGACAGAATTGAAAACAAAAAATGAGTATTATTATTTGAAGAGTTATGGTCATTATCTTTTTCATCACTTCATTCATTTTAATTGTTATTTTTATTTGCATTGTTGGTCACAACTAGTTGTTGTAATTCCCATGGAAAATCCTTTAGAACTATCCAAATGGACAGAAGCGCCGATTGTAAAGTCAGCGAGTGATACAGATACGCAAGGACCGCAATCAATTAATACCGGTAAACATTGGCTGGCAGAAATTTTCAGATTCAGACTGGTGCATCCATCAATATTAAAATAATGTGACTGAGTGTTATAATCACCACTAATTCCCAGTTGAAGTTTTGCATCAGCATTGGCAGATGTACAAGTTGCAGGACATGATCCTCCTAAATATGCATGACCTTCAGCAAGAACTCCTAATCCAAAGGTTGTTCCTTGTCCAAAGATCATATAGGTTCGGGCATTAACACTTACATCAACGCCAGCAGTTACGGACACAATACCATAATTATAATCAATTTTTGGTAAGATTTGTTTTGTCAAACCTGCAGATAAGAAAAATCCATTTAAATTGGTTTTAAATTCGCTTGGCAAACAAACAGCATTTCCGATCTGGTTGGATACTTCAGGAGGCATATTGCTATAGTTCCCGAATAATCCATAAAAATTGGCAGATCCAATTCCTTGAATTTCAATTAATCCACTAGTGTTAAATAACCAACCTTGATTATCCATTAAAGTAGTTACATTACCTTGCATTTTCAGTCCACTTAAATTCATATCCAGTGCACCACTTCCAATAAAACGGGAATTGATCATGTCATAAGTTATTGATAAACCCGGAAAAGAAGGAATATCTGATACTCAGATTTTCTGATTGGTTGCTTGAACGGCACCTTTGACTTCAAAATTCATTTTTTGTCCTGTTGTAATATTTTTCAAACCCTTTAATTCTCCTTCAAAACGAAGAACATCCCACTGATTATTAACAACT
>JACCEE010329933.1_pt1 | contig 10623 bp, 10 predicted proteins | sample 7449931 | NCBI WGS metagenome assembly JACCEE01 (sample SAMN15323457, study PRJNA562643) | freshwater metagenome | isolation source: river surface water | place: USA:Blue River Watershed | collected 2017-08-19 | reverse complement strand
GGCTCCGGCCGCCGCGGCCGCGCCGAGAAAATCGTGCCCGTCGCGCTTCGCCGCGCGCAGCGCCACAAACACGTCGCCGGCCCGCAGGGTGCGCGTGTCGTTGGCGAAACCCGTGAGCGCGACCGCCGGCACCGCCGTCCAGCGGCCGCCGGTCACCTCTGCGAGAAACTGGGCCGGAAAGAGAGGCATGCGTCAGCCGTTACGACCTCCATCCCGGGCAAGCAGTTCGCGGGACACCTGCCGGTCGTCGAACGGAATCACCGTATCGGACAACTCCTGGTAACTCTCGTGCCCCTTGCCGGCGATGAGCACGGTGTCGCCGGGCTTCGCGAGCGCCAGTGCGAGACCGATCGCCCGGCGGCGATCCTCGATCCACGTGATCCGCCCCGGCGCGGTCACGCCGCCCTGCATGTCGGCAAAGATCCGCGGGATCGCCTCGTGCCGCGGATTGTCGGCCGTCGCGATGGCGAAGTCCGCGACCTCCTGCACCGCGGCCGTCATCGGCGCGCGGCAGCTGCGGTCGCGATCGCCCGCGCAGCCGAAGACCACCAGCACGCGGCCCGCGGTGAGCGCCCGCAGCGCCCGCAGACCGTGCCGGAGCGCCGCCTCGGTGTGCGCATGGTCGACCAACACATTGAAGGACTGGCCCGCGTCGATCCGCTGCATGCGGCCCGGCACGCCGGCAAACGCCCGCAGCCGCGCGAGCAGCACCCGCGGATCGCGGCCGAGGCCCCACGCGGCGGCGACCGCGGCGAGCAGGTTGCTCACGTTGGCCCGGCCCACGAGCGGCGACTCGAGCTCCATCGTCCCCATCGGCCAGACCACGCGGAAGCTCGTATGGGTGGCGTGCAGGCGCACGTTTTCCGCCCGCACCAGCGCGGCCGCATCCTCGCCGTAGGTCACGACCTTTGTCGCCGTCACCTCGGCCGCGAGCCGCGCCGCGAGGTCGCGGCCGCAGGGATCGTCGAGGTTGATCGCGGACACCTTCGGCACCGCGCCGTTCTCGCCGGTGAAGAGCCGCGCCTTCACGGCGGCGTAGCTCTCCTGCGAGCCGTGATAATCGAGATGGGCGCCCGTAAGGTTGGTGAAGATCGCGGCGGCAAACTGCAGGCCGCGCACGCGCTGCTGGTCGAGACCGTGCGAACTCACTTCGACCACGGCCTGCCGGCAGCCGGCGTCGCGCATCTGCGCGAGCATGCCGTAGACATCGAGCGCCTCGGGCGTGGTGCGGAACGACGGCACCGTGCGGTTGCCAAGGTCGTAGTTGATCGAGCCGATCAGCCCCACGCGCTGGTCGCCGTTGAGCAGGTGTTGCAGCAGGTGCGCGACCGAGGTCTTGCCGCTCGTCCCGGTGACGCCGATCACCGTCAGATCACGGTCGGGAAAACGGTAGAAACGCTGCGCGACGCGGGCCAGAGCGGCCCGCGCATCGGCCACGTGGATGAAGGTCACGCGCGCCGGCGGCAGCGCGGGCAGGTGCTGCGCGACGATGGCCACCGCCCCCCGCATGATCGCCTCGTCGATGAACCGCGCGCCATCCGTCTTCCGCCCGGGCAGGGCGAAGAAGACCATGCCCGGCGCCACCCGGCGGCTGTCGATGGCAAGACCGGAGATCGGACGCTCAAGCGTGCCCTTCACCGCGAGGATCTCGTCCTCGTGCACGTAGTCGGTGAGTTTCGGCGCGAGCTTGAAAATACGGTTGGCCGCGAGGGTTTCGCGGCGCGTCCGCCGGGCGGGCTTCGGCTGGGCAAACGCGTGGATGAGCGCGTGGTTGGTCGTCAGGTATCCGATCACGGGCGGGCTCCTTGTCCGGGCTGCGCGGCGTAAAGTCGCGGGCTCGCCGGCTGGTGGTGGGATTTGATCTCCAGCACGGGAATCAGGCGTTCGCCGATCCGCTTGAACGACGGCGCCGCCACGACGCGGCCGTAGGCGACGCCGGACGGCGACTTCACCTTGGCCTCGTCGACGATCACCGAGATCACGACCTGCGGGTTGCCCGCGGGGAAAAACCCGACGAACGAACCCACGTGGTGCTTGTTGGAATAGTAATGCCGCTTCGTGCCGTCGGCGCGGATGTCCGTGAGCAGCTTCTGCGTCGTGCCGGTCTTGCCCGCGACATCGAAGCCCGCGATCGCGGCCTCCTTCGCCGTGCCGCCCTCGCCCACCACGCCCATCAGCATCCGCGCGACCTGCTGCGCCGCCTCCGGCGAGACTGCGCGGTTCAGCTCCTCGCGTGCCGCCCGGTAAACGAGTTCGCCGGTCGGGCTCGTGACTTCGCGGATGATCTGCGGCCGCAGCAGCATGCCTCCCGCGGCGATCACGCTCATGCCCTGGTGCATCTGCAGGACCGTCGAGGAAATCGTGTGGCCCATCGCGACGCGCGTGATGTCGATCGGCACCCACTTTTGCACGGGATTGAGCAGCCCGCGCACCTCGCCCCCGATGGGAAAGCCGAGCGTCCGGCCGAAGCCGAATTTGGTGACGTAGTTGTGGAAACGCTGCTCGCCGAGCAGCACCGCGAGCTGGGCGGCGCCCTTGTTGCTGGAGTGGCTGATGATCTCCGAGACGGTGAGCTCGCCCATCCGGTGATCCTCCGAAGGCAGGTCGACCATCCGGCCGCGGTGCGCGATTTTCTCGAGCGCGCAGTTGAAGACGTGGTTCGGCGTCACGAGCCGTTCCTCCAGCGCTCCCGCCGCCGCGACGATCTTGAAGACGGAGCCCGGCTCGTAGACGTCGGCCACCGCCGCGTTCTTCATCCGCGCCTCCTCGTCCTTCGGGACCTTGTTGTATTCGTTGAGATTGAACGACGGGTAATTCGCCATCCCGAGGATGAAGCCCGTGCGCGGATCGCTCACCACGATGCTCGCCTTCACCGGCGTGAACTTCTCCGCGATCACCGCGAGTTCCTGCTCGATGATGTCCTGCACGATCAGGTCGAGCGTGAGCTTCACGTCGAAGCCGTCGACGCGCGGCACCTCGCGCGTGCGATACTGCGCGAGTTCGCGGCCGCGGCCGTCCTTCTCGCCCACCCGCCAGCCGTTCTGCGCCCGCAGGTAGAAGTCGGCGTAGGCCTCGATGCCGGCCGCCGGCTCCTGCGCCTTGTTCACAAAGCCGATCACGTGCGCGGCGAGCTGGTTGGCCGGATAGGCGCGCCGGTAGGTGAGCTGGCCGTAGACGCCCCTCACCTCGAGCTTCATGATCTCGTCGTAGAGCTCCTCGGTGATCTCGTCCCGCAGCTTGGCCCAGCGGATCGCGCGCCGCCCCTCTGCGTCGGGCGCGCCGTCCCAGTCGATGTCGTCGTTGCCGGACGCCGCCGCGGGCGTCGTCGCCGCCGCGATCGCGATGGCGGGGACGCTGGTCGCGGCGCCGGCGGAGGCAGGGAGATCCGCCGCCGCGCTTTCGGTCGTGGCTGCCGCCAGCCGAAACAGCGGCTCCCGCGCCGTCTCGCCCCCGGCGGCCGGAGCGGCCGGCGGCGGCACGGCGAAGCGGGTCGTGAAAATCCGCCGCAGTTCCGCCTCGGGCATATCGATCAGCTGGGCAAGCCGCCGCCACTTGCGCTCGTCCTGCGGGCGGAGGGCGTGCGGATCCACGCCGAGGACGCGCATCGACCGGCTCGTCGCGAGCGTGACGCCGCGGGCGTCATAGATCGTGCCGCGCTTGGCCGTCTCATCGATCAGCTGGCGGCGGACCCCCTTGATCGTGCCGAGGAGCTCGTCGCGGTTCACGACGTGGAGCCAGACGAGCCGCGCCGCCAGCCCGCCGAAGCACAGGAAGAGCCCGGTGGAGAGGAGGACGATGCGGTAGCTCGAGGCGTAGCCCTTCGACATGGATCAGTTCCGGGCGAGTTTCACCGTGACGACGGGCGGACGCTCCATCAGGTCCTGCGACGCACGGACGACGAGGCCGCGGATGGCCGCGTCGGAGGATTCGTTGAGCACGGGCACATCGCTCATCGGCACGAGGCCGAGCTGGAACTGCGCGTTGGCGTGCCGCAGCAGGTCGGGCCGCTGGGAGCTCGCGATGGCGGCGGTCTTCTCGCTGATCAGGCGATCCGTCTCGGTCTTCTCCGCCGCGAGCCGGCGGATCTGGTTGGCCGTAGTGGAAATCTGGTGACGCATCCAGACGACGCCGAGGCCGACGCCACCGACCGCGCCGATCGAGACGATCAGGCACACGACGATGGAATTAACGAAAGCGGAAGGGGTGCGTTTCATGACGAGGCGGGGAAAGTGGGTTGGGCGGCGAGCTCGGCGGACCGACAGCTCACAGCTTGCGCAACGCCCGCAGCTTCGCGGAGCGGCTGCGCGGATTGGCGGCAAGTTCGTCCTCGGCAGCCGTCACGGGCTTGCGCGTGAGCGGCTCGGCCCGTTTCACGCGCAGGTCCTGCGGCGTGGCGTCGTCGACCGATTCCGGCTGGCCGCACATGCGGCGGAAGAACTGCTTCACCGGCCGGTCCTCGAGGGAGTGGAAACTGATCACCGCGAGCACGCCGCCGGACGCCAGCCGGCCAAACGCCTCGGGCAGCGCGCGCTCGATCGCACCGAGTTCGTCGTTCACCGCGATGCGGATGCCCTGGAAGGAGCGCGTCGCCGGATGGATCTTCGACGCATGACGGTCGCGCGCCGGGATCGCCTCGGCGATCAGCGCGGCCAGCGGAGCCGTGCGCGCCAGCGCTCCCGTGCCGCGGGCCGCGACGATCGCACGCACCACGCGCCGCCAGTGCGCCTCCTCGCCGTAGTCGCGGATCGCACGCGCGAGCATCTCTTCGGTCGCGGTCTCGAGCCAGCGCGCCGCCGGCACGCCGCTCCGCGGATCCATGCGCATATCCGCCGGCGCATCCTGGCGGAACGAAAAGCCCCGCGCGCCCTCGTCGAGCTGGAACGAGGAAACGCCCAGGTCGAACAGGATGCCGTCGAAATTCGTCTCCGTCAGCTCCGCGACCCGCGCAAAGTCGCGGTCGACGAAGGTGAATCGCGTCGGAAACTCGCCCCGCAGCCGCTCCGCCCGCTCCACCGCCGCCGGATCGCGGTCGAGCGCCACCACGTTGACCTCCGCAGCCGACTCGAGCAGCGCCCGCGTGTGCCCGCCCCCGCCGAACGTGCAGTCGAGATACCGGCCACCCGCCCGCGGCGCGAGGAAGCCCAGCACCTCGCGCAGCAAAACGGGTTGGTGGCCCGGGATCATCGTGGCTGGGGGAGCCTCATCGAGCCGCGCGGCCATCGCTGAGAGCCTCCGTTTTCTCGCCCTTCTGCCGGGCAACCGTGCGCAGCACCAACCCGTCGCGCACGCGCGGGATCGCGGATTTGGCGGGGAACGCGACGCCGCTGTCACCGGCATCGATCCACGCCGGATAGGGACGCCGCGCCGCGGAGTTGGCGCTCACGGCCGCCTTGCGCAGCGGAATTCCGGCGGAGCTGTGCTTGATTTTGACGGCGCGGCGCATGGTCAGATGTCGAGGCGGCGCATGAGGTCGCCGAAGTTCTCGCCCGCCGTGCGCGCTTCCTCCTGCTGCCAGCGAGCGGGGCTGTAGATGTTGAACTTGGTCAGCGAGCCGACGAGGACGGCGTCCTTTTCGATGCCCGCGTGTTTGAGCAGATCGCCCGTGAGGCCGACGCGACCCGCCTTGTCGAAGGAGAAACTCTGCGTCTGCGAGAAGAAGCGCGCCGCAAACGCCTGCGCGTCCGCATCGCTGAGCTTCATCGCCGAGATCTTGGCGTGCAGCCGCTCGACCTCAGCCGGCGGCAAAACCGCGACGTAACCGTCCGGATGCGGGGTGGCCAGAAACGTGTCCTCCTCCGCGTGCCCATGGCGCCACGCCGACGGGATCGTAAGCCGACCCTTGTCGTCCGCGGTATGCCTGAAGAGCCCCGTGTAAACGGGTTTGCCTGCCTGCGCCATCTGGGTGAAGTGAGGGTTTTTGCCCCAATACGCCCCATTTCATCCCCTTTGGCCCCACCACGGTCAAGAAAAAGACCCGCGCAAACCCCTGAAACTTACTCACATTTTCACATTTTTACCCGTTGGGTGCCCCCGGGCAGCCTGCCGCACCCCGCCCGACCGGGCGCTCTTCCCTTACACGGGAGGCGAGGTCCGATGATCGGAAGCACCCCGGCCGCCCCCCCGTTATCGGATCCGGCCAAAGCTCCGCCCCAGCCGATCCGCCGGCTTCCAGACTGATAACTGCGCCGCGCTGCGCGCGGTGTTGCCGGCTCCGCTTAGAACCCGGTCTGCAGCGAAATCGTGCCCTTGTGGGCGACCCGCTCGGAACTCCGGATGTCGGCCGTATAGCCGACTGAGGCGCCCCAGTTCTTGGCGAAGAACAACGTCGCCGCCCCACCCAGCTCGAACCCGTCGCCGTCGCCGTCCTCCACGGCCAACGTCGTCGGCCGCGTGAAATTCCCCGCCAGGCGGCCCGCGACGTTCCGCGTGCCCGAGCCCAGCTCCCCGTGCCAGGCCGCCCGGAAATCCAGCCGGGCCGTCGCGGCGCTGAGGCGCGACATCAGCGACATGTCGACGCCGACCGCCCCGCTCGAACTGCGCGCCTCCTGCTCGGAGTAATCCATCGCGAGCGCCGCCACGTCGCGCTCGCGGTAGCCATCAAGCGTCACGCGCTCCGTGCGCAGTCCAAACCACGGCCGCACGCTCGCGGCTCCGAGTTCGGCGCCCCACTGGGCCTTCACGCCCGCGCCCCAATGCGTGCCGCTGGTCTTCCCGTTGGTCGCCAGCCCGCCAAACGCGGTGCTCCGCCGGATATCATTCAACCGCAGCACGCCGTAACCGCCGTCGAGCAGCAGGCTCACCGGACCGCCGCGCCATACGCCGTAAACCCGGCCGCCGCCGTCGCTCACCTCGAAGCTGCCCCGACGGGCGGTCGCGCTGAGACGTCCGCCCTGCGCCGCGATACCGGCAAACATCCCCTCGGTCACCCGCCAGTCGATGCCCGCCGTCGTCACGAAGCCGTCGTAGGCCATCCGCTCCCGCCGGCCTTCCTGCCCGCGCACGCCGTCCGCGTAGTTGAAAGTCACATACACATCGCCGCGCCGCACCGCCCGGTTCGAGAACGGCAGCTGCGCCGCGCGGGCGTCGACCGCTCCGGCGCCCAGCGCGGTGAGCGCCAGCGCCGCCGAACCCTGCGTCGCCGCGAAGCCGAGCGGGATCTCCGGATTCAGCTGCTCCAGCACCACCGCCGCCAGGAGCGCGTGGGTCCGGCCCGTCGGATGGATGTCATCGAAAAAGACATAGTTGTCCGGATTGGCCGCGCTGTTTTGGGCGAGCACGTTGATAAACGGCGTCGTGGTGTTCGTGAAACCCAGCGCCGATGCGTTGGCGATCGTCTGCTCGAGCACGCCCTGCAGATCGAGGTAGAGGAGATTCACGTCCGGCGCCGCCGCCGCGATCGCCTGCAGCCGCGACTGGAGTTCGTTGTTGAACGCCGCCGACACGCGCTGGCCAAACGTCGCCCCAGGGCCGGCCGGACCGCCTTGGGCCAAGGCCCGCGGCGTCATGCCGATATTGGGGAGTCCGCCGACCACGATATTCTTCGCGCCGAGACCCACGAGCGCCTGCACGTTGGTGATCACCGCCTGCGCCGCCGCCACTCCCGACACGTCCAGACTCGCCGGATTCGTGGCCGCCGCCGGCGAAGTCAGCGCGCCCAGCAGGTCGTTGGCACCCGCCATCACGGTAAACAGATCCGTGCTCCGCGCCGGCAGCCCCTGGAGCCGGTAGGCCGCAACCTGCAGCCCGAGGCTCGGCACCTGGCCACCGGGCGCGGCGGTCGCACCACCGTAGGCGAAATTAAGGTTGCCGCGCGCCGCCGAAACCGTCGCCGCCGGAGCGATCTGCTGACCGAGTTGCTCAACCCACACCGGACCGCTGGAGAAACGCCCGTTGAAGTAGGGCGCTGGCGGCTGCCGCGTCAGCGCAAAGAGATTTCCGGAGTCACTGAGACTGTCACCAAACGAATACTGGCTCGTAAACGTCCGGTTCTGGGCCATGGCCACGGTGGCGGCGCCAAGCAGGAGGGAGACCAACGCGGAATGCAGGGGTTTCATGGTGAGGGTCGCGGACGGAAGCACCGGCCTTCCCTTCCGGCAAGCTCGCTCGAAGCCCGCGCGGTTTGCGATTTTCCGTGCGGTCCTTGCGCCGGTCGCCCCGAGACTTGCCCCCGGCGGGTCCGGTCCTACGGTTCGCGGCCAATGTTGGACCTGTTGACCGATCGCACCTGGCTTTGGGCCGCCGCGGGCTTCTACGCCGCCGGCTTCGCGCTCGGCACGATCGCGCTCCTCCGCCAAGGCAAACCTTCCGGCCTCGCCACCTACACGCTGATCGCCATCGGCTACCTCGTGCAGCTCGCCGGGCTCGGCGTCCGCGGTCGGGCCGTCGGCGGCTGTCCCCTCGGCAACCAGTTCGAGATCTACCAATTCGTCGCCTGGTCGGCCATCACCCTCTACCTGCTCGTGGGCGTCACGTTCCGGAACAGCCTCCTCGGCTATTTCACGTCGTGCCTGGCCGCGACGATGACCGCGGTATCGCTCCTCGTGCCGAGCTGGGACGCCACCCAGCGCTCCCACATCTTCGGGGCGAACCCCTGGATCGAGCTGCATGCGGCGCTCGCGGTGTTCAGTTACGGCGTCTTCGGCCTGCTCGCGCTGACCTCCGTGATGTTCCTGCTCCGGAATTACTCGCTCAAACAGAAGAATCTCGGCGGCTGGTTCTCCTTCCTCCCTTCCATTCTCGACCTCGATCACATCGGCGTCCGCCTGCTCGGCGCGGGCGTGGTCATCCTCGCCACCTCGCTGGCGGTCGGCTCGGTTTACTGGCTGCGCGACATCGCGAGCGTCAACTCGGGCAAGATCGTCATCACCGCCGCCGTCTGGGGCGCCTACGCGCTCGCCTTTGGACTGCGGCTGAGCGGCCGGCTGATCTCGAAACGCTTCGCGTGGTCCTGCCTCGCGTTGTTCGCCGTCGCCCTGCTCTCGGTCGGCGTCGTCGACAAGAGCCGCCACCCCACGGCCTCCCCCACCGCCTCCCTGCGATGAGCCAGCCCGGACTCTTCATCATCGGCGCCACCCACCACCGCACGCCGCTGGCGGTGCGGGAGAAACTCGCACTCTCCGCCGACAACGCCGCCGCGCTGCAGGCCGAGTTCACCACCTGGCCGGGGCTGCGCGAATTCGCGGTGCTCAACACCTGCAACCGCGTCGAGTTCTACGGTGTGGCCGCCTCGGCCGAGGTCGCCGAACGCGTCTCCGCCGCCTTCTGCGCCCGGCAGAACTTCGACCGCGCCGAATTCGACAAGGTCCGCGTCGACCTCCGCGACCAGGCCGCCGTCCAGCACCTCGTCGAAGTCTCCGCGGGACTCGATTCGCAGATCGTCGGGGAAAACGAGATCTTCGGTCAGGTAAAGGACGCCTACGCCGCCGCCCAAGCCCGCGGCTTCACCGGTCCGGTGTTGAATCGCGTCTTCCAGAAGGGTTTCCAGGCCGCGAAACACATCCGCACCAACACGGCGATTTCCGAAGGCCAGGTCAGCGTGGCCAACGTCGCCGTCGATCTCGCGCTCAACATCTTCGGCACCCTCCAGAAGACCCGCATCCTCCTCGTCGGCGCCGGCGAGATCGGCGAGAAGACCGCCAAGGCGTTCCAGAGCCGCGGCGCCTCGGCCCTCACCGTCGCCAGCCGCCGGTTCGAACGCGCCATGGAGCTCGCCACCGCGCTCGGCGCGAGCGCGATGCCCTTCGAGCAACGGGAGGCGCGGCTCGCGGAATTCGACGTCGTCGTCTGTGCCACCTCCGCTCCGGATCTCGTGATCTCCCTCGCCGCCACCCGGGCCGCGATGCAGAAGCGCCCCGTGCGCCCGCTCTTCTTCATCGACCAGGCACTGCCGCGCGACGTCGATGCCGCGGTCTCCGAGATCGACAACGTGTTTCTCTACAACCTCGACGACCTCGCCAAGATCGCCGAGGAGAACCGCGCCGCCCGCGAGGCCGAGCTCGCCAAATGCCGCGGTATCGTCGTCGAGAAAGCCGCCGCGCTCTGGCGTCAGGTCGCGCCGCAGGTCGAGGCCCTCGCCTCGGGCTCGGCCCCGCCGCGCTACGCACCCGGCAACCAGGCCGTCGCCTCTCCGCGCAGCAGCTGAGCCCGCACCGCGGTCCAACCGTCACACTTCGCCCGTGGCCGCCGCGCCGTTCCCCGCGCCCCGCGCCGCCACCGCCCGCTGTATCGCCGCCGCCAGCTCCTCGGTCTTGATCGGCTTGCTGATGTAGTCGTCCATCCCCGCCGCGAGGCAGACTTCACGGTCGCCCTGCATGGCATTCGCCGTAAGAGCGACGATCCACGGGCGGTCCTTCTTCTCCGGCCAGAGCGCTGCGATGCGCCGCGACGCCTCGAGGCCGTCCATCTCGGGCATCTGCACGTCCATCAGCACGACATCGTAGCGCTGCCGGTGCACCGCTTCGAGCACCTCGCGTCCATCCGCCGCGACGTCCGCGCGGTAGCCGAGTTTCGAGAGCCAGGCGGGCCAAGGCACGGTGTTCCGCTTCAGCGCCCGCTTCGGCCGGCCGACCAGCGAGGACGAGGAAGGCTACACCGAGGAAGCGCGGCGCCGGCCGGCGGCGGCCG
>JACCEE012595788.1_pt1 | contig 10628 bp, 7 predicted proteins | sample 7449931 | NCBI WGS metagenome assembly JACCEE01 (sample SAMN15323457, study PRJNA562643) | freshwater metagenome | isolation source: river surface water | place: USA:Blue River Watershed | collected 2017-08-19 | reverse complement strand
GCCGGCTACGCTCCCGAGATGGCCTACTTCGAGTGCATGCACGAAGTGAAGCTGATCGTGGACCTCATGTACCAGGGCGGCCTGTCGTACATGCGCTACAGCATCTCCAACACCGCCGAGTTCGGCGACTACACCACCGGCCCCAAGATCGTGACCGACGCCACCCGCAAGGCCATGAAGAAGGCGCTGACCGACATCCAGAAGGGCACCTTCGCCAAGAACTGGATGGACGAAGTCCACAAGAACGGCATGAAGAACTTCCGCGCCAAGCAGCAGTCCGAGCGCAAGCTCCAGATCGAGGAAGTCGGCAAGAAGCTGCGCCGCAACATGAAGTGGTTCGAGGCCAAGGAAATCAACTGATCTTCCTGTTCTCGGGCAAGGATCCGACGCCTCGGAGGTTTTCGCCTCCGGGGCGTTTTTATTGGGTGCGATCTGGTGCGCGAGCGTGTCCGGGAGCGGTCCGTCGTGCGGCGATTCGATGGTCGCAAGACGAGCGAATTCGGGTCTACGAAGCAAGCGTTTTGGAATCCGGCTCGAAGAAATTGACGTGGATGCCTGATGGATGGTCAAATGAAGATCGACCTGTCCTTGCCGATCGTCGGCGCATCCCACGAGGATCATCCCGTGACATCTCCCTTGCCCACGTTCTTCCTTCCCGCCGAACGTTGTTCGATCGAGGAGATCCGTTCGCAGAACGAACGGTTCGCCCAGGAGCAGGCCGTTTGCGACACGCTGCACCATGTGCCGAACCTGGTTCTGATCCTGAACAAGGAGCGCCAGGTGGTGTACGCGAACATCGCTGCCGCCAAGATGTTGGACAGCCATTGTCCGGAGGATCTTCTCGGGGGGAGATTCGGAGAGGCTTGGGGCTGTGTGCACGCCACCGAGACTCCGGGTGGATGCGGCACCAGCGAAGCCTGCCGATACTGCGGCGCGGCCAACGCGTTGGCCAAAGGGATCGGAGGCAAGGCCGCCAGCGAAGAGTGCCGCCTCATGATTCGCCGCGAAGGCCGGGACGAGGCGGTGGATCTGCGGGTGTGGGCCAAGCCGCTTGCGGTGGGAGGCGAAGAATACCTGTTCTTCACCGCGGTCGACATCGCCGACGAGAAACGCAAGGCGTTCCTGGAGCGGATCTTCCTGCACGACATCCTCAATACGGCTTCGGCGCTCAAGGGGTTCACCAACCTCCTGGGGATGGAAGGCGTGTCGCTGTCCAAGGAAGAGATGATCCAGCGAATCGGGGATCTGTCGGTGAGGATGGTGGACGAGATCAATGCCCACCGCCTGCTCCTGGCCGCCGAAAACAACGAACTCGAACTCCAGCCGAGGGAGATCGGGGCGCTCCAGCTCTTGAAGAGCGTCATGGAAGCCTACGATCGCCCCCAGACGCTGGAGAATCGAAGGATCGAGATGGCTCCCGATTGCGACGACGTCGGGATCCGCACCGATCCGACCCTCCTGTCGCGCGTGGTCGGCAACATGACAAAAAACGCGCTGGAAGCCTCCGTGCCGGGCGAGACCGTCACGATCGGATGCAGGGGCGAAGGCGACCAGGTGGCGTTCTGGGTGCACAATCGCACCTACATGCCGGAAAACATCCGGTTGCAGGTCTTCAACCGGTCGTTTTCCACCAAAGGCTCGGGGCGCGGCCTGGGAACCTACAGCATGAAATTCCTCACCGAACGCTATCTGGGAGGGCACATCGCCTTCACCTCGACGGAATCCGGCGGAACCGTCTTCACTGCCCGGTATCCGCGCTTGGGGCCTGCGATATCCGCGGGTGGAACGCCATGAGGTACACCAAGGAGCATATACCGACCGTGGTCCTGGCCGACGACGAAACCCACATCCGCATGATGATGCGGGTCGTGCTGGCCCGGGCCGGATTCCAGATCCTGGCCGAAGCTTCCAATGGCCGCGAGGCGGTGGAGCGTTGCCGGGAGTCCAAGCCCGACATCGTCCTGTTGGACATCAACATGCCAGTCCTCAATGGCGACGAGGCGCTGCAGAAGATCGTTTCGGACAATCCGGGGATCGTGGCCATCATGCTGACGTCGGTGTCGGACAGCCTGACCGTGAGCAGTTGCATCGAGCACGGCGCGGCCAACTACCTGCGCAAGGACACGCCGGTGCAGGAGATCGCCGCCAGGGTGCTCCAGACCTGGAAGGACAGCCGTCCCGAATCGGGAGGCGCCGAGTGAGGGAGAAACTGCCTTTGGAAAAGCTCCTGCTGGAAATCGTCGACGACGAACTCGCCGAGGCTCCCGCCAGGTCCAAGCAGGTTTCGCAGGACGAGATCGGGGAGATGGTCGCGCGCAACCGCGCCGCACGCAAGAGAAAGCCCGCCGATGACTCCGAATCCTGAATTCTGGAAGCTCCTGATCGCCTCCGAGCGGCTTTCCCGCGAGGAAATCGAACCCGTGTTCCGGGAATCGGGAGGCGACGCGTTCGAAGGGCTGCTGCGCCTGGTCAAGGAGTACCCGCACGACAAGGACAAGTATTGTCGGCTCTGGGGGGATTCCATCGGGTTCGGGACCGTGGACCTGGAAACGACGTTGTTCGCGTCGGATCTCGTGGAAAAGCTTCCGAAGGCGATCGCCCAGAAGGTGTGCGCGATCCCCTTGTACGAGTTCGGAGGGACCGTCACCGTGGCCTGCGCCGATCCTCTGGACAAGGCCGGACTGCTGGAGGTTTCGGGCGCGTTCCGGCAGCCGGTGAGTCCGGTGTTCGCCTGGCCGGACGACATCAAGGCCCTGATCGAGATCCACTACCAGTCGGAAGACGAGGTCCACGACAAGATCCGTCACTTTTTGGAGATGCCGTTCTTCCGCGACGGCCAGGCGGTGACGCTGGAACAGCTCCAGCAGAGCGCGGGCGACCAGGCAGTTGTCGAATTCGTCCACGCGATCCTCCTGTTGGCCGCCAAGCGCCGCGCCAGCGACATCCACATCGAGCCGGGCGAAACCAAGGTCCGCATCCGGTTCCGGATCGACGGTGTGCTCAAGCCGGTCGCGAGTGTTTCGCCGCAGGTGCACCTGGCGCTGGTGTCGCGTCTGAAGATCCTGGCCAGCCTGGACATCATCGAGAAGCGCAAACCGCAGGACGGGCGCCTTTCCCTGGAACTCCCTGGACGGAATCTGGACTTCCGTTTTTCCAGCGTGCCGTCCATCTACGGCGAGAAGATCGTGCTGCGCATCCTGGGGCAGATCCAGAAGGTCGCGATCCCGTCCCTGGAGAACCTGACCCTTTCGCTGCGCCAGAAGAAGTCGCTGGAGAAGGTCATCTCGCAACCCAACGGGGTGTTCCTGCTCACCGGCCCGACCGGATCGGGCAAGACCACCACGCTCTACGCGATGCTCAAGGAGCTCAATCGCGACGGCGTGAACATCATGACCATCGAGGATCCGGTGGAGTACCGGCTTGGGGGAATCAACCAGATCCAGGTGAACCAGGCGGTGGACCTGGATTTCGCGACCGCCCTGCGCAGCTTCCTGCGGCAGGATCCCGACGTCATCCTCGTCGGGGAGATCCGCGACCGGGAGACCGCGCGGATCGCCTTGCAGGCGGCGCTGACCGGGCACCTGGTGCTTTCCACGCTGCATGCCAACAGCGCCATCCACGCCGTGACCCGGTTGCTGGATTTCGGGATCGAACCCTATCTGGTGGGACCCGCGCTGATCGGGACCATGGGGCAGCGTCTGGTGCGCCGGATCTGCGACAAGTGCAAGGAATCGTACGCGCCGCCGCGCGGACTGCTCGACGAATTGTTCGAATGGGACGGGAGCGCGGATGTGCGGTTCTGGCGAGGCAAGGGGTGCCCCGCGTGCGCGGGAACCGGGTACGTGGGCCGGATCGGCATCCACGAGACGTTTCTCCTGGACGACAGGATCCGCGAATTGATATCGCGCGGAGCGCCCCATTCCGAAGTGCAGGTCGCCGCGCGCGGATCGGGCTTCGTGGGGTTGCGATGGGACGGGATGAAGAAGGTCCTGCGCGGTTGGACCACCCTGGAGGAGCTGGACCGGGTCGCTTTGGACGACTGACCGGTTTATTGAAGCTCGAAGCAGCGATCGTTTTCGCAGGGCTCCATCGGAGGGGGGCTTGGAGTGCGATTCCCCGGTGGCGGGGCTCCCATGGGCGTTATCTTCCATCGGCAACGGAGGTGCGCGATGGTGGCTGGAATCCTATCCCTCTTGCTGGGCATCGCCGGTGCGGCGTCTTCGGCGGCACAGAAGATCGTGGGCTACTACCCGTCGTGGGGGATCTACCAAGGATTCACCTGGAAACAGATCGACTATTCCCAGGTGACCCATGTCGCATGGTCGTTCGCCATGGTCGACAGCCTGACAGGAGCGTTGATCGGGCCCGAGGAACAGAAGGAATCGGACGACCTCGATTCGCTGGTGAAGGCGGCCCATGCGCACGGCGTGAAGGTCCTGGTTTCCCTGGGCGGGGCGACCGGTTCCAGCGCGTTCCCTCCCATGGCGCGCGTCGCGGCCAAGCGGGAGCGGTTCTGCCACGAGGTGACTGAATTTGTTCGCAGTCGGAATCTGGACGGAGCCGACATGGATTGGGAATGGTCCGGCCCCGATTCTGTCATCAAGCGAGATACCGCAGCATATTCGCTTTTGCTGAACCAGTTGCGCGACAGCCTGGGATCGAGCCGGATCCTGTCGGCGGCGTTGCCCGCTTCCGATTGGGGAGGTCGCTGGTTCGACATCCCCAGGATCGTCGATGCTCTCGATTGGATCGGGGTGATGACCTACGACATGACCGGGGACTGGGACGAATACTCGGGGTACAACTCCCCGTTGTTCGTCAATCCGCGCAAGGTCGGTTCGCACGCGGTAGCCGATTGGTCGGTGGCTTCGTCCATGGATTACTGGAACGGAAGACGCGGGGTGCCCAAGTCCAAGCTCCTGTTCGGTCAGCCGAGCTACGGCTTCGTGTTCGCCGAGGGGTCGGCTCCGGGAGCGATCCGCAAGGGTGCTGCGACGTATTCTGACTATCGCTCGATCGTCGATGCGCTGCCGACCTGGACGCGCCATTGGGACGACACCGCCAAGGCGAACTGGGCCACGACCCCGGGCGGCGAATACGTCACCTGGGACGATCCTCGCACCGCGGCCATGAAGGCGCGCTGGGCCAAGGAGAACGGCTACGCGGGCGCGATCGTGTGGGAATTGTCGCAGGACTATTCCGCCGCCTCGGGACACCCGATCATGGACAGCCTGGCGAAGGTCCTGTCGGGCGATCCGGTTTCCGTCGCGTCCCGTGGCGCGACGGGGGGCGGAATCCGTCGGGTGGGGAACAATGTCTTCGTCGAGCTCGCGGACGGCGAATCCGGGACACTGGAGCTGGTCGACCCGCGGGGGCGGGTGCTCCGCTCGACGGTCGGGCGCGGACCGGTGTTGCGGACGAGTCTTGACGGAATCCGTCCAGGGGTGGTCCTGGCGCGGACGGACCGCGGGTCGCGAACCCCGATCCTGGTGGTCGGAATGCCTCCCCGGTAAGGCGGGTCAGCGCGTACGCTGGATCCGGATCCAGGACGGAATCGCCTGGAGATTGAACCGCTCCAGGGCCAGCCGTTCGCGGGACCACGCTCCGCGCGCGATCCGCAGCTGCCCGACCCTGCCCTGGAACCCCGGATGCGTTTGGATGCGTCCGATGTGGAACGTGAGAGTGGGACCGGCGACGGATCCGGCATGCGAGAACCAGGAGATGGCGCCTGTGGCGTCGTCGACGAAGCTCGCCGTGGTGGATGTCGGGGTCCATGTGAGGGCGAGTCCGAACGGCTGCCTCGCGGGGATGCGCGGCCCCGACGGACCCGATACCGTCTCCGAGCTGACGGATTCCGACATGACGGAGGCCTGGAACAGGCGAGGTGTCCGAGAAGACGAGGTGTCGGCGACGCTGCCGAGCGACACCTGTTCCGATCCGTCGTAGAACCCCGCCAGGAGCGCCTGGGCAGGGATGGAATCCAGATCCCAGATTCCGACAGCCGTGCAGGAGTCATCCTTGGGAATCAAGTCGTAGAGGGTCGTTTGCAGGTTCTTCGAGGGAGACAGTTCCATGGTGCGCCCCCACGGACCCGGCGAAGACGCGACGGGAACGGGGTTCAGGAACGGGCGCAACTTGGCGGGCTGTCCGGTCGCGGGATCCAGCGGCGACAGTGCGGATTCGCCGGTGGCGGGATCGAACACGGCGTGCCAATGTCTTGCAAGGAAGACGGAATCCGGCGAATGCCGGGGCGCTTTGATCGCGGCTGGATTCCCTTGTCTCCAGGTCCACGACACCGTCCCGCCGGACGGGAGGGAGTCGGCGAGGATCCAGGCCTCGGCACGTCCGGTCGGGGCGTCCCAAAGCTGGACCCAGAACGGCACGGAACCGCCTGCGGAATCGAAGAACCGCAAGTCGTCGCCGTTTCCTGAACCCATGGAAAAATCGACCATCCCGTCGAGCACGACGCGGACGGGGATCGGCCCGGGCGTGGTCGGAAGCTCGGGGACCCGCAGTTCCAGGGTGCCCTCTCGCGCCCAGGAGTCGGCATCTTCCATCGCGTCGGAACGGACCTGGAGCGCGGTCGGGGTCGCCGAAGCCGATGCCTGGACTTCCCAGGATTGCCCCAGGAGGCGCGATTCCCCCACGTGCCGGAGGGCGATCCGGTAGGTGCCTTGCGGCAGGGTGTCGAACAGGATCGAGGCATCGGGCGCGACGGGTCCCAGGCGACGACCGGTTCCCAGGAGCAGGACATCGAAGCTTCCCGCGCTCCAGGCTGTCGTCGCTTCGGGAGGGAGCGCGATCCGCAGCGAAAGGATTCCGTCGCGCGGAAGGAGCCTGGCCGTCGTGGGCAGATCCTGTCCGGCGTCCCAGGGCACGCTGGCCGCCTGGGCGCCGGAGGAATCCCGGATTTCCAGGCGAAGGCGCCGGTCGGGGAACGTCGCGATCGCGCATTCGCCGGACCCGCTGGCGCGCCCCGACATCGCGAAAGCTTCGGAACCGGGGGATTCCGATCCGACGACGACCCGGGCCGACGCGGCGGGGAAATCGTCGGCTGTGGCGGTTCGCAGGACCGTCCACCGGGCGGCAGAATCGGGCAGGTCGGCGGCGGCTCGCAGGATCCGGGGCGAGGCGGATCCTGCATGGGTGTTGACGGAATCTGTTGCCAGAGGGGTCGCGCCGTTGCCCAGGTAGGAGATTTTCCATGTGCCGGGCGGGAGCGGATGCGATGTCCAGCCGCCGTCGTCGTCGGGGCGGAGCGTCCAGGGGGTGCCTTCGATCCGGATGCGAAGCGACGGAAGATTCCAGGATCCGCCGCTGGACACGACAGGAAGCAGCGTTCCCTGAACGGCCGTCAGCCCGACCAGGCGGATGGTGTCGGGAATTCCGGCGACGGGATCCAAGGCCAGGAACGCTCCGCCGCCACGACTGTTGTCCAAGGTCAGGAACGCTGCGGAAGCCAGGGATGGCCTGGCGCAGAGTCCGGAGTCGTCGGAGGCCAAGGTGTCGAGCGCCTTGCCGGAATCCGTCCAAAGGATCGCCAGGGTCCGCACGGGGGTGCCGGTTTCGGAAAGCACCCGGAACGCGGCGGTGGCGGACGGAGCGGTGGCCAGGGCGGTATCCAGCCGGGCGGTGTCGCGGGGTTCCACGTCGCAGGAGTCCAGCGCAAGGACGGGGCGGGACGATCCGTCCTGGAGGATGGGCGCGAACGTCCCCGGAGGAAGCGAATCGAGCCTCCAGCGTCCAAGACTGTCGAGATCCGCCTGGCGACCGAGCCCTGGAAGGGCGATCTTCCAGTCGCGGAAGGAGCCGCCGTCGGTGGATCGGACGGTTCCGGCGAGCGATCCCCACGGCCTTGCCTGCAGATCGGGAAGCTTTCCGGATTCCAGCCAGGCCCGCTGCACCACCAGCCAAGCGCCGACGGAATCCGTTGGGATGTCCGCCGCCAGCACCAGCCGCTGGTCCACGGGACGCGGCGGGAACGAGTAGGTTCCGTCGGAATCCGTCGACACGCTCCAGGTGGAATCCGTCGATCCGGGCATCCACGTGTCGGGCCGCAGGTGGACGACCACTCCAGGCACGGGACGCGATTGCGCATCCACGACCCTGCCCAACAGTTCGTTGGGAACGTCGGAGCCGCCGCCCAATTGGAGGTCTCCGCATCCGTTGGCCAGCCACAGCAGCGCGCAACACGCGACCTTGGACGCGGTCGCCCATCGCGATCGTCCGGTATGGCCTGTGCTGCGGGTGCTGTTCCGTGCGGACATCGTTCCTTTCCCGGATGCCTTGGGTTGGACGGGGAAAGATAAGGTCGCCCCGCGCCGCGGCGTACCTCAATTCCCCGGCGGCTTCCCCTTCTTGACGATTTCCGTCGACACGGGGAACACCTGGAAGTTCGCCTGGTAGACCTCCTGGGCGTCGTCGTCGGACGCGATCCGGAGGATCTCCTCGCGCAGGGCGTCGATCATTCCCGACAATTTCCGGAACGACTCGCGGCTCATCGAGAGCGTGCAGGTGGAAAAATGCCTTCGCGAAGGCGGGAGGTCGTCCATGGCCTGGAGCGATTTCAGCACCATCTCGCGCTTGAACTCCCGCAAGAGCGACGAGGGCGCTCCCGATGCGGAAAGCACCGGGCTCGATTGCGCGTAGGAACCGTCGGGATCGCGGCGCAGGAGCCCCATCTCCAGCAGGCGCTCGACGGAATGCCGGGCCTTCTCGCCCGAGATCGGAGGGCGGACGGCGGCTCCGAGCGCGGCCCAGTCGCCGCGCCAGTCCATGTGGACCGCGAGCTCGCGGACCACGACGTGGTGCCATTCCTCCCAGTACGGGAACTGGCTTGCCAGGGTGCGGCGGAATTCGCGGGACTTGCGCAGCCGCTTGACCTCCTGGAAGGTCCGCTCGCGCTCCTCGAGCGTGCCGGCCTGGTTGAACCTCGCGAGCGCCTCCAGGAACCGCGCGTGCCGGCCGGCCAGACCGATCGCTCCTGCCAGTTTCTGCAACGGCGCCTCGCCCAGCCTCCGCTTTCCGGAAAGCACCAGGCTCAGCGAACCGGTCGACGAAAACCCCAGACGGGACGCGAAAGCGCGTTGCGAGAATCCGGGCTTGCGCCGTTTTTCCTCTTCGATGAAATCGGCAAGAAAGCGACGGAAGCTGTCGTATTCGAACAGCTTCCCGATCGATTCGGCCTTGCCGGTTTTTCTGTCCAAGTCGGATTCTCCGTCGTGGACGCGATCGGATCCCGCGTCGCACCGCAAGGGAGGATACGCACGCGGGGCCGATCCGCAAAGGGGAAATGGCAGGAAAGGCCCGGCGCCTCCGAGGACAAGGCGCCGGGCGACCTGCGCGGGGTCAGCGGCGGGCGAAGCCCCAGACCTGTGTCCCACCGATGAACAGCGGGAAGTAGGGGTTGTAGGTCCAGTTGGGATCCTCCACGAAGGAGAAGTCGTTGTACTGCCCGAAGTAGGAGTTGTCCAGCTTGCCCAGCGCACCGATGATCTCGGGGGATGTGCCGCCGACGGGGATCTGGAGATCGGAATCCACCGTGATGTTGACGCGGCGTTCCGTGCCCAAGTTGGCGATGGTCGCCGAGACGTAGTAGCCGGAGGGCTGGTAGAGCGGGTAGTAGGTGGAGTTGGCGACGCCTTCGTGGGTGTAGCGGTAGCTCAGCAGGGCGTGGTTCAGGCGCACCGGGACCGAGCCCATGTTCTTGAACCGGATCGAATGCTTGATGGGCCGCACCAGCGCGCTGGTGTCATGGCTCTTGTATTCGAGGGCGATGTTGCGCCCCGACCAGCGGGGCGTGCGGAACCAGGTCGTTCCGTTGTCGTCGGAACGGTAGCACTCCCAGGAGGTGGTCGCGTACAGCGAGGTGGCGGTCGGGGCGGCGGGTATCGCGACGGATGCGAAGGCCAGTCCTTCGTCGCCGATGGCGTACCAGGATTGTCCGCCGTTGCGCGTCGCCCACAGGGCGCGGCCCGCACCGTCGCCGTAGGCGACGTAGAAGGTCTTGCCGTCGGCGTCGCGCGAATCGATGGCGACGCCGGTGACCATCCGTTCAGGCAGGGCGGCTTTGCCCTGGACTGTGCTGACCTTGTGCCAGCTGGGAGCCTTGCCGGCCGCGACGCCGAACCCGATCCAGACTTCGCCGCTGGTCATGCCGACAACAACCGTTTCGGTGCCGGGCTTGGTGGCGACCGCCGCGACGGCGCCCGTGGCGCCCGCTGGATGGTAAGGGTCGTTGGCCGGAGCCGTGGTCGTGAAGGAGGTGCCGCCGTCGGTGGAGTAGCGGACCCCGATCGAAGAGGTGACGTACACGGTGCCGTTGATCTGGTTGGCCGAAACGTTCCAGGCTTCGGTGATGCCGAGGTCCTGCCAGGAGGTGGTGCCCTTGTTGCAGCCGACCTTCCAGAGCTTGCCCTGGTACTTGTTGCCCATGAACGCGACGTAGCCCGTGAGTCCGTCGTAGTTCTTGACGGTGGCGATCGCGGTGACGGGGAGGTTGGGGGCGACGTTCACCACGGTGCCGCCAGGGTTGACCGCCGAATCCAGACGTGCCCAGATGTTGCTGGAAAGCTTGGCGTAGACACGGCCATCCGAGTAGCCGATCCAGTGTTCGCTGGTGGTGTGGT
>JACCEE010072945.1_pt1 | contig 10628 bp, 8 predicted proteins | sample 7449931 | NCBI WGS metagenome assembly JACCEE01 (sample SAMN15323457, study PRJNA562643) | freshwater metagenome | isolation source: river surface water | place: USA:Blue River Watershed | collected 2017-08-19 | reverse complement strand
ATTCTTTCACAACCGCCCCAACGCAACCCAATGACGATCACTGATTTCATAGACATCTAAATAATACAAGCCCGATGTTTGCAATTGCGCTTCGATTTCCTCAATAGTGTAGGCGGCGTGCAGGGAATTGAAAAAATCACGACGCAAAATTTCTGGTTCACTCGCAGCGTGACGTTTCACTAGAAAATCAACATCTTCCGGACGAGACGGGCGCAATAAATCCATGATAAAAACAATTCCGCTCGGCTTCACTGCTTTTTTCACCGTTTCCCATAAATCCAGTGGATTCGCGAGATGATGTAGCAGCGAATTAGAAATCACCGCATCGTAATAAGTCGAAATTTCTAAATGGGGCAGATAACCGTTGAAAAGCTGGACTTGTTCGGTCAGTTCCTGAGTTGTAATGAATTCTCGCCCATAACGCAACATGGTTTCTGACGCATCCACACCATCGACTTTGCAATTCGGAAACGCCCGTGCAAAACGACAACTGATATCCGCCGCGCCACACCCTAAATCAAGCACACGTCCGTCAATGATTTCGTCGGGAAAATAGTGTTGGAACGTGTTGATAAACATCGAATGTGGCTCATTAAAATCGGCTTGAGCGTAGGCGCGCACCTGTTCTTCTTCAAGCATCAATTCCGGTTCAGGCTGACGTTCCATAGCTATGCCTTTTGTGCGTGAACTAAGTAATTGACGGTGATGTCTGGATTCAGCGTGGCGGTGTGCGTGAAGGGCGAATAATGCAAGCCGATCAGATGTTTAACTTCTAAACCAGAATCTCGTGCCCACGTAGCCAATTCCGCCGGACGGATGAATTTTGCGTAATCGTGCGTGCCTTTGGCGATTAAATTCATCACGTATTCTGCGCCCACCACTGCCAACAAATAGGCGCGCAGGGTTCGATTCAAAGTGGAGAAAAAAATATGTCCATTCGGTTTCACCAAACGTTGACACGCGGCAATCACCGAGGGCGGATTAGGGACATGTTCCAACATTTCCATACACGTCACCACGTCAAAACGCTCCGCTTGTTCGGCTGCCATCTGCTCGGCGGTTTTTAATTGATAATCAATATAAAGTTCTGATTCATGCAGATGCAATTTCGCGACTTGTAATGATGCAGCACTCATATCAATCGCAGTGACATTTGCCTGTTGCGCTGCCATCGCTTCTGCCAAAATTCCCCCGCCACAACCGACATCAATCACGGTTTTGCCCGCTAAATTTCCCACCCGTTGCGTAATATAAGCGAGACGTTGCGGATTAATATTGTGTAAAGTTTTAAATTCGCCGTCCTTATCCCACCAACGCGCGGCAAGTTCAGAAAATTTGTTGATTTCTTGGTGATCGATGTTATTTTTCATAAAGTTACAATGCTGTCAATAAAGATAAAGGGTAGCGAATGCCTGCGAGATAGTCATCAATACAGCGTAATACCATCGGACTGCGTAATTTTTGTTGTAATAATTGTTCCCGCGTCAGCCACACCGCCCGCATCACGCCCGTATCCAATGGTCGATGCGGTTCGTGAGTCGTGACTGTGCCACAAAAGCAAATGCGGAGATAGGTGATCTGATTGATTTCACTGGTATAAGTGTAAATGCCAACGATGGCTTGAGGGACAAAATGCCACGCGGTTTCTTCTAACGTTTCGCGAATGGCAGCTTCGATCAGCGTTTCGCCTGCGTCCCAATGTCCAGCGGGCTGATTAAACACAATCATGTTATCTGAATTTTCTTCGACCAGTAAAAAACCTTGTTCTGATTCAATCACGGCTGCAACGGTTACATGGGGTGTCCAGTCCATGCGCTTCTCCTAAAATAGGAAATGATTATTTCGCTTAATTATAGCCGACTTGATACAACGCGATTGATGTAGTCTGAATCGGAACTGTCAAAATGCCAATAGCGCAATAGATAATCTTCATTTTTAGCACATTTTTTGCTATAAAATCAATAAATAACGCGGATTATTCATCGAAGAATCAGATTTCTAAATAAACTCAAAGTGTTATGCGAATCCTGAAATTTTTTTCGACAAAGTATCCTAAAATCTTGCTCAACTTTGTCAAAATCACTTATTTATAGTAAAATTGCGTGTTTAGTACAACACTATAGCTGATTACATGGTAGCTAAAAATGAGGTTTTTTAAACGTTAGACTCGTTCCCATGCTCTGGCGTGGTAATGCCTACCGAGTCGCTCCGGCGGCAAGAATGATTAGAATCTACAGTTCAACCGAATTCATGACACAAGACACATTTAATCATCATAGAACTTGAAACTGTTAGATAAATTGTCGCTGGAGCGACCCAGTACGCATTACCACGCCGGAGCATGGGAACGAGGCTAAACGAGGCTAAAATCACTTATTTATAGTAAAATTACGTGTTTAGTACAACACTATAACTGATTACATGGTAGCTAAAAATGAGGTTTTTTAAACGTTATAATTACATCATGTTGGTAACTTTTGTTTTAGTATCAACAATGGCGTTAGGATTATTTTACCTGCAATACAATACGCAATATCAATACGAAATCAGCAAAATAAAAAGTGCGTTTGTGGAGCGCGCCCTCCATTTGGCAACGCTTAAAACCGCACAAGCTCAAGTGGAAGGGATGAAACTAAGTGCTGAAACTTTTTTAAAGACCCATTCCCAAGCCTTTCCGCGTTCGCCTTTATTCTCGCAATTACAAGAGGTGAGCGAACAACGATATTCTTTAGATACAATTTCTCCCCCTTTTTCCGAAAAAATCATCGGTAATCTCACCGGCAAAGGTTCACTGCAACACCAAGAGGCTGATTTTTATCGAGAATTAGAAATGGCTCTGTCGCTCAATCCCCTGTTTCAAGTCATTGCCCGTAATATTCCCAATGCAATTTGGATTTATTACATGTCCAAAAATAAATTTACCATTTTATATCCGTGGGTAAATTCGCGAGATTTTGCGTTTGATGAAGAATTCTACCTCCATGAATTTTATCGAGATGCGCTCCCAGAATCGAATCCCGAACGCAAAACTTTTTGGACTGAAGCCTATATTGACAGTGCAGGAAAAGGTCTGATGGTCACATGTTCCGCGCCGATATACGAGCAAGATCATTTCTTGGGAACAGTGGCTTTGGATATCACCCTAGACGTGCTCAATCAATATATTCAAAATTTTCAGCCAAATTCTGAAAACTTATTCATCATTAATCAAAAAAATCAACTCATTGCACATACTCACTTAGTCAATTCTCAAGATAAATCTATTTATCCGTCTATTTTAGCTTTCCCAAAAGTTTTTCATTATGAACAGATGGAGCAATTTTTTAACTCACCTGAAGCAGAACTCATTGAAATTGATGATTATCTGATGATTTACAAACAAATTGATCCACTGCCTTGGAGATTAGTTTTCTGGATTCCCAAGCAAAAGATTCGGATAGATGTCTTTTACAGAATTGGCTATGGATTCATGCTATTACTGCCCAGTTTACTGCTCATGTTATTTTTCTCTTACCTGATCACTCGCCAAGAATTCATTTTGCCGGCGCAATATTTGGTTGAACACATTGAAAGTGAAAATCGTGGCATAGAAACACAGATTCCGACTGTGCCACGAAGTTGGAAAGTGTGGTTTTTGACCGTATCGCAGATTTTTGCCGAAAATCGCCGTTTGTTTGCAGAACTGCGTAATTATTCCGCTTCTTTGGAACAAAGCAATCAACAACTCTCTGAAAATAATAAACAACTTGCCGAATTGAACCGCGAGAAAAACGAATTTTTGGGTATTGTGGTACATGACCTTAAAAATCCACTGTCGGGCATTTTGGGCTTGGCGGAATTTATCTTAGAAACTGAAGGAGATATGGACAAGGATGAGTTGCTTGAATGCGCGGGAACAATTCGAGACGGTTCAAAGAGTATGTTCCAATTAATCATCAACTTATTGGATGTCAACGCGATTGAGTCCGGCAAAATTAACATGTCGCAACAATTGACGGACATTTATCCAATTCTGCGAACGATTGTTAAAAATTATGCTGCGTGGGCAATACGGAAACACATTGAAATAGATTTACAAGTAGTTACAATGAGTTACATTGCCTATGTCGATGAACAAATCACGATGCAGATTCTGGATAATCTGATTTCTAATGCGTTGAAATATTCTCCATTGAATAGAAAAGTTTACATTCGCTTATATGATCAGAGCCATAGCATCCGTTGTGAAATTATTGACGAAGGGCAGGGGCTAAGTACGGAAGATCAGAAAAAATTGTTCAGTAAATTCACTCGATTAACTTCAAAACCAACGGCTGATGAACATTCCAATGGACTGGGTTTATTTATTGTGAAAAAATTGGTGGATGCCATGCACGCAACGATAGAATGTCAAAGTGAGCTTGGCAAGGGAACGACTTTTATCATTGAATTTCCAAAGGCTTAACACGCGGGACGATAAACGGGGTGTTTGAGATAAGTTATTAAAATTACTCATATTAATATCCGTCAGACAAACTTGGACTTTTCATCAGTAGCATCCATTTATTGACTCGTTATCTGACAAATCATTATAGTTTTGGCACTGCGCAAAAATGTGGGTAAAGAATTTCAATTTAGCTCGGCAATTCTTTCTGTTAAAATAGCTCAAACAATGAACCGTTCCCCGGTTGACAACTGTTTTTTTACATGAGTTGAAAAATGAATACACAACAAGGTTTTACATTGCTCGAAATGTTAGTCGTTTTAGTCATTATCGGATTATTGGCGGGCTTAGTGGGGCCCCGTCTATTCACGCAAGTCGATGCTGCAAAAGTAAAAACTGCCAACACGCAAGTTAAAATGCTCAAAGGCAGTCTCGAAGCAATGCGATTGGACATTGGGCGTTACCCGACTACCGAAGAAGGAATTAATTTACTGCGCGCCGCCCCCGCCGATGAAACCATCAAAAATTTGTGGAAGGGGCCCTATTTGGATGATACTGTTCCGCTCGATCCTTGGAATCACCCCTATCAATATGCACTTGTACCCAGCATCAACGGACAGCCCTTTGTTTTATACTCTTTAGGAGCAGATGGGCAGCCCGGCGGTGCAGAATATAATGCCGACATTGGCTATCTTCCAAACAAATAATTTCTAGTGCAGAATCAACTACTTGCATGACTCATTCTATTCTGATACTTTGCCCGGACGTGATCACCGAACGGATGGCTGGACCCGCAATTCGTTACTGGGAATTTGCCATTGCCCTCGCCACGCGCTTTGAAGTGACTTTAGCGGCGGTTAACCCAATTTCAGAAACCTTAAAATCGCCCCAGCCTCACATTCACCTCACACAACATACCCCTGAAAATATCGATCTTCTGCTCGAACAACACGACATCATTTTGTTTCAAGGCTATATTTTGGATACCTATCCGAGTCTGCGCCAAAGCAATAAGGTGTTGATTTCTGACCTATATGATCCCATCCCGCTGGAAGGTTTGGAATTGCACAATGGCTTAGAAGCAGACTGGGAACGCCTGCACAAACAAGTCAATATGTTAAATGATCAGCTCAAATGGGCGGATTATTTCCTCTGTGCCAGCGAACGACAACGGGATTTATGGCTGGGGCATCTGCTGTCATTAAAACGAATTAATCCAGCAACTTACAACGAGATGCAAGATCGAATTCTCACCGTCCCCTTTGGATTACCGAACGCACCCGCGCAACGTACCGGACAGGGGCTGCGGCAACAGCTTGATAAAGAAGGCAAATTTATTCTGCTCTGGGGTGGTGGGATTTGGGAATGGTTCGACCCCTTGACCCTCATTCGCGCCGTGCATCGTGTCAGCCAACTTTATACTGACGTTTGTCTCGTGTTTTTAGGCACAAAACACCCTAATCCCGGCATTGACATCATGCCCATGCAGCATCAAGCACAAGAATTGGCAAAAGAGCTGGGGGTCTATGGCAAACAAGTGATTTTTCAGCCCGGTTGGGTGCCGTATGAAACTTTGCAAAACTACCTGCTCGATGCAAATGTCGGTGTAACAGCCCATTTTGACACGTTAGAAACTTATTTTTCCTTTCGCACCCGCATCTTATATTATCTCTGGGCGGGAAAACCGATTATTACGACAAAAGGTGATGTGCTCGCCGACGCAATTATCGAGGCTAAGGCGGGCATTGTGCTTGATTTTGAAGACGAAGATGCGTGGGTCGAAGCGATTGAAAAACTGCACCACCCGATCTATTACGCCAGCTATTTGCAGGGTGTAAAATTGTTGGCAAAGCGGTTTTTATGGTCAGAAGTCACAGCACCGCTGCTTGATTTATGTCATCACGCCACCCCCTCGCCCGATATGTATTTCACACCACAAGGGCGGCATCTTATTGAATTAGGTAATGATCCCTACCAAATTGAATTGCAACAACTCAATCAAAATTTGCAACAAGCCCATCGAGAAACGCAACGAGTTCACGAACAATTATTGACCGAGCATCAAAATTTACATCTTGAATATCAACGGGTTGAGCATGAATTAGCCGAGGCTAACGCCTACATCGCACGAATCGAACGTTCCAAATCATGGCGCATCACAGCACCACTGCGGGCATTACGGCGATTTTGGTAAGTGCGCGCTGAAATTCCCAATTTAAGAAAACTAACGCGTTATTTTTCGGACATTTTTATGTCACATTCTGTCAAAAAGCTGTTGCGTGATTTGCTGATGCCATTTGCCGTTTTAAGCAGTAAAATCAATGGATTCCGTCGATTGTGGGCGCACACCTGTCTCGCTGCAAAAATGCGTTTTCCACTTGATCCAAGTGTCGTAGTGCTGTCGAGTCCAGAAATTCATGGCACTGGCAATTTATGTTTCGGTAAAAATTTACTTTTGTATCGCGATTTGTATTTTGAAACTCACGACAATGGCGAAATTTTTTTAGAAGATGAAGTGGTGATTTCCCGTGGCGTTCACTTAGTTTCGTTCAGCAAAATTCATATTGGGCGAGGTACAATGATCGGGGAATATACCAGCATTCGTGACGCTAACCATCGGATATCAAAAGATTTAATGCGCTATTCCGGACATGAAACTCGCCCGATCATTATTGGAAAAAATGTGTGGATTGGGCGCGGTGTGACGATTTTGCCCGGCGTAACCATTGGTGATAATGTGGTGATTGGGGCAAATGCGGTGGTGACTCAGGATATTGCGGAACGCACGATTGCTGTGGGAATGCCGGCGCGTCCGATGAAATTTATAGGCTGATTATGAAATTTATCAAACGGTTAGCGTATTCGGTGCAGATGGGTTGGCGATATCGGAAACAATTGCAACAGATTTATCAAAATACGCCGAAACTTCAGTTATCTCATTTAGCTCCTGAAAAGTTGCAGCAACAGGGTGTGGAAATTTTAGTGCTTGATTTTGATGGCGTATTGGCGGCGCATGGTGAGATTTTTCCAACGCTGGAATGTCAGACGTGGTTGCAGCGGTGTGTCGAAGTTTTTGGGGCGGCACAAATTTTTATTTTATCTAACAAGCCGTTACCGAGCCGAATTAAATATTTTGCCGAAAATTTTGCCGGAGTACGTTGTATCGCTGGGGTGCGTAAAAAACCGTATCCAGATGGTTTACAGCAGGTTATTGCCTTGAGCGGACGCGCCCCACCTCAAATTTTGCTCGCTGATGATCGGTTATTAACCGGTGTGCTTGCGGGTTGTATTGCCGAGGTGCAAGTGAGTTATATCACCCAGCCGTACATTCAGTTGCGTCGTCGCCCCGTGCAGGAAAGTTTTTTTACCTTTTTGCGAGTTTCTGAGCGTTTATTTGTGAATTTGTATAGTTTCATGGAATTTTAGAAATAACGAATTGATTTTAATAGCGATTTCGGTTTGGTGCGCGCCACTTTTCATTTAGTTTGAATGAGGACTACCAATCTGTTGAGAACTGGCAGTCCTTCATAGTTGCTAGCACTTCATTAGTTTTCTATAAACCACTTTGGTGCTATTGAGGGTGAGATGTAAATAATATCTCCATTATCAAGACGATAGCCCAGATAAGTTACCATCGCATGTTCCCCTGAAAGTGCTAGACCAGAGAGAACTTGTGAGGGCACAACGTTCATCTGTCCAGATAAAATCTCTGGGAGACTTTCCACTCGGCTTTCTGGTGCAATACGGGCAATATCTTCCAACGGAGTCAATATCCAACGTTTACTTGTTCCGTCATATCCGTAAAATTGCGACGTTTCACCACGTGCCATGTGTTCCGCGACCAGTAAAATATCCGCTGCTTTCCCAGCATCTTTGGGATCAACGTAGAAGGCAAAGTCAATTGCGACGGGATCAGCGACTGATGTTTTAAACTCTCTCCCCGCTAATCCTGCTGCGGTTTTCAGATTGGCTTTGATCCGAGTGCTTGAGGTTTGAGGCGTTGCAGACATGACTGTGGTATTTGGGCTGAGAATTAACAGTGGATACATGCCGTTATACACGCCCACGCCTTTTTCTTTCAAACGATAGCCAAAAAATATTTCTGCACCGATTGAGGCATTCATCAGCGTTGTCAGCGGCTTGATAATTTGATCTCGCAAGGTGAAGAAAGTCGGCAAAGAAGGTTCGTCGGTAAAGGCGGGCAGTTCTTCAATCGTCACTTCTCCCTTGGGTAAATCGCGCCAGTTTGTTCCGTCATATACGCTGTTGTTTTTGCCATCTGTCCGAGCAACCAGTAGTAAATTAGCGGCTTTACCGACATGAACGGGATCAACGAACATGTCAACAACGAGTGAATCTAACGTTTCTTTGGTGACGCGATTTTCTTGAATGCCGCGATAGTGGAAATTTGCCATTGTTGCAGAAATATTGCCGAAGACATCTTCAGACATTGCAACATTGGGTAATCTCACTTGAGCATCTGGAGACTCGCATATTCCAGTGTGTTGATTCACCATCGCGCAGTAATGAGCCAGTGAGAAACTGCTGACGACATTGACGTTTGCCACTGAAAAGTCGCCACAATCGTCGCTAATCACCAATTTAGTTGTTCCAACCGTTTTTGGCATCAGACTGATCGAAGCCCCCCCAGCATTTGGAAATATGGGCGCATCTGCGTTGACAATTCCGCTGTCTGGTGTGGTACTGAGCCACCGATTGCCCTGTCCGCCCGTCATTTGTACGGTTGTCGCATCCGTTTGTTCCAATAACAATGTAATATTTTGAGTCGCGGGTGTTAATACTTTATCGGCTTCTGTTGAACAATGCTGTTTCACCACATTAATGACAACAGCCGCTTGGCTATAACAATCGCTGATGACCAGTTCCGTTTTACCGACTTTTCTGCCTGTCAGCGTGATTGAAGCCCCTGAATTAGTTGCAAAGTTGGGTACACTTGCAGTTACAATACTGTTATCTGGGGCAACCAATACCGAGCGATCTTTTTGTCCACCGGAGAAATTCAGGGTGATTGGCTCATCGCTCAAACTCAAAGTGATTTCTTGAGCCGCGGGTTGTAAGGCTAAACTGGGGTCTTCAGAACACGTTGCTGTGCCATCGGTCGCATCGGCAGTTTTTGCCTTGACAACAACGGTCATTTTTGCCTGACTGCCCGCACAATCGACCACTGTAAATTGAGTTTCACCCACACTCACCGGCATGACCGTCACATTGGGGGTGTTGCCATCCATTTCTAACAACGCCTTGGCAATTGTTCCGTCGGGCGTATTGAGAAGTTCAATCTGCCCCTGTCCGCCAGAAAGTGCAAAGGTCAACGGATCATCGCCTTCTTTTAAATTAATTGTTTTTTCAGTCGGTTGCAGCGTGAGCAGATCATTTTTCTGACAGACTGCGCCATCATTGTCACGAATTGTCACCGTCATCGTAGCGACATCACCCAATTCTGCGGTATTGGCAGTTTCAGAATTCACGCCAGTTAAACTCACGCGGAAACTTTCAGGACTTTCTTCGGCAGGATCGTCAAGAATTAAAACTGGAATGGATTGTGAGAAATTTTGCCCATCTTCCCAAGTTAATGTACCTTTATACGCAGGACTGTAATAATCCTGACCAGAAGACGCAGAACCACTTTCAATAGTGTATTCAGCCGTAATTTTGCCCTTGCTGCTGTTGGTACGCATGACAGGAATGGAGATAAACGCGCCTGATTTTTCGTCAATGGTCGTGACTTCGCCGAATTCGTCCACAGTCAAAGCTGCTGCGACTAATGCAATTTGTGCTTTTTGAGTGGCAGTCAAACCAATGGCTAACGCGGTCGGTTCACCATCTTCACGTCCTTGCAGGGGGATCGCAACTTTTAGAGCTTGACCGCTGGATAAGGAAACTTTTTCAATGCTACTTTGTGCCGCTTCGTCCCATTGTTGTGCGATAGGCGAGAAAGCGCGCACCGTCCACCCCGTCGCGGTCAATTCATGGTAATAAAAATTAACCGTGCTAGCAACCGGACAGTAGTATGAAAAATTCACTAAATTATATGGATAGTCATGATTGCCATCTTCACTCAATTCACTTTCTGTCACCAATTTAACTTTTTGCAAGGAACAACTGGCATTAGACGCAACAAGAGTAATAAATTTACCATTTTTAAGCGGGAGAGATGCGACATTATTTTGTTGATTATCGGGTT
>JACCEE010279624.1_pt1 | contig 10630 bp, 10 predicted proteins | sample 7449931 | NCBI WGS metagenome assembly JACCEE01 (sample SAMN15323457, study PRJNA562643) | freshwater metagenome | isolation source: river surface water | place: USA:Blue River Watershed | collected 2017-08-19 | reverse complement strand
GTGCTTTTCCAAAGACGCACGGATGCGGCGAATGTCGCAAATATCGGTACCGATGCCGTAAATCATTGAGGCATGCACGCGTTGTATGCGCGAACCGTTTCTTTGTAGCCCATCTCTAAGGCATCAGCAATGAGCGCATGACCAATTGAGACTTCTTGCACCCCGGGCACAGTACTCAAAAATGTGTGCAAGTTGTTACGGTTCAAATCATGTCCGGCGTTGATGCCCAAACCGACGGCCAGAGCCGCTTCAGCTGTGGCTTTGAATGCGGCAAGCACCTCTGCTTGTTTGGGCGTGCCATAGGCCGAGGCGTAGGTCTCGGTGTAGAGCTCAACCCGATCCGCGCCCACCGCTTTGGCCGCGGCCATCGCTTCGGGCAGAGGATCCATGAACAAACTCACACGCACGCCAAGCGATTTGGCTTCGGCGATGAGTGGCTTCAAACGCGCCGCATCCTGAGGAAAACTCCAACCGTGATCACTGGTGAATTGCCCTTCGCTATCGGGCACAAACGTCACTTGGTGAGGGCGTACTTGGCGAACAAAGTCCATCAGGTTATGAAAGGGATTACCTTCGATATTGAATTCACGGTCAGGCCAATGTTTGAGCAAGGCAGCCAGCTCATGCACATCGTCTGTGCGGATGTGACGTGCATCAGGCCGTGGATGCACGGTAATTCCTGCAGCGCCTGCCTCTAAACAGAGGGTCGCTGCACGTGTAACGCTGGGAATGCCCAAATGGCGCGTGTTACGCACCAAAGCCACTTTGTTCAGGTTCACCGACAGCGCAATTTTGAGGTGTGAAGACATCGATTAAATCAAAGAGATTGCAGGTCAATCATCATCTGCCGTGTACGCAGTGTTTGGACCCCGCAATGGTAGTGCAGCAAGGCCCGTAACTGAGCTTGCAAGGCGTTGCGTTGCTCAGGAAGCATTTCGGCACACAAACGCAAAGTGGCAGTAAATGGGCTGTCTGTTGACAGGCAACCGTGCAACTGCGTCCACATTTGACCAACAAGGCCTGCACGATCTTGTGCATTGTGAGTTCGCAAGCCGCCTTCGGCGACCAACACGTACAGGCCATCGGGTTGCAAAGCCTCCAGCGTCAGGGTTTGGGCGTTGAGCTCAGGCAAGAAGCCAATGTCGCGCAAGAGCAGCAGCTCAAAGGCACGCAGCGCAGGAGCGATCGTGCCCTCGTGACCCGAGGCCAGCACCTGCACCACTTGACGGTAGAGGTCAAACAAACTGGGATGGGGGTCGTCGCGCGCCAGCAAGCGCAACAACAATTCGTTGAGGTAGTAGCCTGAGAGCAGCGCTTCGCCTGTGGGCATGATGTGACCACCCACCCACTCCGCGCCTTTCAGGGTGCGAATTTCACCTTCCCCCGAATAGCTGACGGCCAGTGGCTGCAAAGGCAGCAGCACCGGACGAAAGTTGGAGCTGGGTTTTTTGGCGCCCTTGGCCACCAAAGCGACCCGACCGAAGTGACGGGTGAAGGTTTCCAAAATCAGACTGGACTCGCTCCAGTCGTAGCGGTGCACCACGAACGCAGGCTCGTCATGGATGCGGGGAATGCCCCGCGACATCGTGAATGTGCTGGGCTTACTCGTAGCCAAAGCTACGCACCCGTGCTGCATCATCGGCCCAACCCGAGCGTACTTTGACCCACAGCTCTAAAAACACTTTGGCGTCGTAGAGTTTTTCCAGCTCGGTGCGGGCTTCCATGCCCATGCGCTTCAGGCGTTCGCCTTTATCGCCAATGACCATGGCTTTGTGGCCATCACGCTCCACCACAATGGTGGCGGCAATACGGATCATGCGCTTGACACCTTTGGTCTTGCCCTTTTCTTCTTCGAACTTATCGATCACAACGGTCGAGGTGTAGGGCAATTCGTCACCGGTGAGGCGGAACAACTTTTCGCGCACCATTTCGGCTGCCATGAATTTTTCACTGCGATCCGTCAGCTCATCAGCGCCATACATCCACCCTTGCTCGGGCAAATATTTTTCGGCAATGCCCAAGAGGCGTTGCACGTCTTTGTCGTTCTTGGCCGACATGGGCACGATTTCGGCAAAGGGGTGGCGTTCTTGCATGGACTGCAGCCACTGCATGATCTCGGGACGATTTTTCATCGAGTCAAGCTTGTTAGCCACCAAGATGGTAGGGATGCCAGGCGCGAGCAGTGACAACACTTTTTCGTCGGCCGACGTAAAGCTTCCCGCCTCGACCACCAAGAACACCACATCCACATCGCCCACCGCGCCTTGCACGGCTTTGTTGAGTGATTTGTTCAGTGCATTGCCGTGGATGGTTTGAAAACCGGGCGTGTCCACAAACACATACTGCGACGCGCCTTGGGTGTGCATACCCGTGATGCGGTGGCGCGTGGTTTGCGCTTTGCGCGAGGTGATGCTGATTTTTTGGCCCACCAGTGCGTTGAGCAAAGTGGACTTACCCACGTTGGGCTTGCCCACGATGGCAATCAGGCCACAGCGCTGGTCGGCAGGTGCCACGACGGCTTGGCTGGCGACGACACGGGTGCCTTTGCTGGCAGCCAGCATGGCATCGATGTCTTGCAGAGTTTGTTGGGGTTGTTTGTCGGAGGACGCCATTATTTGAGCTCTTTAATCACTTGGAGCATGGCGGCTGCGGCTGCTTGCTCTCCGGCGCGGCGTGAGCCGCCAATGCCACGCTCGCAGCGGGCCAGTTCGGGGACTTCACATTCCACATCGAACGTTTGTTTGTGCGCCGCACCCAAAGTACCGACGACACGGTAGATGGGCAGCTTGAACTTGCGGGCTTGCAGCCACTCTTGCAGTTCGGTCTTGGCGTCTTTTTCTACCGCTTGCATCTCGGGGTTGATTTCAACCTTGGCAAAGATGCGTTGCACCAACGCGTCAGCCGTGGCATAGCCAGCATCCAAGTACACCGCGCCCAACACAGCCTCAAGCGCGTCGGCCAAGATGGAGGGGCGTTTTTGGCCCCCCGAGTTCATCTCACCTTCACCCAGGCGCAACATGCCCGACAAGCCCAACTCGAGCGCCAACTGATGCAAAGTGTCCTGCTTGACCAAGTTGGCACGCACACGCGAGAGGTCGCCTTCGGGCAAAGTATTCAAGCGTTTGTAGAGCAAATTGGCAATCGCCAAGTTCAGCACCGAGTCACCTAAAAACTCCAAGCGCTCGTAGTGGTCTGAACTGAAACTGCGATGCGTCAACGCCTGCGTCAGCAATGCAGGTTTTTGAAACGTGTAGTCCAAGCGTGCTTGAAGTGTCTCGAGAATTTCTTGCTGAGACAGGCTGGGACGAGCGTTACGAGCACGTGAGATCATTGAAATGCGCCGATGCGCGAGAGGCTGCCAAAGTTCATCCAAACAAAGAAGGCCTTGCCCACAATGTTTTTCTCTGGCACAAAGCCCCAGTAGCGCGAATCCAGTGAGTTATCGCGGTTGTCACCCATCATGAAGTAGTGGCCCGCAGGTACTTTGCAGGTCACACCTTCGACGGTGTAACGACAGTTTTCTTTGAATGCAAAGTCATCTGTGCCTGGAATGAAAGCAGGACGGTCTTTGTCATTCAACAATTTGTGTGTGCGAACGCCCGTCATTTCTGAAGCTTGGCTTCCCAAAGGCAACTTTTCTTCAAACTGAGCGATGTAGCGCATGCTGTCTTCATCAAAGAAATCGGTGCGCACGTCTTTGCTCACAGGCTGGCCGTTGATGGTGAGTTGTTTGTTCAGGTAAGCGACTTCATCACCAGGCACACCCACCACACGTTTGATGTAGTCAAGGCTGGGCTTGGGTGGGTAACGGAACACCATCACATCGCCACGTTGCACTGGGTTGCCTTCGGTGAGCTTGATGTTGAGCACAGGCAAGCGCACCCCGTAGTGGTACTTGTTCACCAAGATCAAGTCGCCCACCAACAACGTAGGAATCATGGAGCCCGATGGAATTTTGAAAGGCTCAAACAAGAACGAGCGCAACACAAACACGATGGCAATGACGGGGAACAAACCTGCGGTCCAGTCCAACCACCAAGGCTGCATGTAGAGACGCTCTTTGGCCTCTTTGACGTTCACATCGGTTTGGGTAATGCCTTGAGCCTTCAAATCAGCCACACGTTGGTCTGCTTGGGCTTGCAACGCTTCAGCTGCAGCTTTGCGCTGGGGCAAGAAATAAAGCTGCTCGGCCAACCAGTAAATACCAGTGACAACGGTGGCCATGAACATGAGCAAGGCAAAGTTGCCTTCAATCATGCCCACATACCAAAAACCAGCGTAGCCCACAAAGGCTGCCAGTACAAATGCGGTCAACGTAGCCATCAATCCTCCACCTGCAAGATGGCCAAGAAGGCCTCTTGCGGAACTTCCACCGAACCAATTTGTTTCATGCGCTTCTTACCTGCTTTTTGCTTCTCAAGCAGTTTGCGTTTGCGGCTGATGTCGCCGCCATAGCATTTTGCCAGCACGTTCTTGCGCAAAGCCTTGATGGTTTCGCGCGCAATGATGTTGGAGCCAATCGCGGCCTGAATTGCCACGTCATACATTTGACGGCTGATGATCTCGCGCATCTTGGCCACCACGGCGCGGCCACGGTACTGCGACTGTGAGCGGTGCACGATGATGGACAAGGCATCGACCTTCTCGCCGTTGAGCAAGATATCGACCTTGACCACGTCGGAGGCGCGGTACTCTTTGAACTCATAGTCCATCGAGGCGTAGCCGCGTGAGACCGATTTGAGTTTGTCAAAGAAGTCGAGCACGATTTCGCCCAGAGGCATTTCGTACGTGAGCATCACCTGACGTCCGTGATACGCCATATTGATTTGCACACCGCGCTTTTGGTTAGCCAGTGTCATCACGGGCCCCACATAGTCTTGTGGCATGTACAAATGCACGGTCACGATAGGCTCGCGAATTTCATGCAGCTTGCCTTGATCGGGCATCTTGGATGGGTTTTCCACCATGATGACTTCATCGCCTGGCATGACCACTTGGTAGACCACACTTGGCGCCGTCGTGATCAAGTCTTGGTCAAACTCGCGCTCTAAGCGCTCTTGCACAATTTCCATGTGCAACAGGCCCAAGAAACCGCAACGGAAGCCAAAGCCCAGCGCTTGCGACACTTCGGGCTCGTATTGCAACGAGGCATCGTTGAGCTTGAGCTTTTCTAGGGCATCGCGCAGGCCATCGTATTGGTTGGCTTCGGTGGGGTACAAACCCGCGAACACCTGAGGTTGAATTTCTTTAAAGCCGGGCAAGGCTTCTTCTGCAGGGCCTAAGTTATTAGGCAGCTTCTTTTCCAAAGTGATGGTGTCACCCACCTTAGCTGCTTGCAGTTCTTTGATACCCGCAATGATGTAGCCCACCTGCCCTGCTTCGAGTGACTGGCGTGGCTCGTTGGCGGGGGTGAACACGCCTAGGTTGTCTGCGTTGTAGACAGCGTTGGTGGCCATCATCTTGAAGCGCTCGCCCTTTGCCAAACGGCCATCAACCACACGCACCAACATCACCACACCCACGTAACTGTCAAACCAGCTGTCAATGATCATGGCACGCAAAGGTGCGTCTTTGTTGCCTTTGGGTGGAGGCACTTTGGCCACCACAGCCTCTAAGATTTCTTCAATGCCCATGCCTGTTTTGGCAGAACAAGGAATCGCGTCGGTGGCATCAATGCCAATGACGTCTTCCACTTCTGCCTTGGCATTGTCTGGATCGGCATTAGGCAAATCCATTTTGTTCAGAACAGGCAACACCTCGACGCCAAGGTCGAGCGCGGTGTAACAGTTCGCTACAGTTTGCGCTTCCACGCCTTGTGAAGCATCGACGACAAGCAACGCACCTTCACATGCAGAGAGCGAACGACTCACTTCATAAGAGAAATCGACGTGACCTGGTGTGTCGATCAAATTGAGGTTGTAAACCTGACCATCTTTCGCTTTGTATTGCAACGCAGCGGTCTGCGCCTTGATAGTTATCCCACGTTCTTTTTCGATGTCCATCGAGTCAAGAACTTGCGCTTCCATGTCACGCTCTTCCAGTCCGCCACAACGTTGAATCAAACGATCGGCGAGCGTGGATTTGCCGTGATCGATATGGGCAATGATTGAAAAATTTCTGATGTTATTCATCAACGGGAGCACTTAAGTGATTGAATTCAAAGGGGCAACGCCAAGAAAAAAGGGCGCGTCATCTGCTGACGCGCCCAGAACCAACAAGCAATGGCAACTGCATAAGTTGGGAGTTCATTGTAGGCAAAAACCCCGAATTGCACAGCGGTCTAAATGGAACCGAGGCCTCGTTGCGGGTTCGCAACATGAATCTATCCACAACTTATTAACATTTTGACAAAGGGGTTATGGGACAACTTGTGGGTGATCTGTGGAGCACCTGTGGAGTTGATCAACCAATCCCGTATCGTGGAGTTTTTGGTTTGCGATATATCGCAAAAACGCATTCAACCCTTCAATTCTATACAAAAAGGGCTTGAACACATTTTACAAGTTAGCGAGTACCAACTTGAGAAATATTTTTCAAGCCACAGATTCCCGACTTTTACAAAGGGGTTTAACGCACAGGTCGAATCACTGTGTACTGAGCCCATTCGCCTCGACGAATCAACAAACTCACAGGCTTGCTGTGATCGAGCTTCGCAGTCAGCGCCTCAAGGGTTTGCACATTGGGCGTTTCGATGTTGGCCAAAGCCAAAATCACATCCCCTTCTTGAATGCCTGCACGCGAAGCTGGCTCGGCCACGGCATCGACACGCACACCACCACGCAGCTTGAGTTCTTTCTTCTGCGCATCGCTCAACTCACTGACTGTCAGACCCAATACTTTGGAGACATTGCCTGCTTGGGGCTTTTCTGCAGAAGCCTTCTTGACAGGCTTGTCAGCTTCAAATTCGCCCACGGTGATGTGCATGTCTTTCATACTGCCACGACGCCATACTTGGATAGCACTGCGTGTGCCTGGCTTGGTGTTGCCCACCATGCGTGGCAAGTCACTGGATTTATCAATGGTCTTGCCTTCAAACTTCAGGATGATGTCACCCGGCTCTAAGCCAGCCTTCTCTGCAGGTGAGCCTTGCTCAACACCACGTACCAATGCACCTTGCGCTTTGGACAAGCCGAGTGACTCAGCCACTTCTTTGCTCACTTGGTCAATCTGCACACCCAAGCGCCCTCGCTGCACTTTGCCAGTGGCGCGCAGCTGCTCGCTCACGCGCACGGCCTCATCAATGGGAATCGCAAATGAAATGCCCATAAAACCACCTGAGCGTGAATAGATTTGGCTATTGATGCCCACAACCTCACCGCGCATGTTGATGAGCGGACCACCTGAGTTACCGGGGTTGATCGCTACATCCGTTTGAATGAAGGGCAAGTAGTCGCCCGTGTCACGCTGCTTGGCGCTCACGATGCCTGCGGTCACGCTATTTTCTAGACCAAAAGGTGAGCCAATGGCCATGACCCACTCCCCCACCTTCAGACGGCTCACATCGCCAATCTTCACTGCGGGTAGGCCAGTGGCTTCAATCTTCACCACAGCAACATCTGTGCGTTTGTCTGAGCCCACAATACGGGCTTTGAATTCGCGTTTGTCAGGCAAAGTCACCAACACTTGGTCTGCGCCGTCCACCACGTGCGCGTTGGTCATCACAAAGCCATCCGCTGACAGGATGAAGCCTGAACCCACACCCTTAGGCTGCGCTTCTTCGGGCTGCCCACGACGCTGCTGACGCGGCGCATTGGGGTTGTTGGGAAGAGGCATGGGCACACCAAAAAAGCGGCGGAAAAACTCTTGCATTTCTGCATCGGGCTCGTTGCCTTGGGCGTCACGCACCGCAGCTTTTTCAAGCGTGCGGATGTTCACCACAGACGGTCCCACTTGTTCCACCAATTCGGTGAAATCCGGCAAACCTTTCACCACTTGTGCAGCCGCTGGCTGAGTCAACACCACTTGAAGGCCGGTGACCCACAACGAGGCACACAACAGACCAAAAGAGACCGAACGTTTGAATGTCAATGGACGTGCCATATTTGCTTCCTTCATCACCTATCACTGCGCTGATACACAGCGCGTCTTAAATCTTGCCAACGGTTGCTTGTGCTTTGCGCACTCAGCCACAGCCACTGAGGCTTGGCATGCAGTGTGTCAGATGTGGGCAGCCACCGCAAAAGCAAGGCTTTTTGCACATCCAAAGCGACGATCACGTCCCCCAGCGCATCGCCATCTCTTGAGTTTTGATCATGCAAACACCAAACTTGACCATCCCACGTGAGTGTGCCGACATGTCCCAGCGCTTGCCAACCAAGCCATGCACCGAGTGCTGCTGCGCTCAGGGCTGTGGTCCACACAACGCTCAGGCCTTGGTTCAACGCCCAAACCAAAAGCACAGATGACGTGCAACAGATCAAGCCAACGTAAAGCCAACGTTGAAAAGCACAACGCCCCACCGGATATGAAACCGATGGGGCGTTGTGCATGGCAGAAGCCTTAGACGCGTTTGAAAACTAACGCGCCGTTGGTGCCGCCAAATCCGAAGTTGTTTTTGAGGGCGACATCAATCTTCATATCACGCGCAGTGTTAGCGCAATAGTCCAAGTCGCACTCTGGGTCTTGGTTAAAGATGTTGATGGTCGGGGGGCTCTTTTGGTGATAAATCGCCAATGCGGTGAACACACTTTCGATGCCACCAGCGCCACCCAACAAGTGACCCGTCATGGACTTGGTGGAGTTCACCACGGTCTTCTTAGCGTGATCACCCAGTGCCGCTTTGATGGCATTGGTTTCGTTCACATCACCCAGTGGTGTGGACGTGCCGTGTGCGTTCAAGTAATCCACTTGGTCGGGGTTCACACCTGCATTGCGCAAAGCACTGAGCATGGCTCGGCGTGGGCCGTCCATATTGGGGGCTGTCATATGGCCAGCGTCTGCGCTCAAACCATAGCCACCCAGTTCGGCGTAAATTTTGGCGCCACGTTTTTTGGCGTGTTCGTACTCTTCGAGCACCAACACCCCCGCACCTTCGCCCAGAACAAAACCGTCGCGGTCTTTGTCCCAAGGACGCGAAGCGGTGGCGGGATCGTCATTGCGTGTCGACAGTGCGCGCATGGAGGCAAAACCACCAACACCCAAAGGCGACATACAGCACTCAGAGCCGCCAGCAATCATCACGTCGGCATCGCCGTACTCAATGTGGCGACCAGCTTCTCCGATGCTGTGCAAGCCTGTGGTGCAGGCTGTGACCACGGCCAAGTTAGGGCCTTTAAAGCCGTAACGCATGGACACGTGACCCGAAATCATGTTGATGATGGAAGCTGGCACGAAGAATGGAGAAATGCGACGCGCACCTTTGTTCAGGTATTCGCTGTGCATGTCTTCGATGAGCGGCAAGCCGCCAATGCCAGAGCCAATCACGACGCCGATACGCGTCGCTTCTTCTTCGCTCAGTGCTTCGCCAGTGGCGAGACCTGAGTCTTGAACCGCTTGCACCGCCGCAGCAATGCCGTAATGGATGAACTTGTCCATGGCACGAGCCTCTTTCGGGGCGATGTACTGGTCAAGGTCTAAATCTTTCACTTCACCGGCAAAGTGGCAATTGATTCCAGACGCGTCGAAACGCGTGATGTTGGCAATGCCAGATTTACCAGCCAAAAGATTGGCCCAAGCAGTATCAACCGTGTTACCCACGGGACTGATACAGCCAAGACCGGTCACGACAACGCGACGACGGCTCATGCGAAATTTCCTAGCTTAATTAGGCTTTTTTGTGGGTCAACGCGTAGTCAATCGCGTTTTGCACGGTTGTGATTTTTTCAGCGTCTTCATCTGGAATTTCAATACCAAACTCGTCTTCCAACGCCATCACCAATTCCACTGTGTCCAGGGAGTCAGCACCCAAATCAGCCACGAAGGCTTTTTCGTTGGTAACTTGAGACTCTTCAACGCCGAGTTGTTCAGCAATGATTTTTTTGACACGTGTTTCGATATCGCTCATGGATTCCCTCTAAGGGTTGTGAATAAGACCGTAATTTTAACCGGACGGACCAACCGTATTGATTTTTTTGTTGTTCAGGCGTTACGCCATGAACATGCCCCCGTTGACATGCAATTCTTGACCTGTCACGTAGCTGGCTTTTTCACCGGCCAAATAGGTCACGGCATGCGCAATGTCTGCAGGTTTACCCAAGTGACCCAATGGAATTTGGCCCAGCAAAGCCTTTTGTTGCTCTTCGGGCAAAGCTGCCGTCATATCAGTTTCGATGAAGCCAGGGGCCACACAGTTCACGGTGATGCCACGGCTACCCAACTCACGCGCTAAAGCGCGAGTCATACCCGCCACACCAGCTTTCGCCGCTGCATAGTTGGCTTGACCGGGGTTGCCCGATGCGCCCACCACGCTGGTGATACTGATGATGCGACCGTAGCGCTGCTTCATCATGGGGCGAATCACGGCACGCGATACGCGGAACACGGCTTTGAGGTTGGTGTCGAGCACGGCGTCCCAATCGTCGTCCTTCATGCGCATGGCCAAGGTGTCGCGGGTGATGCCAGCGTTGTTCACCAACACGTGCAAAGCGCCATGGTCTTTAACGATGCCATCAATCAAAGCTTCAACAGCTGC
>JACCEE010361895.1_pt1 | contig 10632 bp, 12 predicted proteins | sample 7449931 | NCBI WGS metagenome assembly JACCEE01 (sample SAMN15323457, study PRJNA562643) | freshwater metagenome | isolation source: river surface water | place: USA:Blue River Watershed | collected 2017-08-19 | reverse complement strand
TGACATCCTTCTTGGCGAACAGTTTAATCACACCGGGAAGCCTGAATATTTTAAGTATCACCAAGACGCACACAAAGATAACCCACATCTTCGCCTGGCCGGACAAACCAGGCAAGAGACTTACACCAAGGGCTATCGCAGTTCCTGCGATTACACCAAGCAACAGATTGAGAGTTCCGGGTTTCATTTACACTTCACTTTTGTCGACAAGGTGTCCAGCCCTATAAATGCCAGGTATCCAATTATGCCTGCTATAGCCACTCTTAACGCAGGATGAGTGGCGGTTAAATAACGGGCAATCAGATCTAAAGACGCCGCCACGATAATACCGCTTACGCTGCCGAGAATCATCCTTCTTACGCGTTCGGACATAGTATCACCTCATTAATCCTTCTTGAACTCTATACCGCGCCAGCGGTTGCCATTCCCGATAGACTACACACAAAGAATTAAATACCTGGAAAAGAGAAAGCGGTAACCGCGGAATTGTATAACACGTGGGATGTTATATTTATGCTCACCCGGCCAAACCGTTCATATACATAGCACTGGATAACCCCGAACAAAAATATAAACAATACCGCGCTCGGATGAATAAGCCCGAATATCAGCGAATTGATCATTATGGAACCAAGACAGCTGTATCGCTGCCTTAATGAAACATACAGTAATCTCCTGAAAAAGACCTCTTCCATAACCGGGCCAAGCAGACAATAGTTAAAAAGAGTCAATGCCAGGCCGCTATGGGGCAAACTTTCTCCCGCGCCGGAAAGGAGGGTTTTTAAAACGACCGGATTTACGGAACAAACCTTCCCAAGCATATTAAAACGGGTCATCAAGAAGGCGAGGAATGTCACCGCGCCGCCAACGATCAAGGAAACAGCTAGATCATGGATGGCGTGTTTTTTGTATGCCGCCAGTCTCTCGCTAAAACTCACTCCTTTTTTTACCAAGAGAAACAGGGAGCAGGATAGCATGATGGAGCTGGTTATGATCTTGGAATAAAGCAGGCTGAAGTTATTGGAAACACCAGCCTTTTTAAAAGTGTAACCACATATTACTATCGCTATCTGCAAAAAAACAAAAAGCGCTACCCAAAAATTGAGCGATATGCTCTTCTTCGATTCAATATCCTGATTAGAAGAACCTAAAGTGATGATCATTAATATTTAGCGCCGGGCCGTGATAGTTGTCGCTGTCCCGGAGTCCGGAATAGGCGGCCAAGATGGTATTCATCATTATACTATTGCCGTTTAGGATATACACAAATCCATCGCGCGCTACTATTTTGACTTTTCATCTTTTAACATGGGAAGAACGGCTCCTGCCATATTCTCATTTGAAAATAATTGTTTTCAAATGAGAATTCCATGTCAGAAACCGTACTGAGAACAAGGGAAACCCCTTGGGGGAGCCTTGTTGTCTGGCGTTGGCATAAAAATTGCTCCGTTTGGGTCGAGCGGGCCGAGGCGGGGCGGTAATGGTTAGGGCGGCCCGCTCCAGATACAAAAGGACGATATGAAAAAAAGTGCGAAAACGATAGCGATGGCGGTTTTGGCGATAGCGGGGCTGGGCGGTTTTGCACCGGCCAAGGCGGACGTCGGCATGGGGTTAACCTCAGGTTATATGGCCGTGCCGGCCTCCGAGCGCTGGGCCGCCGTACATTCCCGCGGCAACGAGGATCTGGAGACTTCCGCCGCCGCGATAGAGGCCGCGGTTAAGTCAAACGACCAGGCCGAGGCGGGCGAGCTGCTGGCGCAGCTTTACTCCGGAGCCGCCGCGCGCGCCGCCGCTCCCGTTTACGCCGCGCCGGCCCGGGCCGCGGCGGTGAGCCGCGCTTCGTCCGAGGACGGCGAGGGGAAAACCGGGGACAAGGGCGAGGGGAAGGAAGAGGGGAAGACCGACGGCAAGGAAGACAAGCCGGACGCCCCTAAGCCCGAGGAGGTTAAGCCAGAAGCCGTAAAGCCCGCCTTGGACCCTTACCAGCAGATGCAGGCCAACTGGCAGGCCGCCCAGGAAGCGGCAGCGGCCAAGGCCAAGGAGAAGGAGGAGGAGCGCAAGAAGGAGGCGGCCGCGCTGAAGTCCTTCTGCTTCTGGTCCTGCGTCCTTGCCGTATGCCTGATCGCCCTTGTGGTGCTTCTGTGAATATCTTTAAGGAGAGAATGATGAAGAACAAGAACCTTTTTGTCTCGGCCGCGCTGTCCCTGCTGCCGCTTGCCGTGCCGGCCGGGGCCGCAGACAGGATGATATTCGGCGAGGACGACCGCGTGGAAATATACCAGATGCCGGAGAAATTCCGCGCCGCCGCGGATTCCACCGTCTCCCTGTGGAAAAAGAACTCGCTAACCCTTGATACGGCGACCGGCGAATACAAGCTCGCGGTCTATAAGTTCGGTCTGGCCTATAACCTGTGCGGCGGCACCAAGTTCATGGAGCAGCCCGTCGGCGCCAACTGCTCCGGCGCCCTGGTGGGGGAGGACCTGGTGGTCACGGCTGGGCATTGCGTGGTCACCGCCGCCGACTGCGCCAATACCAAATTCGTCTTCGGTTTCGCCATGAACCCCGACGGCAGCGCCCGCACCTCGGTGCCGGCCGGCGAGGTTTACGGCTGCGCCAGGATACTGGCGCGCGAGAACAGCAGCGTTACCACCGACAACGACGGGGAGAGCGTGACGGTGCAGGGGCCGGACTACGCTCTTATACAGTTGGACCACAAGGTGAGCGGACATAAGCCGCTGCCGGTGGACCGCTCCGCCGGGCCCAAAAAGGGGGACCGCGTCTTCGTTACTGGGCACCCGAGCGGCCTGCCTTTCAAGTTCGCCGGCAACGCCTCGGTGGTCAGGCCGGTGGACCCGCGACTGGCTTACTTCCACACCGACCTCGACGTTTTCGGCGGCAATTCCGGCTCGCCTGTCTTTAACGCGGATACCGGCCTGATCATAGGCGTGCATGTGCGTTCAGAGACCGGCCACTTCCTGCCCACTTTCGAGGGCTGCAATACCTATACGGTGCGTCCGGCCGGCGTGGGCCGGGGCGGAGAGGTGACGAAGATAGGCTTCGCGGCGGCGCTGATCCCGCCCACTCCGGACGAGAGCGCGGCGCAGGCCTCCGTCGCCGCGGCGCTGGACTCGCTGCGCGGGGACCTGCCCAGGCTGGCCGAGAGCGTCAGCTTCGGCGAGTAGGCGCTTCCCCGGTCACGGGGCCCCTGAAAACTGTTAAAATAGTGCGACGGGGGAAAAATGAAGACCATAATCACGATATTGGCCATGTTGGGCGGCAACTGCTTCGCCGCCGAACGCGTGGTGGAATGCGAGGCGTCCAAGGCCGCGGCCGTGCAGGTCGAGACCGGTTCCGGACGCATTAGGCTGGAGGCCGCCGCGGTGGAGCGCGTGACCGCGGTGGTGACCGGCGAGTTCGACGAGGAGAAATGCGAGCTTACCTCGACCGAGCGCGGCGGGCGGCTGACGCTTACGCTCAAGGGGCGGCGCCGCTATTTCTGGGCGGACGCGGACTGCCGGGCCGGTTTCGACATAAAGGCCCCGCCGGCTACGCTGCTCTCGGTAAAAACCGGGTCTGGCGGCGTTGAGGTCGGCGCCTTCACTTCCGGCGCTGAGATAACTTCGGGCGCCGGGGCCGTTAAATTCGACGGGCTTTCCGGACCGGTAAGGCTTGCCAGCGGCGCGGGCAGCGTCAGCGGCAGGATCTATTCGGAATATTTCAGCGCGATGAGCGGCGCCGGCACGCTGAGCCTGGACTGGACGAAGGCGCCCGTGAAGGGCGAGGCTTCGGTGAAGAGCGGGGCCGGCGCGGTGCGGCTGGGTTTCCCGGCCGGCAGCAGGCTTAAGGTGAATTGCCGCAGCGGCGCGGGCAGCGTGAATAACGAGATCGGCAGCGACCCGGCGGCCCCTTTCTTGCTGGACGTGAAGAGCGGCGCCGGCAGCGTGGAGCTGCGCAGGAGCTAGGCCGCCTTGTTGAGGGCTTCCACCGTGCGGTTTATCTCGCCGGCGGCGGCGGTCATCAGCGCCAGCATCTCCTTGCGCTCGGCGGGGGAGCAGTCCTTGTAGAGTTCCGCCGCGCTCTTGAGGCTGGCGCATTTGGACTTCAGATCGTGCAGCAGTTTGGAAACGTCGGTGTTCATTCCTTCTCCCCCGCGGCGGCCTCGTCGCGCTTCTTCAGCGTGGCGTAAAGCAGGCGCGTCGATATCTTCAGGTCGGCCAGCGTCTTGGTGCGCACGCCGCCGTTCTCGCGCAAATTCCTCTCTATGATGTCGCCGGAGACCTTCTCCAGCGCGGCCTCCAGGCCGTGCGCCAGCGCGTACTCGTAAATGCCGCCGCCGGCGCGTCCCGTCATGACTTCGCCTTCCTTCAGATGGCGTTTCACCTCGGCCTCGCCTATGCGGCCGCCGGGGCCGCTGGACAGCAGGTCCACGAACTTCTTCAGCTCGCGCACATTGCCGGGCCAGGCGTACTCCTCCATCCTGCGGCGGGCCTCCGTCGTGAAGGACAGCCGTTTGCCGTCCTTGGTGAAATGCTTCGCCAGCAGGAAGACGTCGCCCTTGCGCTGCGCGAGCGGCTTCAGCGTTATGGTGTAGCCGTGTATGCGCTGGAACAGGTCGAAGCGCATCCGGCCGCGGGCTATCAGGTCCTGCGGGTCCTCCAGCGTGGCGCTGATGATGCGGAAATCGGAATGCTCGGGGCGCTCTGAGCCCAGCGGGTAGAACGTGCGCTCCTCTATGGCCTTCAGCAGCTTCATCTGCATGTTCAGGCTCATCGTGCCGATCTCGTCGAGGAACAGCGTGCCGCGGTGCGCCTCCAGCAGCCGGCCTTTGCGGGCGTCGGCCGCGCCGGTGAACGCGCCCTTGCGGTAGCCGAACAGCTCCGCCTCCAGCAGGTCGTCGGTGTAGGCGGAGCAGTTGATGGAGACGAAGGCCCCGTCGCGGCCTGAATGCTCGTGCAGCACGCGGGCGAGCGAGGTCTTGCCGGTGCCCGACGGGCCCAGTATAAGGAGCGGCAGCGCGGTGGGGGCGTACTTCAGCGCCTCTGCCGCGGCGGCGCGGGTCTCCGGGTCGCCTGTGATGAAGGCGGACTCGAAGATGTCGCCCGCGCGCTCGGCGCGGCGGCGCTGCACGTACTTGCGCAGTATCTCGGCGACGTTGGACTCCTCGTTGCCCTTGGCGTAGAAATCGGCCGCGCCCAGCTCGTAGGCGCGGTCTATGATCTCGTCGGAGTCTGAACTGGAGACCACCACGCAGTATATGCCGCGCGCTGCCGCGGCGGCTATGGCCTTCAGGCCGGAGTAGTCGTCGCCGGGGCCCAGCATCAGGTCGAAGAAGCCGATATCGTAGCGGCCGGCCTCCAGCTTCTTCAGCGCGGTCTTCAGGTCGCCGGCCACGTCGGCCTCGTGACCGGCCAGCTGCGTGGTCATCACCTTCTGAGCCAGCTTGTCGTCCTCGAGCACGAGGATGTTGAGCTTTTCCATATATTCTCGCTTGAAAACAATATTTTCGTTTGAAAATGTTTCCCCTAACAGGGATATTATACAGAAAAAGCCGCCATAGGCGGCGGTCCGTGGCCGGGTTGTTGGCATTAAAATTGCTCTGTCCGGATATGATTGGTATAATCCCAATAGGGATAGGAACCAAGGGGCAAATATGAAATTCAGGCTTAACGCTTCGGCTAATACCAGGACCTCCGCTTCGCTCATAGGCGCGCTCAAGCTGGCGCACATGGCGGAGATGCCGGAGGAGGAGTTCGAGAAGGAGCTCAAGGCCCTGGAGGGCAACCGCTATTTCAAACTCCTGAAGGCCTCGGGCGCCGTCAACATGGCGGAGTTCCCGTCCGCCCGCTACGCGGCCAAGAAATACGCCGGCTGCAGCCTTAAACTTTCCGGCGGCGGCCTGCCCGAGCTGGCCGACGGCAAGGGCGACCTGGTGGGGCTGATACAGGGCATAGGCCAGGAGAAGTTCGAGAGCTGCTTCCTGAGGGACGCCGCGATGAGCGACGTGGAGCGCGCCGGGGAATGCGACATCACGGTGGCCGACGCGGCCCGGCTGCGCGCCTTCGTGGACCGCGCCTTCATACAGGCGGAGTTCGAGGGCCCGGCGGCCGCGCCCGCCGCGCAGACCTACAGCGCCGTGGCCGGCATAGAGCTGGACGACGGCGAGCCCGTGCTGGGCTTCTTCCACCGCGAGATCTGGAAAGGCCGCTACAGGATCGACGAGGAGAAACTGTCCGCTCTGACCCGCGAGCTGCCGCTCGACGAGCGCGCGGGGGTGGAAAAGGTGATAAAGCGCATGGAGTTCGCCGACAAGCGCAAGACCACCCTTTACCGCGCGCTGGAGATACTGCTCAACATACAGGCCGATTACCTGGCCACCGGCGAGCCCGGCCGCCGCCGCCCGCTGTCGCAGAAGACGCTGGCGAAGAACCTGGAGGTGCACCCCAGCGTGCTGAACCGCCTGGTGTCCAACAAGTCGCTGCAGATGCCCTGGGGTACTGAGGCCCCTATGACGGTGCTGCTGCCCAGTTCCAAGGAAGTCAACCTGGAGAGGCTTTATTCCATAGCTGCCGAGAAGCCGCGCCTCAGCGACGAGGGCCTGCGCGCCGAGCTGAAGGCCCGCCACGGTATAGACCTGTCGCGCCGCTCGGTGGCGCAGTACAGGCAGGACCTGTCGCTGGCCTCCGGCGGCCGCCGCGCCGAAACCGCCGGGGAGTAGGAATTCGCTGGAAAGGAACTGCGATTTTTGCTAGAATAGTGGTTCAGTTCTAGCGGATTTAAGGGCCCATAGCTCAGTTGGTTAGAGCAAGCGACTCATAATCGCTGGGTCGTAGGTTCAAGTCCTACTGGGCCCAGTTTTTAAAGCAAAAGGCCGTCCGGTTCTCCGGGCGGCCTTTTTTTGTCGTCGGGCGGGGCTTACTTCTTGAAGGCCTTGTCGTCCTTGTAGCCGTACTCGGCCTCCAGCGGGCCGCCTTCCTTGTAAACGCGCAGCGTCGTTATGGCGTTCTTCTTGAAGACGAACTCCTTCTGCAGCTTGCCCTCGGCGGAATAGACCCGCACCGTGCCGTCGGGGACCTTCCCGTCCTGGCCGAGGATGTTGTACTCCCTGTCCAGGTTCACCTTGCCGATGTGCTTGCCGTTGAGGGTGAAGGCGAAGCGCTCGCCGCGGGCCAGGCTTATGGCCTTGGCGGTGACCAGGGACTCGGGCTCCTTCGGGGCCTCGGGCGCGGCCGCGGCGGGCTTGGGCGGCTCGGCCAGCTGGTCGTTGTCGTAATAGGCCTGAGATTTTACCGCGCCGGCCGCGTCGAACTCCTTCTTCCAGCCGTTCAGCTTGTCGCCGCGGTACTCCGCCTCCATCAGCAGGGCGCCGTCCTCGCCGTAATACTTGAACGGGCCGTCCTTGGCGCCGCCGAGGTAATAGGCCTCTATCTGCAGCTTGCCGTTGGGGTAAAAGGCCTTCAGGGTGCCGCTGGTCTTGCCGCCCAGCGTGGTCTTAACGGTCTTCAGCCAGCCGTTGCCGTAATACTCGGTGTAGGTGCCGTCCTTTATGGCGCCCTCGGTGAGCGTCTGCGCGCCGGCCGCGTCGAAGGTCTCGGTGGCTATGGCCACGCCGTTCTCGTAGTACACCAGCAGGCGCGCGGAGGTGCTGGGTATCACGGTGACGAAGGTGAGGCGGGGGGCCGGCTCTTCGGCGGGCGCCGGGAGTTCCGCCGGGGCCTCGGTGGAGGTCTGCACCTCGGCGGGAGCCGCGGGCGTGGAGACCTGCACCGCGTCGGCCGGCGCGGGCTGCGCCGGAGCCGGGACCGCCGCGGCCGGCTTCTGCTCGGCGATGTCGTTCTTGTTTATGGTCAGCGAACCGTACTTGGTCTTCACCAGCACGGCGCCGTCCATCTCGCCGGTCACTTCGCCTTCCAGCCGGACGCCGTCCTTGAGTATGAAGGTGTCGGCCGAGGCGGCCGGGGCCAGGGCCATGAGAAGGGCGTAGAATATGAATTTCATCTTGCCTCCGCTAAAGATAGGTATATTATGTCAATTTTAGGCCCCGATGTAACGTTTTGATTGAAGGGGTGGGGCTTGACGGAATGATACTTTTCTGGTATCATTAAATCACGATATGAAACTCCTAAATAAAGACGTGGACTACGCGGCGCGGGCGCTGGTTTTCATGGCCAGGGCCGACAGACCCACCGTTTCGGTGGCGCAGATGCAGGCTTCCATAGGGGTAACCAGGCCCTTTCTCAGGAAGATACTGCAGAAACTCCATACCGCCGGCATACTCCAGGCCATAAAAGGCAAGGGCGGCGGCTTCGCGCTGGCCCGCCGGCCAGAGACCATCACCCTCGGCACGCTGGTGCTGGTGCTGCAGGGCGAACTGAAGCTCAACAACTGCGTCACCAAGGGCCAGCTCTGCCAGAACCACCCCACCTGCAAGCTGCACCAGCGCATAGCCGGCCTTGAAGAGCGCCTGCTGGCCGACGTGCAGATGATAACCGTCAGGGACCTCGTATGAAAACCAAGCGCCAGATCATAAAGATAGACGAGGCCAAGTGCAACGGCTGCGGCAACTGCGTAACCGGCTGCCACGAGGGCGCGCTGCAGGTGATAGACGGCAAGGCCCGCCTCATAAGCGACCTGCTGTGCGACGGCCTGGGCGCCTGCATAGGCGAATGCCCGCAGGGCGCCATAAAGATAGAGGAACGCGAGGCCGCGCCCTACGACGAGGTTAAAGTGATGGAAGGCATGGTGCCGCAGGGCGCCAACACCATAAAGGCCCACCTGAAGCATTTGAGGGACCACGGCCAGAAGACCTTCCTGAAACAGGCTTTAGACTACCTGCGCGAGCACAATATCCCCAACCCCATGGAGGAAGAAATGAAAGAAGCTCACGGCGGACACGGAGCGTGCGGCTGCCCCGGCGGGCGCACCATCGATCTTCGCGGCGGCGAAGCCGGCGCGCAGGAGCCGGCGGGGCCCATGCCCTCGCAGCTCAGGCAGTGGCCGGTACAGCTGCACCTGGCCTCGCCCATGGCCCCCTACTTCCAGAAGGCCGACGTGGTAATAGCGGCGGACTGCACCGCCTACGCCTACGGCAATTTCCACCAGGACTTCATAAAGGGCAAAGCGCTGGTCATCGCCTGCCCCAAGCTGGACGACGGGCTGGAGATCTACCGCGAGAAGATACAGGCCCTCATAGAGGACGCCAAGGTGAACACCCTCACCGTCGTTACGATGGAAGTGCCCTGCTGCGGCGGGCTGCTGGCCCTGGTCAAGCAGGCGGCCGCGGCCTCCAGCCGCAAGGTGCCCGTGAAGAGCGTGGTGATAGGCATACAGGGCGGCATAAAGAGCGAGGATTGGGCCTAACCCTTTACCAAACCCGTCCAGAAGGCTAGAATATAGCCGCCGGTCATTGGCCGGCGGCTATTCCCTTTAAGGGGGGAGATATGAAGACGATAGTTCTGCTGCTTCTGGCCCTGGCGGCCGGCATATACGCCCTGCTTTTCTTCCAGCCCGGCCTGTATTTCAGCCGTAGCCTGGAGTACCGCAATTTCAGGCTGCACTCGCGCGGCCAGCTGCCTACGGGCGTGGAGTTCGCGCTGGACCACGCGGTGGAACGGCTCTCCGCCTCGGAGCTGTACGCGCCGGAACAGCGTTTCGACGTGTACCTGGCCGGCTCGCCGGGCGAGTTCGCTTTCTTCACGCCGCTGATGAAGTACCCGCGCGTGCGGCTGAACCCGTTCAACGGGGCCATCTTCCTGGCCGCGGCCGACTTCCCGGCGGACCGGCTGCGCCGCGAGGCCGGCGAAACCGATTACCGTCCGCTTGGGGCTTTGCTGGCCGGCGCGGCCGCGCGCGAGCTGGCGCGCCGCTCCATGGAACCGCTCAAGTACCTGTTCATGAGCGAATGGCGGCTGGGCGGCTACGCCGAGAAGGTCTCCGGAGGCAGCGGCCTGTTCAACCCGCCGGACATCTGCTCCGGCCGCGAGGACGCCGAATTGCAGGCCTTCGAGTACGGCCTCGCTGTGGACCTGGTCATGCGCGAGGAGAACATCAGCTACCAGGAGCTGCTGGGCAAGAGCTACAGCTACGACCTGGTGCGCCGCAGGCTCAGGGAGAACGTCTGCGGCCGTTAGCCCTTGCCAAAACGGCCGCGACCTGCCAGACTATATCGTCAGACGGAGGCAAGATGCGCATCATAACGGTATTGGTATTCCTGTTCGCGGCCTCGCTGGCCCCGGCCGACGCGGCAGGCAAGGCCAAAAGCCGCGGGGCCGACCTGCCCTTCGACATAAACGCCGGGCTCAACGACGAGGGCCGCCTGGCAGTGGCCATAAACGTGCCGGTCTCGCTGATAGACCAGGTGGCCAGGGACGCCTGCGCTTCCGGCGGCCTGAAGATCGTCGATCCCTCGGCGCCGGTGGTCTCCTACGCCGACGGCGACCTCATCATCTCCAACATCGAGAACGCCCTCGGCAAGCCGTACATCGTGATGCGGCCCTTCTCTAGCGGCCGGAACACCATAGGCTTCGCGGTGAAGACGCTGACCGTGAACGGCAGTTTCCTGTGGACGGTGGCGCAGTGGATGGGCGTCACCGAGGAGCAGGCCTTCGACAAGGTGATGGGCACGCTGGAGAAGGA
>JACCEE012603393.1_pt1 | contig 10633 bp, 5 predicted proteins | sample 7449931 | NCBI WGS metagenome assembly JACCEE01 (sample SAMN15323457, study PRJNA562643) | freshwater metagenome | isolation source: river surface water | place: USA:Blue River Watershed | collected 2017-08-19 | reverse complement strand
GACATTTCTAAAAAATACATATATTTTCATTTTTTTTAAGGAATAAGAAATCACATTTTCTTAAAGAAGAGTGAAATATCTTTCTGACCGGATGTTTTCATTTTTGCACTTGTCAAAAGCTTTTCAAACAGTACTTTTTCCGCTAATGCTTCACGAGCTGCAACAACATCCCGTGCCTTTTCAGTCATTTTCAATTCTGTTTTGATTCCTGGTAGATATTCCAAAGCTAACGCAAAGACCTGAGAAACAGGTTTTGCAATTTGGTTTGTAATGTAGAATTCGTAATCAGGTTTCAAACCATTGTCCAATATAAATTTAGGGGTTTCAATACGATCCCCTTGTAATTTTGGAATAGGTTTTCCAGGAGGAGTTGCAATATACACAAATGGAATCCGCTCTGTTGTTGAAGGTGCATTCCCTGGATCACGTTCTGCAATCCGATCCGCTAGCACTTTGTGTGCAATCCTTGTTGGATCTGCATACTCCGCCCGTAATGATTTTGTGATTGTTAGTTTATTCAGTTTGAATTTTCCATCCAGCAAATCTTTTGCTGTACTTTGTACAAATTCAAATGCATCCAATACTCCACTTTTTACATCTGTTCGTGTCGGATCCAAAATCCGATCCACAATACCGCCGTAAACATATTTCACAATCGGTGCATTGTCTCGGCGTTTCATAACAATCCCCATCGCTTTCCGATGAAAACCGTCTTCACTCAAATCCCCTTCACTCATATCTCCCACATACCGTTTCTTACTCAGCAAACAAAATGTTCGGAAAATCTTGTCAAATTCAAAGTCGTGTGGAGGTTTCAAACATTTGCTGATCAATTTACCAGCTTCTTCTGTCAACTCTTTCGCCTTCTCAATCGCCTCTTTTCCATGCAATAATTCACCAGTATCTGGATTTCGTGGACTCATTTTAATAAACACGGAATCCGTGTCACCATATACATATTCTGCACAACATCTTTTATCTCTGTTAAATCCATAAACAGCTTCAATACATGTTTTTGCATACATCAATTGTTTGCGACCGTATGCTGTCGTTGAAGCCGCCAAAACCTGACGGCGAATTTTAAATGTACCAGAGCCAAGTTGGCCATACAGTGCATTTGCCGTTAGTTTGTATGCCAATTGTTTGGCGTCCAACAACGCTTTGCGAAATTCATCATCCTCTTTCTCTGCTGCTTTTCTTGCCTCTTTACGAGAAGCCAAAAGCATTTTCAAAATCTTAGGAATTGTTCCTTCAAGGCCGATTTTATCACGACCAGCAACAGCTGTTTGAATATAGCGTGCAATCCGAATTCCTTGTTTGATCTTCGGTTTGTGTTTCAGATCCGAATCTGGATCTGGTACCAACAAATCAAACTCAATATTTACGTAAGAAGCACCTTCAATGTTATCGTATTCATCCGATCCTTCAACCGTTTGAACATAATTCATATCATTATCATATTCTTTTACCCAAATCAAAGTATCGTGACTAATATTTTCACTAATAATTGTGGAAGGATAAAGAGATGCAAAGTCCAAAGCAGTCACAGGATCATCAATATAAATACCTGTCTTTGGATCCAATACAATTGCACCTTCATAAGAAGGATCATCTCCTTCATCATCATCTATTACATCATCTTTTTGACGAGGACTAGGCAATACCACAATCAATTTATCATTTAACATACATTGTTTGAAAATCAGCGATTCAATCTTAATGCCTTGTCCACGTGTGAAGATAAAACTTACAGGGACAGAACAAACATTAGCCATTGCAACGGAGTTATTTAGAACTTCTAATTTGTTGAAAAGTTCAATCACAAGATCACAGTCGACCAAACAGTACTTAGCAATCTTTGCACGATCTTTTGCATCTCCTTTGTGAAGAGCGAAGAGTTCTTTTGGACTCACATCGTCTTTCACCTGAGCCCATTTTACAGGCTTTGTTCCAGTTTCAGTTAGTTCTTCATAACCACCTTCAATCAAGATTGTAAGAGCTTTCGCTTCTACATTAAGTACAAATGCTTTGTAGACCACTCGGTCATTTTCATCATCCATCAATGTAATATAACGACCCACAACAATTCCTTTTGTTGATTTTGTTTTGAATTTAAATGTTTTACCACTACCATCGTCAATCAATTCAACTTCTCCGTTGATATTTCCACTCACAAAAGTCGCAGAAACGTTATCTAGAGTATAAGAATCAAGATTGTAATTACGACGAACATAATGAAGCATATCAATTTGGAGTCGTCCTGTTGATTTGAGAACATACATTGTATTGTCTCCCATTGCAGCAGAACTGAGGAATTTCTCTTCCAATCGTACTTTACTACTCATCAAACGACTAAACGGATACAAGAGATTCGCAATCCCAAGTTCTTCACAGCGTTCATACAAGAATTTCTCGTCAAAGCCGAAGATATTGTATCCAATCAGTACATCAATGTCTGCTTTTCCAATCCATTTAGTCCATGATTTAATCATAGATGCTTCATTGTCAAATGTATACACTTCAATCGGTACAGAAGCACCAGGAGGTTTTACACTATCACGATCACACGATCCAAGGACCCAAATATGTTTGGAAACTGCAGTATTTTTACGGTACAAAACTGTACCGATTTGAATCACAGGATCCCCACAAATTGGAGGAAAGATTGCTGTTAATTGTGTCTCCACATCATTTGTAGCTTTTTCAAGATCTTGTTTGAATGCATTGAGAAGCATCTCTCTGCGTCCACTCATTTTAATCATTCCATCAATTGTAGTTTCATCCAGATTTGCATCAATATCATTAGGTCCTCGCTTCAAATAGATAGGACTAATTTTGTAAGTACATTCTGTCAAACTTGGCAAAATCTTACCACATGCACCCAAACGAATCCCATTTGCTATTTGTTTGCAAATAGATTCATATTCAGTAATTTTGTTTTCAATCAGTTCACGGGCAATTTTACGCCACGTTTTCTTCGCCAAAGGAAAGTCTCCATGGCTTGACATACATTCAATATCCCAACTACCAATTAGCAAAGGGGCCATTGAACTTTCTTTGGAAGGAAATACATCTTTCCAATCTGCAACGTATGAATATTTTGTTTTCGCATCACCAATATCATTGTCCAAATAAGATCCTTTTTTCACACTCACCCAACCAGCAGGACTAATGTCCTGAATGTGGAAGAAGCGAAGCACAGGATCAATGTTTGATTCGTAAATTTCAAAACTTACAAATTTACCAAGTTTTTTCTCTCCAGTTGATCCAAAGATTTCATTAGTCTTAAATACAATTGGAATGTTTTTCTTATCTAACAGTTTGTCTTTGATTCGTCTGAACAAATCAAGACTTGGAAAACTGATTTTAATGAAATCACTGTATGCATCCAAATTGTAATCCCACAATGTTTTGTGTTTTTCCAAATTAAATGTAAGTTTTTCCTGTGCATCTTCATGCACAAATTCAAGTAAATAATCTTTCAAATTATCCATACATTTTGTTGGTTCATCTTCAAATTTCTTTGGAATACGAATGAAGAAGAATGGTTCAAAATTTTGAATTTCTAAACAAATTGTTTGCCCTTTTTCATCCGTTCCAAACAAAAGGATTGTAAACATTTTTTTATTGTCATTTATGTCTGGTTGCCCTTCTTCTCTTTTCTTATAATCATCATAATCAATCTTCTTTTTCTTACCGCTATCACTGTCGCTATCACTATCAATATCTTTTATAAAGACATCTTTCGCTAATATATCAACACATTGAAAATGTAAATCTTCAGAAGACATTTCTTACTTTCTTTAAGAATTTAAGAAATGATTTAGACGCTATCAATTTTTTGATCAAGTAGATTTTTACACTATTCATCAATCTTTGTTTCACCTTCAGTTGATGCAAATTCTTCCATCACAGGAACATTTTTTGATTCTTCAAGATCTTCTGATTCTGAATCAACAGGTTCATTAATAATATTTTTATTTGATTTATTCATATTTTTCTTATTCATTGCATTTGAAACAGGTTCTATAGGCGATGAATCATTTGTTCCAGAACTATTGTTTGAAGATCCTGAAATATTTTTTGCAACATTTCCAACAAAAGATGTGAGAGTATCAAACAAAGATGGTTCATCTTCCCCTCCTCCACTAAATGCTAAAGCCATTGCACGACGAGCTCCTCCACGTTGATTTGCTAATCGTAGATTTGTTTCAAAAATATCCTTTGTTGTTCGTATTCCTTTTTGAGAACTTATTTCACGTGTTATTTTTGATTTTTTTGATTTATTGTTTGTTTCATTTACTGGTTCCGATGTAGATTGTGCTGTTGCAGCTTCAGCAGCTTCTTTTAATTCTTCACCAAATAAATTTTTAGCACTTATTCTTTCACTATCTGGTGCATTGCTTATTTCTTTTTTCATTGATTCAATATCACGAATATTTGTTGGAATCACATTTGTTTTCTCACCGTTTTCATTGTCTGTATATTCTTCAACTTTTCCAGATGGAAGAACTTTAATGACCGATGGATATCCATTTATTTTTGCATCTTTAATTTCAGGTATACTTTCTTGCATATTGTAATGAACACAAGCCATATTTACGTTTCGCCCCGGCATATTAGCAAGATTCATCCAAGTTGGTTTGTATTCAACACAATGAGGACACCAATCTGCGTAGATTAAAACATATGTTGATGGTCCTTTAGAAAACAATGATTCAATCATTGGTATTTCATCATTTGATCTTACATCAACAAAATTTTCAATCATTTTCTTAAGATTATTGTTTGAATTCTTTTCTTTTTTGTTATGATCTTTTCTGCTAACTTTTCGTGTTTTACGACCAAAAGAATTATTTGTACGACCTTTCTTTATTTTTTTTGTAAGAACCATTTCTATTGTTTTTGAAGATTTTCTTAAAGCCTTTTCTTAAAACAAATGAACATTTAGAAGAGTACAGAATGGATAAAATCAAATCTTCAATTGCGTCTACATTTAGTTCAGAAAGTCCTTACAAACTTATTCTTATAGTTTTAGTGATAATTGGATTTCTTATTTTAGTGATGGTTCAATTTGGACTTAGTTTTAATGTTCTTCAAACAGAATCATTTGAAACAGAAGAACCTAAGAAGCAACCTATTCCACCTGGATGTCCTGTAAGTGCAAAAAGAGGACAAGATGGGAAAATACACGTTGTGTATAATTCAGTTTCTAAACCGGGACAACAACAAACCACAACTGAATTGATGTTTGAAACGCTTCAAGATTATGTAGACTATCTTAATGATTTATACAAAACAGAAAATGCGTGTGTACCTCCGAAAGTCCAAAATTACCGTTCACCTGTGATGGGGGTGATTGGCGGTATAGGTACAGGTACAGAAGATAGAGATGCAATTAAAAATCAATCAATATCAAGATCTGTTATGGATGATCGTGATGTATCTATGTCTCCTTACAGTTCAAATCCAATAAATAAGTTAGATGATTATGAAGCTGATTTTATTTATGAAAATGAAAGAGGATCAAGAACAACAGCAATGGGTAAAGCTGCAATCAATCAATTAACAGAAAAATATAAATTTGATTGGTCTCAATTACCATTTAGTGCTGAACCGAAAGCAATAAAAGAAGATAATTTCTTAGCGAATCGTTTAGAAGATGTTTACAAAGAACCTTCAAGTGGAACCTTCTTCAAAAATGTAAATGGTAATGGGTTGATGCCTCCAGATGTTGATGAAAGAGAAATGAAAGAACGTGCAATACTAAATACATACAAACCACCTCAAACAACAAAAGAGAATCAAAATGAATCTGAATTATCAACTGTTGGAAAACTAATTAAAAAACTTTTTGCAAATGATAATGATTATATTCCGGTTGTAGAAAAAACAGGATTAAATAAATATGAAGTGACTGAATATATTCCAAAAAATGAAAAACCAGTGCAAGAAGATGATACAACTTTGGAAACAGCTGTAGCAGATGGTTTGATTCCAAATGTTCAAATCTTTGATTCAAACAGAACTGATCCTTATTTCTACAAAACTGGAGTAGCAGATAAAGATAACAATCGGTTTTGGAGATACCAAGATTTCCAAAAATGGACACCTGGCCTAGAAAGAATGTTTGCACCTACATTTGATCAAAAAGAATGGTATTGATAAACAAAATAAATTTATAAAAGAAATAAAATAAAAAAAACAAAATCAAAAATATATTGATTTTGTCTTTGCGAGAATGATCAATAGTTTCATATTATGTTTTGTACGGACAGGTTTGGAAGACCTTGATTAGATTTCCACGTCTAACCCCGCTACATTTTGCAAAGTTTGCGCGAGCTTATATTTGCATATAAACCTGATCAACTAAGCAAAACGCTCATAACATTTAACTAAATCTCGCTATTATACATTACTATATTACTTTGGCCTTACTTGAAAGACAAATTATAATTTTGATTCACTCATAGTACGTGAAGTGTTATTTGTACTATAAGATTTTTTGGATCACTGTAGCTCAGTTTGACGACCGAATCACAGTGGTAGAAAGGGCTTCTATACATCCGACTGTCACATCATTTGTACTCTTAACCATTAACTAGAGGTACTTTGTAATGAAAGTACTTGCCTTCTACAGATTTTTTCTCTTTAATAAAGATTTTATTAGAATCTTTATCAAAGATCTGTATACACATACAGACGATGAATTCTCATTCCACTTTGAGCAAATAATTTTAAGAATTTTCAGATACACCTGCACACCTTTACACTTTTACATGCAAGATCACAGTTATCACTTCAAACGATTAATCTTATTCACTCTAATGGGTGATTGTTCACCACCTTTCTCTGCTCAAAATATTTCTTGACTCAATTTTTTTCGCATTTAATAAATCCTGCGTTTTGAATAAATTTGTATTTTCTTCCGGTTAAATGGGGATGGGTCTATAGTTTTTCTTTTGAACTATTCTGGGTTGTGTGATTCCATCCCCTAGCACATCCTACTAGAATAGAAATTTATAGCCATTAACCACATCTTTGTGGGTATATATACATTACTTTTTCTTAGAATGTGTATTAAAATAAGACACATTCTAAGAATATTGATGCAACAAACATATTATGATCTATTTACCAATATATATAATCATACTTTTATAAAGATGATTCCATTAGAAATATCTAATGATCATTTGATTGATTGTATTCAATTGCGTATTAGCGAATATACTAAGTTTATTAATATAATTGAAAGTGATAAAATTAAACAAAAAAAATATCTTAATAAACTAATAAAAAATATTAAAAAGTTTCCATTAACAAATGATGGATTACTAGCAGCTCTTATGTATTGTGAAAGAGAAGTTTCTAAATTTGAATATGTACTTGAATGTTATTTCAAAAAACATTTTAAAACTGTTTAATTATTAAGAAAATATCTAAACATTAAACCCTATATTTTTATAGTTCAAAATGACTACAGTAGCTGAAAAAACAGAACGTGTATATAATCCTTGGAATGATGTGAATCGTGTGATACCCGATCACATCATTTTATCAACTCTTAAAAAATACGGAATACATGAGGTTCCAAACAATATGGATCTTTTTCGTCAAGCGTGTGTTCATAGAAGTTATGTAGATCGTGTGGAAAATGTAATGAGTGAAAGTGGATCAAAAACTGAAGATGTGATTATAGCTCCTCGTCCTGATGGTTGTCTTCCATTGTGCAAAGTGGACAATGAAATGATTGAATTTATTGGGGATTCATTGTTGGGAAGTACAATTGCTCTTTATTTGTTTGAACGCTATCCAGATGAAGACGAAGGGTTTCTTACAAAAATGAAAATTCGGCTTGTTAATAATAAGTCTTTGGGTGAACTTGCAACTAAAATGGGATTCAAGAAGTGGCTTATTATAAGTCGGCATATTGAAGAAGTTTGCAATGGACGAAACAATGTACGAATTTTGGGTTCAATGTTGGAAGCGTGGATTGGTGCTATTTATCTTGATTCAATGAAAAGTAATCCGCTTACAGCATTTAGTCGTGTTCAAAAATGGCTGATTAATCTGTTTGAAACTGAAATTGATTTCACACAAATTATTTATGAAAATAATAACTTTAAAGATCAACTTCTTCAATATTACCAAGCCCATTATCATACACCTCCCAAATACAAACAAATTAGTGCAATTGGTCCAATTCACGATCGTGTGTATACAATGGGTGTACTTGATATGAAAGGAGATGTGATTGCATCTGCAAGTTCTAAGCATAAGAAAATGGCAGAACAGGAAGCATCCAAACTAGCTCTTGCAATTCTTACAAAATCTGATTCAGAATAATTCTTACTTATGTTTGAAATGTTATAATTTATAAAAACTAAAAAACCCAAGGTTGTTTAAACAATCTTGGGTTTTTTTATTTTTGTTAATTAAGTACTAGTAATAGGATGAGCTATATACCCCGATTTGGTTTGCCTATAGCAAAAGAAAAAATTAAAGTTGCACCTGAACCACCAGAATTAGCCACAATGTTTGAAACATATACAGCAATGGTTCCAATGGATTTAGCGAAAATAGAACAAAAACTAGATGAATCTGTTGGAACATTAAAAGAGAAAACTTACACAAAACATATTGAAAAACCTATAGATCTTATGGATGGAACAATTATTTTTAAAGATCTTTCAAAACGTTTACCAAATGAAGTCCGTTCAAAAATATTAAATACTCAAAAAGGATTGGGTAAATTTATGTTGGAAGCTCAGAATAGATTAAGATCAACTCGTTTGGATATTGTATTCAAAGAACCTCAGATTGAACTAATGAAATCGTTAGAACCTCAATCAGATGATCTTTTGTTTAGTCGTGCAAAGATGTTAGAGAATAAAAAAGTAGATATTGAAAAATCATTGGATGTTCTTGGGAAATATATTGTTTTGAAAACGGGAATTATTGATGGATTTGGTCAAACATTAGCTCCTATAGCTTTTTTTAAATCAGGTTCTCCCAATCTTCAAAAACTAAAACCTTTCTTATTAAATGAACCTATTGAACCAAAACCATCAATAACAAAACCTGTTGAACCCAAAGCAATACAACCAATATCAACTGATAAAGCAGTTGAACCATCTGAAAAACCAATCACAGCAGAACCAACAGAACCACCAGAAGCAGAAACAATAATGAAAGAATCAACTCCTGAATTTGCTGCTATCTCTCAACAAGTGAAGAAAGTTCTTCACAAAGATCCTATTGAAATCAAACTACCAGCTAAAAATCCTGAAGGAAAAGTTATTGATGCGTTTGTTCCTTCCAATCGTGCAGGGTTCCCATATTTTATGTGGTATGTATACAATAAATATAGATTGGCAGAATTACCGAAAGATTTTGATCCAGATTATTGTAAGAAAATTAAGGGGAGTGAAGAAGGAGCATTAGCATTACAAGCGTACCAAAAAATGGTTCGTGATTATTTACAAAAATCATCACCTTATCGTGGATTGTTGGTAAATCACGGATTAGGTTCAGGAAAATCCTGTGCTTCTATTGCTGCAATGGAATCTATCTTTGCTCCAGGAAATAAACCTATTTTTGTATTTACTCCTGCTTCACTTGAACCTAACTATGTTGGAGAATTAATGACGTGTGGACCTTTTGTTTTCCGTTTGAAAAATTATTGGTATTTCCAACCTATTGAAGATATTTCAAGACCAACACCTGAACTTGCATTCCTTTTGGATGTTATGAAAATGAATCGTTCTATGATTAAAAAACTAAACGGTGCTTGGATTCCTGTTCCTTCCAAACCATCCAATTTTGATTCTCTCTCTTCTGCTCAACAACAAGCGATTCGTACTCAAATTGAAGATCATATTCACTATAGAATTGAGTTCCATCATTATAATTCAAATACATTTGCAACTAAATTGTTTGATTGGGCTTGCAATAGTCCAAATATATTTGATGGAGCCACAATTGTGATTGATGAAGTACACAATTTAATAAGAAATATTAACAATTCGTATCTTGAGAAAGAATATGAGAAAAAGAAAGAACCAACAACAATGGCCCAGTACAAACCGACATTTTGTAAGGTACGTGCAGAATATCGCGGATCGTATCTCTTTTACAGAATGATCCGAAATGCAGTTGGTTGCAAAATTATAGCACTGTCTGCTACACCCCTTATTAACTTCCCTCAAGAACTTGGAATTCTTGCAAATGTATTAGCTGGAGATGTTCGTATGGTGAATGTAGATGCAACCAATTTTCCAAGCCGTGAACAACTCTTAAATGAACTCAAACAACATCCAGAAGTAGATTTTGCAGAAGTGGTACCAAAAGAATCTGGTGGTGTATTGCGATTTAGCCCAATTCCGTCTGGTTTCCGTAAAGTTCTTTCTGATTCAGGTTTATTAAAAGGATATGTTAAAATAGATGGTATAAGTACATCAGCAACTGAAATAAATCGTGAAAGAGACCTTGATTCTTTTTACAACCGTGTGGTTGAATATCTTGTTACAAAATTCCCAACAATTAAATTAGGTATTTCCAAATTTGAAAGTGTATCACGATTACCAGATATTGATGAAAAATTTAATGAATATTTTATTGATCAAGATAG
>JACCEE012049341.1_pt1 | contig 10634 bp, 11 predicted proteins | sample 7449931 | NCBI WGS metagenome assembly JACCEE01 (sample SAMN15323457, study PRJNA562643) | freshwater metagenome | isolation source: river surface water | place: USA:Blue River Watershed | collected 2017-08-19 | reverse complement strand
TCAAAAAACCATTGATTGTATATAGAGGTGCTAAAAGTGATTATTATCTTAAAGGTAAAGAAGGGTTTGTTTATACAACAAATAGTTTTGTATCTACTTCTGTAAATCTAGCAGCTGCTCTTAGATTTGCAAACCAAACATGTTGCTTTAAACGTATTACATTATTACCAGGAACACGTACTCTATTATTAGCAGGAATTTCTAAATTTATGAATGAAATAGAAATTCTACTAGGAACTACTGCCAAATTTTATATTACAAAAGAAAAACGTTTCATATCGAGGGATACTACTGCAATGTGTCCACCTAAAATGGCTCAAAAAATTTTAGTAACAGATGCAGTGGTAATTAAATCATAATATTATTACATATAATTCAATTATTAGAGTGGTTTCAATTTTAAACTTGGGACACTAAATTTTTTATTTTTTTATCTATTAATGTAATATGTTTTCAAAATCTTATAAAGCTTCGGATGTCATCAAATGTTTAAAACTATATGAAAAAATCCATAGTTTTAGAAAAACAGCCAAAATTACAGGTATAAGTAAATCTACAATCCATCGTTGGTGGAATTCAATTCCTTTCAAGAAAACTTCTAAAAAAGTAAAAAAACATAATACAAAACGATACATTTATAATGATCTTGAATCTAAAATTAAAATATTATTTACATCTAGAAAGCTATCTTATTTATCTTTGAAAGATATTCAAAATTCAATACTTTCTCATTATAAAGATATTCCTAGTATTTCAACTATTTATTATTGTCTCAAAAAGATTGGAGTATCTAGAAGAAGATTTAATATTACAAAAGTAAATCCTCGGACTAAGGATGAAATGATTGACAAATATAATACATTTCAAGATGTACTAGAAAAATACAAGGATGATGAAATTGTATGTATTGATGAAACAGGTTTATGTAATATTGGAAATACTAATTATGGATACTTTACCAAGGGACAAAACCCTGAAATTATATCAGTTGCTAAAAGAGAAAAAGTTTCTATATTGATGGCTATTCATTCTTCCAAGGGTATAATTTCTATTGAAAAACAAAAACAAGCCTATAATACAAATTTTTTCGTTAAATTTCTTAAAGAGTCTTTATTACCGAGTTTACCAGATGGTATAAAAATACTACTCATGGACAATGTAAATTTTCACAAGAGCAATCTAGTAAAAGAAATTTTGGATTCTAAAGGAATAAAATGTATTTATATACCTCCTTATTCGCCTCGTTGCAATCCTATTGAAGAGGTTTTTTCTATAATGAAACGAAGATTTAGAAAGCTACCTATGGATCAAGAATTTTTAAAAAGAGTAGATATTATTTTACAAGACATAAAATCACTTAAAAACATTACACCATATTACAAACACACAAGGGATCATGTAAAATGGCATCAGAATCAGGAGGTGAACCTGATATTAAAGTCATAAAAAGAAAGTTATCAGGTTTCTTTAAACCTGAAGATAAAGATATAATCAAAGAAGCAATCAAAAGTATTCATTACATTATTACTAATACATCTATTCTCTTTAGAACTTATTATCTTGATTGGTTCGAAAAACATAGATTAGATAATGATATTTTAATCATTGACAAAAATATTCTAAACCTTGCATGTAAAGTAGTCCAAGGAGAAGCAGAATTAAAGACAAGAAATAATCAAAGATTCCAAGACAAAAGACTAAAAAAAGCATTATCTAAATCTGAAAATGCTGATATTGAAAAATTAAAGAACCAAGAAGTTGAAATAAAGAAAACATCAAGTGAACAGTTTACTCACATGATTAAGTTATATAAAAAAATGTATTCTGATCTAGATATTCCTAGTAGTGATATAAAATTATCATTATCATATATATTATCTTATTCTTTGGACAATCTATTAACAGCATATGAAAATAATGTATCATTTCATTTTACAAAATATCCTAAAAGATATATTATTTGTAAATTAGTATCAGAAAATAAGTCTTTTAATGAAGCAAAATATCTTGCTAGTAAAATAATTGCCAAGTATTTCTATGATGCAGATATTGAAATATCCCAAGATATAGATATTGAAAGATTTAGTTTGTTGTTTCCAAATAAACAACAAGATGATAAACCACGATGCTATGAAATTCAGGTTTATCCATGGCTTTATCTAAAAAAAATGGTAGAGATTAATTCTTTATTAGAATCTTCATTTAAAGACATTGATGAAAAGTATCGTAAATTATTAAATCCGTTGCCATATCATAATTCTTTTATTCCTAATCATATTAGACTAGATACTTCTGGTCTTTGTCATTTACTTATGACCAAAGATAAAATAGATAAGTTTAAGACTTGGTATGAGATTGAACATCCTAAAGAAACACTAAATATGAAAACAAAGATTGATATGTTATCTTCTTTTGAAAAGATTTTTGGAAGAAAATCTTCTTCCAAACGCGAAGAGGGATTGTTTTCAACAGATCTATGGAACTTTATAACAAACCTAAAATCATGCAAACAATGGAAAGAAATTAATAATGTCAAAATTCATGGAAAGACATGGATATTTGATAATAGTATACTTACGGATGGTGTATCAATATCTTTTCAAGTTTCTAATAATGAAACCTTTGGTAAAAAATGTAGAACATGTAAGAAAAAGAAACCAAAAAAAACAAAAGAAAACGAAACTGTAAATTTTACAAGTATTGATACTTCTAAAAAATTTCTAGGAAATGATCCAGGGAAAAAAGACATTCTAGCATTAACAGATGGTTTTAAAACTATCAAATATACACGGGGTTTAAGAAAACAAGAAACCTTGGAACGTACAAGAACTCTTCTATCGTTGAAAAAAAGACGAAAAGAAAATCTAGAAGAATATGAAACAACAATTCTTTCACAATTTAGTTCAAAGAGTTGTTGCCAAGAAGAATTTATAAAGTACGCAAGGGCTAGAAAATTAATTGAAGAAAAAGCATTAACAGTATATAATCATCCCATGTATAGACAATTTAAATTCCTGGTATTTACAAAAACAAAAAGTTCCGAAGATAAATTTGCTGACAAGATTCGAAGATCATTTGCAAAGTCATCAGAAATAAAACCTTGTGTGACAGAGGAAATGAAACAAAATAATTCACGTTTAGATGAAAAACTAGAGAATGCTAAAACTAAATATAATGTTGAAAAAGATTCTAGTAAAAAACAAGTTTCAACTAAAAAGAAAAAACCTAGTGAAAAGAAAAAATACAATAGACATCAAAAGTACCTTAGAAAGAAAGCTATCAAAGATAAAATTAAAGATGCAACAGACAAAGATGATATATCAAGATTTGGAAATTTTAAAGATTTTATTATAGGATGGGGAAATTGGGGTAAGTCTCCAAATTTAAAAGGTACATCTCCTAGTCCTGGGATAGGTATTCGTAAAAAAATGTCAAGTTATTTTACAACCATAACTATAAATGAATATTTGACTTCTCAAACATGTCCATGTTGTAAACAAGATAAATGTTTAAAGAAACCAGAAATAAAAGGTATCACACGTCATCATCTGCTTCGTTGTACAAACGATAAATGTAATAGTAGGTGGTGGAATCGGAACGTTGTCGGTTCATTTAATATACTCGACAAGTTTTTAAAAAGTATCTTCTGCGACGAATCCTTGAAGAACGGGTGCAACTCCTCGAACTTAGAGTGTCCCGCAAGGGAAATCAATATACTCTAAATAGTAATTTGTAAATAATACTTTAATTATTGATAATAATAATTGCATATAATTTTAAATTTAATTGTAATTGAATTATAAATGAATTGGTTATTTTTGTGTGTAATTATTACATTGATAATTATAAGTATTCGTATATACCTCGTTTCTTATTTTGCAGGTTTTGAATTCAAATATTGGGGAGATTTTGTATTCATAATGTTCTTGGTATTTTTAGGTATTTGGTATAAATTATCAATTGTACAATTTTTAATTATCGCAAGTATATTATTAATAGTCAGACGTATTCTTCAAAATATATCTAGAAAACGTTTTAATAATATGCAAAAACCACCCCAAGATATAATTATAATATTTAAAAGATACACTGATGGACCCAATCCATATGATCCAATTCAGTTCATTTCATTTACACTATTAGTATTTGTATTAATATATTTTAAACCACAAATTACTAGAACATTGGCAAAATTGAATTTTTAAAATTATATAAGAGCATAGCACTAGTTATATATTAAGCATATTTTAAATATAATGGTAGGTCTAACTATTCCAATGAGCCTTAAACGAGTAGGTGTACCAAAAGAAGTTAAACAACATGAATATAGAGTTTCTATGACACCTGCAGGTGTTAGAACCCTTGTCAAAAAAGGTTGTGATGTATTTGTTGAAACGAATGCAGGAACTGTAGCTGGGTTTAGTGACAGTGAATATAAAAAATCAGGGGCTTTTATTGTAAATAAAAAAGAAGTGATTGATAATTCAGATATGATTGTAAAAGTTAAAGAACCTCTGAAAAATGAATTTTCATTCATTAAAGAAAATCAAGTTGTATTTACGTTTTTTCATTTCGCGGGTATTTATGGACTAGAAGATGAAATGGGACACGCAGGAGCTATTTGTATTGCATATGAGACAGTTCAAAAAAAAGATGGTTATCTACCTATTCTTGCACCTATGTCAGAAGTTGCAGGGAGACTAGCTATCCAAGAGGGTATGCGTTTTCTAACAAAAAATAATAATGGAAAAGGTATGCTATTATCAGGTATTCCAGGTGTAGAACCTGCGAATGTTGTAATTATTGGTGCGGGCACAGTCGGAACGAATGCTGCACAACTAGCAGCAGGTCTTGGATCCCAAGTATATATTCTAGATAATAATCTAGAAAAACTTCGACAATTGTCAGCAACAATGCCAAAAAATGTACAAACTGTTTATTCTACAGAAACAACACTTGCAAAATGTCTAAGTAAAGCAGATCTTGTTGTTGGTGGCGTACTAATTCCTGGTAAAACAGCTCCTAAACTAGTATCGAGTGAAATGCTACTTAATATGTCCGAAGGATCTGTATTTGTTGATGTAGCAATTGATCAGGGTGGTATGACTGAAGTTTCTAAACCTACATCTCATAATGATCCTGTATTTAAACATGGTCCTGTAACAATGTATTGTGTTGCGAACATGCCAGGTATTGTCCCAAATACATCTACAAATGGTCTTACTAATGCTACACTACCATACGTTGTGTCTCTTGCAACAGATGGAATTTATGGAGCAGTGGAAAAATATCCTGAACTCAAACCAGCAATTAGTTCACAATGTCATGATTTCAAATTTTAAAATTTATTCTAAAATTAATAAAAATCAAGTATTAAAAATTATAATATTCTAATAATTTTTTAACATCATAGACATCACTTAATACAGTTGTCTGTGGTTTTATATTATTAGTTCTAAATACATATTTAAATGTTCTAAATATATCTTGCATTTCATGACCAAAAACAATTCGATTAATTATAGTATCGTCTGTATCGTGAACTATAATAATTTTGCAATTATTACGTAATTGCATAATATCTTTATATCGTCTATAACTAGGTGCATGATCAATAAAAGCAACATCAAACTTTTTATTAGAATATGCATTATTTTCATAATGTGTTAAATCTATTTCTATTGGATTTAGTCTATATAATATTTCATTTATATATAAATTACTTTTAAAAGTATTTGTACAATGAAATGTATGATTTTTTGTAGAAAATCTATCCTTAAAAAATGCCATCCATTTCCCGTCACTTTCTACTGTTATTACATTTCTATCCTTGGATGCATATTGATGAATAACAGGAGTACTATAATATCCTGAACCTAGTTCCAATATATCTCCATTAGTATGATTTAAAACTGTAACTAGAATAGGTATATGACTACCCCAATTCCCGTTCGTTTTAACACGACAATTAATAAGAAAATATGAACTAGTGACAAAAATATATAATACGATTAATAATATTATAATATACATATTATCATACATATTTGATATTTTTAACTTTATAAAATAAATAATAACTATTGTAGCAAATTATTATACTCTTTTTGTAACCTATTAATACAAAGTGTGTATTTTGGATTGGAAATAGCGGTTCTCCATGCTCTTTGAATTATACGAATTGCACATTCTACTTTATGTTTAGCATTTGGTCTAATAATATCAATTAATATTTTAACACTATTTCTTATAGTATCAATATTATCAGTAATAGATCCTCTAAAATTTACCGGGATTATTGTATCAATATATGTATATACTTTTACAACATGTTCAAATGAACAATTTTTAATCATAAAGACAAGTGACAGAACCATTAACTTTGAAATATTTGCTTCATCATATACCGATGATGTCTTTCTTACTAATTTAGTTGCAGACGGAATTACTTCGCAACCAGTATAATATAGATAATCGTTAATTGTAAATTTTAATAAAGATCCATTATGCATATCTGGATCGGCACCATTATTTATCATAAAATCAATTAGATAATAGTTCTTATCTTTAGCAAATATTCTATTCACACATGTATTTATATTTTCCCGAGTTAAATTTATTTTAGCAGGATTCATTACTATTGTCATTTTAAATTCGCTTTCCCATGGCATATGCAAATATTTACAAAGATAATCACATCCTATAAATCTTGCACCTGCTTTAACTAAAACTGAAACTTCACATTTATTATTATGAAATTGTTCAATACTATAAGATGGTTCGTGAACCCACAAATTACGTAATAACATATTTGGATTTGCTCCAGAGTCTAATAAATATTCAATTTCTGCTGTAGGATAATACATATGATCATAATTTCTTCTAAATTTGTAATATAATGAACCTATAAGTTTGGGATGATTCAAATTAGCTCCATACTCAACTAATCTATCTGCAATTTCTCTATATTCTTCACCTTTTTCTTTCGGTATAAGAAGTTTTGCTAATGTAGTTGAATGACAATCACCCCAATCTAAAAGAACATCTAGTAAAGCAAGCGTATAATTATGATGTTTATCTAAATAAGTATGTAATCTAGTATCAATAATATCATCATATGTGTCCTCATTTTGATCATTGTCTTTATTAATATCATAATCTAAATTGGAAATATATGTATCATTTATCCACTTTTTTTCTTTTATTTTATATGATTTCCTCTGATTCTTCATAATCCAATCTACACAGAAATAGAAAGTCGTGATTAGTTTTTATACTAAATTTGTAAGATTGTATTGAATTGTATTGTGTGATCATCAATACATGATAGTATTTTTCAATTTTTAATAAAAATACGGTTTATTTTAGATCTTTTTCTTTTAATAAGACAAATGTGGGAAGTAATATTCATATTATTAGCAATTGTTATTAACTCATATATATTACGTTATCTATATTTTCTAGAAAAGAATGGTTGCAAATGTGCATTAAATTGGAGACGAACATTTATTATGTTCTTTATAGGTATTTCTCTTGTATTATCTCTATTAAGTTTATTTAACATTGACATATTAACATCATCAATAATATTAACATTATTCGCGATACTATCTATTGCGAATGTTGTGATTATTTTACAGTATATTCATATGCTAAAAGAAGAGAAATGTAAATGTTCAGCAGATTTAGCCAGAGAAATTTTACAATTTATAGCTGCATTATACGCATTTTTCTATATCATGTTATTGATTATATTATTTTACTCTGGGTTTAAGATCTCAGCAATAGTTACTTTGGCAAAAGAATTATCAACAAATAATCCATCAGAAATGTTGAAAGTTATGAATCGAACATTGTCTACCGCAACAAATTCGTTCAGAAAATCTAAAAAATAAAGAAAAAAAGTTAAAACTGTCTATAAATAGACCTGTATTTTAATTATAATATTTTAATTATAACTAGTATTTGATATCACTCTTATGTATTCTACAAAATCTATGTTTTCATTTTTATTAAAAATATCTATGGAATAACTACGACCATTTGTGCTAAAGATTTGGTCTTTATCAAGAAACCCAATTCGTTTGAATACACGTACATTAGATTTACCAAAATCTTTAAAAGCCTGTTTTAGTTTCAAAGCTGTAGATAATTTCTTGAACACAATTGAAGTATCTTCAACACGCAATTCATAGATAATATAAGCAGTTGTTACTGGGAAAATCCCAAAACCATCAATTTTAGAATTATTTTCCATAATTATATTTTTATATGATTTGTTCTTATATAATGAACTCATATAGTCTATACTAATTATTCTTGAAAAGTTATGAATAAGACATTATTCAAATACAACAAATTCGTTCAGAAAATCTAAAAAATAAAGATAAATTAAGATTAATTGGGATGATTCATGAAATTTTTACATCTCTTGATAGTTATGTTGCAAAAATATATGAAGAACTTACAAAAAATGTTGATTGTGTAAATAAAACAATTCGTGAAGAAAACTATAATATCCATGATTATAAAGAGAATATAGATAAACTATCAAAATACAAAGATATATTACATCATATGAAACTAGCACTTGAATATAATTCTGATAAACATATTAAAATTGTAAATGAGATTGAAAAAGAAATAGATGAACGTAACATTGGGCGTGGACTTTATTATATGATAGATGAAATTAATGATGCATTAGCTAGATCACCACCTAGATGTGCTTTAGCATCATCTAGAATAACATTAGTTATTCATCTATTAAAGATTGGATATAATGCTATCCCTATATTTACAAGAACAGATATCATAAAACGATTAAATTTATGTATTGAAAGCTATAATGCAAAAATACCTTATAAAAATTATCATGGAAAAATAATTCAATTACAACCTTATAATACATTTATTTACGGTGCTGTATTATTAATTACATGGGAATGTCAGTCTTGTAAAAAAATATGGGATGATAGTATATCTATTAGTTTAGATGTATTTACACCAATATGTAAATTTTGTAATAGTCACAAGGTAAATATGTCTCATAATGAACATCATATTCAATTAAAAAAAACAAAACTATTAGACCGTCTCAACTTCATTAAAAGTTTCCGCAACAAATGACAGTATTTCATCTATACCAACATTGTCATTAGTCGTAAATATATTTTCAATATCTATAGAAAATTTATTTGGAAACTTATTTGTAAGATTATATTTTTTAAGAAATTTATAAAAATTATCATAACCATCAATATGACTATCTACCGGGATACTTGTAATTTTTTTATACATTGGTAATTTTTTTGACAAATTAAATTCAATAGAATATATGTCATTCGTTTCTCCATAATGATATGTATGTGTATTATTGTAGCGACCTAAATAATAAATATAAAATACATTTTCAGAAGTATCTGAACATGGAATATCTTTGTAATTATTACAAATTATTTTGCATGCCGTTTTAAAATTATGTTTCTGTTTTTCATACTTCTTATGATTCACCAAGGTATTTGTTCGATTAAATAATAAATTCATAATGAGTATTTAATAGTTTATTATTTATACTTTTTATTTTTTTATATATATCAAAAAAACATTAAATTGATCGAATGAATTCTAACGAGAGTGTACAATTGATATTTATAATATTTCAAATAGTATGGTATAATATTATAGGTTTATTTTCATTATATAAAGGATCTTTAAGTATTAATAATTCTGTATATCAATCTGCAGCAATACATGGAATAGTATGTTTTATAAATGCTTTTTGTAGAATCCTTGAATTTATAAGTTTTGACAGATTATATATCGGGAATAGATCTGTAAATTATTTAAGATATATTGAATGGTTATCTTGTACTCCATTAATGATATTGGAAATTACATTAGCTAGTCATTTTTCTGCTGCACAAACTATACCAGTGATTGTATTAACTGTAGCATTTTGTATATCAGGTATTATCGCTGCTATGTCAAATATTATGTGGATTAAACTTATTTTAGGTATTAAAGGATCTTTATACTATTTTATTGTAATTTTTCAATTATGGAAAATTACACTCAAAAAAAGAGATTTTTATACTTTTAATAAAGAATTACAAGTTGCATTTGCAAATCTGATATTTGCTTCTTTATTATGGCCCTTATTTATAATAACATGGGGTCTAGGACCTGATATATATCATATCATTAATATTAAACAAGAATTCATTGCTGAATGTATTACAAGTTTAGTTATAAAAACTTTTGCATTGTCATTTGCATTAATATCAACAAGTCAAAGAACAGAAAAATTTATTGAATTAATTACAGGATTTCTTAAAAAAAATTAATAATATTTAAAAATAATAATATTAATTTACTTTTTTAAGAAACCCATAGTCATCATCAATTGTATCCCGAAGTTCCCAACCATCAGCTTTCAGACTTTTTAGATATTCAATAAATTCATTTAACTTTTCAATGGCTTCATCTAGAGTTGATGCGCCATCCATTGACCATTTTGCACGAATAATAGGACTATCATCTTCTTCTTCGTCTTCGTCCTCCGAATATGAATCTTCACCTTCTTCTGTATCGAGTTCTTCCTCATCTACAACTTCTTCGGGGAGACATGTTTC
>JACCEE011621340.1_pt1 | contig 10634 bp, 9 predicted proteins | sample 7449931 | NCBI WGS metagenome assembly JACCEE01 (sample SAMN15323457, study PRJNA562643) | freshwater metagenome | isolation source: river surface water | place: USA:Blue River Watershed | collected 2017-08-19 | reverse complement strand
CTGGCATCCCCGCGGGCTTGCTCTTCGATCACTCGCTCGAGCATGCTGGCGACAAAGGTCACGCCGGCAGCCTTGACGGCTTGCAAATCGCAAGGGGCCAAGAAATAAGGGGTTTGTGCATCGCGCTTTTCGGCATCGCTGTGGACCAGCACTTCGGGGGTGTGTGCCAAACGCTGGGCTTGCCCCGAAGCCAAAAACGCCTGCACGCGACTGGCCGCTTGGTCGAGCTCTAGCAATGCGCTGCAGGTCGGGGCCAAGGGCGACAGGTCCCACACATGGTCTGGCGTCACAGCCACCAACACCGGGCCAGTGGCGGCTTGCCACAAGCGTCCAATCAGCAGCGCCTGTTCGCCAGAAGTGGGCAGGGTGGTGTGCATAAAAAGCCTTTTCTATCCCAAGGGTGGAAGTGGGACGGAGTGTGCCTCAAAGGTAAATTTTTTGCAGCAAAGTCACCAAGGTCTGGCGTTGTGCGGGGGTCAGTTTGGCGGTTTTTTCGAGTTCAAGTTCGCTCGCGGTTTGCTCGGCCTGCACCATCAGGGCTTGGCCTTTGGGCGTGGCGTGCAGACCCACCGCACGGCCGTCGTGGGGATGGGGTTTTCTTTCGATCAGGCCCCGAGATTCCAGCGATTGAATCAAGCCGACCAAGTTGGGCGGTAGCAAGTTGAGTGCGCTGCACAATTGCCGCGAGGTCACGCCGGGGTTGTGCTGGATGGTCGACATGACCGAAAAATCGACCGGCTTGAGTCCATAAGGGGCCAGTCGTTCTAAAAACAATTCGATGATGCTGAGGGCGGCACGCCGGGCGTTGTAGCCCATCAGGGTTTGCAAATAGCGGGTGTCGATTTGCTCAGCCGACTCGCTTTTGGACGATTTTTTTTCACCGCCCGCACGGGTCTTGCCAGCACCTGTCGCGCCAGCCCCCGCTGAGCGAGTACCCGCCGCGCTTGCTTTCGCAGAGCGTGCATCCGTTGAACGCGTACTCGCTGGGCGCGTTTGGGGGGCTTTTGGTGTCGTCATGATGCGACCGCCGCGCACTGCTGCACGATGATGAAGGTGCGCATCTGAAACTCAGGCAGCACCCAACTGCGCAGCGCTTGGGCCGGTTTCTTCCAGCGGGCCTCGGCGTTGGGCGTTTGCGCGTCCAGCCCGCTCTCAATCTGTAGCCAAGCCCAGTCCATCAGCACCAAGGCCACGGCGCGCAAATAGTCGTCGGCCACACGGTAGGCCAAGGCCGCATCGCGCGGGGCAGTTTGCACGATTTGCGCCGTCACGGCCCGCAAAGTCTGCAGCCGGGCGAGGGCGGCGGTGCTGGATTTGGCGTCGGAGGGCAGACTGTTTTGCAAGCGGTCGAGCAAGGCATTCATGGCCGCGCCGCCATCGGGCAACACTTTGCGCACCAACAGGTCGATGGCCTGAATTTCGTTGGTGCCTTCATAGATCATGGCCACGCGCGCGTCGCGCACGATTTGCTCAATGCCCCACTCGCGCACATAGCCGTGGCCCCCAAAGACTTGCAAGCAGTCGCTGCCGCCATGAAAGGCTTGGTGGGTGAAGACCGATTTCATGACCGGCGTGACCAAGGCACACCAGCGCTGGGCATCGGCTTGGGTGCTCGCCTCGGGGCTGTGCTGGACCAAGTCCAACTCAAGCGCGGTACGGTAAGCCAACACGCGGCCCGCATCCACCCATGCGCGTTGCGTGTCCAAGATGCGGCGCATCGCGGGGTGCTCGGCAATCAGGTCGGCTTCAGCCGCAGATTTGCCTTGGCCCGGCGCCCGCATCTGGCGGCGTTCTTGTGCATAGGCATCGGCCTTTTGCCAAGCGGCGTCAAGCAGGCCAATGCCTTGCAGGGCCACATGCAAGCGCGCGGCGTTCATCATCACAAACATCGCGTTCAGGCCTTTGCCCGGCTCGCCCACCAAGTCGCACACCGCTTCGTCAAAACGCATCACGCAAGTGGGGCTGCCGTGCAGGCCCATCTTTTCTTCAATGCGGTCGCAGTGCACGCGGCTGCGGCTGCCATCGGGGTAAAACTTGGGCACCAAAAACAGCGACAAACCTTTGGGGCCGGCCGGGGCATCGGGCAAACGCGCCAGCACCAAATGCACGATGTTGTCGGTCAGGTCGTGTTCACCGCCTGAGATAAAAATCTTGGTGCCGCTCACGGCGTAGCGGCCTTGTGGGTCACCGGGCAAGGGCACCGCCTTGGTTCGGGCCAAGCCCAAATCTGATCCGGCGTGGGGCTCGGTCAGGCACATCGTGGCCAGCCATTCGCCGGTGGCCACTTTCTCCAGGTAGAGCGTTTTCAGGTCATCGCGGGCGTAGTGCTTGATGCACTCATACGCACCGTGCAACAGGCCCGGTGCCATGGTCCAGCCGTGGTTGGCGGCCGACAGCATTTCATAAAGCATGGCTTCGAGCACGCTGGGTAAGCCTTGTCCGCCGTCTTCGGGGCGAGCCGAGAGGGCCGGCCAGCCCGCTTGCCAAAAGGTTTGGTAGGCCGCCTTGAAGCCGGGCGGCATGGTCACTGCGCCGTCTTGCCATTGCGCGCCGATCTCGTCACCGTCGCGGTTCAGCGGGGCCACCACTTCGCCGACAAACTTGCCCGCTTCTTCCAGCACCTGTTGCATCAGTTCAGGGTCGACCTCTGAGAAAGCCGGCAAGGCCTGAAGTTGGGCGGGGGCGTTCAGCACGCGCGACAACAAAAAATACATGTCTTCGGTGCGGGGCAGATAAGCGTTCATGGGGTTCTTGGGAACGTTGAGGCAATCAATGAAACTGGGGCACCCCGAGGATGCCCCAGTTGGACCTTGCATGACAAGGAGGACAAACGATCAGGAGTCCACACTAAAGCCGATACGCTTGATCAGCGGGCCCCAGCGGTCCAGCTCCACTTGCGCGCTCTTGAGTTGGTCAGCCGGTGTGCCGCCATAAGGAATCAGGCCGACCACGGTCAGGGCGTCTTGCACGCCTTTGTCTTTGAGTGCAGCGTTGATGGCGGCATTGGCGGCTTGGATCACGTTGGCAGGGGTTTTGGCGGGGGCGTAAAAACCAAACCACTCTTCCACGGTCAACTCAGGGAAGCCTTGCTCTGCGAAGGTGGGCACATCGGGCACAAATGGCGAACGGGTTTTGCCCGAGGTCGCCAAGATGCGCATCTTGCCGGCTTTGTGGTTGGCAATGAAATCGCCATGCGGGGTGAACATGCAGGCGATCTGGCCACCGACCACATCGGTCACGCCGGGCACCGAGCCGCGGTAGGGCACGTGCTTGAACTCGAAGTTTTGGTTCAAGCCCAGCAAAGCGCCAATGAAGTGCGGGGTCGAGCCGGCCGCGGGTGAGCCGTAGCTGGCTTGCGCGGGGTTGGCCTTGGCCCAGGCCACAAAGTCCTTCACGTTTTTCACGGTGGCGGGCACCATCGGGCCCACGGCCAGGCCATGGTGAATCATGGACGACGTGCCCACCGACAAGAAATCTTCAAAGGGTTTGTATTGCAGGTTTTTGAAGATGTGCGGGTACAGCGAGATGGCCGAGAACGGGGTCATGGCCAACACCGAGCCATCGGCTGGCGCTGTTTTCAGCAGGTTCAACGCAATTTGACCGCCCGCACCAGGACGGCTGTCGATGATGCCGGCGTTTTTGCTGTAGGGCGTGCCGCCAAATTTTTCAGCCACGCGGCGGGCGCAAATGTCACCGGCGCTGCCGGGTGGGAAACCGTACAACACTTTTACCTGCTCAATCGGCAAGCCGCTTTGCGCAAAGGCTTGCTGAAAGGCCGTGCTGCCCAAAATGGCGGCGCTGACGGTGGTTTGAAGAAATTCTCGGCGGTTGCTCATGCTTGTCTCCTCTTTGGGGGTGGTTGAAAAAAGGGAATTGGATTTGGAAGTGGTTATTGGGTGTTGACTGACTTTGCCGCTTTATCAGCTGAGCCCTCTAGTCCGGCAAGCAAAGCTTTGCTGTTGCCAGGAATGACCATTTGAAATTGATGGTCGACAAAGGTGTAGTCGTAGTAGCCCATGCGCGCCAGTGGTTGTATCTTGAGCACGTCGATCAAACCTTGGCCGTTGATGACTGCATCGTCGATGTGGATGGCCACTACGCGGCCAAACACGACATCAGCAGAGCCCATTGGGGGCTTGCCAGGAAAGCGAAGGCTGTTCAGATAAACGCACTCAAACTGAATAGGTGAACCCTTGACGCGCATCGGCTTGACCAGTCGGCTGGGCAATTTCTCGAGGCCGGCACGTTCGAATTCGTCTACGCCATGAGGCAACTCTTCGGCTGACATATTGACTGCATCGCGCAGCGCGTAAGTAGCCATGTTCCAGACAAATTCGCCGGTTTGTTCTGCATTGCGCACCGAGTCTTTGCGCTCGCCCTGGGTGGTTTGGTTGGCGCTGAACATGACGATGGGTGGATCAAAAGTCACATTTTGAAATTGGCTGTAGGGGGCCAAGTTGTGGCGACCTTGACTGTCCACTGTCGAAATCCAACCGATAGGACGTGGAATCACGCAAGACTTAAAGGGGTCGTGTGGCAAACCGTGGGGGGTGACACCGGGTTCGTAATACATGGGCGATTCCTTGGATAAATCAGGTGCACAAAGCCTTGATGTCTTCGGGCACCGGAATGGCTTTGATGCGGTCGGGGTCGTCCGGGTGCTTGATGCAAAACGCGCGCACCTCGGTGCCTTCGCACAACACGGTGTCGCCGCGCATCACCACATGCTTGTGCACGATGACTTTTTCGCGCCACTCTTGCACGCTGGTGTGCACCTGAAGCGTTTCGCCATAGGTGGCGGGGCGCATGAATTTGGTGTTGATCTCTAGCAAAGGTGTGCCGATGATGCCGCGGGTCTTGACCAATTCGCGCCAGGGCGGCACGCCGCAATTCACAAAGAAATTCAAGGACGACGCGTCCATCCATTTGGAGAAATTGGGAAAGAAAACGATGCCTGCGGGGTCGCAGTCGCCAAACATCACTTGCACTTCATAAACCACGGTTTTGCTCATGGAGGTCTTTCAGCGCGGGGCCATGCGCAGTGCGCCATCCAAGCGAATGGTCTCGCCATTCAGATGGTCGTTGGACACGATGTGACACGCCAGTTCGGCAAATTCGCTGGGCTTGCCCAAGCGCGAGGGAAAAGGAATGCTGGCCGCCAAAGACTGTTGCACCGGCTCGGGCAACTCTTTCAGCAAGGGCGTCGCAAACAAACCTGGGGCGATGGTGCAGACCCGAATGCCGTGTTGTGCCAAGTCGCGTGCCATGGGCAGCGTCATGCCCGCCACGCCTGCCTTGGAGGCACTATAGGCCTGTTGGCCCACTTGGCCATCGAAGGCCGCGACCGATGCGGTGAAGACCATCACGCCGCGCGCGTTGTCCTCAAGGGGGGGCAACTTGGCGCAGGCCGCGGCAAACAAACGGGCCGCGTTGTAAGTGCCAATCAGGTTGACTTGGATCACGCGGGCAAAGTCTTCCAAGGGTGCGGCGTTGCCGTCTTTGCCGACCACGCGTTTGGCCGAGCCGATGCCGGCGATTTGCATCAAGATGCGCGCCGGGCCATGGGCTGCGGCGGCGGTCTCGATGGCTTGGGCCATGCTGTCGGGGTCAGAGACATTGCACAGCACCGCCACAGCGGCACCCGCGCCATGCTGCGCACACAGGTCTTGCGCCACGCGCTCGGCGTTGGCCATGTTGAGGTCGAGCACCGCAACTTTGGCACCGAGTCGGGCCAGTTCGCGGGCGGTGGCTTCGCCCAAACCAGAGCCTCCCCCGGTGACCAGTGCGGCTTGTCCTTGAATGTTCATGAGAGTTCCTGGAGGTTCATGGTGGTGGTTCAGTGTCTGCAGTATTTTTCGGCCGTTCAATGCGGTGCGTGGAGAAACGAACCTCAGGCCGTGGCCTGCGGGTTTTCGATCAGCAGGGCAATGCCCTGACCTCCGCCCACGCAGGCACTTGAGACGCCATAACGCAGACCCGCGCGTTGCAACTCGCGGGCCAGCGTCAGGGTCAGGCGCACGCCGGTGGCGGCCAAGGGGTGGCCCAGAGCAATGGCGCCGCCATTGACATTCAGCTTGGACAGGTCCAGCCCCAACTCACGGCCCACGGCCAGTGTTTGTGCGCCTTGGGCTTCGTTGATTTCAAAGCGGTCGATGTCGGCCAGCTGCAGGCCGGTGCGCTCCAGCAGCAGGCGAATGGCTGGGGCTGGGCCAATGCCCATGATCTCGGGGGGCACCCCCACCACCGCGGCCGCGACCACGCGGGCCAATGGTTTTTTGCCATGGGCTCGTGCATAGGCGCCTGAGGTCACCACGCAGGCGGCTGCGGCATCGACCAAGGCCGAGCTGTTGCCCCCGGTTTGCACACCGCCTTCGTAGACCGATTTGAGCTTGGCCAAGACCTCGGGAGGCGAGAGGCGTGGGTGCGTGTCGGCGCTGACTTCGGTGAGCTTGCCTTGCAGCCGAATGCCCCGGGCTTTGTAGCCATCGAGTTCAAATTTTTCTGTGACGATCGGCACGATCTCGCCCGCATGAAAGCCGGCCTGTTGTGCGGCCACCGCTTTGGCAAACGAGTCGGAGGCAAATTGGTCCACCTCTTCGCGCGTGATGCCGTATTTTTTGGCCAAATTTTCAGCCGTCTGAATCATGTTGATGCCAGCGGCCGGGTCTTTCAGGGCTTCCCACATGTAGTCTTTGAAGCCCACGGGGGCGCCCAGCTTGAAGCCGGTGCGGTGGTCGAAGGCGGCAATCGGGTTGCGCGTCATGCTCTCGGTGCCCACCACCAGCGCAGCCTCGCACACGCCGGCTTTGATTTGTTCGCCGGCTTGGCGAAACAACTCAAAGCCGGTGCCGCAAATGCGTTGCGCCATCAGGGCAGGCACCTCTTGGGGCACACCTGCGTACAAGCCAATGTGGCGCGGCAAAAAGAATTGGTCAAAGTCGCCCGGCGCCATGTTGCCGGTGATGACCGAGCCGATTTCTGTGGGGGCAATGCCCGCGCGTTTCAGGGCTTCGCGGGCGGCTTTGATGCCCAAGTCGGTTGGTGAGATGTGGCCCAATGCGCCGCAATAGTCGACCATTGGCGTGCGCACGCCGGCGTGCATCCAGACATCTGAAAACGCGTTGAAAAAACCTGGGGTGGCCATGGTGTGGGGCTTTCTGTTCAAACTTGCGGCTTCACAATGAAGTGCAAGGTGTCGCCGTGCAAAGCGGCCACGGTGTCGGCACGGTGGCTCAGCACCGCGCGTTGGTTGATCGAGCCTTTGTCGGTGATCTCGCCCTTGTCGATGGTGGGCGGCTCACTCAGCAGGCACAGGCGGGCAATGCGGTTGGCACTGCCCGTGGCGGTTTTTGCCAAGGTGTTGACGATCTCTTGAAACTTCGCCTGCACCGCTGGCGAAGCCAGCACATCGGCCAACGGCGCCTCGGCGCCCAAGCCACTCAAGCCGCGCACGGCCGGGGTCGGGAAAATCATGGCGCCCACTTCTTTCAAGTTCAGGCCGGTCAACACCGCGTCTTGCACATAGGGCGCTCCCGCCGCAATGATCTTGGCGCGCAGCGGGCCGACACTGACAAAGGTGCCGGTGGCCAGCTTGAAGTCTTCGGCAATGCGGCCGTCAAATTTCAGGCCCAGATGCACATCGGTTTCGTCGATCCATTTCACCGCGTCGCCGGTTTTGAAGAAGCCTTCTTCGTCAAACGCGTCAGCGGTCTCTTGGGCATTGCGCCAATAGCCGGGCGTGATGTTGGGGCCGCGGTAACGCACCTCGGTTTTGCCTTGCATGTCGACCAGTTTCAACTCGAGCCCCGGGGTGGGCACGCCCAAGTCGCCCGCTTGCACAAACGGGTTGGTGACAAAGATGCCAAAGGGCCCCGACTCGGTCATGCCCAAGCCAGTGCCCATGACGATGCGTTGGCCAATTTCGCGTTCTTGCGAGGCGTACAAGCTGTCCCAAATGGGTTGCGCCAAAGCGGCCCCGGCATAAAAAAACATCTGCACGCGCGAGAGCAATGTTTTGCGCAACAGGTCGTCGGTTTTCATGGCGTTGGCAATCGCTTCGAAACCGGTCGGTACGTTGAAGTAAACCGTGGGGGCGATCTCGCGCAAGTTGCGCAAGGTCTCGCCAATCAGCGCGGGGGTGGGCTTGCCATCGTCGATGTACAGCGTGCCGCCGTGGTAGACCACCATGCCAAAGTTGTGGTTGCCACCAAAGGTGTGGTTCCAAGGCAGCCAGTCCACCAGCACCAGTTCTTTTTCGGCCAGCACCGGCATCGATTGCGCCATTTGCTGTTGGTTGGCACACCACATGCGCTGCGTGTTGATGACCGCTTTGGGCATCTTGGTCGAGCCGCTGGTGAACAAAAACTTGACGATGGTGTCGGGCCCCGTAGCTGCAATCGCGGCATCGACCGCGGGCGTTTCGGGTGTCGCGCACAGCTGCGCAAAGCGGGTCACCGGGCGGCCTTCCAGCTCGCCTTCGACCAAGACCACTTCCATGCTCGCATCGACTGTGGCGGCAATGGCTTTGGCATACCGCGCATCTGAGGCAAACACCAGGCCGGGCGTGACGGTTTTCAGCACGTGCTTGAGTTTGTCGTAGTCCACGCTGACCAGTGAGTAGGGTGGTGAAGTGGGCACAAAGGGCACCCCTGCCAACATCGCACCCAAGGCCAACAGCGCGTGCTCGAGGCTGTTTTCACTCAAGATCACCACCGGGCGCTCGGCGTTCAGGCCGCGGTCGATCAAGCCCTGCGCAATGTTGCGAGCGGTCTGCCACGCGTGGGCGTAGCTGATGTGTTGCCACTCGCCCAAAGTGCCATCGGCCATTTTGGTGCGGCGCGCCATGAAGCTGTGCTCGGGCCGCGTCTTGGCCCAGTGCTGCAGCCGGTCGGTCATGCGCTCGGCAAAGGGCTGCAAAGCTTGCTCGGCCGTCATGTAGTGCGTGCCAGCCACGCCGTCACGCAGACTGACTCGGGTCACGCCAAATTGGAGGGGGCGAAATTGAGGGGCGGTCATGGGCGGGCTCTTTCTGGCGGCTCAGCTGGTTTTTTGTACCTTGGCGGCTTTGCCATCCAAGAAGGCGCGGACCCGCGCTTTGGCCTCGGGCGCGGATTGGGCAATAGAAGAGATCAGCGACTCGGTGAAAAAGCCGTGGTCGGCCGGTTGCTCGGCGATGCGCGGCAAAGCGTGCATCAGGGCAAAGTTGGTGAGCGGGGCGTTGGTCGCGATGCGCGCGGCCAGCTCAATGGCTTTTTGCAGCGCCGTGCCTTGGGGCACCAGGTATTGCGCAAAGCCCAAGCGCTCGCCGTCTTGCGCGTTGTAAACGCGGCCGGTCAGCATCATGTCGGTCATGCGCGCCGCGCCAATCAGTTTGGGGATGCGCACCGAGCCGCCACCGCCCACAAAAATGCCGCGTGTGCCCTCCGGCAAAGCGTAAAAAGTGCTCTCATCGGCGACACGAATGTGCGAGGCACTGGCCAGCTCTAAGCCGCCGCCCACCACTGCACCGTGCAGCGCGGCCACCACCGGCACACGGCCTTGCTCGACCGCGTTCAGGGCCACGTGCCAGCTGCGTGAATGGTGAATGCCTTCACCGGCATCGCGTTCTTTGAGTTCCGACAAATCCAAGCCCGCACAAAAGTGGTCGCCTTCGCCATGCACCACGGCCGCACCGGCTTCGGGTGGCAAGTTTTGGAACACATCGCGCAAGGCTTCAATCAGGCCATCGCTCAAGGCATTGCGTTTGGCAGGGCGGCACAGGCGCACCACGGCCACGGCGCCTTGCATCTCCAGCGTCACGCCGTTTTGCGCTGCGCGTTCCAGGATGGGGTGGGCGGTAGGGGTCATGGGGCGTTCCTTGCAGCTCTTGACCGATGGGCCAAGAAAGTTATTATTGATAACCATATTGTGAGCAGATGGCCCGACAACTCAACTTGGGGGTTTCCCTAGGTGCTCTGCAAAATCTGGGCTTCTGGCCCGGGTGCCGAGCGAGACTGCCCGGGCTTTCGGCTATCGTGCATGCCAAAACTTGCTGTGACAGGAGCCCCATGAACCACCAAGACCTGATTGCCATTGACATCCACACCCATGCCGAGGTGAGTTGCTGGAACCCCTTTGACAACTACGGCGAGGAATACGACCGCGCCGCTGACAAGTTTTTTGGCAGCAACCGCCGCCCGACCATCGATGAGACCGTGGCGTATTACCGCGAGCGAAAAATTGGCTTGGTCATGTTCACCGTGGACAGCGAATCGCAACTGGGTCGGCGCCGCATTCCCAATGAAGAAATTGCCAAGGCCGCGCGCGACAACAGCGACATGATGATTGCCTTTGCCAGCATCGACCCACACAAAGGCAAGATGGGCGCCCGCGAGGCCGAGCGCCTGATCAAGGAAGAGGGCATCAAGGGCTTTAAGTTTCACCCCACGGTGCAGGGCTACCACCCTTACGACAAGATGGCTTGGCCGATTTATGAGGTGATCAACCACCACAAATTGCCAGCCATTTTTCACACCGGCCACAGCGGCATTGGCAGTGGCATGCGATGTGGCGGGCGGCTGCGATTGGCCTACAGCAACCCCATGCATTTGGACGATGTGGCGATTGACTGGCCCGACATGCAAATCGTCATGGCG
>JACCEE010724853.1_pt1 | contig 10637 bp, 12 predicted proteins | sample 7449931 | NCBI WGS metagenome assembly JACCEE01 (sample SAMN15323457, study PRJNA562643) | freshwater metagenome | isolation source: river surface water | place: USA:Blue River Watershed | collected 2017-08-19 | reverse complement strand
TTGGGACTATGAGTCGTGTAATGTTAACTGCTTCTGAGGCTCGTGCAAAAGCACTACAAGACATTATTGTGTTGCGTGAAATTCGTGACCTCGAAGAAGAAATTTTATTAGCCGCTGCCGACGGTGCTGTTGAAGTATCAGTGTCATCAACAACCACCATGGCCAAAAACTTATCTGACACTGGTTATGCATTGGCCTGTGATTACTTTAATACATGGACCGGTGCCACAGAAGATCGCCAATTGTATCTTCAAATGCAAAAGGTTGTGACCTACTTTACAGATTTGGGTTACACCATTGACCGCCAAGTCAACGCAGTTACCAATACCACTTTTACCTGGGTCATTGCTTGGTAACATCAAACATTGACATCTGTTATACTCATGTGTATAATGAATGACAATGCCAATCTTTAATCCCAAGTTCAATTATAAAAAACTGAACCGTATTGATGGAGCCAGTCGTTTATACGAAACTCCTGACGGTTCGCGTGTCCCCAGCGTTACTACGATCCTAGACAAAACCAAGAGTGAAGAAAAACGCCAGGCCCTGGCCAATTGGCGCAAACGTGTTGGGGAAGAAAAGGCCCGTGAAATTACCACGGAAGCCGCAGGTCGTGGCACACGAATGCACAAGTGGCTGGAAAACTATGTGCTGACTGGCAACACCGGAGAACCTGGTTCAAATCCCTACAGCATACAAAGCCATCAGATGGCACATACAATTATCAGTCAAGGTTTGGTAAACTGCGATGAAACCTGGGGCACTGAAGTGCAACTTTATTTTCCAGGGCTCTACGCAGGAACCACAGACTTGGTTGGCATTCATGCTGGTGCCGAAGCGATCATGGATCACAAGCAGACCAACAAGCCCAAACGCCGCGAGTGGATTGAAGATTACTTTATTCAAACCGCAGCCTATGCTATGGCTCACAATGAAGTCTGGGGAACCAACATTCGCAAGGGCGTGATCTTCATGTGTTCTGCTGACAACATCTACCAAGAGTTTATCATCGAAGGCAGTGAATTTGACCGCTACACTGAACTTTGGTTGCAACGTGTAGAACAGTATTATCAATCAAAATAAATAGGCATTGATGCAACAAAACATGGAGCATTGGTTCACTGACAAGCAGACCAGGTTATTGGCCTGGCGCGATTGGCGTCAACAGTTGAACCAATCAAGCACTGACGTCAACACCAACATTGCAGTATGGTGGAAGTTTGTGCCAATGGTCAATAAGTCTGTAGACCCTTGGCGCGAAGAAACTTGGCCTAATCCTTGGGAACTGGTAGGTAGCGGAGAATTCTGCCCATCTGCTCAGGGATTAGGTATTTTTTATACAATGGTTTTGTTGGGCATGGATTGCGATTTAATTCTTGCCCAACTAACAGATTATCCTGAAACCAGGTTAATGGTCTTGACACCCGACAAAAAATTGTTAAATTACTATGATGGCGAGGTAGTTGACATTGATAGTGCCAATTTGCAGATACTGCAAGTCTGGCACCCTAGCGACCTTGCTAGGCTGGTTAAAGTGTAAACATATTGTGCCAAGGTCCCAGGTTAAGTAATCTATCTTTAACAAGGGGCCCCTAATGAATTTGCTAGAAGAAAAAACAATGAAATCAACAATTAATGTAATTAAGCGAGACGGTAGACGAGAGCCCCTAGATATTAACAAGATCCATGTCATGGTTGAAGAAGCCTGTGAAGGTCTTGCTGGTGTCTCAGTTAGTCAAATTGAAATGAACGCCGACTTGCAGTTTCGCGATGGTATCACCACTGCTGAAATCCAAGAAATCCTAATTCGTAGCGCCAGCGACTTGATCAGTTTGGAAAAACCCAACTATCAGTTTGCGGCTGCTCGACTCTTGCTCTACGGACTACGCAAGGATGTGTTTGGTCAGTTTGACTATGTTCCACTGATCAATGTTGTAAAGAAAAACGTTGAGCGCGGTGTCTATGATTCAGAACTGTTGAATTACTACAGCGAAGACGAGTGGCGTCAACTTGATGTTTGGATTAACCATCATCGCGACCTTGACTTTACCTATGCTGGCATGCGTCAGGTAGTGGACAAGTATTTGGTGCAAGACCGTAGCAGTGGTCGTATCTATGAAACACCACAATACATGTATATGTTGATCTCTGCTACTCTATTTGCCAACTATCCCAAAGAAACTCGCATGAGTTATGTTCGCAAATACTATGATGCCATTTCAACTTTCAAGATCAATATTCCAACACCTGTGATGTCAGGTGTTCGCACACCTATTCGTCAGTTTGCCAGTTGCGTATTGGTTGACGTCGACGACACACTTCCTTCAATCTTCAACAGCGGTTCCGCCGTTGGCTACTACATTGCTCAACGAGCCGGCATTGGTCTAAACGTTGGTCGTATCCGTGCTATTGGATCTAAGATTCGTGGAGGTGAAGTAGCACACACAGGTGTTATTCCCTTCTTGAAGGTCTATGAGTCTGTGGTGCGTAGTTGCACACAGAACGGTGTGCGTGGTGGAAGTGCCACTGTGCATTTTCCAATTTGGCACAAAGAGATTGAAGACATTCTAGTTTTGAAAAACAACAAAGGCACCGAAGACAATCGTGTGCGTAAACTTGATTACTCAATTCAACTCAGTAAACTATTCTACGAACGACTCCTGGCTGGATCCAACATCACCTTATTCTCACCACACGACACTCCAGGACTCTACGAAGCATTTGGCGACAACGATCGCTTTGACGAACTTTACACACGCTATGAAAACGACAAAACAATTTCCAAGAAAAGTGTTCCAGCCATGGAGTTGTTTACCAACCTATTGAAAGAACGTGCAGAGACTGGTCGCATCTATATCATGAACATTGACCACTGCAACAGTCACAGTAGTTTCACAGACTCAGTGAAGATGAGCAATCTCTGCCAAGAAATTACCCTACCCACAGATCCTATTCAAACACTTGATGACAAGGAAGGCGAAATTGCACTTTGCATTTTGAGTGCCATCAACGTAGGTAATCTGCGTGAACTGGATGACTTAAAAACACTCTGCGATTTGGCAGTTCGTGCATTGGATGAAATCATTGACTATCAGCGTTATCCAGTGTTGGCCGCAGAAATTTCTACCAAGGCTCGTCGTAGCCTAGGCATTGGCTACATTGGTCTGGCACACTATTTGGCCAAGAAGAACCTACACTATCGTGAAGTAGGTGCCGCACAAGCAGTCAACAGACTCACAGAAGCATTCCAATACTATCTAATTCGCGCCAGTGTGCAGTTGGCACGAGAAAAAGGTCGTTGTGATTATTTTGACAGAACCAAATACAGCCAGGGTATCCTGCCTGTTGACACTTATAAAAAGGATGTCGATGACTTCCTTGGCACTGATCTACACTATGACTGGGAAGCCCTACGCAGAGACGTTGCCGAACATGGTATGCGTCACAGCACACTAAGCGCACAGATGCCCTCAGAATCAAGTTCTGTGGTCAGCAACGAAACCAACGGCATTGAGCCTCCACGTGCTTACATGAGCACCAAGAAGTCAAAGAAGGGTCCGCTCAAGCAGATTGTGCCACAGTATTCCAGTCTAAAGAATGCCTATACTTTCCTTTGGGATGAAGGAGTCAACGAAGGCTATATCCGCATTGTTGCGGCCATGCAGAAGTATTTTGATCAGGCCATTTCAGGCAACTGGAGTTACAATCCCAAGCACTATGAGAACGGTGAAGTGCCAATGAGTGTGATGTTTAAGGACCTCTTGACCACATACAAGTATGGTTGGAAGACCAGTTACTATCACAATACCTACGACGCCAAAGGCGAAGACGAAGACAACATTGTTGCTGCCGCAGAAGCAATTCAGCCTGTGATTCAGCAACCAGCCGACGACGCTGAAGCCTGCGAAGCCTGCACAATTTAAAAGAGAAACCCATGACCGCTACAGTATTCAATCAAGAAAAAGTAGACTTCACCAAGCAACCAATGTTCTTTGGTGAGGCCTTGAATAGTCAACGTTTTGATGTATTCAAGTATCCTGTGTTTGACAAACTTACTCAAACACAGTTGGGATATTTTTGGCGCCCCGAAGAAGTCAGCCTGCAAAAAGATCGCAGTGACTATCTGGAGTTTCGTGAAGAACAAAAGTTTATTTTTACATCCAATCTCAAGTATCAGATTCTGTTGGATTCAGTTCAAGGTCGTGGACCAGCAATGGCATTCATGCCTTATTGCAGTCTACCAGAATTAGAAGGTTGCATGAACACTTGGCAATTCTTTGAAACCATTCACAGTCGCAGTTATACTCACATCATCAAAAACGTTTACTCAAACCCCACCGAAGTGTTTGATACAATCCTCGATGATGAAAAGATTGTGGCTCGTGCCAAGTCAGTGACTCGTGCTTATGACGAGTTCATTGAAGCCGCACAAATTTATGAAGTCACTGGCAAAGGCAACATTCGTGATATTAAAAAGAAATTGTTCCTGGCCATGGTCAATGTCAATGCACTTGAGGCCCTGCGCTTCTATGTGAGTTTTGCCTGTAGTTTTGCCTTTGGTGAACTCAAGAAGATGGAAGGTTCTGCAAAGATCATCAGCCTAATTGCCAGAGACGAAAGTCAACACTTGAGCATCACCAGCCACATCATCAAGAATTGGCAACGTGGTGATGATCCAGAAATGGCAGAGATTGTAAACGAAAATGCTCATGCAATTGGTGAGATCTATGATCTGGTAGTGGCCGAAGAAAAAGAGTGGGCTAACTACTTGTTCAGCCATGGTGCTATTGTTGGTCTAAATGAAAAGTTGTTGCACAAGTTCATTGAGCACACAGCCAACAAGCGACTAAAAGGTCTTGGACAAGAGTCACGTTATGAACAAAGTGCCAATGACAATCCGTTGCCTTGGACCCAGCACTGGCTCAGCAGTAAAGGCTTGCAGGTAGCACCACAAGAAACTGAAATTGAAAGTTATGTGATTGGTGGTATCAAACAAGACGTGAGCAAGGATACCTTTGCTGGATTCAAACTATAAAGGATAACGATGTTAATTTCAGTTCCATACAAAGAAGGCGATGTAGTCTCTATCAAACTCAGCAACGGTGAAGAACTCATCACACGTTTTTTGGGCGAGGAAGCAGGCAAAGTCATTATTGACCGCCCAGTGGTGTTGCAAATGGGTCCAAAGGGTGCGCCTGCACTGATGCCTTACTTTATGACTGTCACACCAGACTCAACAAAGAATATCAAACTCAATGCTGACTTGGTGGTCATGATGGCCGCCACAGACAAGCCATTGGCAGATCAATATACTTCTGCTCTCAGCGGAATTCAAGTAGCACCTCCCGGACTTAAACTATGAAACCAGTTCACCGATTAGGTGATCTAAATGAGGATGACGGCGAAATCACTGATGTTATTCAACAGACAGTTTTTGCCAATAATCTGCCTATCAGCGTAGATGGTAGTGATGTAGAAGACGGAAGTGATGTTACTGCCAATGGTAGTCCTACGGTTTTCATTGCAGGAATTCCTGTAAACAGACAGGGTGATGAGGACGAGGATGGCTCTGCAAGAGCCGAAGGCAGTCCCAATGTGTTTGTAGGAGACGGTGCTGCCGGTGGCGGTGCTGGTGGAGGCGCCGCAGGCGGTGGGGCAGGTGGTAATACTGGTGCTGGTGCTGGTGGAGGCGCCGCAGGCGGTGGGGCAGGTGGAGATGCCGGCGGAAATTCTTCGCCATCAAGAATTGCACCGCCTGACATCAGCGATCAAACTTTGGCAGGACTGCCGTTCGCAATGGGACAAACCGTAACCAGCGCAATGTTGGATTTAGGTAATGCCAATCGTTACCCTAGATTACCATTTGGGGGCAATGACAGCAGTGGTAGTGTAGCGGCTGTAGCGGCCATTGCGTCTGCTAGAGCGGCAATTATGACGCAATCATCACCAATTGGCAATTACGAACTCAGTGACCAAGCCGCCAAAGATCTAGAAACAAATTATCTAGATAAAATATTGAACTCACAGGCATTGACGGAAAAATATCCGTCTTGGCCTAGATTACCTTACGGAGGAAACAATGCCCAACAATGAAAATACAATGACCGGTGAAGAACAAGTCAAGGAATTTGAAGACCAATTCCCTCAAATGGTATTGGAAATCAGTCGAAGCAGGCGCCAAGCACAAAATGACTTGATGGCAATTGTGGCCGCTGAAAATGCAGGAACAATCACTCAAATGCAAGCACATGAGCGTTTGATGAATCCGACCACTCAAACAGAACGTGAATTGTCGCTGGAAGCAGGATACAACATAGTTTTTTCTGGGCTGTCTTTTTCTGGGTATGCAGTGGGTCCGTTAATGCTTGGTGGTCGAAAAGGTCAAGAGATTGCTCAAGCCCGCGGCAGTTACAACATGGCCACAGGTTTGCTAACCAACGAAACCCTAGAGGGTGCAACGCTATATGCCAGTCATATTTGCAGTTATGTAGAATATGATTTTGGCACTAAAAAAATAAAAGTAACTGACCCTGGCGGCGGCAATCCAATCATTGAAGAAGAAGAACCTTCTTGATTAGTAGTTCATAGTCTACTCTAAACTAAAGCCATAAAAATAAATACACATTGAGGACAAAACCCAATGTGTGATACACCAGTAGAAGGTCGCGGCGGCGTAGCAGTTACACCCAGTGGCTTAAAATATTACCTAGATACTCCAGCAGGACATGCGGCCGCAAAAGCCGATATGGATTCAACTATGGGTCCTGCCAGCGGCGAAGGGCAACAGCCTCCGCCCCCACAAGAACAACCAGGCCCACCAGAGGGTTGCGAAAACTACGACGATAGTATGTGGGACAAGCCTTGTAGCAAATACTTCAAATTTTCACAAATGAAGTATAAGCCAGTGGCCAACCCTGAAGCAAACTTGACAGCAACACAGATTGCCTGTAACTGGCAAAAGGTTTGCCAGAATGTTTTGGATCCATTGGTTGACGCAGGTTTTAAAATTACCATTAGTTCCGGTTACAGAACTCCGGCATTTGACAGATCTCTAGGTGCCAAAAACAGCATTGGCGATCACCCATGCGGTCGTGCAGTTGACATTCAAATCCTAGGACAAGGTGATCCCAGCGAAAAAGCCAAAGACTTATTCAAGCACATTGGTAAAAACATGAATTCATCGTTTAGTCAGTTGATCTACGAAGGACGTTGGGTGCATGTGGCGCATGGCGGAAACAGTCCGGATATCATTTCAGTTCTGGTTGCTAGAACAGGATCAGCCCCATATCAAAAAGCCGGCGGCAGATCCGGCTCAGGACTACCACCTGACCTTAAATGGGCATAAGTAACGCACTATGGCAAGTATCCCAGTTATTCCTGGTGTTAAGGTCACCACCAAAGGTATATTAAACAAACCAATCAAAGATATCATTTGTGCTATCTTGTTTGGTGGCCTTGACAATTTGCTCAAGGGAAACCTGCTGTGCATTGAAGCCAACCTCAATGAGATCTTAGAGGATCAAGGTCTAGCCAACTTAACAGATTTAAAAGATGCACTGAAAGAATTGCGCGACGAAGTCAAAGCATTTCAAGATCACCTGGGCATCGGAGAAGTCTTAAAACGAGTCAACGAAGGCATCAAAGATCTACAAAACATGCTGTCATTGGGCGGAATGTGTCCAGTTCCAATGAAAGCACCACAAATACCTGATGTGTTGGGACAACTGACCAACAGTTTATTTGGCAATGCAAATTCTATTCTCAATGATCTTGGTCGTTTGGCCAAGCCACAACTGTGTTTGGATGCCCAAGGAGGTATCAACACTGGCTCTTACAATCCTGACAGTATCATGGGCTCATTGAGTCGAAAACTTGGACGATTTGATGACTTAACTGAAAGCCAAATCACTAACTTTACCAATAGGATCAAGGGCGTCAGCAAGGCAATCAAAAAACAAATCAACAGAGAATTGTTTCCTGACTTTAGACATAGACACAACATGCAGACAGGAAAAAATTATGTGCCAGGTGAAGCACCGTCTGATGTGACAGCATACAAAGCACCTCCTCCACCAGCGGCCATTGCCGCAATGGACTTGACTGCGGCAGACTATCCTCCTGCTGATTCGCCAAGAATGGCCGACGCAATTGATCAAGCACAAAAAATTGTTTCGTCAGTGAATCAAACAGCCAGTTACCCAGTCAAAGTTGATGGTATCACTTATGAAAATATTTGGCCGGCGGCAGTTGGCCCACAAATCTATGCATTGGCAATTCAAGCCTTGACACCTGCTGATCCTACCTTTGTTAGACAAGAACCAGTGTATGACTATTGCGGTAGGTTTGTTGGCTATACTGAAAATGTAATTGCTGGTGACCGCGGTGCTGATGGTGGAAACCCGGCTGAAGGCGCAGAAACAAATCCACCCGAAGTCAACTTTACTATTCTCTGGGTTGACGGCAGAGACGAAGATCCAACACGCATTGGTTGGGCAGTTGAAGGCAATGTCAGCGAACAGATGATTGGTCAAACCGGTGCCAAGAAAAAAGTCACAGCACTGAATTTGAATCCTGAGATCACTTTGTTTAGAGGACGCAGTCACATATTCAGTTTGCCACCAGGTGCTCAGCAAGAATTTTACATCTATGAAATACTATTGGGAGAACCAGGAACCGACGGCATTCGTCGTCCTGTGCTGAATGCCAACGGTCAGCCCACTGTCATTGGCTTGTATAACAAGGGTCTTGCTAGATTTGAAACCAATGAATTTTTAGCAGAAGCCAATGGTCGCAACGAAACCAACACACCCTGGATTGATACTTCGCTACCCGAAGACCAAAGAAATTCTGGACCAGAACCCGAAGCATGGCGTAGAAATGACTTGTTCCCAGCGGGCATGACGTTGATGGTCACTGTTGGCGGAATAGCAGAAACATTTGAGGATGGCACAATTATCGAAGACTATTGGCCCGATTACTTGGCCTACGGCAACGAGGACCGTAGCCAACTTGGAATAATCAAATTGATTTGATCTTGACATACAAGTCCAAATCAAGTAACATACAAATATCCTGACAAGGAGGATCAAATGAAGAAATTAGTTTTAGCATTGGCAATGACGCTGTTGGCAGGTTCAGCCTGGGCCAACGGTTATCACAGGCATCGTCACCATCATCATCACCACCACAACTATCGTTGGGTAGCACCTGCAATCGTAGGCGGCACAATTGTCTACTCTTTGAGCCAGCCGCGCTACTATTCAGCACCCCCTCCAGTAACATACTATGTGCCACAGCCCAACTACTATTATGCACCTCCAGCATATCCGGGCGTTCCTTATGGCTATCGCGAAGAATTGCGCTATGACGCCTATTGTAACTGCGATAGGCTAGTTTTAGTTCCAAACTGATTTAAAGCAGAACTTAAACTCTGGGTTCTTATAAATAGAGCCATTGGAGGACTTACTATGAGCGGAGAACTGCTTAGAAAATACATAGACATTGTCAACGAAAGCCAGCAGTTAGATGAGGGCATGCTAGATTCTGTTGCTAAAGCGGCCAAGGCTGCTGTGGAAAAAATGTCGCCTGGACTCATTAAAAAAATCAGCGACTTTGTTGAAAAAACATTGGGCAAATCTGTTGAACAATTGTCAATGGCTGATGTCAACATTGCCAATGCCAAAAAACTTGTTTCTGCAAATGGCACCGTTGGTGAAGCAGATATCAACCCACAATACACAATCCGCGGACCTGATGGTGACAGAGAAACTGCTGTGGTGCCTGGATCATTGGGCAAGAACCAAGCCGAGTATGCAAAAATTGGTGGCATACTAGGAGCAGTTGCTGGCGCGATCGCTCCTATGTGGGCAGGTGGCTCATGGGCGTCAAACACAGGTTCTGCTATGGCAATAGCGGCGGCCGCCGGCGCCATCTTAATCGCTATCATTGCATCTCGTTTAGCATCACCTGATTCAGCAGAAACTGGTCGTGTAAAGAGTGATCCCAACAGTCCAGACGTGGCATTTGATCCTGCTCGTCGTGACCCAAGATTGGGTCCGGCTGACTCTGATACTGCTAAATTACCAAAACCTCAAAGAACTGGTTTTCTATAATGAGTGATTTAAAAAAATACCTTGACATTATAAAAGAAGCCTCCAATTGGGAGCCCAAAGACCCCATGGATACTGAGCCTCGCAACGACAAGCGCGAAGGCGATCGCATGACTCTTCGTCAACAGATGATGGGCTACCTTGATGACGCACAAGCGGCCATTGATGCTGGCGACAGCGAAAAGGCCAAAGAATATATTGGTTATGTGATAGAACTGGTTGACGACAACGTCTGATCAGTATATACTCAAAGAATTGCTGTATGAAGCAAAGAGAAAAGTGTTCTGGACGTGGGTGCAAGTCCCACCAGGTCCACCTAAGCATACTCCGAACCGAGTATTCTGGTAGCAAGGCTTTAATGCCGGGTATGCTTAGGTGGGCCTGAATTGGGTTCGACAGGGCAAAGAGTAACCGAGTGGACAGCAGGGTAGGCGATGACCCTAAATCAAGCAAAACTATAGACGCAAACGACAACGTTTACGCATTGGCCGCCTAACAGCCGCCTAGGGTAGGAAATACCTAGTA